>LNFM01012153.1_pt1 | contig 14714 bp, 15 predicted proteins | sample 596031 | NCBI WGS metagenome assembly LNFM01 (sample SAMN04254537, study PRJNA301005) | activated carbon metagenome | isolation source: dual media filters at the Ann Arbor, Michigan drinking water treatment plant | place: USA: Ann Arbor
GGGCCAGCGCTACACCATCATCCGCCAGAACATCATGATCCCGGGCAAGGGCAACGCGATCATCCAGGTGGACATGCGGAACATCAAGACCGGCTCGAAGAAGGACCAGCGCTGGCGCACGGCGGATACGGTCGAGCGGCTGATGACCGAGGACAAGGAGTTCACCTTCTCCTACGCCGAGGGCGAGATGATCGTCCTGATGGACCCCGAGACCTACGAGCAGACGCAGGTTCCGAAGGAAATCCTCGGCGACCGCCTGCCGTTTTTGGTCGAGAACATGACCGTCGGCGTGCGTCTGATCGAGGGTGAGCCGGTCGCCATGACCCTGCCGGAGCAGGTGACGCTGGAGGTGGTGGAGGCCGATCCGGTGGTGAAGGGCCAGACCGCCACCAGCAGCTACAAGCCCGCCATGCTGTCCAATGGCGTGAAGACCATGGTGCCGCCCTTCATCACCGTGGGCGAACGGATCGTGGTGAAGACCGAGGACGGCAGCTACTACGAGCGCGCTAAAAGCTGAGGCGAAAGCCTCAGCTTGTAGCTGTATTCTTTGCCCTCAGGCGCCGGGCGCGCGCTCCGCGCGCTTGGCTCGCCGCATAGGCGGCGGCGCCCGTTCGGGCGCTCGGCCGGCAGCGCCGGCCGCCTTATTGTGCCCCGTGGCTGTGCCCGCCGCTCTTTCATTCCGGAATCCCGCCCATGGCCGTCTCCCCCCGCCTGTCCCCCGCCATGTCGGTCCTGCAGACCGCCATGCAAAAGGCCGCCCGCCGGCTGCTGCGGGATTTCGCGGATGTCGAAGCCCTGCAGGTCACCTCCAAGGGCGCCGGCGATTTCGTCAGCCAGGCGGACCTCCGCGCCGAGCAGACGCTGCGCGAGGAACTCTCCCGCGGCCGCCCCGGCTGGGGCTTCCTGATGGAGGAATCGGGCACCTCCGGCGCCGAGGACTGGGAATGGCGCTGGGTGGTGGACCCGCTGGACGGCACCACCAACTTCCTGCACGGCATCCCGCATTGGGCGATCTCGGTCGGCGTGGAAAAGCGCACGGGGGAGAACACCTCCGAACTCATGGCCGGCTGCATCTACAACCCGGCGGGGAACGAGATGTTCTGGGCCGAGAAGGGCATGGGCGCCTACCTCAACGACAAGCGCCTGCGCGTCTCCGCCCGCCGCGACATGGGCTCGGCCCTGTTCGCCACCGGCATCCCCTTCGCCAAGGTGCAGCGCAAGGCGGAATTCAGCGCCACGCTGGCACGCCTGATGCCGCAGGTGGCCGGCGTGCGGCGCTTCGGCGCGGCGGCGCTCGACCTCGCATGGGTGGCGGCCGGGCGGTATGACGGGTTCTGGGAACTCGGCCTGAACAAGTGGGATATCGCGGCCGGGCTGGTCATCGCGAAGGAGGCCGGCGCCATGGTCTCCGACCCCGCCGGCGGTGAAACCCATTATGAGACGGGCGACGTGGTCTGCGGCAACCAGGCGCTGCACCCGAAGCTGCGGGAGGTGGTGGCCGAGGGCATCGCCGCCGCCCAGGCGCATCGCGCCGCCGCCGCGGGCTGATCGCGTAAGAAGATATTGAAACCGGCCGCGAATCCCCCCTGCCGATGATTTGCACGACCGGGGGATTGCTTTAGCGTCCGGCGCAGAATGATGCGCCGCGCCCTCATCCCCGCACTGCTTCTGCTGCTGACCAGCCCGGTCGCGGCGGAACAGGCGCTGTCCGTGCGGGCGGAGGGCGGCTGGCAATTGGACTTCGCGCCCGGCCAATCCGCGCTGGATACGGCCATGCGGACGGCGTTGGCCGGCATCGCCCCTGCGCTTGCCGCCCTCCCGCAGGGCCGCATCACGGTGGAGGCGCAGGCGAGCGGCCCGTCCGATGACGCCTCCCTCGCCCGCCGCCTGTCGCTCGCCCGGGCCGACGCGGTCCGGGATGCGCTGGTGGCGGCCGGGCTGCCGGCGACGCGCATTGATATCCGGGCGCTGGGCCGGCGCGACCCGCCGGCCGATATCGCCAGAATCCTTCCCCCCGGCGCGCCACGGGCCGATGCCGGCCCGGCCCCGCGCAGCACGAGGTAGCGGTATGACCAGCCCGACCGTCTTCCTCTGGCGCATGCTCGCCTTCCTCGCCGCGGTGACGGTGCTGGTCGGGCTGCTGGCCGGCGAGCTGGCCACGGCCTTCGCGGCCAACCCGATGCTGAACGGCATCATTGCCCTGGTGCTGCTGCTCGGCATCGCCTGGAACATCCGCCAGGTGCTGCTGCTGACGCATGAGGTCGAGTGGCTGGAGGCCTTCCGCAACCCCACCCCCGGCGCCCCCGCCCGCCGCCCGCCGCGCCTGCTGGCCGCCATGGCGAGCATGCTGGCCGGCCGGCGTTCCGAACGCCTGTCGCTATCCGCCATGGCGATGCGGAGCGTGCTGGACGGCATCTCCTCCCGCCTCGATGAAAGCCGGGAGCTGTCCCGTTATGCGACCGGGCTGCTGATCTTCCTCGGCCTGCTCGGCACCTTCTGGGGCCTGCTGATGACCATCGGCGCCGTCTCGGACGTCATTGGCGGCATGTCGGTCGGCTCGGGCGACATCAACGCGCTGTTCAACCAGTTGAAGACCGGCCTGTCACAGCCGCTGCGCGGCATGTCGATCGCCTTCTCCTCCTCCATGCTCGGCCTCGCCGGCGCGCTGGTGCTGGGTTTTCTCGATCTGACCGCCGGGCAGGCGCAGAACCGGTTCTACTCGGAACTGGAGGATTGGCTGGCCGGCGCCACGCGCCTGTCCTCCGGCGCGCTGGGCAACGAGGGCGAGGGCTCGATGCCCGCCTATGTCCAGGCGCTGCTGGAGCAATCCGCCGAGAATATGGAGGAACTCCAGCGCGCCATCGGCCGTGGCGAGGATGGCCGCGCGCAATCCAACCAGGCGCTGATGACGCTGACGGAGCGGCTGTCCATCCTGGCGGACCAGATGCGCGCCAGCCAGGTGCTGATGACCCGCATGGCCGAAAGCCAGGCGCAGTTGGCCCCCACCCTGCAGCGCATGGCGGATGCCAATGCCCAGGGCGCGCTGGACGATGCCTCCCGCGGGCATATCCGCAACCAGGAACTCTACCTCGCCCGCATCCTGGAGGAGATGAGCCAGGGGCGGATGCAGGCCACCACCGAAATCCGCAACGAGATCAAGATCCTCGCCCGCACCATCGCCGCGCTGGCCGAAGAGCCGCCGCGTTGAGGGTGATGTAGCGCCATGGCACTCGGCGGCCGGCGGCGAAGGGGGGGCGGCGGGCTGGATGCCTGGCCGGGCTATGTGGACGCGCTGTCCACGCTGCTCATGGTCATCATCTTCGTGCTGCTGGTCTTCGTGCTGGGCCAGGGCTTCCTGTCGGTCGCGCTGTCCTCCCGTGACCGGGCGCTGGATCGGCTGAACCGGCAGGTCGGCGAACTTTCGGAGCTATTGTCGCTGGAACGTGGGCAGGCGGAGGAGCTGCGCGCCTCGCTGGGCCGCATGACGGATGACCTGCGCGCCGCCATCACCGCCCGCGATTCGGCGCTGGAAGGCCTCTCCGCGCTGCGGGAGGAACGCGACCGGCTGGTCGGCGAGCGTGATGCGGCGCGCGGCGAACGCGCCCGGCTTTCCGCCCGCCTCGCCGATCTCGAAGTGTCGGCACGCGATGGCACCGCCCGGATCACGGAGCTTGAGGGCCGGCTGGCGGAGGCGCAGGCGCGTGCCGAGGCCGCGGGCGGCGACACCGCGCGCACCGTCCGCACCCTGACGGACGCGCAGCGCCTGCTGGCCGCGGAACGTGCGGCGCTGGAAGCGGTGCGGCGCGACCTCGCGACATCCCGTACTGAGGTGCAGGATCTCGGCCGCGCCTTGGCGGCGGACCGCGACACGCTGGCCGCGACCGAACGCAACCTGGCGGAAACCCGCGCCGCGCGGGATGCGACGGCGCAGGAACTGGCGACGCGGCGGCAGGAGGCGGAAGCGCTGGCCCGCGACCTCGCCGCCACGCGCGGCACGCTGGACCAGGCCCGCGCCCAGGCCCAGGCCCTGTCGCGTGACCTGGCCGGCGAACGCGCCGCCCGCGGCGCCACCGAACGCGAACTGGCCGAGGCGCGCGCCCTGTCCGCCGAACAGCTCGAAGCCCGGCGGCAGGAGGCGGAGGCGCTGGCGCAGGAACTGGCCGCCGCTCGCCAGACCCTGCAAGCCGCTCAGGCCCAGGCGGCGGCGCTGACGCGTGATCTCGCGACCGAGCGCACCGCGCGCAGCACCACGGCGGAAGAATTGGCCGCGCGGCAGCGGGAGGCAGCGGCGCTGGCCGCCGAACTGGCGCAGGCCCGCGCAAGCCTGGAAGCCGCCCGCCGCGATGTGGCCGCCCTGCGGGAGGAGGCGGCCCGGCTCGACCAGACCGTGACGGCGGATCGCGCCACCATCGAGGCGCGGCTGTCCGACATCGCCCGCCTCAGCAGCCAGATCAGCGGGCTGGAGGCGCTGCGCGACCAGCTTGAACGCGAGGCCCAACAGGCGCTGGCCCGCGCCGAGGCCGAAACGCGCCAGCGCGCCACCGCCGAAGCCGCGCGGCAGGAGGCGATGGACCTGCTCGGCCAGGCCACCGCGCGCGCCACACAGGCCGAACAGGGCCGCGCCGCCGCGGCGCAACTCGCCGCCGAAGCGGGGCGCCGTGCGGCGGAGGAGGAACGGCGCCGGGCCGCGGCGGAAGCCCAGGCCGGCGAATTTGGTCGCCTGTCCGAAAGCGCCCGCGTGCAGGTCGCCATGCTGACCCGGCAATTGGAAGCGCTGCGCGGCGAACTCTCGCGCGTCGCCGCCGCGCTGGATGCGGCGGAGGATGCCGGGCGGGACAAGGACGCGCAGATCGTCGCACTCGGCCAGCGGCTGAACGTGGCGCTGGCGGCGCGGGTCGAGGAATTGCAGCGCTACCGGTCCGACTTCTTCGGCCGACTGCGGCAGGTGCTGGGCGACCGCCCCGAAGTCCGCATCGTCGGCGATCGCTTCGTCTTCCAATCCGAAGTGCTGTTTCCGGTCGGCTCGGCCGATCTCTCGGCGCCGGGGCAGCAGCAGATCCGCGATATCGGCGGCGTGCTGCTGGACCTCGCCCGGCAGTTCCCGAGCGACCTCGGCTGGATCCTGCGCGTCGATGGCCATGCCGATCGCAGCCCGATCCGCGCCGGTGGCCGCTTCGCCAGCAATTGGGAACTGTCCGCCGCGCGGGCCATCGCGGTGGCGCGGCTGCTGATCGATGCCGGGCTGCCCTCCAACAAGGTGGCAGCGGTGGCCTTCGGGGACACGCAGCCGCTGGATGACAGCGACAGCACGGATGCCCTGGCGCGCAACCGGCGGATCGAGCTGCGGCTGGAGCCGGCGCCGACCGGCACCGCCCCCGCGCGCCCGGCCGGCGAGCTGCGCCGCATCCTGGGCGAGGTGACGGAAGCCCAGGCCTGCGCCCGCCTTTCCGTGCTCGAGACCGGCGGCGCGCCGCGCATCACCGGCCTCGCCCGGCGCGGTACGGAAGCCAGCCTGCGCGCCGCGCTCCAGGCCCGCGGCGCGCCGCCGGCGACGATGGAGGTGCGCGGTTTCAGCGGCCCCTATTGCGAGGTAATCGAGGCGCTGCGCCAGGTACCGCCGGCCAGCGGCCCTGGCGCGCTGCGGCTGGACCTGGTGGGGCGCGGGCCGCTGGTCCAGGGCACGCAGCTCCGGCTGGATCTTGGGGCGCCGGATTGGGGCGGGCAGGTGCAGCTTTACTACCTGTCCACCAGCGGCAACGCCTATCGCCTTCAGCAGCTTCCCGCGCAGGCCCCGGGCGCGCGGGTGCGGCTGGGAGAGCCGCGGCCGGGCTGGCCGGGCTGGGTGGTGGACGCGCCCTTCGGCACGGATGTGCTCCTTGCCATCGCCAGCGAGGGGCCGCTATTCGCCACGCCTCGGCCGGAATGGGAATCGCTGGGCGATTTCGCCGCGGCGCTGGGCAGCGCGGTGGAAGCGGCGCGGCGCGAGGGGCGGCGGGTGGCGGTGCAGATGCTGGCAGTGGAGACGGTGGCGCGATGACCCTGCTCGGCAAGGTTCTGGGCCTCGCCCGGTTTCCGGTGAAGTCCTTGGCCGGCGAGGCGCTGCCGGAGGCGGAGCTGCGCTGGACCGGGCTGGCGGGGGACCGGCAATACGCCTTCGTCCAGCAGGGCCATCACGGCCGCTTCCCCTGGCTGACCGGGCGCGACCTGTCAGAGATGGTGCGCTACCGCCCGCGCTTCATGCAGCCGGAGGACACGCGCGCATCGCCTGTGCAGGTGACGGCGCCGGATGGCGGGGAGTACGACCTGCGCGACGCGGCGCTGGCCGACCGGCTCTCGGCCGAGTCAGGAAAACCCTCCGCGTTGATCCAGATGGGGCGCGGCGTGTTCGACCAGATGCCGGTCTCGGTCATTACCACGGCGAGCCTCGCGATGCTGGATCGCTTGCACGGCGCGGCGCTGGATGCGCGGCGCTTCCGCATCAACATCCTGATCGACAGCGACGCGCCGGAGACCGAATGGGCCGGGCGGATGCTGGAATTCGGCGACGGCACGCGGCTGCTGGTGAACGGCCCCGCGCCGCGCTGCGCCATGATCACCATCTGCCCGGAGACCGCCACCCGCGATGCCGGCGTGCTGCGGACGGTGGCGCAGCACCTCGATGGCAATTTCGGCATGTATGCCGCCGCCGCACGGCTGGGCATGATCCGGACCGGCGATCCGGTCCGGCTGGCTGCCTGAGGATCCACGCATCATGACCACGCTGCATGTCGTCGACCACGCCCTGCTCGCCCATCGCTTGGCGGAGCTTCGCGACGCCGCCACCCCCTCTCCCCGCTTCCGCAAGCTGCTGGCCGAGATCGGCGCGATCCTGACGCTGGAGGCAACCCGCGCCCTGCCAAGCCGCACCGCCCGCATCACCACCCCGCTGGTCGAGATGGACCACCAAGTGCTGGCCGTGGCGGAGCCGGTGCTGGTGGCGGTGCTGCGCGCCGGGCTCGGGCTGATGGAGGGTGGCATGCAGGTGCTGCCGGAAGCGCCGGTCGGCCATGTCGGCCTGGTGCGGGACGAGCACACGCTGAAGCCGAGCCAGTACATGCTGCGGATGCCGCCGGAGGTCCGCACGCGCGGCGCCATCCTGTTCGACCCGATGCTGGCCACCGGCGGCAGCGCGGTGGCCGCCGTGCAACGGGTGAAGGAAGCCGGCGCGCCGAACATCCGCTTCGTCTGCGTGGTGGCGGCGCCGGAGGGTGTGGCCAGGCTGTCCGCCGCGCATCCGGATGTGCCGATCTACACGGCCTCGCTTGATGAGAAGCTGGACCATCGCGGCTTCATCGTGCCGGGGTTGGGCGATGCCGGAGACCGCTGCTTCGGGACGGAAGGCTAGATCAGCCGCGCCTCGAAGGGCGGCTTCAGATCCGGCGCGTCGAATTCCACCACCCACAGATCCGGGTCGCGCTGCACCTGGCGTTCGACATAGGCATCAGCGGTCGGCGGGTCCACCGGCGCCACGCCGGTGCCGCGCATCCAGGCCTGCCGCCCCTCGGCATCCCGCACCTGGGACAGCACCACCATCGCCTCGCGCGCGCGCAGCACACACAGAATACCGCCGCTATCCGGATCCCCCTTGCGGAGTACGGCGCCGGAGCGTCCTGAGATGTCCGACAGGCGCAAGGCCATGGACACCCAAATGCCTGCTTTAACCTTCGGGTCCATGCCCCGATATTCCGCCCATGCGCCGGGCCACGCAACCCAGTAGCAGCGCATCTTGCGGAGCGCGCGCCGCCGCGCCATTCACCGAATGGACGGAGACAGGTCGCCATGGCGAAGACTGAGGCTAAAGCTGGCGTTAAGAACGGGGCCAGGACTGAGGTGTTGACCGAGGCGCAGCGCGCCTATGAGTCCCGCCGCGCCGCGAAGGCCGGCATGAGCCTCGACAAGTGGCTGGCCGAGAAGGCCCGCCTGCGCCTCGCGGAGGAAACCGCGGCCAAGCAGGCCCTGGCCGCGAAGGTGCAGGAGCCGGAGAAGAAGGGCTGGTTTGGCCGGCTGATGGAGCGCGCCAACAAGCCCATCAAGTAGCGCTCACAGCATCCGCAGCAGCGTGCCGTCGCGCCGGATCGCGTGGTGGTAGATGGCACCGCCAATATGCGCGGCCAGCAGGAAGGGGAAGGACCAGCCGATCAGGCTGTGGCCCCAATGCAACACATTGGCGAGGCCCGGCGCGGCTTCCATGAATTTCGGCAGGTCGATGAAGCCGAGGAAGGCCGTCGCCCCCTGCATCGGGAAGCCATAGGCATTGGTGGTGAAGAAGCCGAGCAGCGGCTGGAGGATCAGCGCCGCATACAGCCCATGATGCACCCCGGCGGCGGCCCGGCGCATCGATTCCGGCAGATGCGCCGGCAGCGCCGGTGGCTTGGTCATGCCGCGCCAGGCCAGCCGCGCCACCGCCAGCATCAGGATCAGCAGCCCGAGACTTTCATGCAGCGCGTAGAAGGCCATCTTGGCGTCGTCCCGCATGAAGCGGATAACCAGGCCGGTGGCCAGTGCGCCGAACAGCAGCGGCACCGTCAGCCAGTGGAACCATTTTGCCAGCGCCGAATACTGGCCGTCCGGATGCAGCGCATCCTGGCCCTTGATGGGCGCCTGCATCGGCGATTCGGTGGCCAGTTCCATAAGCGCCTACCCTTCATCTCCTTAGCCAAACTATGGCATGCGACCGCGAAGGCAATGGACGCAAAAACGGCATGATCGCCGCCCATGCCGATTGGTCCATGGCGCCGGGCAAGCGCTGGATGGCGCTGGCGGACCGCCGGGGCAGCATCTGGCAGGCCCAGGCGCCGCGCCTGGTGGGCGACACCGCACGGTTGCTGCCAGGTCTGCTGGCGGATGGCAGGCCGGTGGCGCTTGGCCTGGACCTGCCGCTCGGCGTGCCGCGGGACTGGGCGGCGGGGCGAGCGGAGGCGGATTTTCCCGAGTTCCTCGCGGGCCTGGTGGCGCAGCCGGACTTCTTCCGCGTGGCCGCGACCCTGGCGGAGGTCTCGGCCGCGCAACCCTTCTATCCGGCCCGCGGCATCAAGGGCATGACGCGCGCGAGCCATGCCGCGGCACTCGGCCTGGCCGGGCCGGCCGGGCTGTCCCGGCTCTGCGACCGGGCGACGGCACTGCGCCCGGCTGGCGCGCCGGTGTTCTGGACGCTGGGCGCCAACCAGTCCGGCAAGGCGGCCATTGCCGCCTGGCGGGACTGGATCGCACCCGCCCTGGCGGCTGGCGCGCCGGTCTCGATCTGGCCTTTCGCCGGCCCGCTGCATGGGCTGCTGGCGCCGGGCCGCGTGGCGCTGGCCGAGGTCTATCCGGCGGAGGCGCTGCGCCAGCTCGGCCTGAAGCTGGCCGGCAGCAAGCGCATGCAGGCGCCGCGTCGCGTCCTGGCGCCGGCGTTGCGCGCCGCCATGGAAGTGCTGCGGGTGGAGCCCTCCACAGCGCTCGCGGCCGAGGTCGCGGATGGCTTCGGTGCCGATGCGGCGGGGGAGGACCGGCTGGATTGCGTGCTCGGCCTGCTGGCGCTGGTCGCGGTGCTGGACGGCGCCCGGCCCGACCACATCCCGGACGATCCCTGGATCCGGCGGTGGGAGGGCTGGGTGCTCGGCCAGACCGACATGCCCTACCCGATTTCGGGATAGAGCTTCGCCGCCCGCGCCACCTGCTTCACCAACGCCACCAGCAGGTCGAGCTGCGGCGTCGGCGTGCCGGTCAGCCGCGCCAGTTGCAGCGGCGCCTCGAACAGGCAGTCGATCTCCATCGGCCGGCCGAGTTCCAGATCCTGCAGGATGGAGGGCTTGTGCGCCATGTTGGAGGCCGCAACCCGCGCCACATGCTGGTCGGTCAGCGCCACGCCGAGCGCCGCCGCGATGGCCCTGCCCTCCTCCGCGCTGCGCCGCCCGGCCTCCCGCAGCAACGGATCGGAGAAGGTATCCCGCACGCCGCGGCGGGACAGTACGCAAAGCGGCCCGTTGCCGAGATTGCCGAGCAGCTTGGCCCAGACCTCCAACCGGATGTCGGGCGTGACCGGGGACGGCATGCCGCCCGCTTCCAGCACCGCGGAGATGGCGCGCGCACGGTCGGAGATGCGGCCATCCGGCTCGCCGAGGATGACGCGGATATTGCCGTGCTCGGAACGCACCACGCCGGGCGAGACGACCTCGGCCGCGGAATAGACCACGCCGCCGATGGTGCGCGTGAGGCCCACCGCGGATTCCAGGGCGCCACCGGGATCGACGGCCGGCAGTCGCCTGTCGCCATGCGGGCTATCCTGCCCCTTGGGCTGGCCCAGGAAATACCACCAGGGGATGCCGTTCATCACGAAGGCCACGGCGGTCTCCGGCCCCAGCAGCGGCGCGATGCCGGCGGCGACATCGGGCAGCGCCGGCGCCTTCACCGTGACGATCACCGCATCCTGCGGCCCGAGGTCCCGCGGATCAGCGCTGGCCTGCGGGCGGCTGTGATGCGTGCCGTCATGCGCGTGGACCGTCAGCCCATTGGCCTGGATCGCCGCCAGATGCGCGCCGCGCGCCACCAGCGAAACCTGCCCGCCGCCGCGCGCCAGCCTTCCGGCGATATGCCCGCCGATGGCGCCGGCGCCATAGACGCAGATCTTCATGCCAGCAGCTCCAGCGCGGCGCGCGTCAGCGCCTGCACGCCGTTGCCGATGCAGGCCTCGTCCGGTTGGTAGAAGGCATTGTGCAGCCGGTCGTCGCGCCCCGGGGCGCCGCTGCCGATCCGCAGGTGGAAGGACGGCGCGCGGGCGGCGAATTCGGAGAAATCCTCCGAGCCCATGGAGGCCTCGCCCACATCGATCACGTCACCGAACTGCGCGCGGACGGCGGCCAGCACGGGCGCCATGACGCGATCCTCATTCACCAGCGGCGGCACCATCTGCTGGTAGTCCAGCGTGCATTCCACGCGCATCGACACCTGCAGGCCATCCGCCAGCCGGCGGATCGCGGCCTGCGCCGTATCCCGCGCCGCCTGGTGCAGCGTGCGGACCGTGCCCTTCAGATGCACGCGTTCGGGGATGATGTTGTAGGTGGTGCCGCCATTGAAGGCGCCGATGGTGACGACGGCCGGATGCAGCGGCTTCACCTCCCGGCTCACCACCGTCTGCACCTGGGCGACGAAGGCGCTGGCGGCGACGATGGGATCGATCGCGGCATAGGGGTGCGCGGCGTGGCCGGACTTGCCCCGGATGGACAGGTCGAAGCGATCGGATGCGGCAAGGCAGGCGCCGGGCGCGAAGCCGAACCGCCCCACCGGCAGGTCGGGCTGGTTGTGGAAGCCGAGCGCGAGGTCGATCCCCTCCGCCGCGCCATCGGCGATCATGGCCGCGGCACCCTGCAGCACTTCCTCCGCCGGCTCGGCGCCATGTCCTTCAGCAGCGCGGCCACGCCGAGCAACGTCGCGGTGTGGATGTCGTGCCCGCAGGCATGCATCTTCCCGGCATGGGTGCTGGCGAAGTCCAGGCCGGTTTCCTCATGGATCGGCAGCGCGTCCATATCCGCGCGGATCGCCAGCGTCGGCCCGGGGCGGCCGCCCTCGATGGTGCCGATCACGCCGGTGCCGCCGATGCCGGTGACGTGCGGAATGCCAAGGCGCGCGAGTTCGGCGGCGACGATGCCCGCCGTGCGTGTTTCCTCGAAGGCCAGTTCCGGATGGGCGTGGATGTCGCGACGGATGCCGACGAGGGCGGGTGCGATGCCAAAAGCGTCGTCCCGAATTCGCCGTTCCAGATCATTGATTCGCATCGCGGCTCACTCCACACAACGTTTCGGGCGGCGCCTTGGGTGAAGGCCCGGTCATGAAGAAGGGCGCCGCCTGAATCACTCGGGCGTGTCGTGCACGCCAACGACAAGACTTTAGGGAGAATGACCATGTCCGGATACCTCACGCGTCGCGCGCTTGCTGGCGGCGCCGCGCTTCTCGCGACACCTCGCCTGGCACGCGCGCAGGCATGGCCCTCCGGCCCGATCCGCCTGGTGGTGCCCTTCGCGCCCGGCGGCAGCACGGACCTGACCGCGCGACTGGTGGGAGAAGGGCTGGGACAGCGGCTCGGCGTGCCGGTGATCGTGGAGAACCGCCCCGGCGCGGGCGCCACCACGGGCAGCCAGATGGTCGCCGATTCGCCGCCGGACGGGCAGACGCTGGTGATGAGCAACATCGCGAGCCACGCCATCAGCCCGGCGCTCTACCCCAACCTGCGCTACGACCCGGTAACCTCCTTCACGCACATTGCCATGGTCATCACCAACCCCTCCGCCTGGGTGGTGAACAAGGACACCGGAATCACCAATCTGGCGGATCTGGTGCGGGCGGCGAAGGCGCGGCGGGGCGGGCTGGACATGGCCTCCTCCGGCGCCGGGTCGTCCAACCACCTGATGCTCGTGCGCTTCTGCGAGCTTGCGGGAATAGAGCATACCCACATCCCGTTCCGCGGCGCCGGTCCGGCGATGGTGGCGGTAATCGCGGGCCAGGTGCCCATGATGTCGGACAGCCTGCCATCCGCGGCGTCGCATATCCGCCAGGGCACGGTGCGCGCCATCGCGATGAGCAGCGCCGAGCGCCACCCCGGCTTCCCGGACGTGCCGACCTTCCGCGAACAGGGCTTCGACATGTCGAGCACCAGCTGGTTCGCGTTGTCCGGCCCGGCCGGCATGCCACCTGCGGTGGTGGAGCGGCTGCACCGGGAGATCATGGCCGTGATCGCGACACCGGCAAACCAGCAGCGTTTCGCCGAGATGGGCGGCACGCCGGGTGACATGACTCCGGCCGAATTCAACGCCTTCGTGGCATCCGAGGTAGCCCGCTGGGCGCCCGTGGTGCGGGCTTCCGGTGCCACCGTGGGTTAGTGAAAATTAAGTAATAATCCTGACGAGTATTCGCGTATGTCTTGGCTGTGCGAGGGCCTCGCAAGCGATTAGTGTTGTCCTCATGGGGCCGTCGGCGGAAGCTGGCGGCCCTTCGCATGGGGAGTGACGGCGAGGCTGGCCGCGCCGTTTGTGTTGGCAAATGGCCCTTCCCGGCTAAGGGATGGGTACGAACGAGGTGCGGATGAAGATCAACCAGAAAGACCTGTTGGCAGGGCTTATCCTACTGGCTTTCGCCGTGGCAGGCCTGTGGCTGAACATGGATCACACGCTCGGCAACGCCCGCCGCATGGGCCCCGGCTACATGCCGTTGCTGGCCCTCGGACTCCTGCTGTTCCTGAGCGTGACCATCCTGATCATGGCGCTGTTCAACGGGCCGGACCCGCTGGAGCGCTGGGCGTGGCGCGAATTGTTCCTGATCCTGGCTGCGATCTGCGTCTTCGGGCTGATCCTGGAGAAGGCCGGCCTGATCCTGACCCTGGCGGTGAGCATCGGCATCTCCACCCTGGCGGACCGTACCCACAAGCCTTTGGGTGTGCTCGGGCTGATCACGTTCCTCATCGTGCTGTCGTACCTGGTGTTCATCTACTGGCTCGACATCCGCATTCCGGTCTGGCCGACCTACTTCGGCTACTGAGGGAACACGATCCATGGAAACCCTTCTCTCGAACCTCGCCCTCGGGTTCAGCGTCGCCTTCAGCTTCGAGAACCTGATCTTCGCGCTGCTGGGCGCCTTCATCGGCACCGCCATCGGCGTGCTGCCGGGCATCGGGCCGGTCGCGACCATCTCGCTGCTGCTGCCGATCACCTTCGGCATGTCGCCGACCACGGCCATCATCATGCTCGCCGGCATTTACTACGGCGCGCAGTATGGTGGCTCCACCACGGCCATCCTGCTGAACCTGCCTGGTGAGGTCAGTTCAGTCGTCACCGTGCTCGAAGGCTACAAGATGGCGCGGAACGGGCGGGCGGGTGCGGCGCTTGCCACCGCGGCGCTCGGCAGTTTCTTCGCCGGATCGGTTGCCACCGTCGTCGTCGCCGCCTCCGGCCCGCTGCTCACCTCCGTCGCGCTGTCCTTCGGGCCGGCGGACTACTTCTCCCTGATGTTCCTGGGCCTGATCATCTCCGCCGTTCTGGCGCAGGGCTCGATCGTCAAGGGAATCGGCATGGTGGTGCTCGGCGTGGCACTCGGCCTGGTGGGCACCGACGTGCAGACCGGCCAGCAGCGCTTCACCTTCGGCGTGCCGGAGCTTTCGGACGGCGTCGGCTTCGTCGCCATCGCCATGGGCATGTTCGGCATCGCCGAGATCATCCTGAACCTGGAGCGTCCGGAATCGCGCAACGTGCTGACCAACAAGGTCGGCAGCCTGTACCTGACGCGCGAGGAATTCCGCCGTGCAGTCCCCTCCGTGCTGCGCGGCACCGTGCTCGGCACCGTGCTCGGCATCCTGCCGGGCGGCGGCGCCTCACTGTCCTCCTTCGGCTCCTACATGCTGGAGCGGAAGGTCTCGAAGTACCGGCACCTGTTCGGCACCGGCGCGATCGAGGGCGTGGCCGGTCCCGAGGCCGCCAACAACGCCGCCGCGCAGTCCAGCTTCATCCCGCTGCTGACGCTGGGCATCCCGGCCAACGCCGTGATGGCGCTGATGGTCGGCGCGCTGATCATCCAGGGCATCCAGCCGGGGCCGCGCATGGTCGAAGCGCAGCCGGACCTGTTCTGGGGCCTGATCTGCTCCATGTGGGTCGGCAACCTGATGCTGCTGGTCATCAACCTGCCGATGATCGGCATGTGGGTGAAGCTGC
>LNFM01014603.1_pt1 | contig 14711 bp, 15 predicted proteins | sample 596031 | NCBI WGS metagenome assembly LNFM01 (sample SAMN04254537, study PRJNA301005) | activated carbon metagenome | isolation source: dual media filters at the Ann Arbor, Michigan drinking water treatment plant | place: USA: Ann Arbor
TGGCGGACAGGGCGGGATTCGAACCCGCGATACGGTTTCCCGTATACACACTTTCCAGGCGTGCGCCTTCAACCACTCGGCCACCTGTCCGGCGCGCTGCTTATGACCGCCGAGCCGGCTTCTTTCAAGGGCGATCTGTCGGTGATCCGCAGATCGGCCGAAATCGGCTTTGGGCTTAGTTGCAAAGCGGGAAGTGAAGGGGCACATCGGGGCGGTGATCGATGACCGGGTGAGCGGCGGCGCGCCTCTCGCCCGGCGCATCGAGGGAACGACCCGGCCCTGAACCGGGCGGCGGGTCGGTCGGGAGAACGGATGGTGCGGTTTCTGCTGCGGCTTGCCGGTTATCTGTTCGTGGCGGCCGGCTTCGTGTCGCTGGTGATCGACGGGGCCCGCTCGATCGCCAATTCCAGCCTCAACTACACGCCGCTCGACCTGGCGCTGTCGACGCTGGCGGGCCTGCGGGGCGAGGCCCTGAAGCCGCTGGTCGAGCGAAGCCTGCATCCCTGGCTGTGGGATCCGGTCCTGGTCCATCTCCTGCAGGTTCCGGCCGCGCTCCTCGCCTTCCTGTTCGGCTTCCTGCTGCTCAGGCTCGGAGCGCCGCGCGAAGCCGCCATCGGCATCGTCACGAGACGGTGAAGAACCGCGCGGCGCGTCGTGCCTGTCGGAACGCCGGAATGATCCCCATATCCTGCGCCGAAACCGTGATGGAGACCGCCATGTTCTTCCTGCGCAAGAAGACCGCCCTGCCCGAGGCCCATGAGGCTCTGCCCGGCCGCGACACGCCGATCCCGACCGCTGAGCGCCATTTCCTCAGCAAGCGCCCGCTCGCCGGCCCCTATCCGGAGGGGATGCAGGTCGCGATCTTCGGGCTGGGCTGCTTCTGGGGCGCCGAGCGCAAGTTCTGGCAGATGGGCGAGGGCATCTGGACCACCGCGGTCGGCTATATCGCGGGCTTCACGCCCAACCCGACCTATGAGGAGGTCTGCTCGGGCCGCACCGGCCACAACGAGGTGGTGCTGGTCGTCTTCGATCCCGCCGTGCTGCCATATGAGGCGCTGCTCAAGACCTTCTGGGAGAGCCATGACCCGACGCAGGGCATGCGCCAGGGCAACGATGTCGGCACGCAGTACCGCTCCGGCGTCTATGTGACGGATGAGAGCCAGCGCGCCGTCGCCGAGCGCTCGCGCGGCGACTACCAGCAGGCGCTGGCGGCGCGCGGCTACGGGCCGATCACCACCGAGATCCTCGACGCACCGACGTTCTATTTCGCCGAGGACTATCACCAGCAGTATCTCGCCAAGAACCCGGCCGGCTATTGCGGGCTGGGCGGCACCGGCGTGTCCTGCCCGATCGGCGTGGGCGTCGCGGCCGCCTGACGGGCCCGGCTTGCCGGATCGGCAGGGAGCGTGGCAGATGCCGCCACGAGGCGGTGAGGGGCGAAAGACGATGGCGGGGCAGGGGATCGACGAGACGGACACGGGTGAGCCGAGCAGCGGGGCAGCGTCGCGGGGCTTTGGCGCCGCGCTCTCCTTCAGCCGCTGGCTGCTGGCGCCCTTCTACCTGATGCTAGTCGTCGGTCTGGCGGGCCTTCTGCTGAAGGCGCTGCAGGAGGCCTGGCACTTCATCACCCATGTCTTCACCGCCACCGAGGCCGAGGTCATCCTGGCTGTCCTGGCGCTGATCGACCTCACCTTCACCGGTTCGCTGATCGTGATCGTGATCTTCTCCGGCTATGAGAACTTCGTCGCCAAGATCGATGCCGGCACCAGCCGCAACTGGCCGGAATGGATGTCGAAGATCGACTTCTCCGGGCTCAAGCTGAAGCTGATCTCGTCGATCGTCGCGATCTCCGCCATCCAGCTCCTCAAGGCCTTCATGAACGTGAAGGGCACCAGCGATCGCGACCTGATGTGGTATGTCGTGGTCCACATCGTCTTCGTGGTCTCCGGTCTGGTCATGGCGTGGACCGACCGGATCTCCGGCGAGGCGAGTGGCGGCAAGAAGGGCAAGGGGGCGCCGGCCGCGCCCTCGGCCTGACGCCCGCGTGTCGACGGCGTAACCGTGCCTTAACTTTTCGGTTGATCGGCGCGGCAAAGCCCAAGACAGTGCCTCCCCTCACCGGGGAGTCCGACATGTCACTGCATCTTCGTTCGAAATTCGTCGTCGCCGGCCTTGCTCTGGGCGGCGCGGCCCTCGCCGCCGGTCTGGCCCTGGCCCAGGCGCCCGCCTTCTTCCGCATCGGCACGGGCGGCACGGCCGGGACCTATTATCCGATCGGGGGTCTGATCGCGAACGCGATCTCGGCACCGCCGCAGCTGGTCGCGACCGCCGTCGCCAGCAATGGCTCGGTCGCCAACGTCAACGCTATCGTCGGCGGCGCGGCCGAGTCCGGCTTCGCCCAGGCCGATGTGGCCTTCTGGGCCTATTCCGGCACCGGTGTCTTCGAGGGTAAGCCCAAGGTCGGGGACCTCCGCTCGATCGCCAACCTCTATCCCGAGAGCGTCCACCTCGTCGTGCGCAAGGCCTCGAACGTGAAGAGCGTCGCCGACCTCAAGGGCAAGAAGGTCTCGCTCGACGAGCCCGGCTCCGGCACGCTGCTGAATGCCAAGGCGATCCTCGCCGCCTTCGGGGTCGGCGAGAAGGACATCACCCCCGAATATCTCAAGCCCAACCAGGCCGCCGAGAAGATGAAGGACGGCTCCGTCGATGCCTTCTTCTTCACCGGCGGCTTCCCGGCGGCGGCGATCTCGGAACTCGCCTCGACCGGTTCGGGCATCGACATCCTGCCGATCACCGGTGCGGCCGCCGAGAAGCTCGCCAAGGACTTCCCCTTCTTCGCCGTCGATGAGATTCCCGCGGGCACCTACAAGGATGTCGGCGCGGTCAAGACGGTGGCGGTCGGCGCCCATTGGGTGACGTCCTCCAAGATCTCGGCCGACACCGTCTATGCCGTCACCAAGGCGCTCTGGAGCGACAAGACCCGCGCGGCGCTCGATGCCGGCCACGCCAAGGGCAAGGCGATCCAGAAGGCGACCGCGCTCAACGGCCTCCTCGGCGTGCCGCTGCATCCCGGGGCCGAGCGCTTCTACAAGGAAGCCGGCCTGCTGAAGTAAGGCCATTACGTCATGCTCGGGCTTGCCCCGAGCATCTCATGCCGGAGATTCTCGGGTCGGCGCCTTGCGCCGCCCGAGAAAGACGACTGTGACCGGCTGCTGCCGGTCTGGATATGCGAAAGCTCCCGATGACCAGCCAGCCTTCCGCCGCCGAACTCGCCAAGCTCGAGGAAGAACTCGATCCCGAGATGCAGTTCCGCAAGGTGCCGCACGGCACCGCGCTGATCGTCGGTGGGCTGCTGCTCGCGCTCTCGGCCTTCCATTACTACACCGCCGGCTTCGGGCTTCTGCGCGAGACGACGCATCGCGGCATTCACCTCGCCTTCGTGCTCGGGCTGATCTTCCTGGTCTTCTCGGCCCGCAAGAGCCAGGGCCGCACGGTCCACGCCTCCTCGCTGTGGAGCCCCGGCGGCGTGCCGCTCTATGACTGGGTCTTCGCGCTCGCCGTCGCGGTCTCCAGCCTCTATGTCCCCTGGATCTTCGAGGACATGGTCTTCCGGATCGGCAATCCCTCGACGCTCGACGTGGTCATGGGGTCGATCACGATCATCCTGATGATCGAGGCGACGCGCCGCGCCATCGGCTGGGGCCTGCCCCTGATCGCGCTCTTCGCGATGACCTATGCGATCTTCGGCAACTGGTTTCCCGGCATCTTCCTGCATCCGGGCGCGACCTGGTCGAACCTCGTCAACCACCTCTATCTGACCAGCCAGGGCGTCTATGGCGTCGCCCTCGGCGTCGTCGCCACCTACGTCTTCCACTTCGTGCTGTTTGGCGTGCTGGCGACCCGCATTGGTCTGGGGCGGCTCTTCCTCGGCGTCGCGGCGGCGGTGGCCGGGCGCTATGCCGGCGGACCGGCCAAGGTCTCGATCTTCGGCTCGGCGCTGTTTGGCATGATCTCGGGCTCCTCGGTCGCCAACACCGTGACCGTCGGCTCGCTGACGATTCCGATGATGATCCGCCTCGGCTATCGCCGCCACTTCGCGGCGGCCGTGGAATCGACCGCCGCGACCGGCGGCCAGATCACCCCGCCGATCATGGGGGCGGCCGCCTTCCTGATGGTCGAGTTCCTCAATCTGCCCTACGCCACCATCATCATCGCCGCGATCATCCCCGCCTTCATGCATTTCTTCGGCGTGCTGATGCAGGTGCATTTCGAGGCGAAGCGCTCCGGCATGGGCGGCATGACCGATGCCGACGCGCCGAAGCTCTCGGAGGTCTTCGCCCGCGACTGGCCGACGATCGCGCCGCTGTTTGCGCTGATCATGGTGCTGTTCACCGGCTACACGCCCTATCTCGCCGCCTTCTGGGGCATCACCGGCTGCATGCTCGTCGGCCTCGCGCATCACCGCGCCGCCTCGGCCCTGGTCTTCGCGCTGGCGATCGGGCTGGCCGCGCCCACCGAGTTCCTGCGCGTGCCCGGCGTCAACTTCGCGTTCACGGCGGCCGCCTTCCTGGTCATGGCCCACGGCGTGCTGATGAAGTCGACGGAAGGCCGCAAGCGCGTCGACGACATGATCGACGCCTTCATCCTCGGCGCGAAATACGCCATCGGCGTCGGAGCGGCCGCGGCGACCGTCGGCATCATCGTCGGGGTGGTCACGCTGACCGGCGTCGGCTTCAAGATCTCCTGGATCGTGACCTCGCTCGCCGACCAGTGGGCGAGGGGCATCTCCGGGTTGATCCCGTTCTTCCCCTTCGACCTGAAGAGCGCGACGCTGTTCTTCACTCTGCTGCTGACCGGCCTGGTCTGCATCCTGCTCGGCTGCGGCGTGCCGACCACGGCCAACTACATCATCATGGTCACGGTCGCAGCGCCCGCGCTCGGCATGCTCGGGGTCAACCCGCTCGTGGCGCATTTCTTCGTGTTCTATTACGGCGTGCTGGCCGACATCACGCCGCCGGTGGCAATTGCCGCCTATGCCGGGGCGAGCATGGCCGGGGCCGACCCCTTCAAGACCGGCAACACCGCCTTCCGGCTCGCGCTCGGCAAGGTGCTGGTGCCCTTCGTCTTCGTGTTCTCGCCCTCGATGCTGATCATGGTGCCGGGCTTCACCTGGACCGAGCTCTTCGGCTCGACCGCGGCCTTCGCGGGCTGGTTCCTTGCACCCCTGGTGATGTGGGAGCGCCTCCTGATCGCGCTCGCCGCCCTGCCGATGATCCTGGCCACGCCGACCAGCGTGCTGGCCGGCCTCGTCATCGCCGCGCCCGTGCTGCTGCGGCAGGTGGTGGCGCGGAGGGCCGCTGCCGCACCAGCCTGAGTTCTTGATTTGTTCTTGCGCGGAGCGCCAAGCTCCGCTAGCCTCCTCGCGAGACATGGGGTGGCGCTGATGGTGACGCGGGTCGCAACGGTGGCGTTCGAGGGCATCGAGGCACGCGCCGTCGACGTCCAGGTGCAGGTCACGCCCGGTGGGCTCAACTTCATGAGGTTGCCAACATGATTTGGCCCCTCGAGGATCGATAGATCGATTCGTCGCTGCGTGAATTACGGAGACAGTGCACCTCTATGCTGCGTTCAAGGGATAGCCGGTCGCTCTTGGCGAGCGCTGGTATGCGTTAAGGCTCGCTCCGATGCTGAGTTTTGAAGTCGGCACTAGCTACGGAAGGCCCTCAAGGCACTAATGTCCGCTCGCTGCTTCATCTGCCTCAGTTGGCTCGATCTCAATCCAACCTGTTTGTCGTATGCAAGGATGGCTCAGACAATCCATGGGCTGACCATGGAGACGACGATGAGCGACACTTCCGTGACCTACCTTGCCGATCGCGTATTCGTTCTTGACGGGACGCCTTCTCACCTGTGTGAGGCGGGCCCTTACAGCACAGAGGCATTTTTCCCATACGAAACCCCATATTCTGTCATCATGCAGGCGGAGGAATGGCTAAACGCCCATGAGATCCGTCACCAGGTAGAGATTGAGACCTGCCACGCGGACCAAGGGTTGGTCTTGCGAATTCAATTTCCTAACGATGACGATCGCAGGCGGTTTGTTGATGAGTTTCGGCAAAAATGAGCTAAGGCAAGAAAGCCGATCGCCACGTACGTCCAGATCGACGTGCTTTCGCTTCCACTGATGCCGCAGCGCTCGCTCCAGCTCTCTATGCGGCCATGTTTCGACGCGCAGTTATGAGGGCTGCCCAATCTGGTTGCCGGACCGCAAGCTGAAATTCGATGTCCCTATCACCGAAAGCGGTGCGCCGATGGGCGGCATCGGCGAGCCCTGTCTCCCCCGTGTCCCGCCGGCGGTTGCCGACGCCGTCGCCGTGCTGTTCGGCTAGCGCATCCGTAGCCTGCCGATATCTAAGGCCGCTGCAAATGCGATAGCCGTTTGGAGCGCTCCCCTTGAGGCGGACAGTGTGCCGGCGAACAATTGACCGGAGAGCCGGGCTTTCGAAGGATGGAAGCACATGGCCCGACGCCGCACCCACAGCATCGAGTTCAAAAGGCAGGTGGTACAGGATCACCTGGCCGGCGAGACGCTCCATAACCTCATGACTTTTCCGGATGGTTGATGCCCCACAACTCCTCGGGACTGCAAACTAGGTCCGGTCTTCAGGCAGCATGGTGCGATCAACTCGTACCCATCGTCGAAATGGGTATGCGAGCATCTCAGATCTCTCCGGCCTCCCTGCTGACTTTAGTCGGCATCCAACTGTGATATCCGTCCATCCGACGGCCTGTAACCAAGTTGGCCGCCCCGGCGGGCGAAAAAACCTCGATATCGCGGGTCAGGATGAAGGTACCTGCCTCGGGGGAGTGGACAAGGCTGCCGTCGGCGATCAGGCGCTGCCGGAGTGCAATGCCGCGGCGAGGAAGTGTGTAATGGACTTCGGTCGCCACCCTGGCACCGGCGAGAACCCGCATTCCACTGGTGGGGGATTTGATCGCGAAGGCGTGGCAGCGGTCTCGCTTCAGCTCATATAGCTTGTCGCCGTCGATTGGGGCGACTGGCCGAGGTCCGTTGTCACGAGTGAATTGGCGCCTCCGCTCCTGCCCGGCGATCGTTGCTGCGATCAGCCCCATCATGGGCTCGACGGGGCCAAGGAGAAGCAGGGCGTCCTGAAAGAAGCGCTCGGCCCGGATCCGGACATGGGCCGGCAGAGGAGGATAGGTCGGCGACCGGTTATCCACTTCGACCAGTTTGGTTTCGTTCAGTGTCCAGATCAGCCTTTGTTCGATGTACCCGGTGACGTCCTCGCGGAGTTGATCATCGGCGCTGGTTATGGCGACGATCTGGATGTAACGCTGGTCGATGCGATCGCGCTCATGGCCGTTGAGGCGTTTCAGCAGGTTCCTCGCTTTGCCTACATACGCACGCAGCGCGAACTCGCCGATTGCCGGGGCGACGAGTATATAGATGCCGCTCCTGTCGAGCTCGGGCCAGCTCACGACCCGGCGAAAAGCATCCCGCGGGAAAGTCATCACGATGCAATCCGCATTGCCCAGCCGCCGAAGCGACGGGCCGACCGGGTCGCTGCCTTCGAGGATGAGATGGATGGTCCGAGCGTGGGGGCCGATCGGTAGGGCCGACAGGGTCCTGTGCAACACGTTAGCTCCTGGGTTGGGTTCAAGACGTGAGGGGATGTGTGCGCTGAGCGCTCCATACGGATCGATGACGTGGGATCGTGCAAAGTGGGGGATCAAGGCAGCCGATGTTGGGCATCTGCTGGGTGAAGCAATCGGTCGCTCTACCGGTGTTTCCGGTTGCTGTTTTGGCCGGTATGCAGATGTACCGATGAGCCCCAGCTCGCCGGGGAGCGAATGGCGCGCGGGCGCGCCTTCATCTACCCAACCTCGACCGTCAGATCGTCGATGAAGCCTGTCTGCTCCTCGATATGGCCCTTGGGATTTGCGACCACCCGTGTGGCACCGACGCGGTAGTCAGAGCGATGGTGGATGTGCCCGTGGACCCACAGATCGGGCTGGCCTTTGACTATGAGGTCGGTCAGGTCGGAGGCATAGCACCAGCGCAGATCGTCGTCGGGGTGTCGCAAGCTTTGCGGATGAGGAGCGTGGTGCGTCACGACGACCGTTGTCCCGGCGCTGTGAGGCTCGGCCAGGGTATTTGCTATGAAGTCGCGCGTGTCGCGATGCATCTGCCTGACATCGGAGGGGCGGAGGCGCTTTTTCGAGGTGGGCCCGGTTCGGATGCTTCGGTAGTCCTGCATCCCATCGCGGGCCGAGGCGGTGGAGGCGGCGTGCACCCAGCTATGAGAGCCCAGCCGGAAATCCGCCCAGAGCGTCCCGCCGATGAAGCGGTTGGCGCCGATTGTCACGCTGTCGTCCAGCAGCAGATGAATGCCGTGACGGCTGGCCAAGTCGCGGCCGCGCTGAAACTGGTCGTAGATCGTGTATTTGTCGCCGCCGTCGCGGTCCCAATAGAAATCGTGATTGCCGGGGACATAGACGATGGGCATGCCGGCGAGCCGGGGTGCAAGCCAGTCGAGTGCGGCGGTCAGCGGGGTATGGACATCGCCGGCCACGACCGCGACGTCGAAGCCTGCCGCGGGAGCATGAGCCGCCGGGTCCCAGGGCTGGTCTGGCCATTCCTGATGTAAGTCTGAGAAAATCCAAAGCCGCTGCATGAGGGTACGCCTGTGGGTGCGTCAAACCACGATGGTGAAGTACGGGTCGAAGGATTTGTTCTCGCGCCCGTTGATCCTTGGGTAGCCGGCCGGATTGGCGACCACCCGGGTGCCCCCAACAAAGTAGTCGTGCTGATAATGGTCGTGGCCGTGGATCCAGATGTCGGGCCGATACTGGGTGATGAGGCTCGACAGGTCCGACGTGAAGGCCGGGGTCAGCGGATCGCCACGGTATTCAGGCGGGATCGAGTCGGGATGCGGCGCGTGATGGGTGATGACGACGGTGCGACCAGTAAAGGGCCGCGCCAATTGGGCCTCAATGAACGCCCGATCGGTGAGGTGAAGTGCCAGCGCGTCGTCTGGCGTGAAGTCACGGATTTTCCCGGCGGCGGCGATCTTGATGCGCTTGTGGTCGTTCATGGCGCGCGCTGCTACGCGTCTGGAGACCACTGAGCGACCATACAAGTCGTAATCGCTCCACAGCGTCGCCCCCACAAAGCGAACGCTGTCGATGGTCACGGTGCCCGGATCGAGCAGATGAATCCCGGCCTCATCGGCCCGTTTGCGACCTTCGGCTCGGCTGGTCGTAAGCTCATGCCCGTAGTGCTCATGATTGCCGGGCACGAGAATGATCGGCTTACCTTGCAAGGGTCCATCTCGCTGTACGGTGAGCCACCGGATGGAATTGGATATCGGTCTCCAGATATCGCCGGCGAAGACGGCGACGTCGAACCGCAGATCCGTTGGCAGATCGAAGTGGTCTAATTCCAGATGGAGGTCGCTGATGACGAGGACGCGCATGGCTTCACTCGTCATGGCCGGACAACGGCAAGGAACGTGTCTGCGTTCAAGGCCCGCTGTTCGCGCAAAGCCTCGGCGACGGTCACCACCTTGTCCTGATGGGTCAGCATGAGGGTCATGCTGCGGGCATCGAGGATACGCAGTTCGGCTTCGATCAGGTCGCGGAAATGCTGGTCATCCAGAAGCTGATGAGCGGACGACGCTGTGGCGCGATGGGTGATGCTGGCGCCCAATCCAAAGCTGCCGTGGATGGCAGCTGCCGTCAGGGTTGCCGAGCGAAGGTCGGCTTCAGCACCGTCGCAGGCCTCGCCAAGAAGGAGGATTTCGGCGCTCCGGCCTGCCAGGCTAGTGATGATGTGCTCTTCGAGTTGAGCGCGCGTCGCAGCTTTGCTCAGCAGCTCTGTCGTCGAGCTGCCCAGTTGATCGCCGCGGCGGACCGTCGTGATGTGATGAACCTGCCGGCCCAGGACGAAGGCCGCCACGGCATGTCCTGCTTCGTGGACGCAAATTCGCCAAAGCTGGTCCGGACAGACGTCGTCCTGCTTGATCAGCTGGTCGAGCAGGTCGGCCACCACAAGGTCACGCCGGGCGTTGCGCGCGGCTGCTGCAGCCTTCTTGACGAGGAGCGCGACGTCGGCACCGGTCGCGCCGACTGCGAGACGCGCGATGGGCTGCAGGTCGGTGTCTGGAAGACGGTCTGCGAGATGGTGTCGCAGCATTCTGGCGAGCGCATTCTCGTCGGGCAGCTCGATCTGAAAATGCCTTTCCAGCCGGCCGGACCGCGTGATGGCGTGATCAATCCGGTCCACCAGATTGGTCGCGCCGAGGATCGCTACGCCGTCGCGTCGGTCATCGAGGAGCTTCAGAAAATGATTCACGATGGTGCTCCACCAGTCGCGATTTCGCGTGGACAGGGTCTGTCGATCGGGCAGGGAATCGAGCTCGTCGATGAAGAGCAGTGAAGGTGTGGCCTTGAGCGCGTCGTCAAAAGCCTGACTAAGTCCCTTGATCACGTCATCAAGGTGTCCATTCGTATCTGCGAAAATCCGTCCAAGGCTCGTCGTGATGAGTGGCATTCCGCACGATCGGGCGAGGGCGGCTGCAAAATAGGTTTTGCCTGTTCCGGGCGGTCCATAGAGCAGGGCGGCGCTGCTGATATCGGTCCAGGAGATTTCACCGCGGCGATAAGCGCCTATGTCTTTTGCCAGGTCGAGGCCCCAGTCTTTCGCAGCGCCATAGCCTTCGAGCTCATCCAGGCCGGGTCCCGTCGCCGCAAAGACGGTGGCTGCGCGCGTGCGGCGGTCGAGCTCGATCAGGCGGACGACCGCGCGGCCGGCGTTTTCATTGCGACGCAGGCAAGCCAATAGCGCCGCGGCGGGTGCGCTGTGGCCGACCCCTGGAGGAATCCCGCGAACCGAGCGATTGCCGTAGGTCGCTCGGATGGCGGCTGCGAGGGTCGCCTGGTCGGGATGCGCGACTTTGACATGGTGATCCATGGAAGCGACCAGCGCTCGGTCTAGGCTTTGAAGGCCCTCTGACGTCACCATGACGACCGACTGTCCGCAGCTGACGCCTGTGTGGAGGATTGTCCCCTGCGATGAGCTCTTCTTGCCCCGGGCATCCGACTTGGTCAGGAACTGTGCGTTAGGAAAAAGCGATCGTGCGGCATCGAAGATGAGGTCGAACCACTCGCGCGCGGGCGGCTCGATGATCGCCACGATGCAGCGACGACGAGCGAGGTCCGATCGTAGGCGCGAGGAGCAGGCGCTCCAGAGCATCGCTCGGCTTAGGTAGTCGCCAGGCAAAAGGCCAGGCGGAAAAAAACGATCACGCACCGAAGTGGGCTTCGGCAGGTCGAGTTCCTCGTCGTCTTCGAAGTTGGTCGCGAGCAGGTCGTCCATGGTCGGCTTCCTGAGTGATCATGCCGGTGTTTCGATGGTGGCGGAGGCTCAGTCGGCGTCCTCGCGGTGGGCTAATGGACGCCTGCGCTCCTGATCTGCAATGGTCGCTGCATCCATCCACCTATCGTCTCGACCGGCCCCAGCAGCAGGAAGCCATCGCGAAAGAAGCGCTCGGCCTGCATCCGCGCCCCCGGTTCAAGTGGGGCACTTTTCTCAAGCTTGCTCTCGACCATCACCCGGCGACTGGCCCGCAGGGGCCTGACGAGCCGGCGTCCGACATCGTCGGCAACGGCCGTCGGGAGGTCATCGCTGGCGGTGGTGAGCGTGGCGACCTGCACGTAGCCCTGCTCGGTGTGGTCGCGCTGATGCTGGGTGAAATGGTGAATGAGACTGGGGGCTTTGCCGACCTGCGCCTGCACTGCGATGCTGGCCATTGCCGGGCCGATCAGGACACAGATCCCGGCAGGTCGCCATTAGCGAGTAGCGCTACCTTCGGTTCTTACGAGGTCGAGAGGCGGTCGGCGGGAGGGCTGGGCAGCCACGAGATCGTGGTGGTGTCGCAGGCTTTCGGCTCCAGCCGGAGCTCGCCATCGAGCGAGAGATCGTCGGGCGGGTCGAGGAAAAGGAGGCCGCTGGAGACAAGTCCGAGCAGAGCGTCAAAGCTGTCGCGCCCGGATCCGCAAAGCCTGAGGCAATCGCGCAGGCGCGCTGGGCCAACGGCGGAAAGGTGAGCGACGACGCGCTCGTGGTCGGAAGGGTCGATGTGGGTCTGGGCTGCACGCGCGATCTGGAGGGCGGCCGACCACCGCGGTTCGCTGCGCAGGTCTTTGAGCGTGGCCGACAAAAGCCATGTCTCTTGGCGGGTGAGCCTGGTGTCGAGCGCGGCCCAGCAATAGCGAAAGGCAGATGAGCGGTCTGCTCTGGGGGGCTGCGCGCAAACAACATAGCGGCCGGCCGTGTGGCGAAGCGTGTAGGCTGCGACGTCAGCGAACTCGCGGGCGATATTAGAGGGCAGGACGGCCTTGAAGTTGAACTCGGCATAGCTGCAGCAGTGCGGATCGGCTTCCATGTGGACGAGCATCTCGAATGCGCCACGTTTGGTGCAATCGAAGGATCCGGACGCTTTCGTACTGTGAAACCTCATGATTTCCCCCTGGGCAGTGTGTTACGCGATTGAACGAGGCTGTGCTGGATGGTTCAGACGGTGATCGCGGCGATCTATGGCGCCGCCCTAGGGCCACCTTCGAAATCGACGTTATTTATTACGTTGAGGCAACTAGATGATGAGCTGAGCCGATGCGGATTTGAGCATTTTTCAAAACGCTCGGCTTTTACACTAATGTTCATGCCGCGATCGGTCGCCAAATAATCGCTAATTGTTATGCGTTAAACGTCGTCTCTATCGACGCTATTATGCGTGACGATCACGACAATTGCAACGATTGGATTTGCTGGCATTGATTAGTCGATTGGATGAGAGTAATACCACGTGAATGGCTGTTGCGCAAATGAATAATTTAGCGTCGAACCTCATTAAATATCTGAAGATATGAAATTTTAGAAATTTTTAATAGTAAGGATCAATAGCGTTATTCTACGAATCGCATTTTGGATTGAGGCTAACGCTTCCAAGGATCGATCTTGAAATCCATGCGCCAGCGTTATCCACCAGGGCAGGTAAGGATCGCACGTCGAGCTCGGCGCCCAGGTCCTTGGGTGGAAACAATCTCGGCCTCGCTCGCACCAATATCACAGTGCCTCGGTCGGCCACGGGAAGCACAAGCAAGCCGGTCTGGCGCACTCTCAGCCGCAAGACTGGCAAGCACAAGAAGGTCTGACACGCGACAATCAAGGTGGGAATACGTCCATCTCACGCCACTGGTCGCTTATGAGGCGCTTGTCGATGGCGACATGAGGGAAGCAGCATGACGAAGGGTATCGACCACGCCCGCCTTGCCATCATCTTCAACGACCTGCGCCTGCCCGCAATCAAGCATGGCTGGCCGATCTTCGCCGAGAGGGCCGACAAGAGAGGCTGGCCAGCCGCCAGGTTCCTCGCCGCGCTCGCCGAGGCCAGGCTGCCGCCAGGCAAACCCCTCGACAGCTTCGACGACGAAGTGCTGCCAATGATCTCCGAGGCGTACGTCATGGCGATCTGTTCCGGCGACAGCTGGCTCGACAAGGGCGCCAACTTCATCCTCCTCGGCGGGCCCGGCGGCGGACAAATCTCATCTCACCTCCGCCATCGGCCTAGCTTGATCGCAAACGGCTAGCGCGTCCTGTTCAGCCGTGACTCCGATCTCGTCCAGAAACTCCAGTTCGCGCGGCGCGAACTCGCGCTCGAAGCTGCCATTACCAAACTCGACAAATACCGAACTCGCCAAGCAGTCCGCGAAGGGCATTGATCGTCGCCTTCCGCTGGCGCCCGAACACCATGCAGCGCCAGAACGGCCTGGTGATCTCGCGTCTTGATAGTCTTGAAGCGCATTCTGGTTCGCCAAACGGCCTCGCACATGGCTTCCACATCGCCCGTGTCTGTCTTGTTCCTGGTCACATAGGGCTTCACATGCTGGGGGGATCAACCGAACCCCATGGCCGTGGCGCATCAGCTCGCGCGCCGCGTGATGAGCACTTGAGCAAGCCTCAATGCTTTTCAAAGTCGGCTCCAGTCGCATGAGAAAAGGCAGAAGCTGACTGCGCGCCAGCCGGCGTCTGACGACAGTCACCCCATTGGTGTCGATGCCGTGGACCTGAAAAACCGACTTCGCCAGATCCCAATCCGATGCGTGCGATGCCCTTAGTGGCTCTCCCTTGTTGAACGTTGCCGAAAAATGCGCCGTCCAGCGAGGTGATCTATGCCATCAAATGGGCTGTCCAGCGCGCCCGCAACATCACTCTGGAAAGCATCGCGCCGATCAGCGATGATCCCATCGTCAGCCTCCCAGCCTGGCCCGCCTGACCAGTCCAGCCGGCATCGTGGTTGCCCTCGGGAGCTACACCATCATCAGGGACACGACCTCGAATCGCCATCTCTAGAACGCATTTGCCCGCCGTTTGCCCCATCTCTACAGCACGAATTACGGTCTTCCAGTTTACGCTTTTTTCACGAATTACGGCAGGCGTCGGAAAAATGTGGCGCTGGGGCAACAGCTCGGAGGCAACTGCCGTTGCGGATGTCGCCGTGCTTGATTGGGCGCCTCGTATTCGTATGGTCGAAGGGCGTCGGGACGTTCCCGGTCGCTGTTTTTCGTCTTCGCCTCTGAATGGTCAGGGACGCGGGCGAAAGACCGGGAACAAGCCGGTTCGGTGAATA
>LNFM01009034.1_pt1 | contig 14710 bp, 12 predicted proteins | sample 596031 | NCBI WGS metagenome assembly LNFM01 (sample SAMN04254537, study PRJNA301005) | activated carbon metagenome | isolation source: dual media filters at the Ann Arbor, Michigan drinking water treatment plant | place: USA: Ann Arbor
CGTCGATGTGGCCGGCGAGGGTGCTATCGATCTCCAGGAGCCGCGCCAGTTCGCGGAGGAAGCCAGCTTCCTCATTGGTGTCGGGATCGATCGCGAGCCGGGCAGCAGTGTAGACTTGCACAGCTTCCTGCGGCGAGGACACGGCTGCGGCAAGGTCTTCCGCGGATGCCGGGTTCTGGATCTCCTGCTCCAGAAACGCTTGCGCTTCCGCGCCGACGCCCGCCTGCTGTAGGCCGCCGATGATCTTCTTCTGCTCGATGGCGTCGATGCGGCCGTCTGCTGCTGCGGCGGCGATCATCGCGCGGATGTAGAGCGTGGCGGTGTCGTTGGAGATCGCGTCGGGCTCGAAGCCTGTGCCGGCGGGGGCGGGCTCGGAAAGGAGACGGCGCGGATCATCGTTCGAGATGAGCGGGCGGCCTTCCTGGTAGTTCTGCAAAGCCTTGTAGGCGAGACCGCCTATGAGGGCCAATGCGCCAAGCTTGGCAGCGGTGCCGACCATACCACGTCCCGTTCGCGTGCCGAGTACGACCGCGCCGAGGCCGCCCGCGCCGGCGGCGGCCGCGCCCGGGTTGTTCCTGATCCATTCCTGGACCTGTGCAAGCAAGTCTTCGGGCGATTTTCCGGTCGCCTGTCCCAATGCTTCGCGGGCTCTGCCGGAAGCGCCGGTCATGTCGTCGATACGGCCTGCGCCTTCCTTGGCGCCTGCGGTCGCTTGGCCCAAGACCTGACCGAGGATGTCCATCAGGCCGCCACCGGCTAGGCCAGGCTGTCCACCGGCTTGTCCACCACCGGCTTGTCCGCCGAGCTGCTTCTGGAGTTGGCCGAGGATGTCGCCCAGACCTCCCAGTCCTCCAAGCCCTCCGCCGCCGGCCTCGGGGGCTGCTCCGGCGCGCGGCTGCACGTTGGGTTGGCCAGCGTTGCCCATATGTTTCTGGAGTTCGGCGAAGATGTCACCCAAGCCGCCGCTGCCACCACTTTGGGGAGCCTGGGCCTGCTGCCCCTGCGGCTGCAGGATCTTGCCGAGAATGTCACTGAGGCCGCCGAGACCGCCGGCCTGGTTCTGCTGGGAGGGGGCGGATTGTGCGCCTTTCATCAGGATGTCGAGGATCGACTTGGCGTCAAACATGGGAGCTGCTCCGGTTCGGGGGGCGACGTCGGATGATCGACGTATGGGTGATCGAAAACCTGCGCACAAAGTAGCTTTAGCCGGTAGATGCGCAATCCGTCCGACGACGAATATTTGATAGCACGGTTGCCCAGCTTGTCTGACGGCCTCTTTTGCAAACTTCCAGGCTGAGCAGAGACGCTTTGCATTCAGACCTTCGGCGCGACGGTTTCCGCTTCATTCCGGGCAGCCGGCTCATCGACAGGGCCGATGAAGCGTCCGAACACGCGCCAGATGCCGATGCCGATGTCGTCCATGAGGACGAAGACGGCTGGTACGAATACGAGCGACAGTATCGTAGAGGAAATCAGGCCGCCGATCACGGCGACGGCCATCGGCGCGCGGAATTCGCCGCCTGAATCGAGGCCGATCGCGGCGGGAAGCATGCCTCCGACCATGGCGATGGTCGTCATCACGATGGGGCGGGCGCGCTTGCGACCCGCATCGACGATCGCTTCTGCCTTGGGAACGCCGGCGGCCATTTCCTCGATGGCGAAGTCAACCAGCATGATGGCGTTCTTCGTGACGATGCCCATCAGCATCAAGATGCCGATCACCACCGGCAAACTGATCGGCATCTGCGAGATAATGAGCGCGATGATGGCGCCGCCGATCGACAAGGGTAGCGAGAACAGGATCGTCACAGGCTGGAGGAAGCTCGAGAACAAGACTACGAGCACCGAGAATACGAGCATGATGCCGAGGGCCATCGCCTTAGCGAAGCTCTCGAAGATCTCGCCCATGATCTCAGCATCACCGAACTGCTTCAGCTCGACGCCAGGCGGCAATGCCTTCACGGCGGGCAAGCCCTTCAACGCCTCGATCGCTTCGCCGAGCGGGGTGTTGCCGACGAGATCGGCGCTGATGGTGACGCGGCGCTCGCGGTCGTATCGGTCGATGGTAGTAGGCCCCTGGCCATACTTGAAACTCGCAAGTGATGCGAGGGGCACGGCGGTCCCCGAGGCTGTGGGGACCCTCAGGGCGCGCAACAATTGCACGTCGGCGCGGGCGCTATCGAGCAGCTGCACGCGGATCGGTACCTGGCGATCGCCGGCATCGAACTTGGCGAGTTGCGGGCCGACGTCACCGATGGTTGCGATGCGGACGGCTTCGGCGATGGTTTCGGTCGAAACGCCGAGCCGAGCCGCCAGTTCGCGGTCGGGCACGACTCGTAGCTCGGGGCGCTCCAGCTCGGCGGTGGAGATGACCTCCGTGATCTGGGGGAGACGCTTTCCTTCGCTGGTGATGGTGGCAGCAGCCTTTTCGACGGCTGGGCCGTCACGGCCCACCACGACCATCTGGAACTGACGCTGGCCGTTTTCCTGCAAGAACCAGAAGCGGATGTCGGGTATGCGCTGCAGCTCTGCTGCGAACGCCTGCTTGAGGGCATTCGCATCGAGTTTGCGCTCCTGCTTCGGCGTTGTCATGACGACGAGCGTCGCCTTGCGGACCTCGTTGCCGGAACCCAGGATGCGGCCCCCGGTGATGTAGACATGCTCGACTTCAGGACGTTCCCTGAGCTTGCGGCTGATCTCCGCTGCGGTCTTTCGCGTGTCTTCGAGGCGGGAGCCCGGCGACAGTTCGAACGCGATCAGAATACGGCCGTTGTCTTCGGGAGGCAGGAAACCGGCGGGGAGGAGCCGCATACTGAGAATGGAGCCCGCGAAGATCACCAATCCGAGGCCGACCGTGGCGATGCGGTGCTTCACCGACCAGGTGATGAGTCGCGTATAAGCCTTGATAACCGCGCCTTCGTGGTGCGCCTTGCCGCTGTCGCGCATCAGAAAGGCGGCGAGAAGTGGAGTGACGAAGCGCGCGACGAGCAGCGAGAAGAACACCGCCGCGGCGACTACGAGGCCGAATTGCTTGAAGTACTGCCCGGGGATGCCGCCCATGAAGCTCACCGGTGTGAACACGGCGATGATGGTCGCTGTGATTGCGATCACTGCGAGCCCGATCTCGTCGGCGGCCTCGAGGGCTGCGCGGTAGGGCGACTTCCCCATGCGCTGATGGCGGACGATGTTCTCGATCTCGACGATGGCGTCGTCGACGAGGATGCCAGTTACGATGGTGAGAGCCAGCAGGCTGACGAGGTTCAGCGAGAAGCCCATCAGGTCCATCGCCCAGAACGCAGGGATGATGGACAGCGGCAAGGCAACGGCGGCGATGACCGTGGCCCGCCAATCGCGCAGAAAGACGAAGACGACGAGGATCGCGAGGATCGCGCCTTCGATCATCGACTTCATCGTGGCGTTGTAGACGCCGAGTGTGTGAACGACCTGACTGTCGATCAGTTCGAGTCGGACGTCAGGGTGGGCCTTCTGGATCTCCTCGATCTTCTTGGCGACGCCTGCTTCAACGGTGACGTCGCTCGCACCCTTGGCGCGGCTGATCGCGAAGGCGACTATCGGCTTATCGTTGAGTTCTGCGTATTGGCGCGGCTCGGCGGTGGCATCCGTCACGGTTCCCAGCGTGTCGAGCCTGACGGAACGGCCGCCCGGTAGCGCGATCATCGTCCGTGAAAGTTCATCGATAGACTTGCTGCCGGCAAGCGTTCTGATCGCCTGCTCCCGTGCGCCGATCTCACCTCGACCACCGGCGAGGTCGACGTTGGTCGCTCGAACCTGACGATTAACGTCGCCGACCGTTATGCCGAGCGAAAGCAGGCGGTCCGGATCCAGCGCAATGCGGATCTCGCGATCGACGCCGCCGACACGTTCGACCTTGCCCACACCTTTCACACTCTGGAGCAGGCGCGCGACAGTATCGTCGACGAACCACGAAAGCTCCTCGGGCGTTTTCGTGGGCGCTCGCGCCGAATATGTGAGGATCGGCAGGCCTTCGATATCGATGCGCTGCGTGATCGGCTCGTCGATGGTACGAGGCATCTCTGCACGGATCCGCGCGACGGCATCCTTGACGTCGTTGACTGTGCGGTCGGACGGGATGCCGAGCTCGAACTGGACGATGGTTGCCGAGCTGCCTTCGACCACGGTGGAGTTGATATGCTTGACGCCGGTGATGCCGGCGACAGCATCCTCGACTTTCTTGGTGACCTGCGCTTCGAGTTCGGAGGGGGCCGCACCCGACTGGGTGATCAGCACCTGCACGAGGGGCACGTCGATATTGGGAAAGCGTGAAACGGGCAGCTGGCGGAAGCTGAACAGCCCCACTGCGATGAGCACCACGAACAGCAGGAGCGGCGGCACCGGATTGCGTATCGACCAAGCCGATACGTTGATGCGGTTCGACATGGCGAGCGCCTCTAGACGGCCAGAGATGGCCAGATATCAGAAATTGGACCGAGACTCTGGGATCAATTGAGCTTGGCGGACGAGCTGCGATTCTCGACCGGCGTGATGAGGTCGCCTTCGCGCAGGAACGTTCCGGCCTTGGCGACGATGAGTTCGCCGAGGTGCACTCCGGAGATGATCTCGACGAGGGTCGCCGTATGCAGGCCGGTTTCGACCTTGCGCGTCACGATGCGGCTGGCGCTAACGAGCTGCACATATGCGCCCTCGGCGCCGAAGAGTACCGCGCTCGCGGGCAGCGCCAATGCCTCCGCAGCGCGGACAAGGACTTCGCCGCGGCCGAAGCTTCCGATGCGGACGCGCGTTCCATCCGCGATGGAGATGCGCACACGGCCCTGGCGGGTCGCCTTGTCGATCTCGGGCATCACGAGACGAATTCTGGCGGTGACTTCGCCAGTCCCTGCGATCGAGATTACGGCCTTCTGGTCGGCCCTCAAGCGGGCAAGGTCTTGCTCCGGTACATCGGCTTCGAGCTCGATCTCGCCGTTGGCGATGATGTTGAACATCGGTTGTGCGACCGCCGATCCGGAAGCTACGCCGCCGATGCGGGCGTTGCGGCGACTGATGACGCCGGAGACCGTTGCTTGCACGTCCGTGCGTGACAGTTTCCACAGAAAGTCTCGGCGCTGTGCTTCGACCTGAGCGAGTTCGGCTTCGGAGACTTTGAGCCCGTCCTCGGCGACTTTGAGCTGGGCTGCGGCGGTTCGGGCCGCGGCTTCGCGCTGGTCCAGCGTGCTGTCGGAAAGTACGCCGGACTTGCTCAGCGGCTTGGCGCGGTCGAGCGCATTGGAGCTTTCGTCGCGTCGGGCCTGGGCGGCCACGATGTTGCTCTGGGCCTGGGTGATCGCCGCGGAGGCTTTCGCGCGCAGTGCGTCCACCTGGGCGAGCGACGCCCTGAGCGTCTCCTTTTCCAGTCGTGCAAGAAGTTGGCCCTTTTCGACGCGCTCGCCTTCCTCGACGAAGAGTTCGGTGACGCGGAGGCCTTCGACTTCGGGGGCTACGAGTATCTCCAGTCGCGGTACGAGGGTGCCGGTGACGAGCACCGTGTCGCGGATCAGCGACATGCCGGCGCGCACGACGGTGACGGCGGGCGCTGCTTCCTCACGTGCGCCTTTCCTGGCGGCAGGCTTGCCAGATTCCGAAGGCGAGGCGAGGCCGTCGGGCGACTTGGCGAACGGCGGAAGGCCCTGCGAGTAAAGGCCTGCGCCGATCGCAGCGGCGAGGATCACGCCTGCGAGTTTCAGGTTCATGGATGAATTCCCTTGCGCGCCACTTTTGCCGGTCGGGAGGCTGTCCGTCCCGGTGCTGCTTTCCGAGTTCTACTCTGAGCTTCTCTTTGGGCTTCGGGCGCGTTCAGTAGTCCCGCTACGATGGCCGTTATGGCCGGGATCACACTTTTCGCGTCGAAATCGGGATCGACGGCGCGGCGCCAGAACATGCCGTCGCCGAGTATGCAGATGATGCGTGCCAACTCCTTGGGCGGCAGCAATGGGCGGATGCGGCCCTCGGCGGCGGCGCGGGTGAACAGCTGCTCGAAGCTGCTCTGCACGAACTGGTCGACCGAGCGGTGGATCTCGCCGACAGCCTCGTTTCGGCCAGCTTCCATGCCGATCTCTATACAAAGACGGCGCTTATGCTGTGGCTCCTCGATAGCGTAATGCTCGCCGAGCTTGCCGAGTGCGATGCTGAGGTCGGGCTCGTCGGCTAGGGCTGCGAATTGGCTCGCCAACTTGTTGCGGTCGCGCTCGGCAATGCCCGCGATCAGAGCCTCCTTCGAGGGAAAATAGACGTAGAGCGCGCCCGCGCTGACTTTGGCGTGCTTGCAGATGTCCTGCATGCTGGTGCGATGGAAGCCAGCGTTGGCAAAGCAGACTTCCGCTGCGTCCAGAATGTGGGTCCGCCGGGCTTCCTGGGTCGCTGGATTGAGCTTGGGCATCGCTTTGGACTTATCAGAGGGGCCGTTGGCCGATTTGCTCGCGATTGCGAAAAGAAAAACGAACGATCGTTTTGTTTGATCGTCGAAAATGTTGGCAAAGTCAAGGCGGGGCGGGCGGGTGCGGGGCGTGGAGTGGCGGCGGGCAGGCAAAGAAAGGCCCCTGCTCTCGGGCAAGAGCAGGGGCTCGGCGGTCGTTTCTTCGTGAAAGACTACTTGTGCTTCCAGACGGCTTTGCGCTTCTCGACGAAGGCGGCCATGCCTTCCTTCTGGTCTTCTGTCGCGAACATGGCGTGGAACACGCGGCGCTCGAAGCGGATGCCTTCGGAGAGCGTGGTCTCGTAGGCGCGGTTGACGCTCTCCTTGGTCATCATGACGGCGGGTAGCGACATGCCGGCAATCGTATCCGCGGCCTTCATCGTCTCCGTCATCAGGTCGGCGGCAGGGACGACGCGCGATACGAGGCCTGCACGCTCGGCTTCGGCGGCGTCCATATTGCGACCGGTAAGGCACATTTCCATCGCCTTCGACTTCCCGACGAAGCGAGTGAGGCGCTGCGAGCCGCCGGCGCCCGGCATCACGCCGATCTTGATCTCGGGCTGGCCGAACTTGGCGGTGTCGGCGGCGATGATGAAGTCGCACATCATGGCGAGTTCGCAACCGCCGCCGAGCGCGAAGCCAGCGACTGCCGCGATGACGGGCTTGCGGCAGCGCGCGATGCGCTCCCAGGTGCCGATGAAGTCACCGGCGTACGCTTCGATGTAGGTCTTCGCCTGCATCTCCTTGATGTCGGCGCCGGCAGCGAAGGCCTTCTCGGAACCCGTGACGACGATACAGCCGATGGCGGCATCTGCCTCCCATTGGTCGAGCACCTGATTGACCTCGACGATCAATTCCGAGTTCAGTGCGTTGAGGGCCTGCGGTCGGTTGAGCGTGATGAGACCGACACGGCCTTTCACCTCGGCGATGATGTTCTTGTAGGACATTCCAGCCTCCTGGGCGTTCTCAAGCCGACAGTGCTGCGCTGCGGCACGGGCGCAACTTAGCCATTCGACACGCAGGGGCAAGCGGCGATTGGTAGGGGGCTGAACGACGCCGACGGGGGATGTTCAGTTCTTGCAGATATTCACTTCGATCCGGCAGATCTGGCCAGCGCCGCCTGCCGTGCAGTTGCTGGTCAGCTTGCGGACGGTGTAGCCGGGAGCCTCTCCGATCCTCTGGTCCCCTGCTGTCCAGGCTTTCAGAAGCTGGGGATCGGTTGCCTGGAGTACGCCCGCGTAAGCCTGCCGCAGCGCGGCGTCGCGGTTGGGAGCGGTGCCTTCGGCAGCCTTGTCAACGCAGCCTTGCGCGAAGGCCGAGCCGCTGCCGGCCGCTATAGATAGTGCGAGCGCGAGAGCGATCGATGTGAGCTTGGGCATTGGAGAAGAACTCCCGTCAGGCGCGTCGGTTGAGGCCTCGCTGTAGTCATGCAACGCGAGGGTAGACTGTTGGCGGAGCGTGTTCCACAGCCAATGTCGAACAACCGTTTCGTCTGTCTTGAAGGTGGGAGCTGCGAGGCCTTCGCGCAACGCTGCTGGAATACAAACGTTGCGTGATGATGTGACGTAGCTCCGAGGCGGGGCCGATGTTCACAGACCCAGCAGGCGCTTGGCGTTGCCGCCGCAGATAGCCTCGATAGTCTTCAGATCGAGGCCGGCATCGACGACGTGGCCCACAGGATCGTAGTCGGCCATGTCGAAGGGGTAGTCCGTTCCCATAAGGACGTGGTCTGCGCCGAACGTGTCTACGAGCGCACGGAGCTGGTGGGGCGTGAAGACGACAGTGTCGACGAAGACGCGCTTCAGGTATTCGGTCGGTGGCTTCGGCAGGTTCGCGTTGCAGTCAGAGCGAGCCCCCCAAGCATGATCGATCCGGCCCGAGTAGGCGCCGAGATAACCGCCGCCGTGGACGGCGAGGAGCTTCAGGTTCGGGTGGCGTTCCATGACGCCGTCGAAGATCAGATAATGCAGCGCGATCGTAGTCTCGAGCGGGTTCCCGATGACGTTCGAGAAGTAGAAGCGGCTGAGCCGCTCGCCATGCGTGAAGCCATTGGGATGAATGACGACGAGTGCGCCGGTCTTTTCCGCGGCGGCCCAGAACGGGGCGTAGGCGGGATCGGACAATTCCTTGCCGTTGACGTTGGTTAGGATCTGGACGCCCTTCAGGCCGAGCTTCATGATGCGTTCGAGTTCGATGGCAGCCGCCTGGCCGTCCTGCATCGGCACGGAACCAAGTGCGAGGTATTTGTCCGAGCGCTTGGCGGCGAACTCGCCGAGGCCGTCGTTGAGAACCTTGGTCGCCTCGATCGCGATGGCGGCAGGCACATTGTAATAGCACTGGCCGGGTGGCGGCATGATGAGCTGCTTGTCGAGGCCCATCTTGTCGAGGTCTTCGATGCGGACGCTCTCGCCGTTGATGCGTGAGGGAATGTCGCCATCCTGCTTGACGTTTACGGCCTTCGTCGCGTCATCGGAAAACCAGCCGAGGGGAACCGTCTCGGGCTTGACGTGCGGACCGGCGATCTTTCCGGCGGCGGGGATCGCGACGTGGGAATGGATGTCGAAGGTCATCGACTTCGGGCGGCTCTCCCGGCCGGGTTTGCCCTGCTTGCGGGCGGCAGTCGGCTCGTACTTGTTCCAGGTCATAGGGGGGCTCCTCGTGGATGGGGATCGGCCGGGCCTCGGCTCACGACTTGCCTCGCTCATACAGCATTTGGCGGGAGACGCGAATGTGCTTTCCCCGGTCTGCGTTGTCCCGCTCCTTGTTCGGTTCAGCGGTGCGAAAGTGTCAGAACCGGAGCGGTTGAAACCGTCAGCTGGGGTTATGCACTCAAATGCATGGTGGACGTTTTCGAGACGTGGTTAGTTGGGGACATTGGTTGCGAACGTATCAAGCCAGATCGAGAGAGGACATCATATGGGTATCGCGCCGAAGTGGACCGCCGTCATCGCCGTAGCAGCAATCTCTGCCGGTGTCGGGCCTGCGATGGTGGGGCCAGCCATGGGGCAAGCGGCATGGCCGAGCCAGCCGATCAGGCTCGTCGTTCCCAACCCGCCGGGTGGATTGCCCGACATCATTTCGCGAACGCTGTCCGAGCCGCTGCGCGCGCGCTTGGGCCAGTCCGTGATCGTCGAAAACAAGCCCGGTGCAAACGCTGGGATCGGAGCAGCAGCGATCACATCGTCGAAGCCCGATGGTCACACGTTTCTCGTCAGCGACAGTGCGGTGATCAACATCAGCCATCACCTCAACTCGCAGTTGCCTTTCGATCCGAAGGACCTGATGCCGGTCACGATGATAGCGCGCAGCCTGCTGTTCATCGCGTCGGGACCCAATGTGCCGATCAAGACCTTGCAGAACCTCATCGATGAGGCGAAAGCCAATCCGGGCAAGATCAACTACGGCTCGATCGGTGTTGGCAGCTTCCATCACCTCACGATGGAGGCGGTGCAGGCGGCTGTCGGCGTCAAGCTCAATCACATTCCGTACAAGGGTACCGGCGAGACCGTGACGGCGCTGCGAGGCGGGCAGATCCAGGTCGTTGTTGCCGCATATGCTGGGCTCTCGCCGCTCGTCAAAGCGGGGCAGGCGCATCTCGTCGCTCACAATTCCAGCGGGCGGACCAAGATCGCGCCCGAGGTGCCTGCGATTTCTGAGGCGATCAAGGGCTTCGATCTCAGCCACAATCAGAACCTCTTCGCGCGCACGGGGACACCGATCGAGATCGCACAGAAGATGTCCGCCGTGATGACCGAGGTGGTGAAGGATCCCCAGGTCATCGAGCGATTCGCTTCGTTGGGCATCGAGCCGAACATCGTGGGGCCGGCCGAGTTGAAGGCGTTTTTCGATGCGGAAGCCGTGCGGATCAAGAAGGTCGTCGATGCGGCAGGGCTGAAGCCGAACTGAAGGATGGGTGGGGCGACGTCGCCCGTATCAAACCAAGTGTAGCCCTTTGGCGCGCATGATGGTGCGGGCTTCGGCGGTTCGGAGGAACGCGAGGAACGCCGCCGCGGTCGCATCTGTTTCTCTGGCGGAGGCGATGGCGGCGGTGAACGTGGTGCCGAGTTTCATTTCGTGCGGTACGGCACCGAGGTAGCGCACGCCGGGCGTTCCGATGATCTCGGTTGCCAGCGTCATGACGGCGTCGGCGTTGCCTTTGCCGACCTCGATAGAGACGACGGAGCCGGGGCCGACGAAGTAGCGCTTGCGGGCTTCGATCTCATCACCGACGCCGATGTATTTTGCCGCGGCAATGATGTCGTTGGCGAGCGTGGTGCCGGAGGTCGGATCAGACAGGCCGATCGAAGCGAGCGACGTGACGGCTGCTTTGAAGGTTTCGACAGATGTGATGTCGGGTGTCGTCAGTGTCCCGCGCACGCCCATGCCGACAGGGCTGAGCGCGACGTTGAAGCGCGTCTGCTGCGCGATGTGCGGCTGGGTCGTTTCGGAGAGCGTTGCGGCGGTTACGACAACCACGTCGAAGCTGAAATCGGCGTTCGGCCCGGCCGAGATCAGCTCGTTGTTGCGCTTGGGCGTGCCGAATGTGATCGAGAGCTTGTGGCCGGACGCCGCCTCGAAGCGCGGCGCGATATCGAGCATCGCGGTTTTGAAGCCGCCGGCGCAGATGATGCGGAGTTCAGTGTTCATTGGGCCCACGCTCGTCAATACGATTGTTCTGCTGGTTCAGCTCAATGAACGCCTAGGTGCAGTTCGATCAGGTCCTGCCGGGTGCGGACTTCGGCAGAGGGGCCTGCGAAGACGACCTGGCCCGAGTTCATGATGACGATGTCGTCGGCGATGTCGAGGGTCAACTTGATGTTCTGCTCGACGAGGATGATCGACAAGCCCTCGCCCTTGAGGCGCGCGATGGTGCGCTCGACTTCGGCGACGATCTGCGGTGCGAGACCTTCAGAGGGTTCGTCCATCAGCAGAACGCGCGGGTTGTTCATCAATGCGCGGCCGATCGCGAGCATCTGTTGCTCGCCACCGGACAAGCTTCCAGCGAACTGGCTGTGGCGCTCCTTCAGCCGCGGAAACGTCTCGAAGACGCGCTCCAGGGACCAAGGCGGGATTTTCTCGCTGGTCGGCTTGCGATAGCCGACGACGAGGTTCTCGCGGACCGACAGGCTCTTGAAGATGCGACGGCCTTGCGGGACGAGGGCTACGCCTTCCGCCGAGATCCGTTCCGGCGAGAAACCGGCGACTTCCTTGCCGAAGACTTTGACGCTGCCACGTTTGGGCGGGACGAGCCCCATAGCGACACTCATCGACGTGGTCTTGCCCGCGCCGTTGCGTCCGAGCAGGCCGAGTAAGCGGCCCTCGCCGAGTTCGAAGGAGACGCCGTGCAAGACGTGACTGTCGCCGTAATAGGCGTCGATATTGGCAAGTGAGAGGGCTGGTGTGGTCATTGTGGCATTCCCGCTTCTTCTCCTCCCCCCTCATGGGGGAGGTGGCCCGTAGGGCCGGAGGGGGGGGATACCCTTGTCACGTCGTGGACTTCACCCCCACCCGACTCGGCAATCGATTTTTCGCAGAACAGCGAAAAATCGAGCCGCGTCGTCCTCCCCCCTCCAGGGGGAGGGGAGGTCGCGGGTGACGCAGCGCTAGCCATGGCCAAGGTAGACCTCCTTGGTGCGAGGGTCGGACACGACTTCCGCGCGCGTGCCTTCGACGATCACCTCGCCGAAATTCAACAGCGTGATGCGGTCGGCGAACCCGAGGGCGACGTCCATGTTGTGCTCGATCATCACGATCGTCACGTCGCGCGGGATGCGATCGATCAGCTTCATCACGTCCTGGCGCTCGTCAATCGACAGGCCGGCGTAGGGCTCGTCGAGCAGCAGCACCTTCGGTGACTGTGCGAGCGCCATGGCGATTTCGACGCGGCGGCGTTCGCCGTAGGAGGTTTCCGACAGTGGGCGCTCGGCGAGATGACCGAGGCCGACCATGTCGATGGCCTTGCGCGCGCCGTCGACCAGATGGGTGTAGCGATCGAGGTCGGATATCGGGTTCCAGCGCAAAGGCGACAGGCCGAGAAGGGCCAGCGTGACGTTGCGCAAGATCGTGTCGCCGGGGAACAGCGTGATGATCTGGTAGGTGCGGGACAGACCCATGTGCGCGCGGCGGCGCGAGGGGACCTTGGTGATGTCCTGGCCCATCAGATGAATGCCGCCGGCATTCGGGGCGATCTCACCGGTGATCTGGTTGAACAGCGTGGTCTTGCCAGCGCCATTGGGGCCGATGATGAGGCGGCGTTCGCCGGGCGCGATGGCGAGGTTGACGTTCTGCGTGACTTTCAGGCCGCCGAAGGATTTGGAGAGATTGCGGACTTCGAGAGCATAGGCGCCGTTCATTGCACGCCCTCCTTCGACTTTTCCTTCGCAGCATCGCTCACGGCTTTGCCTGCAGCGCGCGCGGCGGCTGCTTCGGCGACGTCGATTCCGCGCATGGTCCGCCAAAGCCGCCTGATGCCGGGAACGAGGCCGTCGGGCATGAAGCTGATGATGATCACGAAGATCAGGCCGAGGACGAGGTTCCAACGCTCGATCCAGGCGCTGACGACGTTCTTGATGATGATGACGATAGCGGCGCCGGCGATCGGGCCGAGCAATGTGCCGGTGCCGCCGGAGATCACCATCAGCAGTAATTCGGCGCTGGACTGGAGACCGGCGACAGGCGGGGCCACGAACTGGTTGTAGTAGATGTAGAGCAGGCCGCCGATGGCGCACCAGAAACCCGAGAACAAGAAGGCCAGGAACTGGATCAACCAGACATTGAAGCCGAGCGCGTTCATGCGGCGTGGCTGGTCGCGGGTGCCGCGTACGGTTGCGCCGAACGGTGAGCGGACGAAGAGCTGCATCGCGATCAGAGCTACGACGAAGGCGATGAAGGTCGCCCAATAGAAGGCGGATGGGCTCGACAGGTCGAAGCCGAACGGCATCGGCCGGGCCTTGAGGTTGACGCCGTTGTCGCCATTCGTCAGGTCGACCCAGCGATAGGCGATGCCCCAAACGATTTGGCCGAGCGCCAGCGTGATCATCAAGAAGCCGATGCCGGTTGCCCGAAGCGCCAATACGGCGAATACGGCTGTCGCCAAGAGAGTGAGCCCGATGGCTGCGATGGCAGCGGTCAGGTGGCCGAAGCCTGCATCGACCAGGAGCGCCACCGCATAACCGGTAATCGCGAACAAGCCAGCGTGGCCAAGCGAGGTCAGGCCGGCATATCCGACGAGCACGTTCAGGCCGAGCGCAATGATCGCCCAGAAGAGGATCTGGCTGGACGTGTTGATGTAATAGGGGTGCTGCATCCACACGGGGAGCGTGGCGAGCAGCAGCAACCCGAGGGCGATGCCGATGTTGCGAAAGGACATCTGCATCATGAGCCGAGCTTCCCGAACAGGCCCTGCGGCCGCAGCACCAGGATGAGCACCATAGGCAAGAAGAGGATCACATAGGCGAGGTTGGGGAACATCGCCTGGCCGAAGTTGAAAAGGAAGCCGATGATGAAGCTGCCGACGAACGCGCCCAGGAGACTGCCGGAACCGCCGAGGATCACGATGATGAGGGCTAGAGGCAACATCTCGGCGTCGAGGCCGGGATAGATCGACAGGAACGGCGCGCCGATGACGCCGGCAAAGCCTGCGAGACCTGCGCCGAGGCAGAAGATCAGCGTGAACAGTTGACTGACCTTGATGCCGACGGCGCGCGCGATCTCGGGATCATCGACGCCGGCACGGATCATCGCGCCGATGCGCGTCTTGTCGACCATCAGCCAGAGCAGCACGGCGATCACGACCGCGACCAGCACCATCACGAGGCGGTAGATCGGGAACACCATGTCGCCGACGATCCAGGCACCGCGAAGATGTGCAGGAGTGGGTGGTTGGAACGGATCGCCGGTCCAGATCATCAGGCAGATGTCGGCAATCATGAACGAGAAGCCGAGGGTCAGCAGTACCTGCGGCAGTGTCTGGCCGGCGAGGCGGCGCAACAGGAACCGCTCGATGAGGCCGCCGAGCAGCGCCATTGCGATGCCGCCGCCGATCGCTGCGGCCCAGAACCACATGCCCTGACCGATCATCGAGAACCCGATGTAGGCGCCGAGCATGAAGAAGGAGCCGTGCATCAGGTTGGGGATGCGCATCAGGCCGAAGATCAGCGAGAAGCCTGCCGACAGCAGGAACAGCAAGCCGCCCATGGCAACGCTGTTGACGGCGAGCGTCAGGTGCAGGCTGCTCATTGAAGAGATATCCCCGAAAATTCT
>LNFM01009038.1_pt1 | contig 14710 bp, 16 predicted proteins | sample 596031 | NCBI WGS metagenome assembly LNFM01 (sample SAMN04254537, study PRJNA301005) | activated carbon metagenome | isolation source: dual media filters at the Ann Arbor, Michigan drinking water treatment plant | place: USA: Ann Arbor
CACCGAGGGCGCCGTGGCGGTGCGCGACGTCGCCCGGAAGAAGACCGTCCTCGTCCGCAAGGGCGGCAGCTACCTGGCCCGCGCACGCCGCTGACCTGGTGAGCCGGCGCGCCCTCCTGGCCTGCGGCGTGGCCCTGCTCGCCGCCTTCGGGGGGCTCGCGGCCGACGCCTCCGGGTTGCTGCAGCGCGGTGAGAGCGACACGGTCGATCTGCGCTTCGCCGCGCGCGGCGCGCACCCGGCGCCAGAGGTGGCCGTCGTCGGCATCGACGACGTCACGTTCGGCGACCTCGGCGAGCAGTGGCCCTTCCCGCGGAGCATGCACGGCGAGGCGATCGACGCGCTGCGGGCGGCCGGCGCCGGCCTGATCGTCTACGACGTCCAGTTCACCGAGGAGAGCGAGATCTCCGAGGACCTGGCTCTGTTCGACGCCGTCGCGCGCGCCCCGGGCACCATCCTCGCCACCAGCGAGATCGGCCCGGGCGGCACGACCAACATCCTCGGCGGCGACGACAACCTGGCCGGGATCGGCGCCGTCCCGGCGGCGAGCCACCTGCCCAAGGACGGCCGCGGCCTCATCCGGCGCTTCACGGCATCGGTCGACGGCCTCGACACGATCGCGGGCGCCGCGACGAAGGCGGTCAACGGGCGTCCGATACCCGCCGACGCGATGCCCGAGGACGGTGCGCTGATCGACTACCGGGGCGGACCCGGGACCATCGAGCATATTCCGTTCTCAGAGGTCATCGACCCGGACTGGAACCCACCCGCGTCACTGCGCGGGGCCGTCGTGGTCGTCGGCGCGACGGCTCCCTCGCTTCAGGACGTCCACCTGACGCCGGTGGGGTCGGGAAACCCGATGAGCGGCCCGGAGGTCCAGGCCAACGCCATCTGGACCGCGCTCCACGACGCGCCGCTCCGCGAGGCCCCGCTGTGGGCCGACATCCTGGCGATCGTCGGCCTGGGCGTCGTCGCCCCCCTGATCAGCCTGCGCCTGCGCTTCAGCCGGGTCGCCGCCGCCTCGGGACTGGTGGGAGCGGCCTACGTGGCGCTCGCCTTCCACCTCTTCCACGGCCGCGGGACCGTGCTGGAGATCGTGACGCCGATCGTCGCCCTCGCCGTCGGCACGCTGGGCATCGGGCTCGTCAGCTATCTCACCGAGACCCGCCAGCGCCGGCGCGTCGAATGGCTGAACACGGTCCTCGAGGAGAAGGTGCGCGAGCGGACGGCCCAGCTGAGGGCCACACAGCTCGAGGTGGTACACCGGCTGAGCGCCGCATCCGAGCAGCGCGACAACGAGACCGGCCTGCACATCGTGCGCATGAGCCGGATCGCCCAGGCCCTCGCCCTGGCCGCGGGGATGAGCCCGGACGAGGCCGAGCAGCTCCGCGACGCGGCCGTGCTGCACGACATCGGCAAGCTCGGCGTGCCCGACTACGTACTGCTGAAGGACGGCCGGCTGACCGACGAGGAGCGCGAGATCATGAAGCTCCACACCATCCAGGGCGCCGACATCCTGGCCGGATCGGAGTCGCCCCTCCTCCAGCTCGGCGAGCTGATCGCCCGCACACATCACGAGCGCTGGGACGGGGGCGGCTACCCGCTTGGCCTGGCGGGCGACGCGATCCCGCTGCCGGGGCGCATCTGCGCGATCGCCGACGTCTTCGACGCGCTGGTCTCCGTGCGCCGCTACAAGGCCGGCTGGCCGCTGGACGAGGCGCTCGACGAGTTCCGCCTCCAGCGCGGGCGCCAGTTCGACCCGCACCTCGTCGATGTCTTCCTCACCGTCGCGCCGGGGCTGTACGAGGAGCTGCACTACGCCCGCGACGCCGAGAGCGCCGGAGCGCCGGCCGTCGCCTGAGGGGCCGGGTCAGGCCCCGGCGGGCTGCGAACGCACCGCCACGCCGTCGAGCACCGCGGCGACGCGGGCCGCGATCTCCTGGTGGCCCGGGTGCTCCGCCCGCCGTGCGAGCGCCTCGAGCAGCGGGGCGTGCAGCAGGTCGGCGATCGTGACGAGGGCGTCGCGGCGGCGGGAGCGGGCGATGGCGGGGTCGGCGCCCAGGATCGAGGTCAACCGCTCCCGCCGCGGATGCAGGACGCTCGCCCACAGCGCGTCCGACAGCTCGGGGCTGAACGCGCTCTCGTAGAGCACCGACCGCAGGAAGCCCCTGTGGCGCCCGCCGAGCAGGGCGGCGTGGTCGTCGTCGAGCGCCGTGATCAGCGCGTCCCGCGTAGAGGACGACTCCACCGGCTCCACCGGCACCCGCACGTCGGCGATGGCCGACACGAGGATGCTGGTGTGATTCGGCCAGCGCAGATAGACGCTCGGCTTGCCGACGGCGGCGCGCTGGGCGATCGCCGACACCGACGACCCGCGCACTCCGTTCTCCGCGACCAGGGCCTGCGCCGCGTCCAGCACCCTGCGATCGAGGGTCGCGTCCCGCCTGCGCCCGCGTACCGGGGGGTCCGCCCCGTCCGAGCCCTCCCCTGCACCCACTCCACCCCTCCTCGTCGTCGTTACGACGACGACACTACCCCGTTGGGCACAACCCAATCACGCGCAACCTACGAGCGGCGCATGTGCTCCGTCAGGGCGTGGAGCCGGTGGCGCAGGTCGGCGAGCGCAGCGGGGTCGAGACCGGTCGCGCCGGCGACCTTCCCGGGCATGCACGCGACCACCGACCGCAGCTCCCGCCCCCGGGGGGTGAGCGTGATCCCCACCGACCGCTCGTCGTCGGAGCGCCGGCGGCGCTCGACCAGGCCGAGCGCCTCCAGGCGCTTGAGCAGCGGTGAGAGGGTCCCCGAGTCGAGGTGCAACCGCTCCCCGATGTCGCCCACGCTGGCCGGCTCGTCCTCCCAGAGCGTGAGCATCACGAGGTACTGGGGGAAGGTCAGATCGACCTCGGCGAGCAGCGGCCGGTACTCGGCGGTCACGGCGCGCGAGGCCGCGTAGAGGGCGAAGCAGAGCTGCTCGTCGAGGCCGAGCCCGGTCTGTCCCGTTTCCGACATCGCAGCAGTCTGACGACGGGCGGTGCGACCGCAATCCCATCGGTCGGGAGGGGACCTCAAGATTTCCGGGCCCCACCCCCCGACGGAGCGGTGGCGCGATATGCCGGAGCCGGGAATCGAACCCGGACGCCCGAAGGCGGAGGATTTTAAGTCCCCTGCGTCTGCCAGTTCCGCCACTCCGGCCGGGGTGGGGCGCTCAGCGTCCGAAGCTGGCGGCCCCGGGGGTGCGGTCGACCGACGCGAGGCGGTTGGTCTCGATGGCCCTCGCCCAGCCCTCGGGGAGGATCGGCCAGCGGTCGAGGATCTCGGCGTGACGGAAATGGCGCATGTTCGCGCCCGTGGCCTGGATCGTGCGTCGCCCACCCATGACGTCGCCCCCGTCGGGGACGGCACCGGACGGCGCGCCGGACTGCGTCGTGCCCATGGGGGAAGTCTAAGGAACGATCGTCACGAGCGGAACAGGCCGTTCGCGGGGTCGAGTGCCGTCAGCACGACCCCGTCGAGCAGGTCGCGCTCGCTCACGACCATCGCGTCCAGGCCGGCCTCCTCGAGCACGGCGGCGGCGATGACGGCGCCCGCCACGATCACGCCGGCGCGAGCCGGCTCGAGGCCCGGAGTGGTGGCGCGCACCTCGGCGGGCACCGCGGCGAGCGCGTCGGTGATGCGCCGGATCACCGCGAGGGGCAGGCGATGCCCGTCCACCCGCCGCGGGTCGTAGGCGCCGAGGTCGACGGCCGCGAGGGTCGTGATGGTCCCGGCGACGCCCACCGCCGCGGCGGGGCCGCCGATCTCCCGGAGGGCGCCCCGCACGAGCGCCCCCGCCTCCTCGCGCAGTGCGGCGAGCTCGTCCGGGCCCGGGGGGTCCGAGGCGATGTGGCGCTCGGTCTGCCTCACGGCGCCGAGCTGCAGGCTGACCGCGCCCTGCGGCCCGTCAGGACCTCCGCGGACGAGCTCGGTGCTGGCGCCGCCGATGTCGATGACCATGATCTCGCCCGCGCCGCCGGCGCCGAGACGGGCGCCGGCGAAGGAGCAGAGCGCCTCCTCCTGCCCGGTCAGCACGGTCAGCTCCGCGCCGAGGCGGGCGTCGAGGATGCGCGCGACGCGCTCGCGGTCGGGAGCGTCGCGGATCGCGCTGGTGCCGACGGCGATGATGCGGTCCGGGCCGAACAGGGCGATCGGCCCGGCGTAGCCGGCCAGGCAGTCGTCGAGACGAGCGAGGGCCTCGTCGGCCAGCGACCCGTCGGGCGCCGCGCCCCGCCGCAGCGCCGTCACCGTGCTGCGGCGCTCGCCGCGCGGCCCCGCCGCGTCGACGCCGTCGCACAGGAAGAGCCGGACCGAGTTCGAGCCCAGATCGACGACCGCGATGCGCGGGTGCGCGGGGGTCACCTGCCCAGGTAGCGCAGCGGCGCCCGGAGCACGGCCAGGGCCTCCGATGCGCTGCCGGCGAGCACCGACGCGGCGGCGGCTCGCTTCTGCAACGCCGCGATCGACGCCTGCAGCTCGGCCTGCCGCTCGGGCAGCTGCGCGAGGGACGCCGTCAGCCGGTCGCTCTCGGCGGCCAGTTGCTCGGCCGCCTCGGTGGCGCGACGCTGCGCCGCGCGGACCGCGCGCCAGAGGCGGAACCCGGCGATACCGGCGACCGCCAGGCCGGCGAGCACCAGCACCCCGAGGGCGATCGCCGAGAGGGCGACGGCGTTGTCGACGATGAAGTCCACGCCCCGAGTATCGCACCCGGAGTATCGTTGGGACCCGGATGGACCCGACCGGTCAGATCGACTCCCGCAGCCTCCCGCGGGTCGCGGAGGGGGCGGAGTTCGTGCCGCTGGAGGATCTGGGCGGGACGCCGCACGTCGTGGTCGACGGCGTGCCCCTGCCGGGGACCGTCCTCTCGCTCTCCCACCGCCCGGGCGGTGGGACGCCCGCCGGGTTGCGCGCGGACACGAGCGCGCTGATCGTGGACCGCTACCTCGACGCGGGCGCGGCCGGCGAGGCGGTCGGCGCCGTCACCAACGACCACTACGACGAGGACGGGCTCTTCGGCATCTGGATGCTGCTCGAGCAACCGCCGCGGGGATCCCCCGCGCGCGACCTGGCGATCGCCGCCTCCGAGGCGGGCGACTTCTCGACCTGGACAGACCCCTGGGCCCCCCGCGTCGCGATCGCCGCGATGGCGATGGCCGAGCGGGCCACGACGCCCTTTCCCGAGGTGGGCCGCGCGCTCGCGCGGGCCGGAGGGCGCGACCCCGCGGGGCTGCTCTACCGCGCGATCCTCCCGCGCACGGGAGGCCTGCTGGCCGACCCCGAGCGGTACCGGTTCCTCTGGCGGGACGAATGGGAGCGGGTGGAGGCCGACATCGCCCTCCTCGACTCCGGCGGGGCGACGCTCGAGGACGAGCCCGCCGCCGACCTGACGATCGTGCGGACGCCCCGGCCGCTGCACCCGATGGCCGTCCACCCGCGCACCCCGCGCACCCGCGTCCTGACGGTGACCCCCGACGGCACCCTGGTGCTCGCGCACCGCTACGAGACCTGGATCGAGTACGTCTCGCGCGACCTGCCACCGCGCGTCGACCTGACGCCGCTGGCCGAGGACCTGCAGCGCCGGGAGACGCGGCCGGGCCGCTGGCTGTTCGAGGGCGTGCAGGTGATCATGCCGCGCCTGTACCTCGCCGCCGGCGCCCGGGACGCGCCGGGACCCGCCCCGTCGTCGATCCCGGCCGAGCGCCTGGTGGCCGACCTGATCGCGTTCCTGGAGGCCGCGTGAGCCGGCTGGCGTGGGTCGATGTGTTCGCCGCCGAGGCGATGACGGGGAACCCGCTGGCGGTGGTGCTCGACGCGGATGCCTGGACGTCCGAGCGGATGCAGGCGTTCGCGGCGGAGCTCGGGATCTCCGAGACGACGTTCGTGATGGCGCCCGGCGCGGGCGGCGACGTGCGGGTGAGGATCTTCACGCCGGCGATGGAGCTGCCGATGGCCGGGCACCCGATCGTCGGGACGACGTGGGTGCTGCGGGCCGCGGGGATGATCGGCGACCGGGCCCGCATCGAGACCGGAGCCGGCGTCCTTTCCGTCCGGGTGCGGGGGAGCGTCGCGACGATGGAGCAGGCGGAACCGGTCGCGGGCGCCCTGGTGGACGGCGCCGAGGCCGCGCACGCCGCGGGCGTGCGCGCCGCGGCCGGACCGCCTGCGCAGGTCTGGAGCACCGGCGTGCCCCAGTTGATGCTCGCGGCCGACGTCGACTCCCTCGAGTCGGCCCGCCCGGACAACGATGCGCTCTGCGCTCTCGGCGAGCGGGACGGCTGGGTCGGGGTCAGCGTCTACGCCGTCACGGGGGCCGAGGAGGAGCGGGTACATGTCCGGGTGCGGCACTTCGCCCCGCTGGGGGGCGTTCCCGAGGACCCGGTCACGGGCTCGGCGGCAGGCGCTCTCGGAGCGTGCCTGGCGGCCGCCGGAATGGGAGACGCGGAGGGCGACCTCGCGCTGGTCGTCACCCAGAGGACAGCGACGGGCAGGGGCGGCGAGGTCGCCGTCCGCGTCCGGTCGGCCGGCGGACGGCCCCGCCGGGTGCAGGTCGGCGGGCGCGTGGTGCCACTGTTCGAGGGCCACGTGCTGGATCCGTGATCCCGGCCGGCGGGTAGTCTCAGAGGACCGGCGACGGTCGGAGGAGCGGGGGGATGGCTGATGACGACGAGGCGCGCGCGAGGGTCCGGCGGCTGCTGCTGTCGGGCGACAACACGCTGAAGAACCGCGACGACCCGGCCGGCGCCCAGCGGGCGCGGTCGCGCTTCGAGGAGGCTCTCGAGGTGGCCGAGGAGGCCGGCCTCGGGGACGACATCCTGCTGATCATCCGCCGCCGGCTGGCCCCCGGCGGCACCGACGCCGCCTAGCCCGCTGACGGACGAGCGCACCACCGCGGGCGCACCCGGCCCGCCCCTCTCGCAGCGGCGCCTGCGCTTCGTGCTGGGCAAGGGCGGCGTCGGCAAGAGCACCGTCGCGGCCGCGCTGGCCCTCTCCACGGCGCGCGCGGGCGGGCGGGCCCTCGTCGTCGAGGTCGCGGGCCAGCAGCGCCTGTCGCAGCTCTTCAGCGCCGCCCGCGTCGGCGACGACGAGGCCACCGAGCTCCGCCCCGGCCTGTTCGGCATCTCGATCGACGCCGAGCGGGCCACCGAGGAGTACCTCGCCGGGCAGCTCAAGATCCGCCCGCTGGTCGAGCTCCTGACGCACAGCAAGGCGTTCCACACCTTCGCGGCCGCCGCCCCCGGGCTGCCCGAGCTGGTGACCATCGGGAAGATCTGGAGCATGGCCATCGCGCTGCGCCCCGACGGCGGGGCGCCGGTGTGGGACACGGTCACGGTGGATTGCCCCGCCACCGGCCACGGCATCGCGCTGCTCGAGACCGCGGGCAACATCGAGGAGCTGGCCGCGGGCGGGCCGATCCGCGACCAGGCCGCGCGCATCCAGGAGGTGGTCTCCCACCCGGCGGCCACCGGCATCGTCATCGTGGCCCGGCCCCAGGAGCTGGCCGTGGCCGAGGCGATCGAGGCGACGGCCACCCTGCGGGGCCACGGGCTGCCCGTCGCGGCCGCCGTGCTGAACGGCGTCCATCCCGCGCGCTTCTCCGCATCCGACGCGCCGCCGCTCCGCGCGGTGGCCGATGCGCCGGGCGCCGTCGGCGAGGCGGCGCGCGCGGCGTTGCGACACCTGGAGCAGCAGGGCGACGACACCGCCTACCGGACCCGTCTCGCCGGCGAGACGGGTCTGCCGGTGATCGACCTGCCACGGGTGGTGCGGCGGCGCATCGACCTGCCCGCGCTCGAGCTGCTCGCCGACGCGCTCGCGCAGGGCCTCGCCTCGGCGGGGGCCGCCGCGTGATCGCCGACCTCACCACCCGGCGCCTGGTGATCTGCTGCGGCACCGGCGGGGTGGGCAAGACCACGATCTCGGCGGCGCTCGCCCTGCGGCTCGCACAGAGCGGCGCACGCACCGTGGTGGTCACCATCGACCCGGCCCGGCGCCTCGCCAGCGCCCTCGGCATGACCGGGCTCTCCGACGAGCCCCGCCGGGTGCCGGCCGACGCCGTGCTGGGCGAGGGCGCGGGAGAGCTGTGGGCGCTCCAGCTCGACGCGAAGGCGACCTTCGACCGCCTCGTCTCGCGCTACGCCGCCGACGAGGCGGCGCGCACCCGGATCCTCGAGAACCGGATCTACCGCCACCTCTCGGGCGCCGTCGCCGGCGCGCAGGAGTACATGGCCGTCGAGCGGCTGCACGAGCTGGTGGAGGACGGCGACTTCGAGTGCATCGTGCTCGACACGCCGCCCGCGACGAACGCCCTCGACTTCCTCGACGCGCCCCAGCGCATCACCCGCTTCATCGAGGGCCGCGCGCTGCGGCTGCTGCTGCGCCCCGGGGCCGTCGCGGGCGGGCTCGGGTGGAAGATCCTCCACGCGGGGAGCGGGACGGTGCTGGGCCTGCTCGAGCGCCTCACCGGCGCGCAGCTGCTGCGCGACGTCAGCGACTTCCTCGCCGGGTTCGACGGCATGTACCAGGGGTTCGCCGACCGCGCGACGGCCGTGAGGACGCTCCTCCTGTCGGAGCAGTCGGCGTTCCTCGTGATCGCCGCCGCCGAGCCCGACTCGCTCGGCCAGGCCGTCGCCCTGTCGCGGCGGCTGACCTCCGACGGCTTCCCGCTGTCGGGCGTCGTGCTCAACCGCGTGCACGCCCTCCCCGGCGAGCCGCCGGCGGAGCAGGAGCTGGCCGACGCGCTCGCCGCCGCGGGCGCGGAGGACCCGGGCGCGCTCGCCCGCGACGCCATCGCCGCGATCGCCGACGAGCGCGTGCTCGGCCTGCGCGACCTCGACGCGCGCGCCGAGCTGCACGCGGCGATCAGGGACGGCGCTCTGATCGAGGTGCCCTCGCTCGCCCACGAGCCGGTGGAGCTCCCGGGTATCGCCGAGGTCGCCGCCGCCCTCGGACCGTGAGCGGGCCGCGGGTCGCCGTGCTGGGCGCAGGCGCCGTCGGCGCCGCCTGCGCCCGCGCCCTGGCCGACGGCGGGGCGCGGGTGCGGGTGATCGACCCGGGCGCCGGTCGCGCCGCCGGGTCGTGGGCGGCGGCCGGCATCCTCTCCCCCTCCCACCCCGAGTCGCTCCCCGGGCCCGTCCACGCGCTCGCCGCGCGCAGCCTCGAGCTCTGGGAGGACATCGCCCGGGAGCACCCTGCCGTGGAGCTCCGCCACACCGGCCTGGTGCTGGTGGGCGACGACCCCGGCTGGCTCGCCTGGAGGGCCGCCCGGGGCCTGGCGGACGAGGCCGCGGCCTGGACGCGCGCCGACGGGAGCGAGGTCGCCGCGCACCGCTTCCCCGAGGTGCGGGTGGTGCGCACCCCCCGGGTCGCGCCGGCGCTGCTCGCGGACCTCCCCGTGGAGGCCGCGACCGTGCCGCTGGAGCAGCTGCGCGCCGAGAGCGACGTCGTCGTGATCGCGGCCGGAGCCTGGGCGGGGCCGCTGCTGGACGCCGCCGGAGGCGGGGCGACGGTGGGCCCGCGCCGCGGTCAGATGCTCCTGTTCGAGGACGGCCGGATCGACACGGTGCTGATGGAGGCGGGCCCCGGCGGCGTCCAGCTCGCCGTGCCCCGGGCCGACGGGCGCGTGGTGGTGGGCACCACGCTGGAGGACGTCGGCTTCGACGCGGGCACCGTGCCCGCCGACCTCGACCGCCTCGAGGCCTGGGCGCGCGCCTGGGTGCCCGGGCTCGGCGCGCGCGAGGCCGCCTGGTCGGGCTTCCGCCCGTGGTCCGACCGGCCCGTCCCGCTCATCGGGCATGTGGGCCCCGGGCTGGTCGCCGCCGTCGGGCACTTCCGCAACGGCATCCTCCTGGCACCCGCGACCGGCGAGCTGGTGGCCGACCTGGTCCTCGGGCGTGCGCCCCGCGTCACACCCGAGGACTTCTCGGCACGACCCGCATGAGCGGACCCGGCTAGGATCCCGCGCCTATGGCGACGGAGATGGAGGGTTCCGCGCCCGCGGCGACGCCGGCGCAGCAGCCGCACGACGAGCTGGCGGAGATCCGCGCCGAAGTCGCCGCCGGCCGGCCGCTGGTGGGAAGCCTCGCCGCGCGCTTCCACCGCGCGGTCGGCGCGATCGATCCGGCGGCCACCGAGGACTCGCTGGCGGTGCTCCCCGGCAACCGCGGGGTGCACCTCTACGACAGCCTGATCGCCTGGGCGAGCCTCGTGGCCGGCGACCAGGTGCTCGACCTCGGGTGCGGGTCGGGCGGAGCCACGCGCGCGGCGGCCCGGGTCGTCGGCGAGGAGGGGATGGTCGTCGGCATCGACGTGAGCCCGGAGTGCATCGCGGAGGCCACCGCGCGCACCCCGGCCGGCGCTCCGGTGCTGTACCGGCGCGGTGACATCACGCGCCTCGGCGCCTTCGGGGACCGCACCTTCGCGGGTGTGGTCGCGAGCATGGTGCTCGACCACGTCGACGACCTCGCGCCGCTCCTGGCGGAGGTGTTCCGCGTGCTGCGACCGGGCGGGCGCCTGGTCGCCAGCGTGATGTCGTTCGACCACCTGCGACCGATGGACGCCTCCTTCATGGGATCGGTGCTCGCCGTCGTCGGCCGCCGCGCCCCCGGCGCGCTCGCCGGCCGGGCCAGCCGGGCCAGCATCCCCCACGAGCCGCGCGACCTGCGGGCCTTCAAGGACGCCGGGCTCGCCACGGTGGAGGAGCTCGACGTCCAGCTCGCGGTGCTGATGGAGGACGTCGACCAGGCCTGGTCGGTGTTCGGGCGCACCTACATCGCCCAGATCCTCGACGCCGAGGGCCAGGAGGAGCTGCGGCGCGTCCTCGCGCGCCGGATGCCGCACACCCTCTACCTGCCGGTGCGCTTCCTGCGGACCCGCCGGCCGGGTTAGCCGCCGGCGGGGGGCACGGCCTCGAGGGCGCGGGCCGGGGGCTCCTCGCAGGGCGCGTCGGCCAGCCAGCGGAGCCCGTAGGCCCGCATGGCGTCGACGATCGGGACCAGGTGCGTGCCCTTGGCGGTCAGCCGGTAGACGACCCGGGGCGGCATCTCGGCGTACTCGCGCCGCTCCACGATGCCCTCCTCCTCGAGCGTCCGCAGCCGCAGCGAGAGGGTGCGCGGGCTGATGCCGGCGAGCGAGCGCTCGAGCTCGCTGAAGCGGCAGGGCCCCGCGGCGAGGTCGCGGAGCATCAGGAGGGTCCACTTGCCCGAGACGATCCGCGCCGTCTCGAGGACGGGGCAGACGCTGTCGTGCGTGTCCACGGGAGCCAGGGTCGCCATCTTCGTGCCGGATGGTACCACCGTGTCCCGGGAATCCCGATCGCGCCGTGACGGCACGGCGGAGGGGCTCAGCTGTACTGGGCGGCCTCGCGGCGCGATGCGCCCGCGTCGAGCATGAGCTTGAAATCGTGTGGGCTGGAGGCCGCCTCCATGGCGGCCGCCAGCGTCACCCGCCCGGCGGTGACGTGGTCGAAGAGCGACTGGTCGAACGTCTGCATGCCGTAGAACTCGCCCTCGCGGATCACCTCGGAGAGGCGACCGGTCTCGCTCGCGTTCATGATCATGTCCTTGGCGCGGCCGGTCGAGACCAGCACCTCGCACGCGGGGACGCGACCGTTGCCATCGGCGGTGCGAACGAGGCGCTGGGAGATGATCCCCCGCAGCGTGCCGGCGAGCATCGCCCGCACCTGCTGCTGCTGGTGCAGCGGGAAGAAGCCGATCGCCCGGTTCACCGTCTCGGTGGCGTCGAGGGTGTGCATCGTCGACAGCACCAGATGACCCGTCTCCGCCGCGCTGAGGGCGGTCTCCATCGTGGTCAGGTCGCGGATCTCACCGATCATGATCACGTCGGGGTCCTGCCGCAGGACGCGCCGCAGGGCGCTCTGGAACGACTCGGTGTCCATCCCGACCTCGCGCTGGTTGATCAGCGAGCCGCGGTCGATGTGGAGCATCTCGATGGGGTCCTCGATGGTCACGATGTGCTTGTGCGAGGTCCGGTTGATCCGGTCGATCATCGCCGCGAGCGTGGTGCTCTTTCCCGAGCCCGTCGTGCCCGTGACCAGGATCACGCCGCGCTCCTCGTCGGCGAGGCGCCCGACCACCGGGGGCAGCTCCAGGTCCTCGACCGAGAGCACCTTGAAGGGCACGACGCGCAGGACGATGCTGATCGAGCCGCGCTGCCGGAAGATGTTGACGCGGAAGCGCCCGAGGCCCTCACGTGTGTGCGAGAGGTCGGTCTCGCCGCAGTCCTCGAACTCGGTGCGCTTGGACTCGTTCCCGCGTAGCAACTCGGCGGCGAAGCGCGCGGTGTCCTCGGGGCGCAGGATCTCGCAGCCGGGCACCTGGGCCAGCACGCCGTTGATCCGGACGATCGGGCGCGAGGGCACCTTCAGGTGCAGGTCGCTGCCGCCCCGCTCCACGGCGTGCGCGAGCAGCGCTCCGAGGTCGGGCGGGCCGGTGGGCGCCGGGGAGTGCGTGGCGGACACGTGGACTGTTTCGGCAGGGGACGGAGCCGTCATGAGCCCACGCGACGGAATCCGCCGACGACGTCCGTCCCTCACCCCGGGGACCCTCGTGGAGCGCACGGCGGGCGCTGAGGGGTAACGTCCCTGGCCGACGTGCCCGACGCCCCGCCCAGCACCCGTCCTCCCCTGAGGCGCCTCGCCATGGTGCTCGGGGCATGGATCGTCCTCGCCGGCGGGGCGCTCCTGCTGGCCGGCGCGCTCGACTCGCCGGTCGGGGAGGGCCAGCGCGACGCGGCCCAGCCGGCCGCCGTCGGGTCGGTGGCGACGCCGCCGACCGCGCCGGAGGCCGACCCCGGTGCCCCGCCGGAGGGCGACCTGCCCCCGCTGGCGATCGTGCTCGCCCGCCCCCTCCCGGCGGCGGTGCGGGATCTCGCCCCGGGCGAGCAGCTCGAGCAGCTGCGCCTGCTGGCCATCAGGACCCGCGATGCCGAGCGCTTCGTGGAGCTCGGCTCCCTCCTGCAGCTCGCCGGCGACGGCCCGAGCGCGCAGTTCTCCTACGAGTCGGCGCTCCGCTTCGACCCGGAGAACATCGGCGCCCAGATCGGCCTGGCCCTGGTGGACGGCGCCACCGGGGATGCCGGCCTGGCGCGCGCCTCGGCGGAGATGGAGCGCCTCGCGGCCGAGTACCCGCAGAGCCAGCTGGTCAGCTTCAACCGCGGCTGGCTCGAGATCTACCGGAGGCGGGCGACCCCCGCACGCGAGGCCTGGCAGCGGACCGTGGCCCTCGATCCCGACTCCCGCCTCGGCCGGACGGCCACCGCGCTGCTCGCCACTCTCGGAAACGACCCGGGCGGCCGAAACCCTTAGAAGGAGTTCACCGGTCCCGCATCAGGGCTTAACCGGGGCTTAAGGGCGAGGTGGGATCTTTCGCGATCAGTGTGGGCAGGAAGGCTCCCGAGAGCCGAGAAAGCCGGGAACGATCCGCTCCCGGAGTTTTCTTCGCGAAGGAGCTAAAGGTTCGGGGTCGACATGCCGATGTCTGTTCGCTGATGCGTGCGGACCCCTTGACTTCAACAAATGAAGCGGTAGCGTACCGAACGGACGTTCGTTCCGGGCGCCCGGCGGTGGGTTGCGTGGGGTCTCCACGTGCTCCGATGGCGTCCAGCCGGAGGTGAGGATATGACGGTGAGTGAGATGGTCGAGCTGGAAGAGGTCCAGGCTCTCCTGACCCGTGGTCAGGAGCAGGGCTTCCTGAGCATCGACGAGGTCGCCAAGTCGGTCGAGGGCGTGTCCCTCGACGAGGGCGCGGCGGAGGACCTCTACCGCCACCTCGACGAGGTCGGGGTGGAGCTGGTCGAGGAGGCCGAGGCGCGCGACCGCCTGGCGGCGATCGCCGAGGCGGCCGACCGGCCCCCCCGGAAGCTGAACCTCAAGGCCGACACGAGTACGGACGCGCTGCAGCTCTTCCTGAAGGACGTGGGCAGGGTCCCCCTGCTCACGGCCAAGCAGGAGGTCGAGCTCGCCAAGCTCATCGAGCTCGGCGACCTGACGGCGAAGAAGAAGATGGTCGAGGCCAACCTGCGCCTCGTGGTGTCCATCGCCAAGAACTACCGCAACCAGGGCCTGGCGTTCCTGGACCTGATCCAGGAGGGGACCCTAGGCCTGGTGCGCGCCGCCGAGAAGTTCGACTACCGCAAGGGCTTCAAGTTCTCGACCTACGCCACCTGGTGGATCCGCCAGGCGGTCGCCCGCGCGATCGCCGACAAGGGCCGGACCATCCGCATGCCGGTGCACGTCGTGGAGAAGCTGAACAAGATCAACCGGGCCGAGCGCAAGCTGGTCAGCGAGCTGGGGCGCGAGCCCTCGATCGCGGAGATCTCGGATGCCGTCAAGCTCCCCGAGGCCGAGGTGGAGTCGATCAAGCGCAGCGCGCAGACCCCCGTCTCCCTCGAGAAGCCGGTCGGCGACGACGAGGAGTCGGAGTTCGGTCAGTTCCTCGCGGACGACAAGGCGATCGCCCCTGAGGCGGCCGCCGAGACGGTGCTCCGCAACGAGGCCCTGCGCGACGTCCTCAACTCGCTGAGCTATCGCGAGCGCCGCGTCCTCGAGCTCCGTTACGGGCTCGGCGGCGAGCACCCGCGCACGCTCGACGAGGTCGGGCGCACGTTCAACGTCACCCGCGAGCGGATCCGCCAGATCGAGAACCAGTCCCTCCAGAAGCTGGC
>LNFM01009040.1_pt1 | contig 14706 bp, 14 predicted proteins | sample 596031 | NCBI WGS metagenome assembly LNFM01 (sample SAMN04254537, study PRJNA301005) | activated carbon metagenome | isolation source: dual media filters at the Ann Arbor, Michigan drinking water treatment plant | place: USA: Ann Arbor
GCCACTGCATTCCTCGTTCGACGCCACGCTCACCTTCCCGACGGCCTGAAGCGAGGGCACGCGCAGCCGGCATACGCCCAACACACTCCACAAGTCACCAGGCAAAGCTTGAGTGGGCGGAAGCAGCAAAAGGACAGTCGACGTTGAAGAAGCAAGCGCAGCCAAGTCCGCGCCGCGAACGCCCGGGCGGTAGTTTTGACGAGCGTCTCGGCGGCGAGATCCGCGCCATGCGGCGACGTCGCCGTTTGACGATCAATGAGCTTGCCGAGATTTCGGGCCTCACTGGGCAGCAGGTTCACCGGGCCGAGGTAGGGGGCGCGCGCATCACCGTTTTCGTGCTGGTCCAGCTAGCGGCCGCGCTAAACGTGCCCGTGATCTATTTCCTGACCGCCGCGAACGAGCGGAGGGCCGCAGAATAGCCCGGGTTGAGGCAGATGGCCTTGGCCGCGGGGCATCAGCTCGGCCGCGCAATTTCCCGAAGTCCCCCCCCGGGCTCGATGCGGTGGTTCGAGCTGCCGCCAGACCGTGATTCTTGAGGTCCCTCTCGCGCTCGGCGGGCAACGTAACTTGGCATTGGCGCCCACACTTTGGGCGGCGACCCGGCCAGTCAGCATGCTGCTATCCACTGGCGTCGCCCGGCAACCCGACACACCTGCCACAATTGTAAAGTTTCTTAGACAAAATTAGACATTTCGGACTCTGTGAATCGCCGAAAGACGATCTTAATTGTCAAAAATGATCAGCAAAAATCCTACAGCATCTTGGAAACACCACTTCAATGGCATCCCTGAGCAGCAACGCGGCGACGTCGGACGAAAGCCGGGAAGGGCGTCCTGGACCGGTCGTGCTCGTGGTGGATGACGAGGCCGCGTTGGCGACCCAATTGACCGCAGCGGTCGAGGCGCTGGGCTATCGCGTGCTTGCCGTGCATTCGGCACAGGACGCGTCCAAGTTGCTCGACGCAACACCGGGAATCATGGCCGTCGTCTCCGACATCCGGATGCCCGGCGAGGACGGCCTCAGCTTCGCCGCCCGCGTGATGGCGGCCCGGCCCGGATCGGAGGCCTTGGCGTTCATCATGATCACCGGCCACCTGGGCATAGACGCAGCAACCATCGCGCAGCGGATCTGCGGGGCGGATTTGCTTCAAAAGCCCTTTGGCCTGGCTGAGCTGAAAGAAGCGCTGGCCCGCGCCATTCGGCGCGCGAGCGACCGGCGCGAGGCAGCCCGGGCGACGCGGGCCAGCCCCCCAAGCCAAACTGCCCCTACGGAGCCGCGCCCCGGCAAGGGCGCCACGCATTGACCGAGATGCGAAGATACCTCCAGCTCCTGGGTGGATTATCGCTCGGCCTGGCTGCGGCGGGCGCGGTCTGCTTCATCTGGATCGAACGGCATCTCGAGGACCGGGAACGGCATGAGATCATGCAGTTGGAGCGCCAGTCCATGGCCGGAACCGAGGCGACCCGGCAAGCGATCCAGCGCATCCTTGACCAGGTGACCACGCTCGGCCTGCTGGGCGAAGTGGTTCGGCAGCAACGCATCCATGGCCGGATCGAATTGGTTACCCCGCTGGAGCGCCAGATCGAAGAGATGACCGCGCGGCCGGGGCAGCCCGTGCGGCAGCTTGCGCTGATCGATGTGTCAGGCACTCTGCTATGGTCGTCGCAGCCCGGGCATGAGGCGGTCGATCTCAGTGACCGGGAGCATTTTCGCGTCCACGCGGAAGGGCGACGCGAGCCCTTCATCAGCAAGCCCCTGGTCGGCCGCGTGTCCGGCCGCTGGAGCATCCAGGCGACGCGGCGCCTGGAATGGGCCGATGGCACCTTCGACGGTGTTGTCGTCGTGTCGCTCGATTCCACCGCGATCTCGGAGACGCTCGACACCCTGCGCGCCTCCCGCTCCGGCGTGAGCGCCCTGCTGCGCGACGACGGCGCCTTCCTCGCGCGCAGCGCCCCGTCCCCCCTCCCCTATGGCACGCGGATCCGGCGCGACAACCTCGAGACCATGCTGGCGCAGCCCAGCGGCACGCGCCGTGTGGTCAGCACATTGCTGGCACAGGATGTCATCCTGAGTTGGGAAGCGGTGCCAGGCTGGCCGCTGATCGCTACCTTCGGCGTCCCGACAGAGCCCGCCCTCTCTGCCATCAGCGCACGGCGCCGCGAATTGCGGATAGGGCTGTGCGCGCTTCTGCTGGGCGGTTGCGTCCTGCTCTTCTCGACCTGGGCGATGATGGCACGGCGCCGCGCGCGCCGGGCGCTCGCGACGGCCGAGGTCGAGCACCGCGGCGTTCAGGCGATGATCAACGCACTGCCAGGCGCCGCCTACGTTGCCACCCTGGCGCCGGATGGCAGCCTCTCGCGCCTCCGCCCCACAGCGGCACTCGCCGCCATGCTCGGCCGCGCCGCGGGCTCGGGCGACTGGCGCTCCTATACTGACGCGGAGGGGCTGAAGGCGTGCGCAGAGGCCGGGCTGGACGCGCGCCAGCGCGGCGCTGGCGTCGCCGAATACCGGCTGGTGCTGGAGGGGGGGCGCTCCCTTTGGGTACGCGACCACTTACGATGCCCCTGCGTCCTCCGCGGGGAGCCTTGCGAAGTGGTGGGCCTGCTGCTGGACGTGACGGAGCAACGCGCCGCAGCCGCGAAGGCCATGACCAGCGCGAAGCTGGCAGTGCTGGGCGAGATGGCGACCGGCGTCGCGCATGAGATCAACCAGCCCGCGGCCACAATCGCGCTGGCCGCGGATGTCGCGCACCTGCAGCTGAGCCAGGGCAAGATGGATCTGCCGCGGACACTCGATGCACTGCGTTCCATCAGCGCCCAGACCGGTCGGATCCGCGAGATCATCCGCCAGGTTCAGCTCTTTGGCCGAGGGGATGATCCGCAGGCCCCCCTGACGCCGGTCTCCCTGGCCGAGGCACTGGATGGCGCCCTGGTGCTGGTTCGGGGCGCACTCGCCGACGCCTCCATCCGGCTCGAAGTTGATCTTCCACCCGCACTGCCACCCCTGCGCGCCCGCCTCGTGGCCATGGAGCAGGTGCTGGCGAACATCCTGCTGAACAGCCGAGACGCGCTCGATGCCGCTGCCCCATCCGATCGGCGCATCCAGATCAGCGCGCGAAGTGCGGCCGCGACGGGCTTTGTCGAGGTGGTGGTGCGCGACACAGGGCCGGGCTTCCCGACAACATTGCTCGAACGCGTGTTCGAGCCCTTCGTGACGACGAAGCCTATCGGACGGGGCACCGGCCTCGGCTTGGCGATCGTCTACGGCATCATCTCAGGCTTCGGGGGAAACACCCGCGCCTGCAACGGGGATGATGGCTGGGGGGCGGTGGTCCGCTTCTCTCTGCCGATTTGGACAAGAGGCAATCATGATAACAGTTGAGGCGACGCCGCGCCGTGGCGGGACGCGACACCGCATCGTGCTGCTCGACGATGACGTGGCTTATGCGGAGTCCCTGGCCGCCTTCCTGAACGCGCAGGGCTGCGAGGTCCACACCCTGCATGACGCGGACCGGCTGGAGGCGGAGATGGCTGAGGTGCAGCCGGATCTGCTGCTGCTCGACCAATGTCTCGGAACCACCACCGGGACGGATGTCCTGCGCGCGATCCGCGCTTCGAGTGGGGTACCCTGCATCGTCATCACAGGCGTCTCCAACCCGCTCGATCGGATCGTCAATCTTGAGATCGGCGCGGATGACGAAGTGGACAAGTCCGCCAGCCCGCGGGAGTTGCTGGCGCGCATCCGCGCCGTGTCCCGACGCTGGCACAAGCCTGCGGTAGCCGGCCCGAGGCGCTGGGCACTGGATGTGGACCGGCGCGAGTTGCGGCGACCCGATGGGTCGCTTTGCCATCTCACCAGCTCTGAGTTTGACCTCCTGAAGGCGCTCTGGGACGCGAGGGGCCAGCCCGTTTCGCGCGCCACCCTGATGAAGAACGTCTACCGTCGTCCCTTCACAGCCACGGACCGCGCGGTGGACACCGGGGTGCTCAAGCTGCGCGGCAAGATCGACCTTCCGGGCGCTTCCACCTCGATCAAGACGGTCCGTGGCATCGGCTACGCCTTCGTGGGATTCCCCGACGCCGAAATAGAGGAGTGAAATGACGACGGCCTCGCCCGGGCGGCTCAGTCCAGCCGCAACTGCAGCATCAGGCTCCCGTTGTAGGCGCCCGGGCTCAACGGCTGGTCCCGTAGCAGGGCCAGACGCAGCCGGAAAAGAGCGCGCCCACCGCCCTGGCCCGGATGCTCGGCCACCACCACTCCCCCCGGCACCGAGGCCAGCGGAACGCCCGCCCCGGGCAACACGCGCACCCGCGCCACGCCGCGCGGCTGGCGCAGCTCCGCCTCGCCATCCAGCCCCAGGGCGACGACCCGCAGGCGCGGCAGGGCGTCGGTCGTTCGCGGGCAGGTGAGGATGAGGCTCGCGACCCCCTCCCAGGGGCGCCCCACCAGGCCTGGAACCGGCCCGAAATCAAGGTCGGAGACGCTCATGCGGGGCAGGTTGCCGGGCGCGCCGCAGACCCCTTGGGCGGCGGCGCCCCCGCCGGACAGGGCCCAAAGCAGAAGAGCCGCCGCGCGGCGCCGGATCACTGCGCCACGCATGTCGCCACCACGGTCGGCACGGCACGGCGCTCCGCCGGAATCTGCACATCCGCCCGGCAGCGCCGCCCATTCTCGATCACCAGCAGCGGAAAGCGCTCCGAGACATCTGTCAGGTAGAGCTCGCCATCGAGCCCGACCGTGCCGAGTGAGCGCCCATCCGCATCCCGTGCCTCGGCGTTCTGGGAGGGCACGCTGCCATCCTCGCGGACCAGGCGCAGCAGGACCGCGAGGGTGGAGTTGGTGCCGAAGCGTGCGCGCACGCCCGCGTCGCGCGGCGGCACCACCACCAGCGTGGGTGAGTCGATCTGCGTCGTCATCGGCAGGTCGAGCGGGTTCACCGAAATGCGGTTGGCGTCGAAGGGCTGCAGCCCGGTAACCAAGAGGCGGCCAGAGGCATCGGTAACGCCAACCGGCCGGTTCTCGTGGAACACCTGAACGCCGGGCGTGCCGAGATCCACCGATGCGACCGAGCCCGGCAGGTTACGCCGCAGATGCACGCCATCCAGCGCGACCACTGAACCGCTGACGCGCGCGCGAGCCGCCGTGTCGGTCCCCAGCGACTGGACGCCCAGCTCCACCTCCGTCGCCGGGCTGGCATAGCGCACATCCGCCTGGCGCAGCGGGCTGACGCCCTCCTGCGTCGCGACGCGCCATCCCAGGCCGCCGGCGAAGGGGGTGGGACGTTCCACGCTGGCGCGCCCGACCGCACCGCCGCGATCCGTGCCGCCAGAGAGCGAGCCCCGGACATCGCCGCCCAGCGGCATGGCGAGATAGGCCATGGCGCCACTCGTCCGGCCGGCGAAATCGGCAAAGCCGGTCACGCCCAGGGTGACATTCTGCGCGACGGTCCGGAACAGGCTGCCGAGCAGGATCTGCTGCCGGGGCGAGCCTTCGAGCTTCTGCTCGAGATAGGTGGCGCCCAGGAAACCGAATTCGCCCAGACTCACGCCGCCCGAGACGCTGACGCTGCTCCGGCGCATCGGCGCCCCTGCCTGGGCCGCGAGGTCCTTGTAGTCGCCGAAGGCCTGGCTGGCGCCGACGCCAAGGGAGAAGCTCTGCCGCGACACCTCCCAGCGTCCCGCTATCTCACCGCCCTGTCCCGCCTGGCCGAAGCTGACGGAGGGTTCCACCGTGATGGTGCCGAGAGGGTTCACGAGGATGGTGGCGCCCCCCCCCACCACCCCGCCCGCCGCCGTCCCTTCCGCGCGCGCAATGGCCGTCACGCTGTCGGTCAGCCCGCGGCGGACGAACCCGCTGCCCGCCGGCACGCCGTAGTCGAAGGAGCGGAAGCCGTAGGTGCGGCGAATGGCCCCGGCTTCGAGCGAATGCTCCGTCACGCCTCGCGCAAGCAGCCGGCGGCTGGAGAAGATGTCCACCACCCGCGTGCTGGTAATGCCCTGCGCATCGCGCAGCGTCACCCGGACGGAGTTCGCGCCCAGCATGACGGGAATGTCGCGGAGCTCGAAGGGGCCAGCACCCACGGGCGCGGAATATGTCTGCACGCCGTTGACGATCAGGTCGAGCGTCGAGGGGGCAGCGGCCGAGCCGCTGATGAAGGGCCGCGCGAAATTCAGAAGATCCGGCCGCAGCAGGGTGTCGGACGCCCATTGCACGCCGCCCAGGCGGATGCGGCGTGCCCCTTCGGCGCCGCCCGTGAGCACATCGCCCAAGCGGTAGCTCCAGCCGCGGTCCACGTCATCGAGCTGGTAGGTGGTCTCTAGCCTCACGACATCGCCATCACTGCGAGGGTCCGCCCCGCCGGACCGCCCCAGGGCCGTTGCCGTCAGGCTGCCATAGGGCGAAAAGCTGTTGAGTCGGAGGAAGCCGAAGCCTGCGGTGCGCGGCCCGGTACCGCCGTCGATCCGTTGCTGCGCCTCGATGTCGTAGTTCAGGACGGAGCCGAAGGCGGCCCGATCCACTGGCCGCCGCTGGCGCTCGGACAGGAGCAAGGCCTGGGCGTCCAGCAGTTCTTCCGGCACCGTCAGCTCCAGCACCTGCTCCTCCTCGAGGATGCGCCACCGCAGCCCCGTGATGTCGTCGAGCGAGACCTCTCCTTGCCCCGGGGGCGGGCGAATGCGCAGCTCCGCCAGATCCTCGCGGCGGATGAGCACGCGCCCCTCAAGGCGACGGACCCGGACGATGAAACGGGACTGCCCCCCGTTGATCCGGACCAGCAGGACCGCAAGCGTGCCGGGACCGTTCGCCCCGGCGCCGACGGCGCCCGTCCCGCCTGGCGGGGGAGGCTGGCCCGCAGGAGTGGGCAAGAGCGGGAAGTCGCGCAGAGGCGGCTGCGATCGGACCGGTGACTGGATGGCGCGGCGGGAGGTCTGCAGCGTCACAGCGGCGAATTGATTGGCGGGGGCGCGGCGGGCGGGGACCCTCGCCACAACTTCCGGGCCCGCCGGCGCCGGACCGCGGACCATCGGCGGCGCTGCCGGCTCCGCCTCCGGCGGCAGGGTCCAGACCCTCAACATATCCGTCCCTTCCCGAAGGTCCACGACGAAGGCGCGCAACTCCGGGATCGAGACGGCACGCTGCGGGCCACGCGGAAGGCTGACGCCCAGTCGCCGCAATTCATCTCGGCTGAAATAGCGTTGGCCGCCGAAGGTGATGGCCAGAATTTCGCCGGCTGCCTCGTTGTTCACCCAAAGGCGGATGCGTTGCGTGGCGGGTTCTGCCAATCCCGCCGCCGGGGCCGCATCCTGCCGCGCGAGCACGGCTTCGGACCCCTGGACGCTACGAACCGTGAGGCCCGGCTGCCGAAGGAGCGGCACGAGGCTGTCGCCATCCGCCATGGTGCCGGGAAGCCCTCGCACCAAACCGAGATGCACGAGGTCGGCCGCCCGCATGTACAGGTCGTTGTTCTTTACGTAGGCCAGGGCGGATGACGTAGCAGGGTCACCTTCCATCCGCACGCGGACCACTGATGGGCGGGCAGCGGGATCCTGGCTGAGAGGGCGTGCCGCCTCCTGCGCGGCTCCGATATTGGGAAGGCCAGCCAAAAGCAGTCCCAACCCCATGCGGCCGCGGCAGCCAACGCCGGCAATCCGCCGTTCCCTCATGCGGTGACGCGAACGCCGTCAATCGTGAGGCGTGGGCCACTCCAGGTCGCGGCCTCCAACACCAAGCTGTCACCCAAGCGAAGGGCCGTCGAAAGGTCTACGACGAAGCTTGCCTGAGAGCGTGGGAGCACATAGCCGAGCAGGCCGGGAACCTGGGCCACCGTCGCGCCCCCACGCGAAAGGCGCACTTCCGAGAGACGCGCGTTGATGTCGCCGCGATTGCGGAGTTCAAGCACCGCGCGGCGGCCCATGAGCCGGACCGATGCATCCAGAACCGCTGCCCGCGCGCCGGAGCGCGGCGCGAAAAACACGGGCAGGCTGACCTCGAGCATGGTGGAGATGGCCAGGCGCCCGCCCGGCCGGCCTTCGGGCAATTGCGTCACGAAGAGGCGGAAGGCCTGCTCCACCTCCTGCGGCTGCAACCGGTCGGCCACAACACGGATCACTTGCGAGCGCCCCGGCTCGATCAGTGCCTGAGGCGGGCTCGCGATGAGTTCGTCGGTGATTTCGAATTCGGGTCCGGCCTCGGCCTGGCGCCACGCACGCAGACGGACCTGCACGCGCAGAGGCTGGTCGGCCTCGCTGGTCACCCGGAGTACGTCACCCCGCGCGCGGTCCGAAAGATCGAGCCGCGTGGGCGAGACGGAGAAGGCCGGATTCAGGCGCTGCGCAAGAGCCGGGCTGGTCGAAACCAGCCCGGCCGTACCGCCGGCGAGAAGAAGGCGACGGCGGAACATCAAACTCAGTACTCCAGAGTCGCCGTGACGAGGTCCGTGTAGACGCCGGCCTGCACGAACTGGTTCGGCGACATGCGCGCGAAGACGGTCAGCGCCGTGGCGACGCCGGTACCAACCCCCGAATGGCTCACGCCCTGCGCCCCATCGCCCCAGACGCTGGTCCGCGCGTTATCGACGAAGAGCTGGTAGCCGACCTGGTTCGTACCATTGCTCATCCAACGGTTCATGATGGTGCCGCCCGCCGCGGAGCCGCCGTTCAGCAGCACTCGGAACGGTGTGCTCAGGGTGCAACGGACCGTGATGGTCGAGGTCGCATCCGTGGGAGCAGCCACCGCAGCGTTGTAGGTGCCGAAATCCACATTGTTGGCCTGAATGGTGCACACCGGAACCACCGTGGCGCGCACCTGGAACGTCGTCGTGTCCACGGTTTGTGACGAAGCGCCGCCCATCCCGAGCATCATCAGCGCCGCAACAGCGGCGGCGCCCTTCATCCGGTTAGTCTTCATTCTGCAAATCCCCATGGATCGTGTTTGCACTCTGGCTTCTGGTTAGCGCAGCGCGGCCGATGTGCGTGCTGAGAAACCACGAGTTTTGTGGTCGTCTGAGCCGATCCCTCCCGGCGCTGCGCGCCATGGGGCTCGATCCAACAGGGTTGGCCACGGCACACCGGCAGCGGGCCCACCAGGGGCGCTGGAGGCGGGCAGGCTGACGAAGCCTCCCGGCGCGTATCATGCGTTAGACGAGCCGCCCCTGACGGGCTTGGCTGCCCCAGGACCGATCGACATGGGCTTCCTGGGCAAGCAGGCAGAGCGCGGAATCATAATAGTTGCCGGCCGCGGCAGCGTCCGGCGCGCCGGCCCTGCTTGGCGGTGCGGCCGAGCCCAGGAGAAGCGCGCGGATCGCCTGAGCGCCGGAACCGGCCGGAAAGGGCGCCGCCAGTTGCCGTCGGAGATCCACCCAGGCCGGGATTGCCGCCGTCGGATCGCCAGCCCAAAGCTGCCGGACACCCTGCAGCGCCACGTGATGATCCCGCCGCGCCCAGAGAAGGTGAAGGGGAACGCGCAGCGCATCCTGGCCGAAGCGGTGCGGACGAAAATGCGCTGGGCCTGCTTGCCGCGTCGCGAGGTCGAACCGAACCCAGTCGGCCGGCAGGCCGAGTGGCCCGAAGCGGCAGAGCCCAATCAGATGCTCGCCATCGGCCGCCAGGGTTGCCCAGCGCGGATCCGGGAGCGCGTTGTTCAGCGCAGCAAAGGCTTCCAGCACGACATAGGACGGATTGAGTTGCACCGCCTCGCGCGTTTCGAAGCCCCAGGCTCCTGGCAGAAGCAGCAGGCGCTCGCCCACTTGCCGCGTCAGTAAACGGAGGATGTCGCGGGCCACGGCGCGCGCCTCGGCGTCGTAGCCGCGGCCCGGCCAGCGGCGATGCGCCTCCACCAGGGCCCAGCCATGGTAGAGATCGGCATCGGTGGCGTTGTTGTAGTCCGTGATCATGCCTCGCTGACCCACCGGCTCGAAGCGCCAAGGCAGCAGGGCATCTCCGCGGCGGGCCATATGCTGGCGGGTCCATTGCAAGATCAGCCGGAAGCCTTCCAGGTCCTGATTGCGCGCCGCGAGAAACAGTCCCCAGGCTTGGCCTTCGGAGTGCGACAATCCCCCCTGCCCTGAGTCCACCACGCGCCCGGACGGGGACACGAAGCGCTCCTTGAAGCTGGACCAGCCGCTGCTCTGCGCTCCGGCAGATTTTGGTGCGGCCGCGACGAGGGCGGAGGCAAGCAGGGCACGCCGTGACAGCGCGTTTGTGATGACAGGCATCCCCGAGAACTAGCCCTCGGCCCATCATGTCGCTCGCCGAGAAAGAGTGATTTACGACGACCGACTGCACAGGAAAGCGCGAAATTGTCCGCGCCGCCACACGAGCGGCTGCTCCCGCCGCAAAGCACGATGACCGTCGGGCCAGGCGACCCGGGTGCCGGCGGTCGGCATGACGATATTGAAGTGGCCACCCTAACCGGATGGCTGGCCCCAAAGCCTGGGAACCGCTGGAGAGGCTTCATGAGGGGCCGATCGAGGCGGGTGATGGGGATGGCGGCGACCCCGCTGGAGCCCATTAGGCTGGCCGTCATAGGGCCTGCCGAGAGGGATGGTGCGTGCCCAGTGTGAGTGCGATGCTGGGCACGCCTATCCGCCGATCAGCCGCCGCAGCACCGCTACCACGCTGCCTTCGCCGACGAGCAGCAGCAGCACTATGGCGGCCAGCACGATCTCGATGCGCCCGAGCCTTTCGTTGGCCTGCTTCCAGCGTTCGGCGCAGACCGCTTCGTGCACGGCGAGCTTTGTCGCCACCTCGTCCTCGCTCACGGTGATGTCCTCCATTCCAGCAGCCACTCGACCGGCCGGAAGGCCCGATCCAACTGTGGCAAGCTGCCGCGCGCCGCAGCGGCCTTATCGCGGAGCCGCTTGACCACGCCCATATCCATCCGAGGATCCCCGTTCATGCAGGCCACTCCATCTCTGGCAGGCCGGCGATGAGGTCCCTGATCCTTGGCGCAGGCGCGCCCTGCTGGACCTCGGCCATGGTGCCAAAGGCCGCCATGTAGACAGCGTCCCGCCACGCCAGAAAGGCGGCTGCCTCGGCCGCCCAGGCGGGCACGGTGCTGTTGATATAGCCCGCGCAGGACGCAGCGCTGCTGTAAGAGCGCGAGCGCGCCACGGCCTCCACATGCTCAGCGATGGCCGCCTCATAATCGGCCAGTGTCGGCGCCGGCGTGCGCCCCAGCACCGGCATTTCCGCGGACGGCTCGATTTCCAGGGGGGGCCAGTCGGCCGGCGGCGTCCGGTTCCGAAAGGCCGCGGCAACATGCCAGCCCCGCAGCGCCTCGGGCGTGGTCTCGTCATCGATTGGAGGCGCGTAAACTGTGCCCGTGGCTAGCAGCGCCACATCGGGCGGCGTACCCTCGGCCCAGCCCACGGCGGCCAGCGCGGCGAGGTAGGCCGCCTCGGACGGCCAGCGATAGGCGAGATAGGTCCACATTCGGTAATCTCCGATCAGGTGAGGGTGGCGAGGGAGGTACCAAAGAAGCCAGCGGGACGGATCTCCATCCCCGCAATCCGCCCGGCGAGCGGGCGGGTGGTGCTGTAGCGGCCCGGCATGAGGTGGGTGATGATGGGCAAGACGGTCTGCCCCGTGAGCTGCGTGCCCACCGCCCCGCGTGCCGCCACCTGCATCAGCCCAGCGTCGATGTCCCAGGCAAAAGCGCAGCGGATGGTTTCGCCCGCGGCGGGTGGCGTGACGCCGTTGATGGCCGCGGTGGTCTGCGACACCCCGCCCACGGTGCGCCGAAACACCACGCTGCCATGGGCCGGGTTGATCAAAAGCCCCATCACCTCATTGACGCTGAGATCGCCCAGCGACACCAGCGTCATGAAGTCCGTGTCGGCGGCAGAGGTGAACGGGCCTGTCTGGCTGTTCCAGTCCAGGATGATGGTGCCGGCTCGGCGATTGTAGCGCGTGCCCAGGTTGCGGATCGGGATGTCGCAAATGCCCTGGGCGCGTGTGCTAACCCCTGGCGTCCCCACCGGCGGCAGGATCGGGGACGAGGGATAGGGCACGTTGATCTCAAGGCTCGGCGCCCCCACGAAGATCGTGAAATCCACCGGCGTCACCGTGTCATTGTAGGACCAGCGCAGGCCGGGGGTGGCGGGGCTGACGGTCGAGGTCCAGAGGCGGCTGAGACGGGTGAATGCGCCGAGGGTAAAGGCCGTGCCCCCGTCATTCGCCAGGTTGTTCCGAACGCCGAAATTGCCCAGGTTGGTGGTCGTTCCCGCAACCAACTCGACGTAAATCGAGCTGCACAACACCTGCCCGACCGTGTGCGCAACGGAGCTGGTCAATTGCCAGGTCTGGGCACCGGTACTGGTCGGCACTCCCCAAAAGCGCACCAGCACCCCGGGGACGCCGCGGCGCGTGGTGCTGCCGATGACCTCGGTGTTTGGCACGCCGCTGGGCCGCGAGCCCCAACCCGTGGGGGCGGTGCCCGGCGTGCCGGCGACAGCGCCCTCGGCCCGCGGGTTGGTGATGCTGTTGGTGCGGGCTGGCGCAAAAGCCAGGCCCAGCGGCGCCAGGGTGAGCGGATCGAAATCCCAGCGCGGGCTATCCGCGGCGACTTCATCGAGGTTCCCCGCCGAATTGATGCCCCATGCGGGCGTCGCGCGAATGATGGGCCACTGTGCGGCGTCATTGACCCGCCGCCCCACCGTGCGGTCCGCCGAGGCAGGCACGATGGCGGCCGCCAAAGTGGCGCTGGCTGCCGCAGCGGCCCGGTCCACGCCTGCCTGGAGGCGATCCGCGTCGGCCAGACCCACATTGAGGTTGGAGGTCTCGAGCGCGGCCGCGATATCGGTCCCGACGCCGGCGACGGCGCGCATGTCATCGGCGAGGATCGGGGCGTAGCCAAAGCCATTGTAATCGGCCGGCACGCGCGCCGCCAAGCGGAGGCGATCCGCATCTGCCATAGCAAAGATCTCCGGATTGTGGGGGCTTAGGTCATGGCCGCGAGTGTGGCGCCGAAGGCGGCGGCGGGTCTCATTTCGAGGCCTGAAATCCGCCCAAACAGAGGCCGCCCGCTGCCGAACCGGCCCACCATCACGTGCGAAACATCTGGGAATGCAGATTGGCCCGTCAGCTGTGTCCCGGCTGTCCCCCGGGCGGCGATCTGCATCAAGCCCTGATCAATGTCCCAGGCGCACGCCACCTTGGTCGCCTGCCCCGCTGTCGGGGCGCTCATTGTGACAAACGCGGACGTCTGCCCAACCCCCCCAGCGACACGCCACAGCTGAGCCTGCGTGTGGTCGGGCCGTATCACGATGCCCGCGGCATTCGCGCCCAGGTCGCCCAGACTCACAAGCCCAAACCAATCGCTGGTTGATGCAGACGCGAATGGCCCGGACTGGCTGCTCCATTCGACGATCAACACGCCCTGGCGATAGTTGTAACGATTGCCCAGGACCCGGACGGGAATGTCGATGCTGCCCTGGGCGCGGGCGGCGGCACTCCCGGTCGTCACGAAGTGGTTTGACGGAAACCAGGCCGCTTCGGCCTGCGGGGCGCATGAGTAGACCACCGACCCGTTGTCCGCGACGAGACGGAGGACGAAGGGCACCGAGCCCGTGCTAGTCGGCGAGAATACGCGAGAGATTCGCTGCCACTGGTCGCGACGGGCGAAATCGGCGTTCACGGCGGAGTGGAGGGTATGCGCCACGTCGGGCTGCAGGGTCAGCGAGGGCGACACGCCGTAACTCTGTGCCGCGGGAAGGTAGACCCAGAGCGAATAGGCGTAAGGGATGCCACCCGTTAGGCTGAAATTGCCTGCATGGGTCCCGATATTGGTGTCTCCCGTGGCGGTGTCGCGCGTGTGCTTGCGCAGGCCGAGCGCGGGGTTGATGGTTGGGATGTCGGTGCTGGAGACGTTCAAATTCGGCAAGGGGCCGGCGTTGGTGATGCCCAGGGCGCTGTTCGCGACCAGGTTGGTCCGCGCACCAGCAAACGCCGCACCCTGCGGCACGCCCGTCGCCGGGTCGAAGTCCCAGGCCAGGCTGTCCGCCAGCGTCTCGGCCAGCAGCCCATCCGGCCCGAAATTCCAGGACGACGTGGCGCGAACGACGTTCCACAGATCCACATCATTCAGCCGGCGCCCCGTGGTGCGGTCGGCGGTGGCCGTGACCATGCCGGCTGCGGCGCTTGCGCTGCTGGAGGCTGCGGTCCGCTCCACGCGGGTGGCTGCCACATCTGCCACGATCAGGGCGTTGTCCGCGTCCAGGAGGGGCGGTGCCGCGGCCACATCCTGGCCGATCTCGGCCACGGCCCGCATATCGTCGGGCAGCAGGGGCGCGTAGCCAAAGCCCAGGTAATCCGCGGGCAGCCGGGCAGCGAGGCGAGTGCGATCGGCTTGGGGCATCAGATCAGTTCCTCCGCGGTGATGCTCCAGCGCCAGGTGTTCCAGCGCGGGATGGCGGTGGCGGCGCTGTCGACCAGCGCGGCATAGATGCTGCGGCGAAAGCGGAACTGGCCGGCCTCATCCACATCCATGGCCAGATAGAAGTTGCCGCCCTTGCCGAGCTGGCGATCCACCTCGAAAGCGATGCCGAGCGCCTCATCTTGCGTCAGGCGTTCGAAGCTCAACTCGAATTGCCGATAGCGGGGGCGCTGATTCACCAGGCGCCGCCCGCCGCGGGTTCGCTTAACCTCGGCTGGGTCGATCCACTGGATGGAGGCGCCATAGGCGGCATTGGTCCGCGGCGACCAGGCGGCC
>LNFM01009041.1_pt1 | contig 14706 bp, 14 predicted proteins | sample 596031 | NCBI WGS metagenome assembly LNFM01 (sample SAMN04254537, study PRJNA301005) | activated carbon metagenome | isolation source: dual media filters at the Ann Arbor, Michigan drinking water treatment plant | place: USA: Ann Arbor
CACCGTACCATGCGCTGCCGGAAAGTCGGCATCACTGCAAGTGCAGGCGGAGAATAGCGCAACGAACTGTGCACTGAAAGAGGTAAGTGACCGCTGAAATGGCGACTCAGACAGTCCGCTATGCCGGCTGTCTGACGACACCCGAGCACGTCTCTGGTGCGCCGCGCGACCGACGATCGTCGCGCGACGAACGTGCAACTGCTCGAATTGCTGAGGAAAGCGTGCGGGCGTGTGGCTGCGTGCCAGTGTGAGGGGAGCGCGTCAGCCCACCCATGTCGGGAAGCTGACGCGCTGAACAACGAGGGTTGTAGGAGTCGACCTACACGGGAATCAGACTGCCGTATCTCCGGCACTACGCGCGCGCCGACACGCGACGCGCACCGATCACCGACTATCTCGTGCGACGACCCGGACCGGGTCCACGCCCCGGACCACCACCGGGACGTCCGCCCCCCGGACGCCCGCCGCCATGCGGCCGCGCGTGCATGGCTGGCGCCGACGGCCGTCCCTGGCCCTGGCCGCTGCCGGCTGGCCCTGACGGACGCGACGCGCCCTGCGGCTGACGCGGCTGCGACGCGCCAGACGGGCCCTGTCCACTCGATCGGGGCTGCCCCGGCCGCACGACCGGCCCGGTCGCGCTGCCGCGCACGCTGCCGGCCGGACGCGCCGCCCGAGCCGCGGCCTTGGCCTGCGCGCGGGCGCGTTCCTCGGCCTTGCGCTTGCGGATGGCCGCGATGCGCTCGGCGATCGGAATTTCGAGCCTGACCTCCGGCTTCGCGGTGTAGTCGAAGTCAGGCAACTGGACGCGCGGCAGCCGCTTGCCGACCACCTTCTCGATCAGGTTCCACTCGCCTTCTTCTTCACGCGAGACGAAGGTGAAGGCCTCACCCGTCGCCTCCGCGCGCCCGGTGCGTCCTACGCGATGGATGTAGTCCTCCGCCGCGACCGGCACGTCGAAATTCACGACGTGCCCCAGTTCGGTGACGTCGATGCCACGGGCCGCGATGTCGGTGGCCACCAGCACCGGATACTCGCCACTCTTGAAACCGGCCAGGGCGAGCGTGCGCTGCGCCTGCGACCGGTTGCCGTGGATGCGGGCCGCCTTGACGCCCTGCTTCTCCAGGTAGGCCGTGAGGCGATCGGCGCGGTGCTTCGTGCGCGTGAACACCAGCGCCTGCGTCATGACGCCGCGCGCGAGCAACGCCGCCAGCAGCGCGCCCTTGAGATCCTGCGACACGGGGTAGACGGCCTGGGTGATGCCGACCGCGGGGGCTGCCTGCCGCGCGAGATTGATCGTCGCGGGGTTGTTCAGCAGTTCGCGCGTCAGACTGACGATCGGCGCCGGCATCGTCGCGCTGAAGAACAGGGTCTGTCGCGTGCCCGGCAGGTGCTTGAGGACGCGCTTGATGTCGGGCAGGAAGCCCATGTCCAGCATCCGGTCGGCCTCGTCGAGCACGAGGAACTCGAGGCCGGCCAGCTTGGCGTAGGGCGACCGGAAGTGGTCGAGCAGGCGGCCGGGCGTGGCGATGATGACATCCACCCCCCGTCGGAACGCCTGCTCCTGCGGCCCCATGCCGACGCCGCCGAAGACGGCGGCGGCCGTGATCGGCGTGTGGACGGCGAAGGTGTTGAGATCCTCGAGGATCTGGGCGGCCAGTTCGCGGGTCGGCGTGAGCACCAGGGCACGGGTGGTGCCTCGGGGCTGACCGATCAGCTTCTGGAGAATCGGCAGCAGGAATGCCGCCGTCTTGCCGCTGCCGGTCGCGGCGCAGGCCAGGACGTCACGGCCGGCGAGCGCCGGGCCGATGGCATCGGACTGGATGGGGGTCGGACGCGTGAAGCCGAGGTCTTTCAGGGCCCGCGTGAGGCTCGGATGCAGCCCAAGATGGGAAAAAGGCACAGGACAGTCTACCTGCCTCCGCGCTTGGCGCTTCGGCGGGGGCCGCGCGGCCGCGTCACGAGGCGGTCTGGCTTCCGGCCGCAGGCAACAGGAAGTGGGCGCTGACCCCGTGCGCCACGATGCTGGTGGCAACGGTCGTGACCACGATGTTGCTGACGGCGTACGCCGCCTGGCCGCCCAGGCCGTGCTCGAGGGCATACGCCAGGTAGTACAGGCTGCCGATGCCGCGGATGCCGAACCAGCCAATCAGACGGCCCTGCGCCGCCGACGTCGGCGCCCCGATCAGCGCCAGGCGTACGGCGATCGGCCGGACGACCACGATCAGGACGACGGCGACCAGCAGGCCGAAGGCGTCGGCGTGGGAGGCGAGGAGCACGCCGACCAGCACCACCAGCACCACTTCGAGAAGCCGTTCGAGGGTGTCGCCGAAGGTCAGGGTCTCCCCGACCACGACCCCGGCGGCGACCGCCGGGTGGGCCAGGTCGTGCTCGCTGGGCTGGTCGGGCACGACGTCCTCGGCCGGCGGATGCGCCACCTCCGGGTCACCCTCGTCGTGGTCCGGGTGCGGGTCGTCGCGCACGACGCCTCGCTCGGCATGGCGCATCCCGACCCCCGCGGCGAACGCGGCCAGGAACCCCCAGGCGTGCAGGCCCTCCGCCGCGGTGTAGCTGAGGAGAATCAGCGCCAGGCCCAGGAGGTCACTGGGCGCGCGCAGGTCCCGCTGCCAGTGTCGGAGCTGGATCCCCAGTCGTCCAATACCGCGCCCGAGGACATAGCCCACCGCGAGCCCCGCCGGCACCGCCCACAGCAGCCGCGACAGCGCCCAGGGCCCCACCCAGGCACCGAGGTGATCGGCCTGGAGCCACAGCAGACCGAAGACGACGAACGGGAACGCCGTCCCGTCGTTCAGGCCGGCTTCGCCGGACAGGGCGTAGCGCATGCGGTCCCGATCGTCGGCCTCGCTGACCGTGACGGCCCCGGCCAGGACGGGATCGGTCGGCGCCAGGATGGCCGCCGCCGTCATCGCCACGGGCCAGGTCCAGCCCCCGACCAGATGGAGCAGGGCCGCCACGCCGGCGATGGTGAGCAGCATGCCGGGTCCGGCCAGTCGCCAGGGGGCCTGCCAGGCCGGCTCCGTGAAGGGCAGGCGGAGCTTGAGCCCGCCGACGAAGAGCGAGGCGATGACCGCGAACTCCGTCAACTGGAGGAACCAGGGGGTCGGGCCGTCGAGATCGATGGCGAGGGCGCCGAGCCCCGCGGGACCGACCGCCACCCCGATCCCGAGATAGATCATCGCCGTCGTCAGGGGCAGACGACGGACGAGGGCCGAGGAGAGGGCCATGGTGAGGAACAGGCCGCCAGCGGCCGCCATCCATTGCAAATGCGTCACCCTGCCCCCGGATGCAAGCCCGTGACCAATGCCCGAGGCGGATGGCATAGTGAAGCGCGTGGCAGCGCGATCCCGGTTCCTCTCGTCGTTCGGCACGCTCGGCAGCACGCGCACGGTGGCCGCCGTCGGGGCCGTCATGGCGCTGACGGGCCTCATCCTGCTGTTCATGGGCCGCACGCCCATCTGCCGGTGCGGCGAGGTCGCGCTGTGGCACGGCCAGGTCAACAGCAGCGGGAACTCGCAGCACGTGTCGGATTGGTACACGTTCTCGCACGTCATCCACGGCTTCCTGTTCTACGGGCTGCTGTGGCTGGTCGGTCGCTGGCGGACCGGGGGCATCCCCCTCGGCCTCCGGTTGGTGGCCGCGGTGATCCTCGAGGCGAGCTGGGAGGTGCTGGAGAACACCGACATGGTGATCAACCGCTACCGCGAGGCCACGATCGCGCTCGACTACTACGGCGACAGCGTGCTGAATTCGCTGAGCGACATCGGCGCCATGGTCCTCGGCTTCGTCCTGGCCGCCCGCCTGCCGATCTGGGTGATCGTCGTCGCCGCCGTCGTGATGGAAGTGGTGGCGGGCTACCTGATCCGGGACAACCTGACGCTGAACGTCCTGATGCTCCTGTATCCGCTGGACGCCGTCCGCCAGTGGCAGCTGGCCGCTCCCCCAGGCTGACCCTTCCGCCCTCCGTCCTACCTCCGTCCTCGCTCCTCAGTCCTCCGTCCTCCCGCGTGATTCACCACTGGTCGTACCAGTGATAGACTCCGATATCCAGATCACAGCAACATCGGGAGACGTCCGTCGAGGCGTGCCCGTGCATGGAGGCCAGACGTGGCAGAACAACAGCAAGGCAATGGCATGTCGCGGCGCGAGTTTGCGTCCCGGCTCGGCGTGACCGCAGCGGTGGTGGCCGCTGGGGGACACTTCCTCCCCTCGACCGCACAAGCCGCGGCGCGCATTCAGGGCGCCAACGACAAGCTGGTGCTCGCGAGCATCGGCGTCCGCGGGCAGGGCAATGCGCTCAAGCGCGGGTTCGCCAAGATCAAGGGCGTCGAGATCAAGACGCTGGCGGACGTGGATCTGAATCTGGAGGCCGAGCGCGTCAACGACAAGGCCCTGGCCGACGTCGCGACGTTCAAGCCCACTTTCGTGCAGGATTTCCGCCGGGTCCTCGACGACAAGGACATCGACGGGGTGATCATCGCGACGCCCAACCACTGGCACGCGCTGATGACGGTGATGGCCCTCGAGGCCGGCAAGCACGTCTACGTCGAGAAGCCCTCGTCCTACACCATCTGGGAAGGGCGCCAGGAAGTCGAAGCGACGAAGAAGTACGGCAAGATCGTCCAGGTCGGCACGATGAACCGCAGCCGCCCGGCCGTCCGTCAGGCGATGCAGTTCCTCAAGGATGGCGGCATCGGCAAGGTCTACATGGCCCGCGGCCTGTGCTTCAAGCCCCGCCCGTCGATCGGCAAGTATCCCGATGGCCCGCTGCCCGCGGGCGCCACGTACAAGCTGAATGTCGAAGGCCGTCCCGAGCCGAGCTGGGATGCCGCCTACCTGTCGAAGGTCGACTACGACCTCTGGCTCGGTCCGGCCGCCAAGACGCCCTTCAACGTCAACCACTTCCACTACAACTGGCACTGGCACTGGGCCTACGGCAACGGCGACACCGGCAACCAGGGCCCGCACCAGTTCGACATCGCGCGCTGGGGCCTCGGCAAGAACGAGCACCCCGTGAAGGTCGCGTCGATGGGCGGCTACTACGGCCCCGAGTCGAGCCAGAACACGCCGAACGTCCAGACGTCGCTGTTCGAGTACGCCGATGGCACGGTGCTCGAGTTCGCCACGCGCGGTGAAGCGACCAACGAGGAGGGCTCGGTCAAGATCGGCAACCTCTTCTACGGCAGCGAGGGCTGGATGTGGGTCGATGGCGACGGCCGCAAGTGGCAGTCGTACAAGGGCCGGAGCAAGGAAGAAAAGGGCCCCGGCTCGGAAGCGCCGCCCAGTTCCGGTGGCAGTGACCCGCTCGTCCTCTTCAGCATCGAGACGCCGCACTACCAGAACTTCGTCGATGCCATCCGCGCCAACGACCCGACGAAGCTGACGTGCGACGTCATGGAGGGCCACCTGTCCTCCGCGCTGCCGCACCTGGCCAACATCTCGTACCGCGTCGGCCGCCAGTTGCAGTTCGACGGCAAGACCGAGACGTTCGTCAACGACCGCGAAGCCGACAAGCTCCTGACCCGCGAGTACCGCAAGGGCTTCGAGATCAAGCCCATCGCGCGCACCGAGTAGCGCCACCGCCAGCGATCGACCGCGGCCCCGGCGTCCACGCGACGTCCGGGGCCGTCGTGCGTCCGGGTGTCGAACCGCTACAGCCTTGTGAGGCACGTCGTGCGTGACCTATGATGCGACGGCTTCCCGTCATGCCCAGTCACCGCCGATGATCGACATGCCCGCCGTGGCGCCGCTCGTGCTGCTCGTCGACGACTACGCCGACGCGCGCGAGATGTACGGGTTCTACCTGACCCGTCGCGGCTATCGCGTCGAGGAGGCGGCCGATGGACACGAGGCGCTGGCCAAGGCGCTCGGCCTGCTCCCGGACGTCATCCTCATGGACCTGTCGCTGCCTGGGATCGATGGCTGGGAGCTCGCCCGGCTGCTCAAGAGCGATCCGCGGACGACCGCGATTCCCATCGTGGCCCTGACCGCCCATGCGTTGAATGGCGAGGAGGCGCGGGCGCGCGACGCCGGCTGCGATGCCTTCGTCACCAAACCGTGCCTGCCCCAGGCGCTCGCCGCCGAGCTCGAGCGCGTCCTGCACGCCGCCGGGCTGCCCTCCTGACACGTCCTCGGCACCCCTCCGCCTCTCGTCGACGCCCTGCGCGCTGAGCGCGGCGTAGCGGGTTCACGCCCGTGATCGTCGCCTGGCCGGCAACCTGCGTCACAATGGTGGGTATCGACACTCCGAACGCCGGTCCCTGCCGGTTCGTCATCCCCGAGGTGGCCCCCGATGCGTAACGCGCCACCCCGCAAGGACGGACCGGCCGCGCTGGTGTACGTGCACGGCGTCGTGCGCGCCGCCGCGGCGCCCCGGCTCGGGCGGACGCCAGGCATGCCAGGAGCGACCGGGGGCCCGCGCATGGTGCCCGTGGCGGCGGGGTACTGGATGGTCGTGTCGGACGTGCCGGACACGCTGTACGGCGACGAGCCCCTGCGTCGACAGATCGAGGACCTCGTGTGGCGGGAGCGCTGCGCCGACGTCCATCGCGACGCCCTGGGCCGCGCGATGCGTGGCGGACCGGTGGTGCCCCTGCGGCTCTTCACCATCTTCACCAGCGAGGCGGGCGCCGTCAGTCACGTGCAGGCCACACTGCCGACGCTGACCGCGCGACTGGACCACCTGGAGGGGCGCGTCGAGTACGGCGTGCAGCTCTCGCACGCGCCGCTGATGCCGCTGGCCGGACGCCAGGGACGCGAAACCGCGCCGCGCGCGCAGGTGCTGGCGCTCATCGGTCCGAGGGCCGTCGACGTCCGGGAGCGGCCGCGGCCCGCAGGCCCCGGGCGCGTGTGGCTGGACCTCGCCGTCCTGGTGCCAGCGATCGAGGGCCCGGCCTTCGTGCGGGCGGTGCGGACCGCCGACCGCGACCTCCGGGCCGGCGGGCACGAACTCGCCCTCACCGGCCCCTGGCCGCCGTTCAGTTTCGCCACGACGGAAACGTGACGGATCTGTCGACGCGACTACCGTGAGCCGGCGCCGACGCCGCACAACTCGCCGTCACGTGCGACGAGGGTGTGGAACGTACTGCGCTGCGCGTCCGCCGTGCCGGACTCGATCACCAGCGCGAGCTGCTGGGCGTCGAAGGTGTCGAACCACTCGTCCCAGCTGATGCGCGCCAGCGCCTCGCCACTGCTGAACCCGGGAAAATCGAGTCGGATGCGTCCTGGGATGCGAACGCCGTCGTGGCAGACGACGCAGGACGGCTTGGCCGTGCGTGCGTCGGCCCACGCCCTGATGCGGCGATGATCGGTCAGGACCTCGCTGAAGGCCATCTGTGTGTGCTCCTTGGTGCGCGCGAAGACGCCGTGCGCCAACTCCGAAGCCACTGCAATGACCGTGCCTGCGTCAGAACGGCCAGTCGAAGCCGATGAGCGGGAAGATGCCGTTCTGCTCGTTGACCTCGGCCATGTTGCGCGTGCGGTTCCAGCCGAGGGTGGCGAAGTTCTTCCGGTTGGTCAGGTTCTGCGCGCCGGCGAAGAAGGTCACCCGCTGTCCGCCGATGGTGAACGCCCGGTCGATGCGGGCGTCGAGGCGGAAGTAGTCGTCGGCGCGGAGGCCGTTGACCTGGCTCAACTCGAAGACGCCGCGGTTCTGGGCGGTCGAGGTGACGAGGTCGAAGGGCGTGTACGGGCGCCCCGACAGGTACACGGCCCGGGCCGAGGCCTGCCACTTCTCCGTGAACAGCCAGGATCCCGTGAGGTTGACGACCACCGGATAGTCGAACGACCCGGGACGCAGCACCTGGTCGAGTCCGGCGTGCCTGGCGCGCGAGGCGGCGATGCTGGCCTGGCCGTACCACCGGCCGCCGGGCTTGCGTTCGGCCAGCAGCTCGATGCCCGTGACCTCGCCCTTGCCGGCACTCAGCAGCGGGAACAGGATGTCGCGCGTGGCGAAGGTGTCACCGATGTTGGCCAGCGACAGCTGCGGGATATCGGCCGCCACCGGGTAGTTGTCGTAGGTCTTGCGGTACGCCTCGACGGTGGCACGCATGCGGCCGGCGCTGCTGTAGCTGACGCCGGTGACGAAGTGATCCGCCTCGAAGGGCACGAGGTCGCGATTCTGATCGAAGGCCGCGAGGAAGAGGAAGAACGGCTGCTGGTAGTACCGACCGTAGCTGCCGCGCCACGACCAGCGGTCGTTGAACGCATAGCTGACGCCGGCGCGCGGGCTGACCTTGGTCGACGACAGGTAGTCGTAGTGGTCGAGCCGTGCGCCGTAGGTGACGTTGAGGCGGGACGTCAGGTCCTGCGTCGCCTGGACATACAGGCCCGCCTGTGAGGACGTGAAGCTGCGCGTCAGCGAAAACGGCGCGAAGCCGGGTTCCCGGACGTACGGGCTGTCGTTGCCGAACGGCGAGGCCGTGTCGTAGTCGATGCGGAACAGCTTGAGGCTGCCGCCGGCCTGCAGCTTGACGCGCCGGCCCAGCGTCGACGTCAGGTCGTACTTGATCGTCGTCTCGTCCTCGCCGGAGTTCTCGCGGAACACGATGGGGCTGTTGGCGATGACGTCCTCGGCCGGCACGTCGGGCGGCACGACGCCGCCGAACGCCAGATCCTTCACCTGCTGGTCGACGCGCGCCGTCGAGTAGGTCACGCCGAGCAGCCCCACCGAACGCTCGCCGAGGAGGCGCTGCCAGTTGATGCCGGTCGCCGAACGACGCCCGTCGTAGCGGATGTCGAACGTGTTGATCTCGTCCTCGATGTCCTCGGTGTCGTTCGACCGCCCGAGCCGGATGTCGTCGAAGCCCGTGACGTTGATGATCCAGATGCGGTCCTTCGGCGTCAGGTCGTACACCGCCTTGGCGTTGACCGTGTACAAGGTCGGCACCCCGCCGAACCCGACATCGTCCGAGAACACGTCCAGGATGCTGCGACGCGCCGAGACGACCCACGACCCCTTCCGCCCCGGCAGCGGCCCCTCGGCGATGCCGCCCGCCCCGGCGAAGCCGAACGTGGCGCGACCACCCACCCGCTCGCGACTGCCCTCGCGCTGCGTGATCTGCAGGACGCTCGACGTGCGGTTGATGTAGGGCGCGGGATACCCGCCGGTCAGGAACGTGACGTCCTGGATGAGGTTGGCGTCGAGGATGCTCACCGTGCCCCCAGCCGACGCGAAGTTCGCGAAGGTGTTGATGTTGGGGATCTCGATGTTGTCGACGACGAACAGGTTCTCGAGCGGACTGCCCCCGCGCACGATGATGTCGTTGCGGAAGTCGTTGGTGCCGATGACGACGCCGGGCAGGGTCTGGACGTACCGCGAGATGTCCTGGAGGGCGGCGGCGTTGGTGAGGATCTCGGCCTGCTGAATCAGGAAGGCCGAGTTCTTGATCTCTTCCGGGGCCACGAAGGCCGAGGCGGTGACCGTCACGGTCTGCGTCAGACCCTCGAGCGACGGCAGGGTCACCTCGACGCGCCCCTCGAGGCCGGCGCGCACCGTGACAGGGTCGCTCTGGATCGGCGCGGCGCCCGCGGGCGTGATTTCGAGGCGATACGCCCCGCCCCTGACGTCAGGGATGCGGAAGCGGCCGTCCGGGCCGCTCACCGCGCACTGGGACGTCTCGATGACACACACCGCGACGTCCGGGGCCGGGCTGCCATCCTGTCGGGTGATCGCGCCGGTGATGGCGCCGACGCCGGTCGTGTCCTGCGCCACCAGCGTGGCCGGCAGGACACTGCAGGCGAGGACCAGGCCGATGGACGCACGAAGGGTACGAAAGCTGAGCACGTCCCTACGACGCCGATGGCGGGCCTGACGTTCGATACGCGGCGCTAGAGCGGCACGCGCCCGTGCTGGTCGCCCTCATCCACGCGGGGCCGTTCGCCGGAGACGTAGGCCCGCGCCGCCTCGAACATGTACTCGAGCTTGTTGGTGCCGCGGTTGTCCCAGTACTCGGCCAGCCGTGGCTCCACGACCAGCAGGCGAAGGTCGGGATCCTCCGGACCGCCCGGAAACCACACGCGGAAGGGCTCGCTCCACAGCGCGCGCACCCGGGCGGGCTCGTGCACCACGAGCCCGCTGCCGGCCAGCGACAGAAAGGCACTCCGCTGGTCCTGCCCGACGATGGCGACCTCGGGGTTCTTCGTGATCTCGTCGACCTTCCGCGAGGTGAGCCCCGTGAAGAACGAGATGTTGCCCGTGTGGGCGTCGATGTCGACGATCTGCATGGGGCGGCCTTCGATCCGGCCTTCCGGTGTCGCCGTCACCAGCATCACCGTCTCGAACCCGCGCAGCATCTCGAAGATCTTCTCTCGCTGACTCACCCGTGCCTCCTCGGCGTGTGTGACCCGAACCACGCGCCGCCCGCGTTCCTGCCGGCGTGCGCCCAGCGATCAGATGCAAGGTCGGTTCCGCGGCATCGCGATTGCTTCAGCAGGACGCGTGGCGACCATCTACACACGGCCGGAGGAGTACGACCTCGAGCATGGGGAGGGCGAGGAAGACATCACGTTCTACCGCCGCCTGATCCAGCGCTTCGACGCCCACACCATCGTCGAACTCGGCTGCGGCAGCGGGCGCATCACGGTGCCGCTGGCCGCGATGGCCGACGAGCACGACCTGCACATCACGGGGGTCGACGTCTCGGAGGAGATGCTCGGCGAGGCGCGGCAGAAGATGACGCGATTGCCGACCGGCTGTCGTACACGCGTGCAGCTCGTGCTCGAGGACATCGGACGCTTCCAGACGGCTGCGCCGGTGGATCTCGTGATCGTGCCGTGCTCGACGCTGGCGCACGTGCTGGAGCTCGACGAGCAGCTGGCGGTCTGGAGGTCGGTGGCTCGCAGCCTGCGACCAGGAGGCCGCTTCGTCGTGGACCTGACGATGCCGACGCTGGCGGCCTTTGCCGACTCGATGGCGACGCCGCCGCGCGTGCTGGTCGAGATGGATGTCGATCAGGAGAGCGAGGACGGGGTGCATCGACTGATCCGCTACAAGACGACCCGGTACGAAGCGCACCGGCAGCGGGCACACGTCCGCTTCCTGTACGACCGGTTCGAAACGCGGCCAGACGACGAGGCACGGGCGCAGCGGTACGTGAGCGACTTCGAGAGCCACGTCTACTTCCCGCGCGAACTGGAACTGCTGTTCCTCCACACGGGGTTCGAGGTGGAGCACCGCTGGGGCGGCTACCGTGGCGAAGCGCTGCGCCCGCACTCGCGAGCGCTGATCATGGTCGGCCGGACTCCTGAGCCGGAGTCTCCCAGGTGAACTCGACGAGGTGGAAGGCCGGGGCGGCGGCATCGCGCCGCTGCAGGAGTGGCGCCGCCACGTTGTAGACCGGCACACCGCCGCTCGTGCGCCCCTCGAGGCGACCGCCGTGGGCGTGCCCGTGGAACACGACATCGACCGGATACCGGTTCAACGGTTCCTCGAGGCGACTCGAGCCGAGGTACGGGAAGATTTCTGGCGGCTCGTCCTCGACGGTGTCGCGCACGGGGGCGTAGTGCAGCACGGCCACCTTGCGCGGCGTGCGCAGCCGCGCCAGCGCCGTTTCGAGCTTGAGCGCCTCGTCGACCGCCTCCTGCACGAACGCCTTGATCATCGGCTCGCCCCACGGGCCGAGCGCCCCGCGGCCGAAGCCCCCACCGAAGCCCTTCACGCCAGCGAAACCGACGCCCAGGACCTCGATGGCTTCGCCGTCGAGCATGTGGACGCCAGCGTCGGTGAGGATGCGCGACACCTCCTGGGGATGCCCCGCTTCGTAGTCGTGGTTGCCGAGGACGGCGACGACCGGCACGCCGACGGTCTTGAGATCGCGGGCGAGTTGCTGGGCTTCGTCTTCGGTGCCGCGGTCGGTGAGATCGCCGCACAGCACGAGGACGTCGGCGACCTCGCGGACGTGCGCGAACGCCTGTGCGACGCCGGGGGAGGCCGAGCGGCCGATGTGCATGTCGGCCATGGCCGCGATCCGCAGGTGTCGTGTCTCTGGCACTGTCCTTGCCTCCTTCAGGCCCGCCATGATCGAGTCAGGGTCGTTCACCGCGGGAAATGCGCACGAAGCGGCGTGCGCGACGGCGTTGCGCGTGCTGCACGAACGCGGCATCCAGTTCCTCGTGGGCGGCACGTTCGCGTTCACGCAGTACACGGGGGTGGTCCGGCCCACCAAGGACCTGGACCTCTTCGTGGCGCACGGCGATCTCGAACGGACGCTGCGCGCGCTCGGCGACGCCGGGTTCGAGACCTCGGTCCCCTTCCCGCACTGGCTGGCCAAGGCGAGGAATGCCGAGCTGGCGATGGACCTCATCTTCTCGAGTGGCAACGGGGTCGCCCGCGTCGATGCGGACTGGTTCCGTTTTGCGGCCGAGGTGCCGCTCTACGGCATCCCGGTGAAGGTGTCGCCGATCGAGGAGCTCATCTGGTCCAAGTCGTTCGTGATGGAACGCGAACGCTTCGACGGCAGCGATGTGCTGCACCTGATCCGGGCTCGCGGGCACGTGATCGACTGGCCACGCCTGATCGCTCGTTACGGTGACTACCGCCTGGTACTGGCGGCACATCTGCTGCTCCTCCGGTTCGCCTACTCCGATGCCGATCGCCTGATGCCGGGCTGGGTGCTCGAGCAGGTGCTGGCGGACCTGTCGCCACCGCCGAGTGCGGCCGACACCCCGACGTGTTACGGCACGCTGCTGTCGCGTCAGCAGTTCCTTGCCGATGTCGCCCAGCTCGGCTATGCCGACGCCCGGCTCGAGCGTGGGCACATGACGCCCGAAACGCTCGAGGTCTGGACCGCGGCGATCGAGGACGACGACGATCACTGACGTCGGCAGACATGACGGCAACCATGTGCAAGAACCGCGCTCGCTCGGAGCCGGTCCCGAATACGGGGGTTGACAGCGGATGTCTCCCCATAGACAATTTATGCGTGAACAATCATGGTTGCGGCGACCATCCCTGCCCGGTGTCGGCGGCGCTCATCGAGGCGGCCCGCACGCTGGAGTCGCGGCTCGAGCAGGCGCTCGCACCGCTGCAGTTGTCGCTGGCGAAGTTCGGCGTCCTGCGCTGCCTGGTGCACGAACAGCGCCCGTTGCCGCTGAGTGCCATCGCCCACCGCCAGAAGTGCGTGCGGTCGAACATGACTCAACTGGCCGACCGGCTCGAGGCCGACGGCCTGGTTCGGCGGGTCGATGACCCTCAGGATCGTCGAGCCGTCCTGGCCGAGCCCACGGCGGCCGGGCGAGTCGCGTTCGCGCGGGCCGAAGACATCCTGCGGGCCGAGGAAGAGCGTTTCCTCACCAGCCTCGCCGGGCCCGAGCGCACCCTGATGACCGAACTCGTGACCCGCTTTGCCGGGTGCGACGCCACCCTCACTACGTAGCTCTTTTTTTTGCCACATTGGTTCATGAATAGACAGTCACTCGCTTAATGATTGGGATCACACACATCATGCAGACCCTGACACCTTCCCCGTCGGCGTTTCCTCACCTCTTCACGCCCGCGACCGTCGGTCACCTCGCGCTGCCCCAGCGCTTCGTGATGGCGCCGATGACGCGCAATCGGGCCCTGCCGTCGCTCGCCCCCGGCCCGCAGGCGCCCGTGTACTACGCGCAGCGCGCCTCGGCCGGGCTCATCATCACCGAGGCCACGCAGGTCTCCGATTCCGCGGCCGGGTACGTCTTCACGCCGGGGATCTATTCCGCCGAGCAGATCGCGGGGTGGCGCGCCGTGACCGACGCCGTCCATGCGGCCGGCGGGCGCATCGTGGTGCAGCTCTGGCACACGGGGCGCATCTCGCACCCGGTGATGCGCCCGGACGGGTCGCAGCCGGTCAGCGCGTCCCCGGTCGCCGCCGAGGGCCAGGTCATCACCTACGACGGGCCGAAACCGTTTCCGACACCGCGGGCCCTCACCATCCCCGAGATCCACGCCATCGTCGAGGACTTCGCGCAGGCCGCGCGCAACGCCATGACGGCCGGCTTCGACGGCATCGAGATCCACGCGGCCAACGGCTACCTCATCGATCAGTTCCTGCGTGATGGAGCGAATCACCGCGAGGATGCGTACGGTGGGTCGATCGAGCGCCGCGCCCGGTTCCTGCTCGACGTCGTCGATGCGACGGCCGCCGCCATCGGGGCCGACCGCGTGGGCGTCCGCATCTCGCCGACCAGCCCCTTCAACAGCATGTCGGAGCGTGATCCGACGACGCTGACGCGGTACGTCGCCGAGCAGCTCGATGCCCGTCAGGTCATGTACCTGCACGTGCTCGAGATGGCGCCAGGCGACGACGTGGCGGCGGTGCGCCCGCTGACGGCGACGGCCCGCGAGGTGTTCACGGGCGTGCTGATCACCAACGCCGGCTTCACGGCCGATGCTGCCGAGGCCGTGCTCGCCCGTGGGGATGCGGACCTGGTGGCGTTCGGGGTGCCGTTCCTCACGACGCCCGATTTCGTCGAGCGCACGCAGGCCGGGCTCGCGCCCAACGCGCCCGACCGCGGTACGTTCTACGGCGGCGACACCCGCGGCTACATCGACTATCCGTTCCGTGACGGCCGCGTGAAGGCGTCACTGGACGAGCTGCTCGGTGCCGGCGCGCTCGCCTGACGCGGCCCTTCGTCGCCTCGCCCTACAGGAGCGGCGAGAACAGTCGCATGACCGAGTCGCCGAGGCGCTTGTAGGCGGGCAACCGCATGTAGGCA
>LNFM01012241.1_pt1 | contig 14706 bp, 15 predicted proteins | sample 596031 | NCBI WGS metagenome assembly LNFM01 (sample SAMN04254537, study PRJNA301005) | activated carbon metagenome | isolation source: dual media filters at the Ann Arbor, Michigan drinking water treatment plant | place: USA: Ann Arbor
GCAGCTTCACCCACATGCCGATCATCGGCAGGTTGATGACCAGCAGCATCAGGTTGCCGACCCACATGGAGCAGATCAGGCCCCAGAACAGGTCAGGCTGGGCTTCCACCATGCGGGGGCCCGGCTGGATGCCCTGGATGATCAGCGCGCCGACCATCAGCGCCATCACGGCATTGGCCGGGATGCCCAGCGTCAGCAGCGGGATGAAGCTGGACTGGGCGGAGGCGTTGTTCGCCGCTTCCGGACCGGCCACGCCCTCGATCGCACCGGTGCCGAACTGGTGGCGGAACTTCGAGACCTTCCGCTCCAGCATGTAGGAACCGAAGGAGGCGAGGGAGGCGCCGCCGCCCGGCAGGATGCCGAGCACGGTGCCGAGCACGGTTCCGCGCAGCACGGACGGGATGGCCCGGCCCAGTTCCTCACGCGTCAGGAACAGGCTGCCGACCTTGTTGGTCAGCACGTTGCGCGATTCCGGGCGTTCCAGGTTGAGGATGATCTCGGCGATGCCGAACATGCCCATGGCGATGGCGACGAAGCCGACGCCGTCCGACAGTTCCGGAATGCCGAAGGTGAAGCGCTGCTGGCCGGTCTGCACATCCGTGCCGACCAGGCCGAGGCCAACGCCCAGCACCACCATGCCGATGCCCTTGATGATCGAGCCCTGCGCCAGAACGGCGGAGATGATCAGGCCGAGGAACATCAGGGAGAAGTAGTCCGCCGGGCCGAAGGACAGCGCGACCGAGGTCAGCAGCGGGCCGGAGGCGGCGACAACGATGGTCGCGACGGTGCCGGCGAAGAAGCTGCCCAGCGCCGCGGTGGCGAGCGCCGCACCGGCGCGGCCGTTGCGCGCCATCTTGTAGCCCTCGATCACGGTCACCACCGAACTGACCTCACCGGGCAGGTTCAGCAGGATGGCCGTGGTCGAACCGCCATACTGCGCGCCGTAATAGATGCCGGCGAGCATGATGATGGCGGTGGTGGGTGACATGCCGAAGGTGATCGGCAGCAGCAGCGAGATGGTCGCCACCGGCCCGATGCCCGGCAACACGCCGATGGCCGTGCCGATGAAGGCACCGAGCAGCGCGAAGGTCAGGTTCTCGAAGCTGAAAGCGACGCTGAACCCGAGGGCGAGGTTCGCAAAAAGGGTTTCCATGTTTCGTTATCCCTCAGGGCGCGAAATAGGTCGGCCAGACCGGAATGCGGATGTCCAGCCAGTAGATGAACACCAGCCAGCACAGCGCGACGAGGAAGGTCGTCAGACCCAGGACACCCAATGGTCGGTGCGTGCGGTCCGCGAGTGCCGAGATCCCGATGGTGATGACCAAGGTGACGATCATGCCGGCCTTTTCCAGGATCAGGCCGAAGACGCAGATCGCGGCCAGGATCAGGAACAGCTCCCGCCACGCCCAGCGTTCCAGCTTGTCCGGGCCACTGAACATGGCCAGGATCATGATGGTGATGCTCAGGAACAGCAGGAGGCCGAAGGCCAGCATCGGCATGTAGCCCGGGCCCATGCGCCGGGCGTTGCCCAGCGTGTGGTCCAGGTTCAGCCACAGGCCGGCGACGGCAAAGGCCAGCAGTAGCAGCCCCGCCGTCAAGTCTTTCGCGTTGATCTTCATCCGCACCTCGTTGTTGCCCGCCCCGCCGCGGGACAAGTCCTGATGATCCAAGCGACGCGACAGCCCAGGGCCACCCCGCCACACCTGAAAGCCCGTATCGGACGGCGCCGGGCGAGGCCCTTGCCATCCAGTGCCGGAAGCGTTCCAGCCGCCCCGTGGCGCCTGGTACGAAGCGCCGCCAGCTTTTGCCGGCGGCCGAAACCCGGGCGAACCCTAATCATGTGCAGCGGTGACGCCAACAACCGATATCCGGGACGCTTCGGGAAAGTTACGAAACCTTAATCAGCCCACCGTGGCGCCGGAGGCCCGCACGACGGGCGCCCAGCGTGCCACTTCCTCCGCCACGAAGGCGGTGAACTCGGCCGGGGTCATGTTGCCCGGCGTGCCGCCCATCTCGGCGAAGCGCTGCCGGCTCGCCGGTGTGGAGATCACCGCCATCACCTCCCGGTGCAACCGCTCCACCACGGCGGGCGCCATGCCGGCCGGGCCGGACAGGGCGAACCAGCTGGTGCTGGACAGGTCGAAGCCCTGTTCGCGGAAGGTCGGCACATCCGGGAAATCCGGGTGCCGCTCCGCGCTGCTCATCGCGATGGCGCGCACGCTGCCCTGGCGGATATGCGCGGCGGCGGAGGGCAGGCTGTCCGACATCATCGGCACCTGGCCCGCGATCACCGCCGTCATCGCCGGGCCGGCGCCGCGGAACGGGATGTGGGTGTGTTCGATGCCGGCGAGTTCGGAGAAGCGCACCAGCATCAGGTGATTGGAGGATCCGGCGCCGGAGGAGGCCATGTCCAACCCGCCGCGCCGCGTCTTCGCCACCCGCACCAGGTCGGTCAGGTTGGTGATCTCGCTGCGTGGGTTCACCACCCAGACGGATGGGTTGGTGATGACCATCGCGATGTGGGTGAAGGACGTCACCGGGTCGTAGCGCAGGTTTCCGTACAGCGCGGGGCTGATTGCGTGGCTGGCGATATTGCTCATCACCAGGGTCTGCCCATCTGGTGCTGCGTCGGCGACCACCTGGCTGCCGGTGGTTGCCCCGGCGCCGGGGCGATTCTCCACCACCACGGGCACGCCCAGGCGCTGGGCCAGCCCATCGGCCACCAGCCGCGCGGTCAGGTCCGTGCTGCCGCCGGGGGCGAAGGGCACGACCAGCCGGATGGAGCCGGCAGGCCAGGCCTGCGCCCGTGCCAGGCGCGGCGCCGCCAGCAGGGCCGCACCGGCCGCCAGGGCACGACGCGTGACGTGTCCGGCCATGGATGTTCTCCCGTGATGTTGGCACGCCTATGCACGGTGCTTCCGGGCCTCGCAAGCGGGTCCCTTTGTGATGACCGCTTCTTCACCTACCATTCGGCCAGGAAATTACGTGGAGCGAGGGTCAATGCGCATCAATGATCCGGAACGGCGAATTCGCGAAGACGCAGCCGGCATCGCGCCGGCCCTCGTCGCCATTCGCCGCGACATCCACGCCCATCCCGAACTGGCCTTCGAGGAGACACGCACGGCGGGTATCGTTGCCGCCGAACTCGCGCGGCTGGGTATCCCCCATGTCACCGGCATCGGCGGCACCGGCGTGGTCGGCACCATCGAAGGGGGCCGCCCCGGACCGACGCTCGCGATTCGCGCCGATATGGACGCGCTGCCGATCCATGAGGAAACCGGATTGGAATTTGCCAGCCGCCACAACGGGAAGATGCATGCCTGCGGGCATGACATCCACACCGCCACGCTGCTCGGCGTTGCTTCGCTATTGAAGGATCTCGCGCCGATGCTCGCCGGCCGCGTGAAGCTGGTGTTCCAGCCGGCGGAGGAAGTGCTGCAGGGTGCCGCGGCCATGATCGCCGATGGCGCGGCGGAGGGGATCGAGGCCGCTTCGGCTTCGCCCGCGGCGCCTGCCTCGCGGCGTCGGATCGCTTCGACCTGGTGATCCGCGGCAAGTCCGGCCATGCCGCGCACCCCTACGCCGCCATCGATCCCATCGTCGCCGCCAGCAGCTTCGTGGCCCAGGTGCAGACGGTGGTGAGCCGGGAGGTGAAGCCGCTGCATCCCGCCGTCGTCACCATCGGCGCCTTCAATGGCGGCACCACCTACAACATCATCCCCGAGCGCGTGCATCTGAAAGGCACGGTGCGCACGCTGCATGATGCGGCGCGGGATACCGCGCAGGCGGCGATCCGTCGGCTGGCGGAGGGCCTGGAGGTTGCGATGCGCGTGGCGTGCACGCTGGACTACCAGCGCATGGTGCCGCCGCTGGTCAACCAGGACCGCGTGATGGAGCCGGTGCTGGCCGCGGTGCGCGCGCAATTCGGCGATGTGGTGGAGGAGGGCGAGGCCTCCATGGGCTCCGAGGATTTTTCCGAATTCGCCGCGCGCGCGCCGTCCTTCCATCTTCGCATCGGCAGCGGCGCGCCGGGGCGCGACGACCGGCTGCACAATGCCTTCTATCAACCGGACGAAGCCTGCATCGGCAACGGCGTGCAGGCGCTGACGCGCGCGACGCTGGAACTTCTGGCATGAGGATCTGCGTCTATGGCGCCGGCGCGATCGGCGGCCACATCGCCGGCCGGCTGGCGCGCGGCGGCGCGCAGGTTTCGCTGGTGGCGCGCGGCGCGCATCTGGCCGCGATCCAGGCGAATGGCCTGACCGTGCAGGCGCATGACGGCACGCATCACAGCCGCCCGCAGGCCAGCGCCGATCCGCGCGAGCTGGGGCCGCAGGATGCGGTGATCGTCACGGTGAAGGCGCCGGCGCTGCCCGCTGTCGCGGCCGGCATCGCGCCGCTGCTCGGGCCGGATACCGCCGTGGCCTTCGTCATGAACGGCATTCCCTGGTGGTACTTCTGCGGCCAGGAGGGTCCGCATCGCGACCGGCGCCTGCCGGCCGTCGATCCTGGGGGCGTGCTCGAATCCGCCGTGGGTTTGCATCGCACCATCGGCGGCGTGGTCTATTCCGCGGCGGAGGTGGTGGCGCCCGGCGTGGTGCATTCCGAACACGGCAATATCCGCGTGATCCTGGGCGAGCCGGATGGCCGCATCTCCGACCGCGCGCGGGCGATCTCCGCCGTGCTGGAAGCGGGCGGCATGCCATCCCCGGTGACGCCGGATATCCGGATGGAGGTCTGGGCCAAGCTGCTCGGCAATCTCGGCAACGGGCCGCTCTGCGTGCTCGCGCGCCGCGGCGTGCGGGACACCTTCGCCGATCCGCTGCTGCGGGAGGCTGCGCGGCGCAGTGCGGAGGAAGCGCGCGCCATCGCTGCCGCGCTCGGCATCGTGCTGCCGGATCATCATGTTGCGCGCGTCGCCGCCGGCAACATGGCGCACAAACCCTCCATCCTGCAGGATCTGGAGCTGGGCCGCCCGATGGAGATCGACGCGCTGTTCGAGGCGCCGCTGCAATTGGCGCGGCTGACCGGCACGCCGACACCGCAACTCGACCTGCTGGTGGGCCTGGTCAAGCAGGCTGCGCGGGCGGCGGGGCTTTATCCGGACCTTTCATAGCGGCATCTCCGTCTGGCCGAGCACCCAGCCCTCCCATCGCCGGATCCAGGGATCATCCGGGATGTGGTCGGGCCGGGCGCCGTCCAGCACCGCGATCAGCGCCAGCAGGCCGAGCACGCAGTCCAGCCGATCCTCCCCGGCCGCATCGGCGCCGAAGCCATCCTCCATCTGCGCCGCCAGCGCCGGGGCGGGATCGACGCGCAGCCGGGCCATCGCCGCGCGCAGGGAAGGGGCCAGGGCGCGGCGCGGGGCCTGCGCCCGCTTGCTGCCGGCCAGCTTCAGGCCGAGCTGGCGCAGCGCCTCCGCCGGGTAGACCTCGGCCAGCGCCACCCGGCCGGGTGCCAGCAGCCCGTGCAGCTTGCCGGCAAAGGGCCACAGCGAAATGGGCGCGCCGGCGGCCAAAGCGGGCGCGATCCAGTCGCGCCAGGCGGCGATGGCGGCCTTGCCGGATTGGTTGGCGCCCAGCGTCCAGAACACCGGGGCACCCGCCGGGCGCAGCGCGGTGGCGCGGTCGCACAGCCGCGACAGGCCGGCCGGCCCCGCCAGGCCGAGCGCCGCGGCATGGGCGGCGCGCGTCATGCCCTTGATGCCGCGCGCCGGATAGAAGGGCTGGCCGGGCGAGACCTCCGCCAGCGTCGCGGCTACGCGGAAGAAGTCCGGCCGTGCCACCAGCCCGGCGAGGAAGGAAGGGAAATCCGCCTCCGCCCGCGCCGCCGCCCAATCCCGCGGCACGCCGAGCGGCAGGTCCAGCCCCAGCGCCACCGGCTTTCCCTCCGCCAGCAGCCCGGGCAGCAGCCTTGCGGTATCGCCCACCGGCTGCGGCGCCGCCGCCTGCCAGGTGCCGTCGCGGCGCTCGGCGCGCGCCATCCAGCGCTTGCCGGGCGCGATGGACCAATCCGCATGGGCGGCGATCATGGCGCTTTCGCTTTCATCGGGCGGTGGTCCCCATGCCATAGTGGCGCGGCAGGGTTGGGGGACAGACGCGCATGGACGTGGCCAGCGAATCGCCGATGCAGGCGCCCGTGAAGGGCCAGGATGCGCTGCATCCGGATGGCCAGTATTCGGCGCTGGCGAAGTGGTTCCACTGGCTGACGGTGCCGCTGCTGTTCGGCGCCCTGGCCACCGGCCCGGTCATCCGCTTCATGAAGGATGACGCGAAGATGCCCTTCTACGCGCTGCATGAAAGCCTTGGCCTGCTGGTCCTGGGCCTGGCGCTGGCGCGGCTGGCTTGGCGCGGCATCTCCCGCCCCCCCGCGCTGCCGGCGCATCTGCCCCCCGCCATGCGGCGCGCGGCATCCGGCGCGCATCATGCGCTGTATGCGGCGCTGATCCTCCAGCCGCTGCTCGGCTTCCTGACCACCAACGCCTATGGCTTCCCGATGCAGGGGCAGACGGCCTTCCTGGGCTTCATCGACCTGCCGAAATTCATGGAGGCCGCGCCGGGCCTGGCCAATGTGCTGCATTGGGGGCACAGCCTGATCGGCTGGGCCTTCCCCCTGCTGCTGGCCGCGCATATCGGCGGCGCCATCTACCACCACGCGATCCGGCGCGACGGCACCCTGCTGCGGATGCTGTGACCGCTATTTGAGGGGCTTGTGGGCGCGGTCCATCAGCCGGCCGAACCAGCCCTTCTTTTCCGGCTCCTGCGCCTTGGTGGCTTCGGCCTGCTTCGCGGCCGTTTCCTCGGCGCGGCGCAGCCGGGCCTTCTCGGCCAGCCACTTGTCGAGGCTCATCCCCGCCTTGGCAGCGCGGCGAGTCTCGTAGGCGCGCTGCGCCTCGGTCAGTTCCTCAGTCTTCGCCATGGCGACCTGTCTCCGTCCGCCCCGTGAATGGCGCGGCGGCGGCGGCTTCGCAAGATGCGCGCGGGCGGGGTTCCGCGATGCGCGGGGGAAGGGGTTGCGCGGCCCCCGCCTTGCGCCGAGGATCGGGCGATGGACCCGAAGGTCAAGGCAGGTATCTGGGTTTCCATGGCGCTGCGCCTGTCCGACATTGCCGGGCGCTCCGGCGCCGTGCTGCGCAAGGGGGACCCGGATAGCGGCGGCATCCTGTGCGTGCTGCGGGCGCGGGATGCGATGGTGGTGCTGTCCCAGGTGCGGGACGCCGAGGGCCGCCAGGCCTGGATGCGCGGCACCGGCACCGCCCCGGTCGATTCGGCGGCGGCCGACGCCTATGTCGAACGCCAGGTGAAGCGCGACCCCGACCTCTGGGTCGTGGAATTCGACGCGCCGGACCTGAAGCCGCCCTTCGAGGCCCGGCTGATCTGACGCGCTACTCCACCGTGCCGAAGCAGCGGTCCCCCGCATCGCCGAGGCCGGGCACGATGAAGCCACGATGGTCCAGCTTCTCATCGAGCGAGGCCGTGTAGATCGGCACGTCCGGATGCGCGGCGGCCAGCTTCGCCACGCCTTCCGGCGCCGCCACCACGCAGACGAAACGCACATGCGGCGCGCCCGCTTCCTTCACCCGCTGCACGGCGGCCACCGCGCTGCCGCCGGTGGCCAGCATCGGGTCGAACAGGATGGCGCCGCGGCTGCGGACCTCGGGCGGCATGCGCAGCATGTACTGGCTGGGCTTCAGCGTGTGCTCATCCCGCACCAGGCCGACATGGCCCACCGGCGCCTCCGGCAGCACCTGCATGCCGCCCTCCATCAGCCCGAGCCCGGCGCGCAGCACCGCCACCAGCACCGGCTCCGCCGTCGCCAGCACCATGTGGTCCATCTCGACCAGCGGGGTGGTGACGCGGGTGAGGCGGCTGGGCAGGGCGCGGGTGGCCTCCAGCGTCAGGATCGCGCCGATCTCCGCCAGCAGCTTGCGGAAGCGGGGGGAGGGGGTGGCAGCATCACGCAGCTCCGCCAGCCGGTGGGCGAGCAGCGCGTGGTCGACGATATGAAGCGTGGTCATGGTGCGTGTGTCCGAAGCTGATTGTATCAGGCGACCAGCCGGACCGGATCGCCTGCGCGGATCATGCCCAACCGTGCCGCCGCGGCATACATGCCGAGATTGCCATCCAGATGCTGTGCCACGGTGCGCAGCACCCCGGCATCGCGCGCCGCGGTGTCCGGGCAGATGGTGACCATGGCGCAACGCGGCGCCGGGGCGTTCACCAGCAGCCGGGTGCCGTCGCCAATCTCCAGCACCTGCCCGGCCCATTCGGGGTCCGGCACGTCGCTGTCCACCAGGATGTTGATGCGGAAGCGCCGCGCATCCAGCGTCGCGCCATGCAGCGCGTCCAGCCGCGCCAGGCTGGCGGTGGTGATCAGGGAGACGGGCATCTGGTCGAACACGCCACGGCCCATCTGGATCAGCGCGGCAGGCTTGCCCGATTCGGCCGAGAGCCGTGCCGCCAGCGCCGCATCGCGCAGGTCGAAGGCCGCGCCATCCGGCGCTGTCACCTGCACCGCAGATGTGCGCGGGTCGTCGGCCTGCACGAAGCTTGGGCGGTAGCGGACCAGGTCGGACAGGTCCCGGCCGGTCAGCCAGGGGAAGCGGCCGTGATGGCCCTGCTGGACGAAGGCGTATTGCCGGTCCCCCAGCAGCCCGGTCCAGCGCAGCTCGGCTTCCGCGAGCGCCTCGCCGGCCATGGATTTCACCGGAAAGCGGGCGAGGCCCAGGATCCTGCCGACCATGCTCATCGTGCCACTGTCTCCACCGCCAGCATCTGCACCGCCACACGGCGGCCATCGCGCCGCAGCGCCTCGATCGCGCCGGCCAGCGCCGTGGCGAAATCGGGCAGCGCCTCCCACTCCGGCCGCGGCGTCGCGAAAAGCGGACCGTCGCTGGCGATGGCCAGCACGATATCGGTGCCGAAGGGCGCATCCACCACCCAGCCCGGGAAGCCCGGCCGCGGCTCGCCCAGCCGCTGCCGCGCGGAAGGGGCCTGCGGCGGAAGCTGGTCCAGCCGATAGGCATTGCCACTGGTGGAAAGGTAGTAGAGCTGCACCTGCCCGCCCCAATCCGGCGCGGCCAGGTCCAGCCGCAGCGGCGTGCCCTGCACCAGCGGGGCGCGCCCAACCAGGTCCAGCCGCAGCGCGGCCGGGCCGCTGGCGGGGGGCACCTGGCGCAGCGCCTCGATCACCTCGCAATAGGGGCCGGAGAAGCCGCGCAAATCCATCGCGGCCGCGGGCGCACCGCGGGCCTGCAACGCCGCGCGCAGGCTGGCTTCGGTCCCGCGCCGGGCGAGGCCCGTGATGCGCGGCGCACCGGCGGTCTCGACCACGGCGAGGCGGGCACAGCTCTGCGCCTCCGTCACCTCGGCCAGGATGCGGCGCAGGTCGCCGGCCGGGCGCGCCGGGGCCGCGCCGGTGGGCGCCGGTTCCAGCCGCAACTCGATCCGCCGGTTGCGCGCCAGGGCATCCGGGCCGTCGCTGTCATCCAGCGGCTGGGTGTCGCCAAAGGCCACGGCGGCGACGCGGTTCGAGGGCAGCCCGGCATCGATCAGCAGCCGCGTGACGGCAATGGCCCGCGCGGCGGAAAGCTCCCAATTGCTGGCGAAGCGGCCACCGGTGCGGATCGGGCTGCGATCGGCATGGCCATCGACGCGCAGGATCCAGCCCAGGTCGCTCGGGAATTGCCGCGCCAGATCCATCAGCACCACGCCGATATCACGGAGCTGCTGCTGCCCGGCGGCGGACAGATCCGCCGAGCCGGCCGGGAACAGCACCTCCGACTGGAAGACGAAGCGATCGCCGACGATGCGGACTTCCGGCCGGTCGCCCAGCACCTGGCGCAGCCGGCCGAAGAAGTCGGACCGGTAGCGCTGCAATTCCTCCACCCGCGCTGCCAGCGCCACGTTCAACCGCTGGCCGAGCGCCACGATCTGCGCGTCCCTGTCCCGCCCTGCATCCTCCGCCGCATCCAGCGCGGCGGCGACGCGGGCCAGCTCGCTGCGCAGTGCTTCCAATTGCCGGGTCAGCATGGCGACCTGCACGCGGGCGCTTTCGGACAGGCGGCCGAATTCGCCGGCCTGGGCCTCGGCGGCAGCCCGGCGGCGTTCCTCCTCGGCGGCGCGTCGGCCGGATTCGGCGGCAAGCTGGGCGGCGGCGGCGCGGCCCTGCTCCGCCTGGGTGGCACGCGCATTGGCCTGGCCGAGCAGCTCCAGCGCCGCCTGTCGCGCGGATTCGGCGGTGGCGCGCTGGCGGCCTTCCTCCTCGGCGCGGGCCAGCGCCTGTTCGGCCTGGCGTTCCAACTGGTCGCGCAGCGCCTCCAGCCCCCGGATCTGGCTGCTGAGGCGGGCGATGTCGGATAGCCGCGCCTCGATGGTGGCGCGGTCGGCCGTCACGGTCTGGTCCAGCCGCGCCGCTTCCGCGCGCAGCGCCGCCAGATCGCTTCGGGCAGCTTCCAGGCTGGCGCGGGCCGCGGCGAGTTCGGCGGCCAGGGCGGCCGCCTCCCGCTGCCGCGCTGCCAGTTCCTCCGCCGTCGTGTTGCGGGCGGTGCGCTCGGCCGCGAGGTCCCGGCCCAGCGTCGCGGCCTGGGCCTGCGCCGCCTGCAAGACCTGCCGCGCCGCGGCCAGTTCGCGCGCCAGTGCCTCCGCTTCCCGCCGCCGCGCTTCGAGTTGGTCGGCGGACAGGGCGCGGGCCTCGGCCAGTTCGCGTTCCGTGGCGCCGCGCGCGGCGCGTTCGCCGGCCAGGTCGCGCGCCAATGCCTCCGCCTGCTGGCGGCTGGTCGCCAACTCCTGTGTCGTGGCCTCCGCCGTCGCGCGGGCCTCCCGCAGGCTGCCGGCCGTCGTTGCCAGGGTTTCGCGTTCCGTCGTCAGTTCCTGCCGCACGGCCTCCAGCGCCGCACGCTCCGCCGCCAGCAGGCGCTGGGCATCGGTCAGGCTGCGGACGGTGCGGGCGGTATCGGTGGCGGCGGCTTCGACCCGCGCCTGCGCCTCGGCCAGCCGGCCTTCCAGCTCCGCGATCCGCGCCGTGCCATCGCGCGCCGAAACCTCAAGATCGGCCAGCCGGGCGGAAAGCCGGGCGCGTTCGCCGCGCGCCGCATCGCGTTCGCCCACCAGCCGGTCGCGTTCCTCGCGCAGCGCCGTCAGCCCTTCCAGCGCCGTGTCGCGGGCGGCGATGGCGGCGCGCAGATCCTCCGTGATCCGGCCGAGGGAGACGCGCAGCTCCTCCGCCTGGCCGCGTTCGAGGGAGAGCAGTTCCGACAATTCGCTGACCTGCCGGTTCAGCCGGTCCAGCGCCCGGTCGCGGGAGGACAGCGCGACGGAGAGGAAGCCCTGGCCCAGCACGAAGACCAGCAGCACGAAGATGATGACCATGAGCAGCGTGGACAGCGCATCCACATAGCCCGGCCATGCATCCAGCCCGCCGCCGCCGCGCCGCCTTCGCCCGCCCAGTGCCATGGCGCTACGCCACCCTCAACGCGGCGGTTCTTCGGCGAGCGCCGCGATGGTACGGGCGAGGATCTTGATCTCGTTGCGGATTTCCGTGGTCGCCTGCATCCGCCCCTGGGTCATCTCCTCCAGGATCCGCGCCAGATAAAGCTCCTGGTTGCGGATATGCCCGCGGGAGGCATCGTCCAGCGCGCCCTGGGCATTGGCATCCGCCATGCGCTGCAAGGTGGGGGCGAGCTGCGCCTGGCTTTCGGCCATGCGGGTCATCAGCACCTGGCTGGCGCGCATCTGGTCCGCCAGGATCGAAAGCCGCTCCGTCAGCGTCATCAGCGCCTGGTTGGACTGCGCGCGGCCATCCTCGCCACGGCCGATGGCGCGCTGGAGTTCCTCCATATTCTCGGCGCTCTGTTCCAGCAGCGCCTGGACATAGGCGGGCATCGAGCCCTCACCCTCATTGCCCAGCGCCCCGGAGGACAGGCGCGTGGCGCCGGCCAGCCAATCCTCCAGCTCCGAATAGAAGCGGTTCTGCGCCTGGCCGGCGGTGAGATCGAGGAAGCCCAGCACCAGCGCACCGGCCAGGCCGAGCATGGAGGAGGAGAAGGCGATCGACATGCCGCGCAACGGTTGGGCGAGGCCGGTCTTCAGCTGGTTGAACATGGCGTTGATATCGCCTGAGCCGACCGACATGCCGCCGATCACGTCGGAGACGGCGGCGATGGTCATCAGCAGGCCCCAGAAGGTACCGAGCAGGCCGAGGAAGATCAGCAGCCCCGTGGCATAGCGCGACAGCTCCCGGCTCTCATCGAGGCGGGAGGAAATGCCATCCAGCACGCTGCGCATCGCCATGGCGGAGAGCGACAGCCGTTCGGAGCGCCGGCCCGCCAGCATGCTGGCCATGGCCGCCAGCAGCCGCGGCGGCTTGCGCCCCGGGGCGCCGGGGGTGGGGCTGCGGAAGGCTTCCAGCCACTCGACCTCCGCCGTCAGCACCAGCACCTGGCGGATGTTCCAGGCGATGCCCAGCAGCAGCACCAGGGCGATGACGCCGTTCAGCATGGGGTTGGCGGCGAAGGCGGTGGTCAATTCGCCCGCCAGCAGCCCGACCAGCACCGCCACCGCGGCGAGGAAGGCGAGCATGCGCCAGAGGAAGACGGTCGGGCTGGTCATGCCGCTACCTCGTGCTGCGCGGCGCGGTGCCGGATTCGGCCCGCGTCACGCCGGGTGGAAGGATCTCCGCCATATCGGCGGGCGGGTCGAGCCGGCCGAGGGCGCGGATATCGATGCGCGTCGCCGGCAAGCCGGCCGCCACCAGCGCATCCCGCACCGCGCCGGCGCGGGCGAGCGACAGGCGGCGGGCGAGGGAGGCGTCATCTGCCGGGCCGCTGGCCTGCGCCTGCACGGTGATGCGGCCCTGGGGCATCGCAGCCAGGCCGGGCGCCAGCCTGGCCAGCGCATCGCGCGTTCCGGCATCCAGCGTGGCCTGGCCCGCCGCGAAATCCAGCCGCCAGCCGCCCTCGCTGCGGGCGGACAGGCCCTGGCCCGCCGCCGGCAGGGCGAGCAGGACCAGAAGGGCGGGGATGAGGGCGCGGCGCATCATGCTGCGCCGGAGGCTAGAGCAATCGCCCCACCATGCAAATCATCAGCTTGGGCGATTCGCGGCCGGTTTCAATATCTTCTTGTGCCAGAGGGGGGCGGTCAGCCTGCGGCGTTGGACGCCCGGTGCGCCTGGGCGGCGGCAATGCCATCCGCCACCACTTCGCGCAGCTTCGGGTGCAGCGCCTGGTTGCCGCAGACCACGTCGCCGGTTTCGTAATGCGTCTCGCCGCCAGCGGGGTCGGAGAGGAAGCCGCCGGCCTCCTTCACGATGACCAGCCCGGCCGCGATATCCCACTTGTTCAGGCCGAGTTCCCAGAACCCGTCATACCGCCCGGCCGCGACCCAGGCGAGGTCGAGCGCCGCGGAGCCGAAGCGCCGCACGCCCGCCACCTGCGGCATCAGCCGCCCCAGCGTGGCGCTGAATTCCGCCTTGCGCTGCACCTTGGCGAAGGGAATCCCGGTGGCGAACAGGGCGGAGCCCATGTCCCGCCGGGCGGAGACGCGCAGGCGCTTGTCGTTCAGATAGGCGCCCATGCCCTTCTCGGCCCAGAACATCTCGTTCCCCGCCGGGTTGTAGATGCAGCCGGCCATGAGTTCGGAGGTGTTCTCCCCCGTCCGCTTCTCCACGCCGACCGAGATCGCCCAATGCGGGATGCCGTGCAGGAAGTTGGTGGTGCCATCCAGCGGGTCCACGACCCAGCGCCATTCCCAATCCTCGGCGCCGGAGGTGCCGGATTCCTCCATCAGGAAGCCCCAGCCGGGGCGGCCGCGGGCCAGTTCCTCGCGCAGCGTCTGTTCGGCGCGGAGATCCGCCTGGCTGACGAAATCGCCGGCGCCCTTGGCGGTGACCTGGAGGGATTCGACATCCGCGAAATCCCGCAGAAGCCGGCGGGCGGCTTTCTGCATGGCGGTCTGGAGGACCGACATGGCGGGGGACAGGCGGGGAGAGACGGCCATGGGGGGGATTCCGGAATGAAAGAGCGGCAGGCGGGCGACAAACGGCGGCCGGCTGTGCCGGCCGAGCGGCCGAATGGCCGCCGCCGCTTATGCGTCACGCCAAAGGCGTGCCTTGCGGCACGACGAGCCAAGCGCGCGGAGCGCGCGCCCGGCGCCTGAGGGCAAAAAATACAGCTAAAAGCTGAGGCTTTCGCCTCAGCTTTTAGCGCGCTCGTAGTAGCTGCCGTCCTCGGTCTTCACCACGATCTTCTCACCCACGGTGATGAAGGGCGGGACCATGGTCTTCACGCCGTTGGACAGCATGGCGGGCTTGTAGCTGCTGGTGGCGGTCTGGCCCTTCACGACGGGGTCGGCCTCCACCACCTCCAGCGTCACCTGCTCCGGCAGGGTCATGGCCACCGGCTCACCCTCGATCAGGCGCACGCCGACGGTCATGTTCTCGACCAGGAAGGGCAGGCGGTCGCCGAGGATTTCCTTCGGAACCTGCGTCTGCTCGTAGTTCTCCGGGTCCATCAGGACGATCATCTCGCCCTCGGCGTAGGAGAAGGTGAACTCCTTGTCCTCGGTCATCAGACGCTCGACCGTATCCGCCGTGCGCCAGCGCTGGTCCTTCTTGGCGCCGGTCTTGATGTTCCGCATGTCCACCTGGATGATCGCGTTGCCCTTGCCCGGGATCATGATGTTCTGGCGGATGATGGTGTAGCGCTGGCCC
>LNFM01009044.1_pt1 | contig 14703 bp, 11 predicted proteins | sample 596031 | NCBI WGS metagenome assembly LNFM01 (sample SAMN04254537, study PRJNA301005) | activated carbon metagenome | isolation source: dual media filters at the Ann Arbor, Michigan drinking water treatment plant | place: USA: Ann Arbor
ATGACCGAGTACAGCCCGGCCATGAGCTGGGCGCGGGAGGCCGACAAGCTCGCGTTCACCTACCACGATGACGGCAACTTCACGATCTGGAGCGTGGTGAACCCGCGCCAGCTGAAGAAGGAGCCGTATCGCGAGACGCCGGTCGTCGTCGCCGAGGCCACGCCGGGCGATTCGCTCGCGCCGAACGCGGCGGCCCGCGCCGGCCAGGCGATCGATGCGCTCGCGCGGGCGATGCGCGACAGCATCGCCGCCGCACGCGCGCTGTCCGCGGCCAACGCGAACCCCCGCCATCGCTCCGTCTACCGCTCCAACGACGGCTTGCGACTCTCCTCGGTGCTCACGGCGAACGAGGGCGCCGGCGTCTCGGTCGCGGCGCTGCTCGACAGCGCGACCCTCGCCCTCCCCGACCCCGACGGGTTCCGGAGCGAGCGCTACAAGGGCGCCCTCAAGCCGGAGTACGTGAGTCGGCCGTCCGTTGGCTACGCGCAGGACAACTTCGGCCGCGGCGTCTACGGCGGCACCGCGATCGTCCTCGCGGACATGGTCGGCAACAAGCGCCTCGCGCTCGCCGGCGGCATCAACGGCCGCGTCTCCGAGGCGCAGGTGTTCGCCGAGTACACCAACCTCGGCGGCCGCCTGCAGTACCAGGCGGGACTCGCGCAGCAGCCGTACTTCTTCTACGCCGGCGGCTTCCAGCAGGACTTCGGCAACGGCCAGTTCCTGCAGACGCAGGTACTGTCGCGGTTCATCCAGCGCAGCGTGTTCGCCAACGGGCTCTATCCACTCAACCGCTTCACGCGCTTCGAGTACGGGGCCTCGTTCAACAACATCGACCGCTCGCTGATGTTCATCAGCCAGGGGCTCGACTTCAACTCGGGCTTCGCCACCGGCTTCTACCTCGACTCGATCGTCGGCATCGGCTCGCTCAACTACGCGGCGCCGTACGTCGCGTGGGTGAAGGACAACGCGCTCTTCGGCGGCACCGGCGCCATCTACGGCAAGCGGTACCGCGTCGGCGTGGAGCGCATGCTCGGCAACGTGGACTGGACCACCTACTCGGCCGACCTGCGTCGCTACGACCCCATCCTCTTCAACTTCCTCACGCTCGCGACGCGCTTCACGGCGAACGTCTCCGTGGGTCCCGATGAGGCGGAGTTCCCGAAGTTCATCGGACGGCCGGACTTCATCCGCGGCTACGACCGCGAGTTCTACGCCAGCGACTGCAGCAGCTCCACCGCGGACCCGACGGCCTGCGCGGCGGGCCAGCTGCTCGGCAGCCGCGTCGCCTTCGCCAACGTCGAGCTGCGCTTCCCGCTCGTGCGCCGCTTCGACCTCGGGCTGCTCCCGATCTCGCTGCCGCCGGTGGACGGACTCGTCTTCTACGACTGGGGGATGGCGTGGGGCGCGGGGCAGACGGTCTACGGCAGCCGGCCGAACAACTACGACTTCGCCACGCAGCGCTACCCGCTGCGCAGCTACGGCATGGGCATCCGCCTGAACCTCTTCAACTTCGCGCTCATCCGGTGGGACTACGCCATCCCGCTCGATGGTTCGCTCAAGCGCGGCTATTGGTTCTGGACGCTCGGGCAGTCCTTCTGAGCGCGCGAGGCCGCTAGTTTCCGAGGGTGCGACTCCCTAGCCTCCTGCTCCTCGCCCTCGTCGTCGCGGCCTGCGGCGAGACGCGGCTGACGACCACCTCCGTCCCCACCGGGGTCGGCCCGGATGCGATCCTCCTCCGGGTCCCGCGCGGTGGCGGCCCCGTACGCGCCTATCGCGCCGGACGTGACAGCGTCCTCTGGAGCTCGAGCAGCCGCGCGCCGGCGACCACGGCGCTCATCGGCTTCGATGACTTCCAGAGCGTCGTCATCGGTCGCGACTCCGCCGGCCGCGCCTACAGCCTCGACCTGCGCCTCGGCGGCGTGGAGACCCTCGGCGAGGCGGCGCTGCGCGGCAGCGTGCGCTCGGAGGGCGGCGCCGTGTTCGGTTTCGATGCGAAGGGCGCGGTGGTCCGTGTCACCTCCGCCGCGAGCTGGATCTGGAACCCGACCATCCGCGCCGAGGACCTCGTCCCCACGCCGGACGGCGCGCTCGTCCTCGCCGGCGACGTGAATGGCCGCACCGTCGTGCAGCGTGTCATCCCGCCGGAGACGCAGCTCACCGACTCCACCACGCTCCCCGGCATCCAGGCCGTGCTCCGGACGCCGCTTGGCGATCGGATCTGGTTCGTCACGGACAGTGGACTCATCGCGCTGCGCAGCCGCGACCTCACGCGCGCCCTCCTCGTGAGGATCACCGATGTCTCCACGGTGGAGTCCACGCCCAGTGGCGACCGGCTCTACGTCGCGACGCCGCGCCCCACGCTGCGCGTGATCGACCGCTTCGTCGAGCGCGAAGTGGATCGCATCCCGCTCCCGGCGCCGGCGCTCGCCATGCGGATGGACCCCGATGGGCACTACCTGTTGGTGCGCGTGGCACAGTCCGACTCGATCCACGTCGTCTCGGTGGGGACCTCGCGCGTGATCACGAGCATCGAGGGCGCGTGGCGCGACGACCTCCCGCTCGTGACCCCCGATGGCCGCGTGCTCGTGGCCCGCGGCACCGACGTGGTCCACGTGGACGCCGAGACGGGTCGCGAGCGGCTGCGGTACCTGGGCGGAGCGGCGGACCTGTGGCTGCAGGTGCGCTGGAACGGCTTCCGCCCGCGCGCCGCGGGGCTCGACCGGCCCGTGGAGTTCGAGGAGTTCGCCGCCGACACGGCGGCCGCGGACAGTGCGCTCGCGGCGATGATGGCCGCGCGCTACGGCAACGTGACGAGCATGCCGGTGGAGGCGCCGCCCGCCGTGGCGCGCGAGGATGTGCCACAGGGCCAGACACCGGGTCGCGAGACGTGGACGGTCTCGTTCGCCACGCTGCTCGCCGAGGACCGCGCGCGCGAGATGGCGGAGCGGATCCGCGTGGACGGGCGCGGCGCGCGCGTGATCGCCAGCAGCCGCGACGGCATCCCCATCTGGCGCGTGGTCCTCGGTCCGTTCGACACGCGCGACGCGGCGGAGCGTGCCGGCATGGCCTCGCGGCTCCCGTACTGGGTGTTCGAGGGCGCGCCATGAACCTCGCCCCCGTGCCGCCCGACGCCTGGGCGGCCGAGGGCGCGCGATCGGCGGCGGCACTCGAGGAGGTGGCGGCGGCACTCGTGATCGGGAGCGACGTGGACGTCGCGGCCATCGTCGCACGCGCGCTCGCGGTGGCACAACCTCGGGACCGGCGCGTGGCGATCGGCGACCTGGTGGGTGGGCTGCGGGGTCTCAAGAGCGTCGCCCGCGCGCCCGTGACGGGCGAACACGTCGACGACGGGGCGCTCGGCCTCCTCCAGTGCTTCCGAGATGGCCATTCCATCTCCGAGATCGCGCAGCCGCTCACCGAGGACGGGCGCGTCCACCTTCTGCCCGCGGGCGGACCGGGCGTACAGGACCGCCTCGTGATGGAGAGCTCGCGCTGGCCGCGGCTCATCGCCGGCTTTCGCGAGGTCGATGCCCTGCTGCTGCTCGTGGCAGACGCGAGGACCCCGGGGCTCGACTCGCTCATGCGCGCCGTGGACGGCGTGATCGCCGTGGACCTCCCGCCGGTGGTGCTGCGCAGCTGGCCGCTCCTCGCCACCGTCGATCGGCCGGAACCGGAGCTGCCCTTGGTCGCGCCCATCCCTGACCGGCCCGCCGCCCGCGAGCGACGCTGGGGCCGATCGGCATTGGTGGCGGCGGCCGGGATCGCGCTCGTCGGCGGCAGTTGGGCCGTGCGCACCGGGCACCTGGTGCGTCCGGGCGGGACCGTCGGGGATCGGGGTCTGGCGGCGGCAGAGCGGGGCGTCGCCAGCGACTCTTACCCCGGCGCGGATGCGGTGCCGGTCGTCGCGGCGGACACGATCACCCTCGGGGCCATTGTCAACCCCGACGATTCGCTCATCGCCTCGGCATTCACCGTCGAACTCGTAGCGGCGAATACCCTCGCGGGTGCAAATTCCGGCCTGGCGATGCGCGGGGTGAACCTCCCGGCGCCGACCCTGGCTCCCGTCCTGCTCGGCGCGGACGGACGGCCGTGGTACCGCGCCCTCACCGGTGCGTGGCGAGCTCGGCCCGAGGCCGAGGCCTTCCTGGCGACGCTGCGTGATCGCGGGCTCGTGCGAGACGATGTTGGGCGGGTGCTGCGCGCGCCGTACGCGCTGCTGCTCGCCGAGGGGGTGCCGCCCGACCGGATCGCCGCTGCGCTCGCGCAGTGGGAGTCGCGCGGCATCCCCGCCTATGCGTTGCTGCAGGATGATGGACGCGCCCGCCTCCTCGCGGGTGCCTTCGAGACCCCCGGCCAGTCCGCGCTCGTCGCGCTGTCGCTCCGCGACATCGGCGTCGAGCCCGTGCTGGCCTTCCGAACCGGGAGAACGTTCTAAGTGCGGTTGACCAAGCTCGAGTTGCACGGCTTCAAGTCGTTCGCGGATCCCACCTATCTCACGTTCGAGCCGGGCGTGACCGCGATCGTCGGCCCCAACGGCTGCGGCAAGTCCAACGTCTCGGACGCCGTGCGCTGGGTGCTGGGCGAGCAGCGCGCGCGCCTGCTGCGCGGCGCGAAGATGGAGGAGGTGATCTTCCAGGGCTCGTCGGCGCGCCGCGCGGTGAACATCGCCGAGGTGTCGCTGCACTTCGAGAACGAGGACGGTTCGCTCCCGGTGCCGTTCAAGGAGGTCGTGATCACTCGGCGCCTCTCGCGCGCCGGGGACTCCGAGTACTTCCTCAACCGCGCTCCCTGCCGCCTGCGCGACATCCACGACCTCGTGCGCGGCACCGGTCTCGGTGCCGACTCGGGCGTGGTCATCGAGAGCAAGATGATCGACCTCCTCCTCTCGGACCGCCCCGACGACCGGCGCGAGCTCTTCGAGGAGGCCGCAGGCGTGGGGCTCTACCGCGACCGCCGCCGGAGCACCGAGCGGCAGCTCGAGGCGACGAGCGGCGACCTGCTGCGCATCGACGACCTCACGAGCGAGGTGCAGACGCAGGTGCGCTCGTTGCTGCGCCAGCGCCGACGCGCCGAGCGGCATGCCGAGATCACCACGCGCCGCTTCGCCGTGGAGCTCACGCTCGCGTCGAAGGAGATGGCCGCCTGGCACGAGGAGCTCGCCGGGCTCGAGGGGAGGCTCGGCCTCCTGCGCGAGTCGCTCCCCGCCACGCAGCAGGCGGTGCGCGATGCCGAGGTGGCGCGCGACGGCTCCCATGCCGCGCGCGCCGCGGCCGAGACCGCGCGCCACGAGCGCGCCGCGATCGCCGCCACGGCCCGAGCCGCCGTGCTCGAACTGCAGCAGCAGCTCGCCGTGGCCGAGGAACGGCACCGCAACGCGCTCTCGCGCCGCGAGCGCGCCGCGCAGGAGCGCGCCGAGGGTGCCGCCTTCGGTGATCGCGTGCGCGGCGAGTTCGAGGCGGCGCAGCAGGAGGAGCAGCAGTGCGCGCTCGCCCTCGAGGGGGCCGCGATCGCCCTGCGCGACAAGGTCGAGGCGGAGGAACAGGCACGCGCGGCGGTGGGACAGTCGCGCACCGCGGCCGACGAGGCCGATCGCGGCGTGCGCGAACTGCGCGACCGTGTGCGGCGCCTCGAGCTCGAGCGCGAGAACGCCGAGCGCGAGCTCGCCGAGGTCGCCCAGCGCACCGAGTACCTGCTCCGCGAGCACGAGGCGCTCGCCGGGGTGCTCGCGCTCGCGGAGCGTGAGCTCGCGGGCGCCGATGAGCAGCTCGCGATGGCCCGCGAGATGGCCGCCGCCGCCGAGAACGCGCTGGACGCGGCCCGCGCCGCCGCTCGCTCGGCGCGCGACGCCGAGGCCGCCGCGCGCGCCGACGTGCGCCGCGTGGAGGAGGAGCACACGGCGACGCAGGGCAAGCTGGCCGCACTCGAAGGGCTCGAGCGCGAACGCGTGGGGCTCGCACCGGCGGCCGCGCGCCTGCTGCGCGAGAAGGACCGCTTTGGCGGTGAGGCCGTGCTCGGCCCGCTGTCCGACTTCATCGGTGCCGATGCGGCGATCGCCTCGCAGGTGGAGCGCTTCCTCGGCCCCACGGTGCACGCCGTGGTGGTGCGTGACCGCGCCGCCGCCGATGCCGTGCGCGCCTGGCACGCCGAGGTGAATCCCGGCGCGCTGCTCCTGCTCCCGCTCGACGCGGTGAGCGGCGGCGGCGCGGCGAGCGATCCGGACGAACTCGCCGCGCGCGTGCGCGCCGACGGGAGTGCCGGCAACTGGGTGCGCGCGCTGCTCGGCAAGGTGCACGCGACCAACGACGGCAATGGCTTCATCGACGCCCGTGGCGCGATGTGGCTGCCGGCGAGGGAGTCGGGCGCGGGCCCGCTCCGCCGCCGCGCGGAGCTCGAGGAGCTGCGCCTGCTCCTCGGCACGATCGAGATGCGCCGCGCCGCGGTGAACGCGGCGGCGCAGCAGGTGCATGACGAGGTGGTGCGCGCCGAGACCGAGGCCTCGCACGCGGCCGATGCGGCGGCGGCGGCGCAGCAGTCCGCCGCGCAGGCCGCGCAGGTGCGCAACGAACGCGACCGCGTGCGCGAGCGCCAGGCGCGCGAACTCGCCGATGCCGTGGCGCTGCGCGAGAAGCTCGCCGGCCGCCACACCGAGCTCGGCGACAAGGTCACCGCGAGCATCACGGCGCAGGAGGAGACCATGCGACTCCTCGCCGATGCCGACGATGCGGCCAACTCGGCGCGCGCGCTGCTCATGGCGGCGGAGCGGATGCAGGACGAGGCGCGCGAGCACCGCGCCGCGCATCAGGTGGCGCACGCCCAGGCGGAGGCGCGGCGCCAGGTCGCCACCGAGCGACGCGAGCGGCTCGACCGCGAGCGCGAGAACGCCACCACGCGCCTCGCGGCCCTCGAGCGCGAGCTCGAGACGCTGGCGCAGGAGGACGGGCACCTCGAGGAGCAGATGACCGTCTGGCAGCAGGAGATCGCCGCCCGCCGCGCCACGCAGGCCGAGGCGGACGAGGCACTCGCGCTCGCCGAGGAAGGGGTGCGTGCCTCCGACGCCGCGCTCACCGATGCCGACCGCGCGCTCGACGCGTCGCGTCGCGCGGCCGACGAGGGGGCGCAGGCCTTCCACCTCGCCGAGCTCCGGTTCGCCGAGCTCTCGGGCAAGCGCGCCGCCATCAAGGAGCGGCTCGAGGCCGAATGGCGCCGCCCGCTCGACGAGCTCATGGCCGGCTACACCGTGGTGGAGGCCGAGGACGAGGCGCTCCGCGCCGAGGCGGAGGACCTGCGCCGTCAGATCGAGCAGCTCGGCCCCGTGAACCCGCTCGCGATCGAGGAACACGAGGAGGAGACCAAGCGCCTCGAGTTCCTCACCACCCAGCGCGCCGATCTCGCCGAGGCGCAGGTGAAGCTGCAGGCCGCGATCAAGGAGATCGACATCACGGCGCGCGACCTCTTCCTCGCGACCTTCGCGCAGGTGCGGGCGCACTTCCGCGAGATCTTCATGACGCTCTTCGGCGGCGGCGAATGCGACCTGCGGCTCGAGGACCCGGAGCGTCCGCTCGACTGCGACATCGAGATCCATGCGAGCCCGCGCGGCAAGAAGACGCAGCGCATCCACCTGCTCTCGTCCGGTGAGCGGGCGCTCGTCGCGCTCTCCCTCCTCTTCGGCATCTTCCTCACCAAGCCCAGCCCCTTCTGCCTGCTGGACGAAGTGGACGCGCCGCTCGACGACCAGAACATCGGGCGCTTCGTGAAGATGCTCAACCAGTTCAAGCGGAACACGCAGTTCATCGTGATCACGCACAACCCGCGCACGACGACCGAGGCCGCCGACGCGGTGTACGGCGTGACCATGCAGGAGCCCGGCGTCTCGTCGCTCGTGAGCGTGCGGATGAACGGCCCCGCGGTCGACGAGGCCGAGCTGGCCGCGGTCGGCGTCGACACCTCCGCCACCGACTGAGGACGCGACGATGCTGGTGGTGATGAAGCAGTCGGCGACCCCGGACGAGATCGAGCGCGTCTGCGTCTGGATCCGCGAGAAGGGCTACACCGCGCAGCCCATGCCGGGGGCACAGCGCACGGCGATCGGCCTCGTGGGCAACGACGGGCGCGTGGACGGGTCCGCGCTCGAGGACATGCCGGGCGTGGCGGAGATCATCTACGTCTCCAACCCGTACAAGCAGGTCTCGCGCGAGTGGAGGAAGGAGAACTCGATCGTGACCATCGCACCGGGGGTGTCGTTCGGCGCGGGGCCGGTGCCGGTGATCGCGGGGCCCTGCTCCGTCGAGAGCGAGGCGCAGATCGTCGCGTCGGCGCATGCGGTCAGGGCGGCCGGGGCCGTGGCGCTGCGGGGCGGCGCCTTCAAGCCGCGCTCCTCGCCGTACTCGTTCCAGGGGCTCGGCAGGACGGGGCTCGAGATGCTCGCGCTCGCCAAGCGCGAGACGGGCCTCGCGATCGTCACCGAGGCGATGGACGACGCCGGCGCCGAACTCGTCGCCGAGTACGCCGACTGCATCCAGATCGGCGCGCGCAACATGCAGAACTACTCGCTCCTCAAGACGGTCGGCAAGCTCGGCAAGCCGGTCCTGCTCAAGCGCGGCATGGCGGCCACCATCACCGACCTCCTGCTCTCGGCCGAGTACCTGCTCGCCGAGGGGAACGGCCAGGTGATCCTCTGCGAGCGCGGCCTGCGCAGCTTCGACACGCAGTCCCGCAACCTGTTCGACCTGACGGCGATCCCGGTGGTGCAGCAGCTCTCGCACCTGCCGATCGTCGCCGACCCGAGCCATGGCACCGGCCGGCGCGACAAGGTCCTCCCGATGGCGCGCGCCGCCGTCGCCGCCGGCGCGGACGGCCTCATCATCGAGGTGCACCCGCAGCCCGAGAAGGCGATGTCCGACGGCGCGCAGTCGCAGACGCCCGACCAGTTCGCCTCGACGATGGTCGAACTGCGGAAGGTGGCCGAAGCCGTGGGACGCATGATCGCCGGACCGGCGAAGTGAGCGGAACGCGCGCGCGGTCCGACGGGTGGCGGACCGACCGGTGGCGGCGCGGCCGCCGTTGGGCGCTCCTGGCGTCGACCGCGTTGCTCGCGATGCCGATCGCCACGCGCCCCGCGGGCGCGCAGGACACGCCGGCCAAGTCGGCCCCGCCCGGCCGGCCGCTCAAGGCCGACTCCGCGGCCGTGCTGCTCGTCGAACGCGCGGCGCGCGCCTATCAGGGCGCGCGCACGCTCCGCGCCGAGTTCACGCAGACGCTCAGCAATCCGCGCACGCGCACCGACCTGCGCTCGCGCGGCGAGTTCTTCCAGAAGGGTGCGCAGTACTTCGCCTTCAAGTTCGCGCAGCCACCCGAGGACCGGATCGTGTCCGACGGGCAGGTCCTCTGGCTCTACTCGCCGAGCACGGCCAAGGGGCAGGTGTTCAAGATGCCGCGCGCCGCCGGCGCGGGGATGGACATCGTCGCATCGGTGCTCAAGGAGCCGTCGCGCCGCTACACGGTGACCGCGCTCGCCGATTCGATGATCGACGGCCGGTCGACGCGCGCCGTGCAGCTCGTGCCCAGGGCGCAGGGCGGGATGTTCGTGCGCGCCATGCTCTGGCTCGACGTCGGCAACGCGCTCGTGCGGAAGGTGCAGTTCACCGAGGCGAGCGGCCTGGTGCGCACGCTCACCTTCTCCAACATCCGCCTCGGGTCCACGCTCCCGCGCGACGCCTTCGTGTTCGTGCCGCCGGCAGGCGTGCGGGTGATCGACCAGGCGGCGATGCTCGGCGGGTCGGTCCCGCGCTGAGTCGTGCGGCGCGCGGACGTCGGCGCGCGCCATTCACTCCGCGCTGAGCGCGTCCTTCGCGGTGCGCGCGCGCCGCAGCACCTCGGCGGCGCGCTGCACCGTGCGATCGTTGCGCGCCGCGCGCCGCTGCTGATAGGGCGCCCCGAACGCGAGACGCGCCGCCTCGGCGCCGAGCCAGCCGTCCACGAAGCGCGCCGCCTCGGCGTACGTCAGGACGCTCACCGCGATCCCCTTCCGTTCCATCTCGCGGTAGAGCCGGTCGCGCCAGGCCTGGGGCACGGTGAACAGTGAATCACGCACGGCACCGTCGCGGACGTACGACTCCGCGACCTCGCGCGTGAGCTGACGCCAGGCGCGGACCTGGACGCCGAGCTCGATGTTGAAGCGGCGCTCGCCGGCCTCCGAGGTGCTGTCCTCCTCGACCACGTCGGGCACGATCCCGCCGCCGCCGAGGACGGTGCGCCCCATCGGCGTGCGGAAGCGCGGCCGCGCCGTGTCGGCGTCGGCGAGCGGCTGCTCGCCGGGCAGCGGATACTCGATGCTGCGGCCGAGCGGCGTGACCCAGCGCGCGTTGGTGAGCGAGACCGCGGCGCCGTTCTCCAGCCGGTAGAGCGCCTGCGCACTCCCCTTCCCGTAGGTCGCGCGCCCGACGACGAGCGCGCGGTCGTGATCCTGCAGCGCGCCCGCGACGATCTCCGCCGCGCTCGCGGTGAGGTGGTTCACGAGCACCGCGACGGGCATGTCGGGCCAGCGTTCGGCGGTGGAGTCCACGAAGGTCGAGTTGGCCTGCTCCACGCGCCCCTTGGTGCTCACGATCCGCTTGCCGGGCGCGAGGAAGAGGTCGGCGACCTGCACGCCCTGTGCGAGGAGGCCGCCGGGATTGTCGCGCAGGTCGAGGATGACGGATCGCGCGCCGCTCGCACGCAGCGAATCCACGAGATGCACGAGCTCCACCTCGGTGGAGTCGCTGAAGGTCGTCACCGCGAGGTAGCCGACGCCGCCGTCGAGCACCGTCCCGCGCGCGACCGAGCGATTCACGATCGCCGCGCGCTCGAGCGTGTAGGTGTGCCGCGCGTCGGCGCCGCTGCCGCGCTCGACGGTGAGCACGAGCGTGGAGCCCGGTGGCCCGCGGAAGGCGCGCCGCGCCTCCTCGACCGTCCACCCGCGCATCGAGCTGCCATCGACTTCGACGAGGCGGTCGCCGGTGAGGATGCCCGCGCGCTCGGCCGGCGAACCGGCGCGTGGCTGCGAGACCGTGACCCATCCCTCGCGCACGTCCACGGAGAGGCCGACGCCGACATAGGAGTTGCTCGAGAGGCGTTCGAGCCGTTCGAGCCGCTCGGGCGTGAGGTAGGCGCTGTTGGGATCGCCGAGCTCGTCGATCATGCCCGCGGTGGCGAGTTCCCAGAGCTGCTCGGCGTCGACCTCGTCCACGTATGAGTCCCGGACGCGGAGCATCACGGCGTCGAGCAGCCGCGCGCCGTCCGTGGCGGCGCTGTCGGTGCGGACGGCACGCTGGATGAGCCAGACGCCCGACCAGGCGGCCGCGGCGACGAGGGCGATGGAACCGAAGGTGCGGACGCGGCGGCTCATGCGCGCGCTCCGAGACCGGCGAGCATCGCCGGGAGTTCCGCCTGCAGCGCGGCATGCACGCGTGACTCGACGACCTCCTCGCTGCCGGAGGCGTCCACCGCCACGATGGGGCCGCACTCCGGATGCGCCGCCTGCCAGGCCGCGCCGGTGAAGCTCTCGAACGCCGCCGCCACGCGCGCATGGAACGCGGCGTCGGCGCGCTCGATGCGATCGGCGCCACCGCGCTCGCCCACGCGACCCAGTCCATCGGCGGGCGCCATGCGAAAGAGCAGGGTCAGGTCCGGCACGAGCCCTGCCGTCGCGAGGCGGTTCGCCGAACGCACCTGCTCGAGATCGAGCGCTCGTCCGAAGACCTGGTAGGCGTAGGTCGAGAGGAGGAAGCGGTCGAGGAGCACATGCTCCCCGCGCGCGAGCGCGGGCAGCAGTTCCTGCGCGACGAGCTGCGCACGCGACGCGATGAAGAGCGCCGCCTCGGTCGTCGGCGCGAGTGGGGCGTCGGTGTGCAGGAGGAGGTCGCGGATCCGGTCACCCACCACCGTACCCCCCGGCTCGCGGAAGAGCCGATGCCCGACGCCCGCTGCCTCGAGCCGCGCGGCGAGCCGCCGGAGCTGGGTGGACTTCCCCACCCCCTCGCCGCCCTCGAACACCACGAGCCGGCCGCGCACGGGGCGGATCAGCCGAGGGTGATGATCGAGCTCGTCGCGCCCTTCTTGATGCCCTCGAGGATCCACTGGTTCACCTGCATCATCACCTTGTCGAAGTTCTCGTTGCTCGCGATGACGCGCTGGTAGATCGTGCTCCCCTGCACCTTGGTGAGGAGCGTGTCGAGTTCCTGCTCCATCTCGGCCGTCGGCTGCTGCCCGCCCTCGATCATCTGCTGGGCGTCGTGGCGCAGCGCTTCCATCCGCTGCAGCGCCGTGACCACGTCGCGGTCCTCGTTGAGCGCCTCATTGGCGCGCTTCACCGCCTGGTACTCCGCACTCTGGCCGATCAGCCGCCCCAGCTCCTGCGCCTTGTCGCTCAGCATCACCGCTCCTGTCGTCGGGCCACCACGAAGCGCGGGCGGCCGGTCAAGTCGAGTCGTGTTTCGATGTCCGTGAACCGGCCATCGTCCCGCACCGCGGCCACCGCGAGATCGGTGCGCCGGGCGTCCACCTCCATCGCCAGCAGTCCGCCCGTGACCAGCACCTCGGCCGCCTGCGGCACGAGCGCGCGGATCGCCCACATCCCGCCATCCCCCGAGAAGAGCGCCATCGAGGGCTCCCACTCCCGCACCAGCGCGGGCAACTCGGCGCGTTCGGACATCGAAATATACGGCGGGTTGGACACGACGGTGTCGAACAGGGTTCCCGACACCGGCTTGAGCAGCGAGCCCTCGTGGAAGCGCAGCCGCGACCGCTTCTCCTCGGGGATCGCCTCGAGGTTCGCCTTCGCGACCTTGAGCGCGTCGGGCGATAGATCCACCGCATGCACCTCGTCGAACCCGCCCTCGGCCGCGAGCGCGAGTGCGATGGCGCCCGAGCCGGTCCCGACGTCCACCACACGTCCCTTGCCCCCGCGCTGCGCCGCGAGCACGAGGTCCACGAGCATCTCCGTCTCGGGGCGCGGGATGAGCACGCGCGGGTCGACGTGCAGCGTGAGATGCCGGAAGGCCGCGCGCCCGATCGCGTACTGCATGGGCATCCCCTGCGCGCGGCGTTCCGCCGCGGCGCGGATCGTACCCTCGTCCCCCTCGGTCAGCTCGTCGTCGCGATGCGCGCTGGGCCAGAAGCGCGGCTGGTCGAGCACCCCGGCGATGAGGTCGCGCGCATCGGCGCGGGCGGGCGGCACGTCGGGCCCGGCGAGCAGGGCCGCGAGTTCGTCGAGCAGTTCGCCGATGGTCATCGTACGTGCGCGCGGGCGGGCGGCCTCAGCCGGCGTCGCCCGAGAGCTTCTCCTCGATGTCGGCGATGCGCAGGGCGTCCATGAGCTCGTCGAGCTTGCCGTCCATCACGCCGGTGAGATCGTGCGTGGTGTAGCCGATGCGATGGTCGGTGACGCGGCTCTGCGGATAGTTGTACGTGCGGATCTTCGCCGACCGGTCGCCGGTGGAGACCTGACTCTTCCGCATCCGCGAGCGTTCCGCCTCCAGCTCCGCGACCTTGAGGTCGAGCAGGCGCGAGCGCAGCACCTCCATCGCGCGGATCTTGTTCTGCAGCTGCGACTTCTGGTCCTGCTGCGAGACGACGAGTCCGCTGGGGATGTGCGTGATGCGCACGGCCGAGTCGGTGGTGTTCACGCTCTGGCCCCCGGGACCGGACGAGCGGAAGACGTCGATGCGGAGGTCCTTGTCCTCGATCCTGAGGTCGATCTCCTCGGCCTCGGGGAGCACGGCGACGGTGGCGGCCGAGGTGTGGATGCGGCCGGCGGCCTCGGTGGCGGGCACGCGCTGCACGCGGTGCACGCCCGACTCGAAGCGCAGCTCGCCGAAGGCGGTCGGCCCGATGACCTTGAAGATCGCCTCCTTGATGCCGCCGAGGGTGCCGTCGCCCATCGAGATGGTCTCGATGCGCCAGCCGCCATGCCGCTCGATGTAGCGCGTGTACATGCGGTAGAGGTCGGCGGCGAAGAGGGCCGCTTCGTCGCCGCCCGTCCCGGCGCGGATCTCGACGATCGCATTGCGGTCGTGCAGGGGGTCCGGGGGGAGCAGCAGCGGCTTGAGGGCAGCCTCCGCCTCGGAGATCGCGGCCTCGAGGGTCGCGACCTCCGATCTCGCCACCGCCGCCATCTCGGGGTCATCGAACGACAAGAGCTCGCGCGCCTGCGCGAGCTCCGAGTCCATCTTCTCGAGGATCCTGGCCCGTTCGACCACCTGGCCGAGCCGCTGGTGCTCCCGGCCAAGGGACGCCATGAGCTTGGCGTCCTTTACGGTCCTGGGATCGAGAAGGTCGCGCTCGACCTCGGCGGCGCGCCGGAGCGCGTCGGCGAGCCGGTCGCGGATGCTCAGGCGGTGGTCGCCTTGTTGTACTTCTGACGGAAGCGCTCGACGCGGCCCGCGGTGTCGATGAGCTTCTGCTTGCCGGTGAAGAACGGGTGGCAGGCGGCGCAGATGTCGGTGTGGAGCTCCGCATGCGTGCTGCGGGTCTCGAACTTGTTGCCGCAGGCGCAGGAGACAGTCGCCGTCGCGTACGTCGGATGGATATCGGCCTTCATGTGTGCCTCTGGTTTGGGGCTTGAACAGCCAATAAAGCTACCTAAGGCGGCTTCGTGTTTCAAGTGGAGTGCCCCGGCGCCGACGTGCCCCAACCCGTTGCGCCGCAACCGCTTCTGCCGGACGTTCA
>LNFM01009046.1_pt1 | contig 14703 bp, 18 predicted proteins | sample 596031 | NCBI WGS metagenome assembly LNFM01 (sample SAMN04254537, study PRJNA301005) | activated carbon metagenome | isolation source: dual media filters at the Ann Arbor, Michigan drinking water treatment plant | place: USA: Ann Arbor
GGATGAGAGGGCGATTTTTACGAAAGTGTCGCGTCCAGGTTCAGCACCAATCGGTAGGTTGTTAGTCTGAGAAAACTTGGCAGGGTCATAAGAAAAATAACCCTCACCAAACATCGACTCAATGTCGTACATCATGGCGACACCGGCAGAGCCGTACCAACTACCAAGAGTGCGTCCGCTGTTCATGGGTGTGCGGGACAGAACTTCGGTATGTAGTTCAGTAAAGATGTCGCGAATCTTCGCTCCTGCCTTACGCGCGATGCGCTGGTAAAGTAGGCGCTCCGTTTTTGCTGACAGTGTGAGGCTAAGCGAAGTCACAAAATATCCAGTAAAGAAAAAGGCCACCCCCGCTGGGTGCGTGAGTGGCCGTTGTAAGTATCAGGTCGTTTTAGAAGACTTTTTCGAAGAGTTTTTCTTACTCTCTTTCTTCTGCTTTTCAGCGTAGTCCCGAAGGAATTCTTGATCTAGAGTTTCAATGATTTCAAGAAATGCTGTTCGGTCGTCTTCGTCGTCTATTTTTGCAATCAGGTCGAGGTAAGTGATTATCTCGATGTAAGGGATTGCTCCTACGGCACCAAAGCCACTCACTGGGCGACGGCAGGAGAGCCGGTCGAACGCTTGCCAAACTTCAATATCGAAGGTCTGGAGTGTTGGGCGTTCTCTGAGGGCTGGTGGGATTTCTCCGCTTTCTTCTGCCAGCTTCTCAAAGAACTCAAAATTCGCGCTACCGTACTTCTTATGCCAAGCCTGGAGGGCTTTTAGTCGTTTTTTACTGCTTCGATGCTCTCGGCCTGGAACGTCTCGCGGGCTGCGGAGAGCATGACCACGTCATTCAGTAGGTCAGGATATTCCTTGAGGATACGCTCAACCGCCTCGGGGCTGTACGAGATGGGCACGCCCGCCTCGTCGGTCATGCCCTTCCAATCAAGGAGGACGGCGTTGGCGACAATCTTGCGAAGGATTTCTTCGGACTTACTGTCCGGGATAGTCTGGAAGTTGCGGTAGGGCTTTTCCAGAGTGCGCCGCATTTCGCGGGCCTTATCGTTGTTCAGTCGGGCGATGCGGAAAGATACGCCGTTATCGATTTCGACCCAAACGCCTTCTACTTCGGCGCGCTTGTCGGTCTTGTACTTATTTAGAAAAGACATTAGTGGGATTACCTTATTGTGTCGGGGAAAATGGGGAGGAGCAATCCCGACAAAGCTCCTCCCCTACTATCGCGATAGAAACACGCCAAGACATCGGGATTTGTCTTGAGAGCAATAGTATAAACAAAAAAGCGACGGGAAACAACCGTCGCTTTCATTGAATTGATGCTTAGTGGATAATATCGCGCTGAAATGGGCAGGATACGATAACTCGATACCTCTCTCCGACTACTCCGACGACGCGAACGGAGGGCGTTCGGAAGGTGATCTTACCTCCAGCGCCGTCCGTAAGCTGTCTTCGCCGGTAAATCGTGGACACCACATCAGCCATACGGCGTGCTGTTGTTGTTCCGGTCCCGATAGGTACCAAGATATCTACTTGAACAATCCCAAAGTAGCGGTGTAGCGCCGCTCCCGTACCGACGATCTCCTTCTGCATTCCGTCACCACTGATGATTTGATGGTATAGATAGTCAGTGGAAGGGCGCTTCGTGGAGATGTTGTCGTAGATCACAGTTGTGGATGCGTACGCCGACGCGGCCCACTGAGTCTGGAAGAGGCCTTCAATGGTTGCGCGCTCTGCTTCAAAGCTCATTAGGCTCTCCGAAGCTGAAAGGTGTGGAGCGCCGTTCCGGTTGGGTCGAGGTTGTGTTCCACGATGCGCCAACGCACGCCGTTATCGACCACGATGTCTTCCATCGTGGGCGCAATCGGAAGGTCCTTGTAGGGAATCAAGCACTTTACGTCGCCCGACTCGATGGTCTGGCGGCGCGAACTCTGGAAGTCGGCCTCCCGTTCGCGGCGGCTGTATTGTGTGAAGGTAGCTGATACACCCGGATAGGACGTTGTGGTGTTCTCCAGCGTGCCTGTTGCCGCGTTGTAGGTCTGTGCGCCGACTGCCTCGTAGGTGATGGTCCGCACGGCTCCGGGGATTGCAGCCCCCAGGGACGTGAAGGCCGATTTCACCACCTCAGTTAGGTTGGCGCTCAAGTGCGGATCACCTTGCCGAACGTTACCTTTTTGGGAGAATTCCGCACTGTTCCGTAACCGCGAAGAAGGTCGCTGACGATTTCAGGCAGCTTGAACTGATTCGCTGCGACTGCGGTGGCGTCGGCGTACTTGACGGTGATGCTGTCGGCTTTGACCTCACTGATCACACTTGTGGGAATGCCCACGCTGAGTTTGTCGGACGCGATGTTCGCCTTGGCTAGCTCAACGACCGCCCAGCGGATGTTGTAGGGAACGGAGGCGTCCGACACGTCGTTTCCGTAGCGGTCCTCGACCTCCTTGCGCGGCCATTCCAGGGCCTGGGCTGTAGTCGCCTTAGAGCCGTTCCAGAGCGCCCTAGCGTCGAGGGCGCGGCTCACATACATCAGAAGGTTCTGCTTGGCCTGTAGGCTCAGCGCGTGCCATTCCAGGGTGCTGTGAATGTTGAGGAAGGCGATATCATCCGCCTCCTCAACCGAGACGTAGCTCGTCGCTGTCGATTTGCCTGTGCCGTCTTCAACGACGAATGCTGGCATGGTTTTAGGAGTCTCCGTACTCTTGGAAAGCCGCTACCCACTGGGCAACCACGGCGGAACGAACGACATCAGAGTCGTCGAATTCGAAAATCTCGCAGTCGAGATTGCAGGCCTCAGCTACGCGGATAGCGTACTCAAGGCCGTTTTTGGTTTTCAGGTCGGACTGGCGGATGTCGCCGCTGATCACGATCTGGCTGTCCTCACCCACGCGGGTGATAAGGACCTTGAACTGCTCAATGGTGAGATTCTGGCTTTCGTCAGCCAGAATGAAGCAGTTGTTGAAGGTGCGCCCGCGAATATAGGCGAACGGGACGAATTCGATCTTGCCTTCCTTAATCATCGTCTCGACTGTCGTCTTTGAAACGCCCTCACAGAGCGCGTCGATGATCGGAATGGTCCAGGGGTCCGTCTTCTCTTTCACGCCGCCTGGAAGGAAGCCGATGGCTTCGCCTGACACAGGCACCATGGGGCGGGTGATGATGATGCGGTCAATCTCGCTTTTCACAAGGCGCTCAAGCGCGTAGCGAGAAGCCACGTAGGTCTTTCCTACGCCCGCGCCGCCGCATGCGAGGACAACGGTATTCTCTTTGATGGCGTCGAGGAACTCTTGCTGGGCCTCGGTTTTTGGTACAAGCGGTGTGAAGTGCCTGCCTGTTTGTTTGGAAGTTTTCAGTGTTCGTTTCGCTTTTCGAAGTTCGGCCTTAGAGGGGCGGCGATTCTCGAAAACAGCGTCATCGACCATGGCAGTATAGTCAGTCGTGCTGGACTTCACTGAATTATGTAGCTCCGTTGTGGGGGTGGCGCAGTAGCGCCAAAGCGATCCAAACGCGAATGGTGTCACGAAGAAATCGTGACACCATTATACCCGGTTCTACGGAGTAATTGAACCAGACGTTTCTACATTTTGTAGTCGCCTGACTTCCTTAAGTTGATCTTCACAAGCGCGCCCGTAGTACTGTAGATCAACAATATACAGGGCGATGGCCCGCTGAGTCAGGGGTTCTGCGGGCTTGTTGGGTTCAGTCGGGCACGTCAGAAGCGAAGCAGGAATAGTGATTCGCTCGACACGAACAGACTGAGATGTTTCAGCGCACGCTGTTAATAGCGTCACGCAGAGCAGGAGAGACAGGAAGGTCTTCATCGGGGGATTGCATAATCCTCTCGCGCGCTTCTTGGCGGCGATGTTGGAGGTAGTCCCGCGCCGCTTCGGCGCGGTTGAGCGCTTCCACCTGTGCGGTGTGCGAGCGTTGAAGCGCAGCGAGAGACGCAACCGTCTCCTTTAGCTGCGTCTCGATGGTCTGGCGTTGTGCCGCTTCGTAACGCGCCGAAGAGCGATAACCCCACGCCGCTGTGCCCAGAAGCAAGCAAGCGACTACGAGGCCAATCGTAAAGTACTTTTGAAAGCCTAGAAGGAAAAGAGGCATGGTTTATCCCACCGCGTTGATGCTGGCGGGGAGGCATCCGACGATCTGCTTGGAAGCGGCCCCGTCCACGACAGGTACACCGCCGTTGCCCATGACGCGGCAGCCGGTCATGGTTACGTCTCGTGTTCCGCCGCTAAAGACAACGCCGTGCAGGCTATTGCCTAGAAGTCCCTGGCCTTGTCCAATGGTCACTCCGGACAAAACGACGCCGCGTGTCCCGGGAGCGAAATAGATGCCGTGCTGAAGGTTGGCAGAGATGCCGCCACCGACGATCTGTAAATCGTTGACTGCGCCATTGGACGAGATGCCGCAGCCGCCAGACAGAAGAATCTCTGGAGCGATGAATCGGTATCCTGAAATGTCACTAGCGCCTGTCTGAATGAATTGAATTCCGTCTAAAGTGCTTGATCCAAACCAATCAGAAGAAGAGGTACAGCGCTGTACTACTCCGGTGCCAGATGCAACGACTTGCATGGCGCGAGTGTTGTTGTCGAAGAAGTTATTGTTCGACTTCACAGAGAAGACACTGTTAGAAATGCTGTTTGTTTCGATCAGTAGCCCAACGCCTTGCTGAATAATACTGCAATTGGAAATCACCAGCGCGCAGGAGTTTGTGAGATAGATTCCGGCGCGAGCGACGTTTGCTGGGTCTTCTGCACCCATGATCACGTCAAAAATAGACTGACTGCAATCACCACCCGTCGAGGTGATACCGATGGCGTTGGGGCGGGACGCTAGGTGACGCCCATGGCGTACGCGCGTAGCCACGCCAATCATGACGATGCCACGAAAGGCTCCTTCAAGGTCGTAGTCGTCAATAAACGAATACGTGCCGAGCAGTGTGACGTATGCGCCGCCCGTCTGGGGTACTGTGGACGAGATGCCCATATTCCGGACGCCTGAGTAGAGCCCCGCGCACGTGATCAGGTTAGAAGATGACTGCGTTGCCTTGATGATTGTGGCATCGCGGCTTGCGCCGACCAAGATCGTTCCGTGATCCACCCAGGCACCGCCTGCGTAGAGGTAAGTGCCTGGGGGAAAGAAGATTTGGGTGTTCTGCCGACCGCTGATTGCAGCGTTGATTGCCACTGTGTCGTCCGTTACGCCGTCGCCGACCGCGCCGAAGTCTTTAACGCAGATGTAGTCGTTGTGAGGTTGTGTCATTATGTGTGCGTTCTGGTGATCAGGCCTTAGTGGCCCTTTTTGCGGCGATCATCGACGCGCGCGTAGATCACAAAGATGGAACTGAGGATCGTAACACCCGCAAGGATGTACTTGAGAATGTCGATTTCAGTTCCGGTCGCTGCCAGGGCTTCGTTGGTTCGGCTAAGCTCTGTCGCGACCTCAGCGACAACAAGACCGGCGGTAGAAGCTATTGTACCGGCTGCTCCCAGGATCGTGCGGCTCTTGGTCAGAGGCTTCACCTCGCGGATGAATAGCTGCCGCTCTGCTTCGCGCCTGCGCACGAGGCCGGGTAGAGATTCAAGGACGCCATCGTTATTGATGTCGCCCTTGACCCACTTACTGAATTCCTGAGAAGCCTTCGTAAAATCTCCTTCTTTCAGGAGCTTACGGAGTGTGGAACGCTGGAACTTCGTCGCGCCGAGGTTAAACACAAACGAAACGAGTGCCGAAAACTGGTTCTCATTCAGAGGAATTCCGGAAGTAAGTCGAATGACTTCTGCTTCGAAGAATTCAAGGTCCTGTGCCAGGAGCGCTTCAGCTTCTTCTGGCGTGATCGCTTTTTGAAGCTCTCTCGCTCGGACGAGGGCGTCTTTACCGCGCAGAGGGACGCCATCTGGTCCACGAATAACGTGGCCGTAGCCGATGGTTACGTTGCCAGTTGGGCAGATGTATGGGTCTAGACCCGGCGTGTTAGGATCGCCATCCACCAAGCCTTCGAATTGCTTGATTAGATCAATACCTATTTGGTTGATCTTCATTTGTGTGGTCCGTTAGGCTTATTCATATCCAGCATACGCTGGAGCATCATATCCAAGCGTGCTGTTAGGTTAGTGTTCAGAGTGCGGATATCGTCGCGAACTTCGTCCCTAAATGTTTTAATTTCTGTCTTAATATTTTGGATATCGGCATCGTGTTCTTGCCGACTGATCATACTGGCGCGCATAGCGTCGAAATCGCTTCGTAGCTTGGTGTGAGAGTCGTTTGCTGATTCCTTTGCTTTCTCGATCTTTGCTTCAATGTCATTGTTGAGTTTGTACCAAAGTCCAAAAAACGAGATAAGAAATCCAAACACGCCGAGGATATCCCTCAAGTCAAATTCCATCTTAGGGGGCCTCTAAATAAAAAACGCTGACTGTCGTCTTGAGACAGTCAGCGCGAATGCTCAACGACTACAGGAATTAGTAGTTACTTGGCTTTACGGGGTGCGCGTGGTGCGGGCGCTTCGGCAGGGGCCTCAGGAGCAGCTTCGGCGGGCGCCTCAGAGACTTCCTCAGGAGCAGCTTCGGGGGCCACTTCGGCAGGGGCCTCAGGGGCTTCCTCAGCGACATCGACCTTAGGGGCTTCGCTCACCCAGCCATGCGCCAGAAAGTTTTCGTACGTCGGGACGTGGTCGGTATTTACATAAGCGACTTCGCCGTCTCGGTACATTGTTAGTACGGGCATTGTGGGATTCTTTGTTTTAGACAAGAAAAGGGAGGCACCCGAGGATGCCTCCCAGTTTTCGGATTAGCCGTCGAAGCGGCAGAGCAGGCGGGGGTCGGTGACCTTCGCGCCCATGATGCAGTCGAAGGAGATGATGTTCTTCTTCGACGTGATGTCGTACTTGTACACGACACGGATGCTGATGCCCTGGTTAGTAACCGTAGCCGCTCCACCGGGCTCCATAGGCAGTTCAAGAGGAACAGACGCCAGAGAGATACCGCGTGGGTGACCCACGATGTTCGCAGGGTGAGCCGCACGAAGCGTGATCGCCTGAGAAGACACCGCAACCGCCAGAGCAGGAGAGATGGTGATGTTACCAGCGCCAGTGCCGTTCAGCGTCACGTTGCTGACGACAGTGTAGGTCTGAGAGTGGTTCGCGAAGGTGATGATGTCACCGGCGCGGTACGTACCAGCGTTACCACCGGAAGCCACCGCAACAACCGTTGCGCCAGCCGCAGCCGTGCCGACAGGTGTGCCGCCTGGAGCGCCCGCAACGTGCGAGGCGACGGCCTGTGCGCCATACCAGTCGATACCCATCGCGCGGCCCATGGAGGCTTCGGTCAGGCCAGCAAGACCAGCAGCACCACGAGTGTCCTGGCGAACCAGATTGTCGATGCTCAGGAAGCGCGCCTTAGTCAGCGGGTTCAGGAAGCCGACGCGGCCTGCCATAGGAACCTTCTGCACCATCAGCTTGCGGTCAACGTCAGCGAGGTCGGCCACAGAGTTCAGGTTGCCGTCGCCCGTAATCTCGTTGATTTCGGTGTACTTGGAGTAGATGTAAGAGTCGATTTGCTCGGCCATCGCAACCATCGCGGGCTGCACAACCTGTGTGCCGAAGTCCGTCAGGTTCAGGGTAAGCTGCTTGGAAGTCAGTTCGACGGAGATGTCGAAGTGCTTCTCAAGGACCAGAGGCACGCTCTGTTCGACGATGCCCTGAGGCGAAATCGAAGACGTGAACTCGTTAACTGTGAACGAAGCAGGACGGCGAATCGTAATAGTGTCGCCCACCTTGGCACCAAGAAAGTTCTGAGTATCGCCACGGTGAACAAGAGAAGCCGCCACAAGGTTATTGCTGAGGATCAGAAGCGATTCGTTAGCAATAATCTGGGGGGTAAGTAGGTTATTAGAACCAGACATTTAGTAAAAGAAGCCTTTCGAGTGGGCAGCGCCCAACTTGGTATTTGAAGTGTAGTAAGAGACACTGAATTGGTCGGCTTAACCGCAATTCGAAAAGATGCTCTATTGTAAAGAATGTAACTGAGAAAATAAAGACCAAAACGTCAAAAAATGTTGTATTGGTCAAAAAAGAGACGACTTAGTCGTTTGAGATCGTTACGAAAGCTCGCCAGCGATTAAGCGCCGACCAGTCGTCCTACGATGTCTGGACGCGCCACCCGCAATCCTGCGGGGGTGGGGATGGGTGCGTCTGCTCGCGTTTGAACCGCGAACATCCCCTCAGCCCCCTCAATATCGACAACAACAATACCACTGTTGATAGGAGGAATAATAACTCCGACAATGTTTGCTGGGAGCTTTTCAGTAATTTGTTTGGCTTCCAGGGCAATTTCATACGGCCCGTAAAAGCCTTGCCAAACCCATTCACTCATTTTTTGTTCAATCAATACTAGGAGATAGAGGAAACAACGGCGGGTAGATTTTCAGGAGCGATTACGTAAGGAAGCGCCTCAAAGTACCCACATTCACCCCCTAGAGGCGCTGTCCCTGCGGAGTTATTACCAATACGCAGTGTAGTCAGCCCTGTAGGCTGACCAACAACAGTCTGGTTTGGGCCTCCGTCAAAATTCGCAGTGATAGTGCTTCCGTCGAAGGTCACCCCGACACGGAAAAGTGAGCCGGGCGTCATGCTACCGATGATGGTCGCATCCACGTTTACTCCACCGATGGTACGGCCAGCCACGATGGTTGCGCCGCCCGCAACGTTGCGTAGGCGGATGCGGTTGTTGATGCTTCCATTATTGATATCGAAGAGTGCCCGATCTGCGCCCGATGCAGCCTGAGGAAGCATAAAAGCGCCAAGGACCGTCCCCACGCCGCGCGGAAACAATGTCGAGAAGGCGGCTGTCAGGTTGTCTTGCCCCCGGGTAGCCGCGCCCGGCGAACCAACAGGCGGCAAAATCGCACTGTCCATAAAGGGGGCTTGCCGGAATTGCGGCAAGGCGATGCGGATCGTCTCGTTGTATGTGACACCGTTGGTGAAGTTGAAGCGGAGTGACATTGTCGCGTTGGTCACACCACTCGCGGGTGTGGTCAGAACCGCTCCGATGGGGCTCATTGTAGTCGTGGCTTGATCGGCAATGCCTGTTCCGCCCGTTCCGCCGAGGTTTGTGCGAAGGTTCGGCTGCACCCTGATTTGCGGCGTTCCGACGACAGACTGGATGTACCACCCAACCGCGTGTGCGACCGAGTTCCCGCTGCTGATGTTCGCGCGGAAGGACAAAATCAGCGCGCTGGTGTTTGATGCTGTGCCAGCGACGGCAATATCAACGTAAGGCAGCCCGTTTACGGTGCCCGTGCCAACGATAGTCGTTGAGACGCCGCTGGCCGACTGCACCAAGGCCATACCGGCCGGATTGGTGGAGGGTGCGACGGCCCCCTCAAAGCGCACGTCCGACACAAAGTTGGTCCGCTGGCCTTCCAGCAAAAGACGCTGGGCGGCTCCGTTAAAACGTGGGACGTCCGCGCCATATTCCACTAGATTTCCAGAAGCGTCGAAGGCGGTAGAGAACGACGACACCTGCGCTCGGCTGAAAACCATCGAAGGTGAGATGTAACCCGGAGACACCAACCGAGTATCCTCAAGATTCGCTCGATTGAGAATACTTGGCGAGAACAGGCTCCCAACAATAGGCGCGGGAGCTACGCAAATCACTGGGAAATTCTCCAGTTGATTGTGCCGCTGCTGTACGATGTGCAGACAAGGCGATAAAAGACGCCGTTTTCCGGCTCATACGCGAGTAGGCTTGTTGGCAGACTGAACGTCATGTTCGTGCCAGACAGGTCGCGAGAAACATTGTGCCAATTCTGACCACGGTCAAAACTGCGCTGTAGGGTTAGCGTTCCAACAAACGTGCCTGAGACAGTGATGTTGAAGTAGCCGTAGAAGGCCCCAATCGCAGACGGATTGGAAGAAACTTCTGTGTAAGAGCCTGAGATTGCTCGGCCCTGTAGTGATCCGCTCATTGTTTTTCCTGAATTGACCGATAGAAGAATAGGAGAGAGGCCGAAGCCTCTCTCCCGGAGCCAATTAGGCGATCATGTCGATCTGGATTTGGCAGTTAGTCGTTGGGTCCTGCACCGCAGTCCACTCGATCTGCTCCATAACATCCTGATCAATACCACCGATGTTTGGGTTGGACGAGTTGAAGAACACGCGAGGGAGGGTCACACGCATCGCGTTGGTGCCGCCGTCCGTGAAGCCAAAGGAGAGCGCGCTCGCCGTGTGGTTCAGGAACTTGTTGTACAGCGCAGTGCTTTGGAAGTAGGCGTTCACGGAGCCGGAAACAGTCTGGCGACCGTAGCCGATGCCCACAGGGAACTTGCTGCCCACACCCATCTGGTTACGCAGGGCGTTGTCGAGGTTCAGGTTGAAGCTCTGGATCGCCGTGGTAAGCGCGGTGTAGGAGGTGTCTTCGAAGATACCGCCGACGTTCGCCGTGGCATTGACGATCTGCGTTGTGGTAGCAGCAGTCAGAGAGGAAGCAATCGTGGAGCCCGCCACAGCAGCCTGCGTGCCTTGGAAGCCGAAGCTACCCGTCACGATCTGGCCTGCCTGCACGTCCAGGGACAGAGTGCCGAGACGCTGACCACGGAACGAGAAGAACTGGTTGATGTCCAGCATCGCTTCTTCGAACGTGAAGGAGCGCTTCACGATACCGTTACGCAGCATACGACCGCGAACAGTCTTGCCCGCGCCTGCGGTTTCGACAGTAAGCGTAGTTGCGACAGTAATTGCGTTCGCTGTGGCAGCAGTCACACGGTGCCAGCCGTTGTTGCCGGGAGTGACAAAACCAGAAGCAAACACCCACTGACCAACAACCACGTTGGTGAATCCCGCAGTCAGAGAGAATTGGTTACCAGAAAGAACAGCCACGTTGGTCGCGTTGACCGCAGTCGTGAACGTGCCGCAAAGGGCTGCTTCGAACATCGCGTCGTACGAACCGCCGAGAGAAAGCTCCCAGTTGAACGAGCCGGTAGACATGGCTGCGGTTTCTGCGATGGTCGAAACCATACGGTCAGAGCGCACTTCGTCAGAAACTACAGTTTCCTTCTGAGCGCCGAAGTCGGAAGACGTGAAACGCAGAACCTGTAGTGTGGGGGTATTTGGGGTAGTACCGAAAGTGGACTCGGCAATGAAAGCCAAGCGACCGAAATTCGAATCAGAAATTGTACTAGACATTTAGTAAAAAGTCGCTCCAGTAGAGTATTTAATTGCCGTTTCGGCTACCACAATCAGTGGCAAAAAGACCCAAGGGAGGATAAACTCCCGTTGGGTCCAGTATTTACCTAGTAAATAACAGTAAGTATGGGTGGATTAGGCAATCTTGCCTGCTTCGCGAGCCGCCTTGTATTCCTCAAATGGAAGGGTACTGGCGTACTCGACCGATAGTTTGGAAGAACCGGCGGGTGCTTTCTTGCCCGATCCGCCTGCGCCACCGCCTGAGGAAGTGATGAACAGGTCGGCGTAGTTGGACCGCATGGTTTCGATGAAATCCTGAACGGACAGCGGCTTGGTGCCTGCGGTGTTCATCTCGATTTCGCCGTCCGCGTTGACGACGCGAACCGCGCCATCCACCAGCTTCACGCGCTTTGCGGCTAGTTCGGCCACAAGTTCTTGGTACTGAGGCTTGATCGCCTGGGCAGTAGCCTTTGCAAGCTCCACATCCACCAGGGTCTTCTCGTACCGGCTGCGCCACTCGGAGGCCTCAGCTTCCTTGGCTTGGCGCACTTCCGTCTCAGCCGCGATCTTGGCTTCCAGTTCAAGGCGAGTGCGCTTTGTTACGCGCTCAATCACCTCTTCGGACTTGCCCTCAGCGATGAGTCGGGCGAATTCGTCCCGAGCCAGTCGTTCTTTGATCGTTTGAAATTCGGTAAACTCTTCGTCTGACAGGGTTGGCTTGCTCTTGGCAGCCGATAGCTCAGACTTGAGCTTCTTGTTGTCACCGATGACTTCCTCGTTCTTCTTCTTGAGGCCACTTACGGCCTTTTCAGTCGCTTCAGTCAGCAGCTTCTGGATTTTTGGGTTCTTGAGGATCGCTTCGATATCGAAGTCGTCGCTGCCGCCAGAGCCGTTTGATTCGGTGTCGTTGGTGTTTTCGTTGTTCTGGGTGGTGTCTTCACCGCCGCTGCCAGCGCCGTCCTCAGCATTGCGGAAAACGAAACGAGCGAAGGGGGAGTCCCCAGTAAAAGTGTTAGTACGCATTTTGGTCCCTTAGGGAGTAGTCAGATTGATTTGCGCCATAAGCGCGAAAGCACACCGTAGGTGGCTGCTGGTGTGTCGGGATGTTGGGAATCACAGCATTCGGGGGCTGTGGAGTACAATTTTAGAAGAAAAGACTCAAAAAGTAAACACAGATATCATCAAAACAAGAAAAGGAGGGCTCTCGCCCTCCCTTTTAGTCACTAGAGTTTTGTCGTGATGGTGGTGCTTGGTTCTCAGGCTGCGTTTGTTGTGCCTGGGCTGGGATGATCTTGGCGACCTCTTTTTGAACCTCGACTTCGATCTCGGCCTTTTCTTCGGCTTCATCGATCTTGTTTTTGACCTTCGGAGCGTACTCAGGAAGCATCGCCTTGAATTCTTCGAACGATACACCGCGTGGAATGATGTTGTTCTGGCGGAAGATCGTGAAGATCGTCTCCATGGGCAGAAGACCCGTATCATAAAGCATCGCCATCGCTCTGATTTCGCGCCCATCGAGATAGATTTGCGTTGCGTCGGAGGTGAAGGTCACGCGGATTTGGGCAGGAGTACCACGCCATGTCGCCATCGTGCTGAGCAGGCGGCTGCTTGCCTCGTTGATGGTCGCAATGACCGACCCGAGGAAGCTGGCCTCGCCCTTCTCGCGGGCGATAATGGCATCAGCGGACTCAGCAGCTACACCAGCAGACTGGGCGGCGAGTTTGCCACCTAGTGAGTTGATCTGCTGCTCCTTAGATGTCAGGGCGCGCTCAAGAAACGCCAGACCTGAGCCCTTAAACTCTTGAATCTCTGCCCGATCTTGCGAACCAAGCTGCCAGACTGTGTTGGCTCCAACGGAGAACTCCGTGCCCTCGTCGCCTCCTCCCTGTAGAAACACTGTGTAAACAGGTGTAGCGGTGAAGAATCGTCCGGCTTCAAGTTGTGCATAGCTCTGGTAGTGGCTGAGGTTGAGGAGGGCGATGTCGAGCATAGGTGGCTTCTCGACTTCCACTCCGAAGTCGTAGGGGCTGATGAACAGGAAAGGAATTTCCGTCATCGGACGGCCTTGGAGAAGAGGCATAACCTCTTCGTATTCCTCGCCTAGAAGCTCCTCGCCAGCGTAAACCCGCTGCTTGTAGTATCCGTCAGCCTCGTCGATGAAGAGGACGCGGTAGGTTTCCTTGATAGCATCGCTCGTTGTTTCGAACAGCTTGCGAACCTTGCGTGTCTCGCGCAGGACCACGTATTCAAGTTTGTCGCGGCTGCCGACGCGGGTCGTGGACCAATCCACGATGTCTTCGCAGTCGTAGCCGACGAAGTAGGGGTCGCCGCCTGATTCAGGCGCGTCGATCATGACGCCGTAACGACCCATGGCGATCACTTCCTTGGTGATCTTTTTGACGAACATTTCGAACGACTGTCCGTCACTAGTGACGTTTGACAGGTCGATTGTCTCAGGAAGATTGTCGATGACCGGCTCACGCGCATGTACAGCGCCGACAAGGCCGGACACCGTGCGGGAGGTGGCGTTGTAGAAGGTCGCCCTTCCTAGGTACGCCTTGTACTCATCGTCAGATTGCTTGGAGAGCCGAGGGAGATAGCGCGTCGTACGCGCCTTGACCATGATTTCGCCCATAAGGCAATCACGGATGGTCTGCCAGTAAGTCCACCAGAACATGTACTCGTCGTTGGCGACTTTCGAGTTGGGTAGGCTGTTGAACAGAGAAGTGGTAAAAGAGTAGATCATGTTTTTGAGTAAGTCTTAGACTGAGGAATTGGGCGATACAGGTCCTAGACGCTGAGGGATTGGTTGAAGGGCCGAATTGTAACACTCTTTAGTGTAAAACGCCAATAATTAGGGCAGCGGAAGTAAAAACGGGGGCTCAGTCGTGGGAGAAAGTAAATCTCGGTTTTTGGTGACCCGAGGAAGTAATGAGGCGAGGAGTTGAAAGTATCCATAAGGGACCAAAATCACCAAAAAGAGGGCATTTTTGACTCATTCGGTGGCATTTTGGCGCGATTTTGGAGTCTTTTCGGGTCGTGTTTTAACCGGATTTTGGTTAAGTTTAGTGTCTAAAGCACTTTAAGCTGTGCGTTGGGGAGTGGGGGATGTGTTGTTTTGACTGGGTGGGGGGCGCGGCGGAAAATGGAAGTGCTTTAGCTATATGTGCCTATAAAAGCCCCTAGTACCCCCGTCTGGGTCCCCCTGGAGGGTTTTTGGTACCCCCCTGGGTGGGGGTCCCCGGCACCTTTTTCAGGACAGCCCTACGTACCCGGCGCATCACCTGTGGTCGTTTCGGGAGCGCACCTACCCCCTGGCCTGGGTCCCCTGTGTCATTATCTAGGCGCATGTTTGCGGTGTTAACACAACCTTCGGTTACTCGCGATAAGGGACATTTTCGCGAGTTAAAAAATGAGAAGAATCGCAAAAGCCGAGGATTCTCATGGCATGGGACATTCTCAAAACTTGGAATCGGGGAAATGCTGCATCGCACCATAGCGCTGCGAGGGTGGAATGATCGGGC
>LNFM01009048.1_pt1 | contig 14698 bp, 11 predicted proteins | sample 596031 | NCBI WGS metagenome assembly LNFM01 (sample SAMN04254537, study PRJNA301005) | activated carbon metagenome | isolation source: dual media filters at the Ann Arbor, Michigan drinking water treatment plant | place: USA: Ann Arbor
CGCCGAGCATATGGCAGGAGCCGAGCACGAGATTGCATTCGGTCTGGCCGTAGAACTCGTTGATGATGAGACCGAAGGCTTCCTTGCCCCATTCATAGGTTTCCGCGCCAAGCGACTCGCCGCCGGAGCCGAGCGTGCGCAACTTTAGATCGTGCCGCCCGCGCGGGCTTTTTGCCGAGCGCAGCATGCGCAGCGCCGTCGGCGGAATGAAGACGTTTCGAATGCCGTGCTTCGCCATCAGCGCGTAGGCTTCTTCCGGATCGAACTTGTCGAACTTGCGCGAGACGACAGCGACGCCGTGATGAAGCGAGGGCAGCAACACGTCTAACAGTCCGCCGGCCCAGGCCCAGTCGGCGGGCGTCCAGAACAGATCGCCGCTTTGCGGAAACATGTCGTGAGGCATCTCAACGCCCGGTAGGTGCCCGAGCACGACGCGGTGGCCATGCAGCGCGCCTTTCGGCTGGCCCGTGGTGCCGGAAGTGTAGATCATGAGGCCGGGCTCGTCGGGAGACGTCTCGATCGGCGTGAACGATGACGAGGCCTTGGCGAGGAGCGCGCTGAAATCCTCGACGTTATCTTCCGCGCCATCGATGGAAATGACGAGTTTCAGATCAGGAGCTTCCGCGCGTATCTCTTTCAGCTTCGCAGCGCCCTGCGCGTTGGTGATGACGGCTTTCGCGCCTGAATTCTGCAAGCGATAAGAAATAGCCTCCGGCCCGAACACGATCGCCACGGGGAGCGTGACTGCGCCGAGCTTGTAGATCGCGGCATGGGAGGCGGCGACTTCCGGCGACTGCGGCATGTAGACGATCACGCGGTCGCCGCGCTCAACGCCTTTTGCGCGCAGGACATTTGCCAGCCGGTTCGAGGTTTCCGAAAGCCAGCGGAAGGAAAACGTCTCGCTGCGTCCGTCGGGATAGACGTGAATGATCGCAGCGCGTTCGGGGTCTCTTAAAGCCCACTTGTCGGAAATATCGACGCCGATGTTGTAGCGCGCGGGAATCTGCCAGCGGAAATTCCGCGTCAGTTCCTCGAATGTAGATGCCTCTGGAAGCATCCCGCCTTGTAGCGCTACTTGTCGGGTTCTGCGAGTACGAGTGCCCAGAACACCTTGTATTTGGAGTTCGGCGCGAAGGCGGTTGCAATCCCCATCTTGGTCGCGCCGGAGAGCAGCATGTTCTTGTTGTGCGAGGGCGAGTCGCGCCAGCCGGAGAACGCCTCGGCAAGCGTATGATAACCCGCACCGATGTTTTCGGCAGCACCCTTGGCATCGAAGCCGGAGGCCTTGAGGCGTTTTGTGAAACTGCGCCCGCCCGGATCGTGCGTCACCTGATTGCGGCTCGCCATGGCGCGCGCTTGTGCTTCTGCCATCTCGACGAGCCGCGTATCGATCTCGACCGGCGGCAGGCCGTTGCGGCGGCGATAGTCCGAAAGCAGCGAAGCCGCGGCGTTCACGTTCACATGTGCTTCAGCGCGCGCGAGATTGTCATAGAACGCAGGCTGCTGCGGCGCCTGAGTCGTCGGGGCGCAGCCGGCGAGCGCCAGAAAGCCGAGTACGGTGCAGATGTCCATGATTCCCCGCCGCATGAGATTCTTGTCGTAGCCCGAAAAAGTTTAACGCTTGCTTGTCGGCACTTCCGGGGCAGGTTTTGCGCCGTCTGGCGTTTCGCTGGGTGCCCCGGAATCGGGAACCCTGTCTTCCTCGTCCTCCGGTGAAGCGGCTGCCGCCGCGGCCTTGCGTATGCCCGCTTTGCGGAAGGCACGCAGGATCGCAAAGTTCAACTCGCTCTTGGTCTGGGTCGCGATCGTCGCGCTGCGGATCAGGCAACGCAGCTCGAAGCCGAGGTTGTCTCCGTCGATGTTCAAGAGCATCACGCGCGGCTCCGGCGTTTTCACGACATTCTTATTCTCGCGGGCAACGTGCATGAGAATGTCCTGCACAACGTCGATGTCGGTAGCTGCCGGTACGCTTACGGGGATCTTGATGCGTGAAGGCGTGTTGTGGTGCGTCCAGTTGGTAACGGCACTCGTGATCAGCTCCGTATTAGGAATGATCATGGTCGCGCGGTCGAAGGTCTCAACCTCGGTCGAGCGCACGCTGATCTTCCGGATATAGCCCTCGCTGCCTTTGACGTTGATGAGGTCGCCGACTTTCACCGGCCGTTCGGTGAGGAGGATCAAGCCGGAGACAAAATTCGAGACGATGGCCTGGAGGCCAAAACCGATACCGACCGAAAGCGCGCCTGCGACGAGCGCGATGTTTTCGAGGTTCAGGCCGAGCCTGCCGAGCGCGATCGAGATTGCCGCGATCACGCCGATATAGCCCGCGATCGTCGCAATCGAATTCTTGAGGCTAGTGTCGAGCCTCGTGCGCGGCAGCACGGTGTTCGCGAGCCAGCGCTGCAATATGCGCGACAGATAGATGCCGATGACCAGGATGCCGAGTGCTGCAGCGATGTCGTAGAGCGAAAGGCGAATTTTGCCGAATTCGATACCGAAAGAGGCACGGTCGAAGCTTGCCGCAAGATCGGTAAGCGATGCGCCCCAGTTGCCGACGATCAGGAACAACGCGACCACGAAGACGAGTACGCGCGCGGCACCCGCGAATAGTGCAGCGGCAAGTTCTAGACTCTGCGCGCGAATGCCAAGCGTTGACGCGAACGAGCGCCCGCGCTGTGTATGCGCCTGCAGGCCTTCGTCAAAATAAGCGTTGATGAGTTGCAGGATGACGTAGGCGCTTGCGATCACGATCGCAGCATGAATGAGTCGGCTCGTCAGGAACGAAGCGAGCCAGATGTAGCCGGTCAGCACACTTCCCAAGATGACCACGGCGACGATCCAGAGCACGAGCCGCATCCAGTTAGGCGCGGGCTCTTCCGTTCCTTCCACCACCGCCTGACGCGTCTTCAAAAGCGCGCGGATTATGATGATGGCAATCAGCCCCGCCATCAGCGCGCTCGTGGCGGTGATCATGACGCGAGGTGCGCCGAGACCGCGGTGAACAATGTTCAGCGAAGCGCCGATCGCGGCGACCATTAAACCATATGTGGCGTAGTTGTAGAAGCGCGATGCAGTGTCGCCGCTGATGTTGAGAACGCGACGGGGAAAATCGTTCGGACGGAGCAATGCGCCTGCAAGCGCGCGTCCTGTCGCATAGAGGGTCACCGCGGCAAGTATGCCGAGCGCAGACTGGTGCGCGCGCTCGATCAGAAAATCAAACGACGACAGAATTTCGATGACGGCATAGAAGGCGAGCGGCAGCGCAACCGCGCCGAGTATCGCATCGCGCAGCGCCGCTTTGGCACGCCGTAAACGCGGCAGCGCTACATCTTTCGGATGATCGCCAGCTTGCGTGAAGTAACGGGAGAGCCAGCGCTGCGCAAAGAAAATTCCGAAAACGGCAACTAGGCACATCAAAATCGAAACAAGCGCGCTCTGCACGACGCCGGGATAACCGGAAACGGTGCCGAGCCATTCTTGTGAATACGTGTACGCCGCACGGACTTCACCGGGGATCGCCTGCGCAGCACCGAGCCAGAGCTTCGGATCGAGAATGCTCATGGTGCGTTCGAACAGGCGGTCGGCAAGACGCGCACGGCGCGTTTCCTCGATGCGTCCTGCGAGTTGATCGCCGCGCGTCGCGAGCACGCGCGCCTGTTTCAGCAGGCCATCGACTTCTCCCTGCTGCATTCCGATTTGCCTGCGTTGTTCGGCAATGCCGGCATCTTCCGCGGGCGCATCCTTTGCGGGCGCGGGTCCCAATGCTTTCGACCGCGTTTCCAGTTGCGCTAGGCGCGGCTCAAGCCGCTCGATGATCTGGCCGATCTCGTTGCGCAGCGGTTCGATGGCGTCGCGTACGCGGGTCAGTTCCGAGCGGCGGCTCTGCGCGGTGATGCCGCCTTCGACGTACTGGAAAACCGAGCCGATGGTTTCGAGGCGGCTTCTGATTTCGGCATCCGTCTGCTGTTGTCCCTGCGCAAGTGCGGAAAGCGTGAATGCGGCAACAGCGGCAAGCGCCAGAAAAAACCTGCGTAGGATGGATGTCATCGTTCTTGCCGCGGAAATTCGAGGGATTTGGTTACGCTTAGCCATGAACAAGCGATGTGGCCGGAATACGAACTGGTGGTCCCGGAGGGAATCGAACCCCCGACCTTCGGTTTAGGAAACCGCTGCTCTATCCGGCTGAGCTACGGGACCCCGGCGCGGGGCAGGGTCTACCACGGCGGCCCGGTACTTTGCAGCGGTTTCGGCGTGCCGCACTATCGGCCCGCGATGATGGCCTCAGTCCGGCGGTTCTTACGCTCCTTAGCGCTCGTGCTCGCGGGTAGTTTTCCCGCTGCCGCGGAGAATCCGGCGCTTTGCGGCGGGCGCGCTACCGCAGCCCGAATCAGCGAGGCAGTGGATGGGACTTCGCTCCGGCTCGCGGATGGCCGCATGGTGTTGTTAGCGCGCGTGGTCGCGCCGCTTCCTATCGACGGCGACGAAGAGGCAGTGGGCCGCGCAAAAAAGGTGCTCGCAGAAATCGCGGATGGAAAAGAAGTATCGCTTTTTCTCGCATCCGAAACCAAGGATCGCTACGGCAGACTCTCAGCGCAGTCGGTTCTGATCGATGGAAAACTTTGGCTGGAAGCGCAGATGCTATCGCGCGGGGCAGTGCGCGTATTTCCTTCCGCCGATGACAAATGCATGAAGGCATTGTTGCAGTTCGAGGCGAAAGCCCGGAATGCGAAGCGTGGGCTTTGGAGCGAAGGAAAATTCGCGGTTCTTGGCGCTGAGGAAGTCGAAAGGCTGCTTGCCGCCGAAGGCCGCTTCGCGCTGGTCGAAGGTGTCATCACCCGCGTCGGCGAAGCGCGCGGGCGCGTCTATCTCGATTTCGGGCGCCGCTTCAAAGAAGACTTTACCATTATCGTGCCCGATAGTGCCCGCAAGGCGCTCGCCGCCGAAGGTTCCGATCCGAAAGGCTGGCGCGGACGGCGCGTTCGCGTTAGAGGTATTTTGTTTTCATGGGGCGGCCCGGCCATAGAAGTTAATTCGGCGCAGGCAATCGAACTCTTGGACTCCCCAAAACCAGACACGCCGAAGAGCGAATGATGCGAGACATCGCAAAGCAACTGAAGCGATTGCGCACCGCATTGAGCGGCGTAGTGCTTTCGTTCGCGCTCGCTTCCTGCTCGACGATCAACATCGACAACTGGACACAAACGCGGACGCAGGAGCCGGACCCGGTTGCGGAGAGCCTGCCGCCGGCACAACGCAAGGAACACGAGCGGCTGGTTTCGACCTACGGCGGAATTTACCGGGCGCCCGCGCTACAAGCGCTGGTCGAACAGACCGTCAACCGCCTTGGTGCTGCTTCGGAGCGCCCGGAACTGAAGTATCGCGTGACTATTCTGAACTCGCCCGCGATCAACGCTTTCGCGCTTCCCGGCGGTTCACTCTATGTCACGCGCGGGCTGATCTCGCTTGCGAACGACACCTCGGAGCTTGCCTCCGTGCTCTCGCATGAGATGGCGCATGTGGTCGCGCGACATGCCGCGATCCGCGAGGACCAGATTCGCGCCGCGGTTCTGAACAGCCGCGCGATCTCGGATACCTTGAGCGACCCGCAGCTCGGGGCGCTTGCACTTGCGCGCTCTAGGTTGTCGATTGCCACCTTCTCGCGCGGACAGGAGCTTGAGGCCGACGCAGTTGGTGTCGGTATTGCGTCGCGCGCGGGCTACGATCCTTACGGCGCGTCGCGCTTTCTCGCTTCGATGGGCCGCTTTGCGCAGCTTCGCTCAGCGACGCTCGGCAGCAACCAGCCGAAAGACCTCGACTTTTTATCGAGTCATCCTTCGACGCCGGAGCGCATCTCCATCGCGGTCGCGAACGCGAAACAGTTCGTCAATCCGAAAGCAATCGAGCGTGACCGAGAGGTTTTCCTTCGCGCGCTCGATGGGGTCACATTCGGTGACGACCCTAAGGAAGGCTTCGTGCGCGGAAGGATTTTCCTGCACCCCAATCTGGGTTTCACCTTCACCGCGCCCGAAGGTTTCGCGCTCGAGAACACGCCGCAGGCGGTATTGGGCGCGACCGCCAACGGCCGCGAGGCGCTTCGTCTGGACGCGGTGCGCGTTGACGAGGCGCAGACGCTGCCCGAATACATCTCGAAGGGCTGGGTCGAGGGTATCGACCCCGCGACAATCGAGACGTTCCAGGTCAACGGCTTCGAGGTTGCGACCGCACGTGCGCGGGGCGAGCAATGGTCCTTCCGGCTATTTGCGATCCGCTTCGGGAGCGAGGTCTATCGCGTTGCTTTCGCGGCGCGCGAACTGACGCCGCAACTGGAATCTTCCTTCCGCGAAGCTATTAGCAGCTTCCGCCGCGTGAGCGCGGAAGAGGCGCAGGCGATCAGACCTCAGAAAATCAGGTTTCATCGCGTCGTCGCAGGCGATACGCCGGAGCGGCTCGCGCAGCGCTCGGCTTTCTCAGACCGACACCTGGAGCGCTTTCTTGTGCTGAATGGTATGCAGCGCGGCGTCCGGCTTACGCCCGGCGAGATCGTCAAGATCGTGACCGAGTAAACAAACGAAAAGGCCCGGATTGCTCCGGGCCTTCGCATTTCAATTTTCAGTTTCTTTTCAGGCGGCAGCTTCCTGCTCGTCTGCGCCTTCCGCCTTCTTGTTGCGGGTCGGCGCCTTCATGAGCTGCGCTTCGATCATCTTCGCGGCTTCGGTTTCGGTCACGTCTTCAACGGCCGAAAGTTCGCGGACCATGCGATCAAGCGCCGCTTCATAAAGCTGGCGTTCGGAATAGGACTGTTCCGGCTGGCTTTCTGAGCGGAAGAGGTCGCGCACGACTTCCGCGATCTGGATGAGGTCGCCCGAATTGATCTTCGCTTCGTATTCCTGCGCGCGGCGCGACCACATGGTGCGCTTGATGCGAGCCTTGCCCTTGAGCGTTTCGAGTGCGCGCTTGACGATATCCGGTCCAGCGAGCTTGCGCATGCCGACCGACGCCGCTTTCGACGTCGGGACGCGCAGCGTCATCTTGTCCTTTGCGAACAGGATGACGAAAAGCTCGAGCTTGTAGCCCGCGACTTCCTGCTCCTCGATGCGAACGATCTGGCCAACACCGTGCGCCGGGTAAACGATGAACTCGTTCGTCTTGAAACCGTGGCGGGTCTGGGTCTTCTTCGGGGTGGTCATTCTGGCTTCTGGCTCCTGTGCCGGTGATACCGGCCTTACGCGACAAAAGTTCCGTCAGACGCCAGTTGAACCCTTACGGCGATACCACTTCAGCGCGCTCCGCTTGGGCAGGGCGTGTGAAAATAGTGATCTCAGCTTGGATTCTAAGTCGGGCGGCTCCTCGGAGCGCCCTACATCTTGCGGTCAAAACGGGCGACTGTGGGAAATATAGCACATTTTCCCAAAAAATCAACGGTTTACTGCGGTGCGATCATGTTCGTGCGGCAGACATGGTTACCGCCGGACAGGATCTGCCCAAGCGCTGTCAGTCGCCTTCGCCTGGCTTGTCCGAGAAGTATTGCTCCTTGTCGGGCTTGTCTTCCCAGTCCTTGGCATCGGCCGGCGGGTCGCGCTTGATCGTTATGTTCGGCCATTGCTTGGCGTATTCGGCGTTGAGCGCGATCCACTTCTCGAGTCCCGGCACGGTGTCGGGCTTGATCGCGTCCACGGGGCATTCCGGCTCGCAGACTCCGCAGTCGATGCACTCGTCCGGATGGATGACGAGCATGTTCTCGCCTTCATAGAAGCAGTCCACCGGACAGACTTCGACGCAGTCCATGAATTTGCAGCGGATGCACTTGTCGTTGACGATGTAGGTCATTCTGACGCTCGGTCCTCGCGGAATGCGGACTAGCGCAGGCTCATATCTTTGCCAAGCGCGGGAGATAACGGTCAGCGTTGCGCTTCCACGCTCTCATATGTGTGTTTGGCTGCGCTCGCGTCAGCCCGGCGCGGCAAAATGCCGGTCACCTTAAGGATGCGCACACGGGCCGGCAGCGCAATTGTGAGCACGTCGCCCGGCTTGATCGCATGGGCCGGCGTTTCCGAACGCTCGCCATTCACGCGGACATAGCCTTCGGAGACGAGGTTGGTAGCGACGGTGCGCGTTCTTACAATCCGCGCGTGCCAGATCCAGCGGTCGAGACGTTGCGTCGAAGCGGCGCCCGCGCTCAACCTTTGCCCTTCTTGTCGGCCTCTAACTTTTCCTTGAGCGCGAGTAGCGAAGCGAAGGGCGAATTCGGATCGAGCGGCCTTTCCTTGCGCTCGGGGCGAGGCTTGAAATTCGCATTGTCGCGTTGGCCGCGATCTTTATTGCGGTCCTTATTCCGATCCTTGCCGCGCTTGTCGCGATTTTCTCGCCGAGGCCGCTCGTTCGTATTCGCAGCCGCGCCTTCCTGCGTTGCGGCGCGAACCGCTGGCTTGGCATCATCTTTCTGCGGCGTGCGTTTGCGCTCCGGCCTGCGATCGGTTCGCGGGCGTCCCGGCCGCCAGACTTCGATCATTGCGGCTTCTGCGGCAGTTGCAGGGGTCTCGGCGGCAGGAGCTGGCGCGTCAGTCGTAGCTTCCACGCTCTCAACGGCTGCCGCGACTTCCTGCATTGCCGGCTCTTCCGGAACCGTCGGAATTGTCTCCGCAGATTCGGCAGCCGGTGCCTCCGGAGCAGATTCGGATTTCTGTTCGTCCGCCTTCGTTTCCGCAGGCGCCGGACGGCGATCCATGCGGTAGCCGAGCGCTTTTAGGATCGAAGCGAAATCTTCGCCGGCGCAACCTACCAGCGAAGTCATGCCGACCGAAATCGTGAATCCGAAACCGTCGATTGCGCCTTGCGGTTTCTCGCCGGTCGCTCCGGGCTTCCAGGCAATCGCTGGGCGAATGAGATCGGCAAGCCGCTCCAGAATGTCGACGCGCACTGCACGGGTTCCGGCCACGCGATAACCGGCTGCCCGATAGAGCGACTTCTGGATTTCCTTGTCGTTCGGAATCGAGGTGCGCCCCGATGCGGCAAGCGCCGGCAGTTCGCTCATGCCTTTTTGGACAAGTCCGCCGTGCTTCAGCGCCCAGAGCGAGAGCGCAAGCTGGCGCGGCGCCGGCTTCATGAGCGCCGGGACATAGATATGATAGGCGCCGAAGCGGACGCCATATTTGCGTAGGAGCCCGCGCGCTTCCTGATCGAGGCCCTTCACTTCATCCGCGACATGCTCGCGATCGAGAACGCCGAGTGCCTCTACGAGCTGAAACGCAACGCCACGCGCCATGCCGGTGACGTCTTCGGCTTTGGCTAGCGCGTTCAGAGGGCCGAGCAGCTTTTCGATATGCGCGTCAAGCCACTTCTCGATGCGCGCCGCGACCTTGTCGCGTGCAACGCCTGTAAGCTGTTCGTCCGCGATCAGTTGCGCTCTCGGTTTCAGGGCGACGTCGCCTGCAACCAGCTTTGCGACCGGCTCGCCGTTCCAGCGCAACAAGCCGTCACTCGCGAGCACGATCTTGTCGTCGCCCGCTTTATCGAGTTCTTCCGCGCGCTTTTCGATTTCACCAGCGAGCGCCTTCTGCGCCGCGGCGCGAAGCGCCTTTGCATCAGGGCCGCCACCCGAAGCGTCGGCTGCGAACTCAAAACCCTGCAAGCGTCCGATGACGTGACCTTCTACGACCACTTCACCGCTGTCCTTAATTTCTGTCTCCAAGCGCGTATTCTCTCTCAGGCGCCGCATCAGCACGCTGGTGCGGCGGTCAACGAAGCGTTGGGTAAGGCGCTCATGCAAAGCGTCGGAGAGTCGGTCCTCGACGGCGCGCGTGATGCCCTGCCAGTGTTCCGGATCGCGTAACCAGTCGGGGCGGTTTGCCGCGAAGGTCCAGGTTCGCACCTGCGCGATGCGGTTCGAAAGCGTATCGATGTCGCCTTCAGGCCGGTCGGCAAGGGCCACCTGTTCGGCGATCCAGTCGGCGGGGATGCTACCCTCCCGCATCAAAAATCCATAGAGGGTCAATACGAGTTCGGAATGCGCCGCAGGTGCGACTTTACGGTAGTCAGGAATTTGACACACAGCCCACAATTTCCGGATCGCATCGGGGTTGGCCGCAAGTTCTGCTATTTCCGGGTCGCGTGAAGCCCGCTCCAGCACCTGAAGGTCGTTAGCGATCGGTGCGCGGGTCAGGCCTTCCTCGCGCGGGATCACGGAGAGACTTTCCTCCAGCGCACGTAGCGATGAAAAATCGAGATCATGGTTGCGCCACTGCAACACTTTTATTGGCTCGAAAGTGTGCGTCTCGAGCCGCTCGACGAGATCTGCGTCGAACGGCGCACAACGTCCCGTGGTGCCGAAAGTGCCGTCGCGTTGAGCGCGTCCGGCGCGGCCCGCGATCTGCGCCATCTCGGCCGCCGAGAGCTGCCGGAACTGATAGCCGTCGAACTTGCGGTCGGAATTAAACGCGATGTGGTCGACGTTGAGATTAAGACCCATGCCGATCGCGTCAGTCGCGACCAGATAATCGACATCGCCTGACTGAAACAGATCAACCTGCGCGTTGCGCGTGCGGGGCGAGAGCGCACCGAGCACGACCGCGGCGCCGCCCGATTGGCGGCGGATCAGTTCGGCAATTGCGTAGACTTCATCTGCTGAGAAAGCGACGATTGCCGAACGGCGTGGCAGCCGGGAAAGTTTTTTCTCACCTGCGAAGGTCAGCATCGAGAGGCGAGGACGCTGGATCACGTCCATGCCGGGAAGCAGCTTGTTCAGAATTCCGCGCACGGTCGCGGCACCGAGCAGCCAGGTTTCCTCGCGGCCGCGCAGATTGAGAATGCGATCGGTGAACAAGTGTCCGCGTTCGAAGTCGGCGGCAAGTTGCACTTCATCCACAGCGATGAAAGCGACATCGATATCCTTCGGCATCGCTTCGACGGTGGAAACCCAGTAGCGCGGATTTTTAGGGAGGATTTTTTCCTCGCCCGTGATCAGCGCAACGTTTTCGGCGCCCACGCGGGCGACACAGCGCTGATAGACCTCGCGCGCTAGCAGCCTGAGTGGCAGGCCGATGAGTCCGCTCGAATGCGCGAGCATCCGATCGATCGCCAGATGCGTCTTGCCGGTATTGGTAGGGCCGAGCACGGCAGTGACGCCGCGCCCGCGGCGCGAAGGATCGGCAAAGCTTTTTGGAGAGGTCTTGAGCAATGCTTTTGTGCCGTTTCGTTACAGTTTGAATCGAGTTTTCGGGATTTCGTTAAGGAATGGAACGGCATCCGAACGAATCGCGTCCGAATCGCCGACCGGGGCCGGTTTCCTGCTGCGTTCACGCCGCATATGGTTCTCCGCGCGTGATCTGCCACTAATTTGCGGCGCGCTTCTAATCTTGCCGTGGGCGGGCCGTCTCCCAAACGTTAATTTCGTCGCAGGTGTAAGCGCGATTCAGCCATGAGTCTCATGCGCTTGCGCTGTCCTGTTTCGTGACAACTTCAATTCGAATTGTCGGCAACAGGTAAGGTTTGGAACGAGTCCCGAACGAATCGCGTCCGAATCGCTGACTCGACCTAGTTTCGAGATTCGTTCTCACCACATCTCGTGTTCAGTCTTCGCGCGGGCACGAAATAGGCGATGCGCAGCGGCGCTGATGCCGGGCAGGAGCGAAAATTCCCTAACGGGCCGGAATAGCGACTTGGCGTCTCACAAGAAAACGGAATCGAGCCTTAGCGGGTTGCCGCGCGGAAGCGCGTTGCTTCGACGACCATGGTACCGATGCCGGTCGAAATCGAGACCTTGATCGGCACGAGCACGCGCGTGCCGGCGACCGGCGCCAGCCAAACGAAAAGTTCTTTGTTGTTTGCGAGCTGCTGCACCTGCGGACGGTCGGTGCGGTGACCTGCGATCGGCACATAGCGCGCCTGACAGACGAGCACCGGCCCTTGATAGCCGTCGGTCTTCACCGGCGCTTTTTCGGTGCGCAGATAAGACAGAACCACGTCGTAGCGGAAGCGCGCGTCGAATATCGGCAGCGTACGGTTGCAGCTTTCCGGATTGAGCACGTCGCCGGGGGCGCCGACCAGCATGAGGCCCGCGCTCAACGGATCGACCACGTTCGTGCGATCCGCATTCGTGATCGGCACGCGGTTCTGGCTGAGGTCCGTCGGCGGCGGCAGCACCGAGAATTCCTTGGCAAAACCGTTCTCGACCGTGATGTCGATCTTCTCATTGCGCTCGGTGGAGGTGGACTGCGTCGCGTAGATGCTCGAGATCACCCGGTTCGCGCGAAAGGAGCCGCGCACTGTCGAGGCGCCTTCGCCTTTGGAGATCATGCGAACGAGCCCGGTGAATTTAGCGCTGCCCGCGGCGGCGAAGCCGGCCTCGTTGAGGTCTAGGACGACGATGCCCTGGCCGATCGGGATGCCCGTCAGATGTACCGAATAGGCGGCATCTAACCGCGTCGTCTGGGCGGCGGCACCGATGGTCTGTGCGGCCAGCACAACGATGGCGGCGGGAACGGCAAGGCGGCGCATCGAGGGCATTCTTTCCATTCTCGGACCCGGAAGGGCCGATTCACTTGGCAGAATCATAGCAAATCTTCCGAAGCGGGGCGGATTCAAAGGGTCCGGCAAGCCGCTCCAGTGGGGACAGTTTTGGTCTTAACTGTGGCCCGGCCATGCTGGTCCGGCCTCGCTTGACGCCTATGGCCCCCCTCACTATGGAGATGCCTCGCTTTTTACCCCTTTGGCGGCGGCGGGCATGAAACCCGGTCAGATCGCCTTTCGACTGCAAGGATTTAGACGATGTCTCGTCGCTGCGAACTGACCGGCAAGGGTGTCCTCGTGGGCCACAAGGTCAGCCACTCCAACATCAAGACCAAGCGCCGCTTCCTGCCGAACCTCGTGAACGTCACGATGCAGAGCGAAGCGCTGAAGCAGGACGTGCGCCTTCGCGTTAGCGCGAATGCGCTCAAATCCGTCGATCACAATGGTGGCCTCGACGCGTTCCTGATCAAGGCTCGCGACGGCAACCTGTCCTCGCGCGCGCTTCTGCTGAAGAAGAAGATCAAGAAGAAGCTCGCCGAAGCGAGCTAAGCTTCGCAAAATCGAATCTGAAAAACCCGCTGATTTTCGGCGGGTTTTTTATTGAGGGCTTACTTATTGAGGCCAGAGGAAGCGCAACAGGATCGTGCGCTGGAAGTAGCTGAAGTTGTTGTCCGACATCAGCGTCAGCACGATCTGGTCGCTCGTATTCTTCGTGATCGCGAGCGCCTCCATGTTGTCGATGTCGAATTCGGAGTCGGCTTCGATCAGGATTTTACCGTCGATGACGGCATCGGGCTTGATCTCTGTTAGCGGCACCGCGCGGATGCGCATGTGGACGCCGCTCAGGAACGTGAAGTAGCGCTCCAGAATCAAAAGATGTCCGGTCGGCGAGATTGCAGCATCGCTCACCTGATACTGGCCGACATGCTTCAAACTGAACTTCGACCATTTGCCGTTGGTGAGAATGAAGCCCTTGGTGTTGCCGTCGATCTCGATACCGCGTTCGGAAATCGCGATCAGGCTGCCGCCGAGCGGCATGTTGCGCGGCACGAAAACCAGTGCCTCAAGACCCTGATTATACGGAAGGTCGTTAATTTCCTGCGGCACAGGAATCGGGATTCCGATTTCGCCGAAGCGGTTGTAGCGGACAATCTGGTTCACGCGCTCGATGCCGACATAAAGCGTGTCGCCGTCCACAGCGAGAGATTCGGTATCGAACCAGCCCATTGCATTCAGTCTTCCGCGAGGCCCGCGCATCGGCGTCATTTCGGCGTTCGCAATTCCCGTTATGTGGTCGCCGTCGAATTTGAACGTACCGCGAAACCAGTTGCCGCGATCCGAGTGAGCGATGAAGCGTTGGCCATCGGGGAGAATATGCAGGCCGGAAATGCCGCCGAAGTGTTTTTCTTTCGAGGAAAAGACTGTTCCGCCGATGAATTCAAGCTCGCCGAATTTGCGTTGCTTGGCGTCGCGGCGGCTGAAAGCGGGAATGTCGCGCGCTTCGATCTCGATCGGGGCGGACGCAAAGGGATGTTTTTGCTGCGCGAACGCGACGCCACTAGCGAGCGCGAGGCCGGCCGCGAGTATTGCAACGCAGCGGTTGGCGGTTGGTCTCAATGGAGGCGGCGTTTTATGCGCGTTGGCGCGGGGGCTTTTTCTTCGAACAGCTCTGCGAGCTTTTCGGTCATGGCGCCGCCGAGTTCTTCGGCATCCACAATCGTGACCGCGCGGCGGTAATAGCGCGTCACATCGTGGCCTATGCCGATCGCGATCAGTTCGACCGGCGAGCGGGTCTCAATCTCCTCGATGATCCATCGCAGGTGCCGCTCGAGATAATTGCCGGGGTTTACGCTTAAAGTGGAGTCATCCACCGGCGCGCCGTCGGAAATCATCATCAAGATCTTGCGCTGTTCGGGACGGGCGAGAAGACGCTTATGCGCCCAGTCGAGCGCCTCGCCGTCGATGTTCTCTTTCAGCAAACCTTCGCGCATCATCAGGCCGAGATTCTTGCGCGCGCGGCGCCACGGTGCGTCGGCCGACTTGTAGATGATGTGGCGTAGATCGTTGAGGCGGCCCGGCGACTGGGGTTTGTTTGCAGCCAACCACGCTTCGCGCGATTGCCCGCCCTTCCACGCACGCGTGGTGAAGCCGAGAATTTCAACCTTCACGCCACAACGCTCAAGCGTACGTGCAA
>LNFM01009049.1_pt1 | contig 14696 bp, 18 predicted proteins | sample 596031 | NCBI WGS metagenome assembly LNFM01 (sample SAMN04254537, study PRJNA301005) | activated carbon metagenome | isolation source: dual media filters at the Ann Arbor, Michigan drinking water treatment plant | place: USA: Ann Arbor
GACTTCTCCACCATGCGCCGCATCGTGCGCGGCCTGCTCAAGGAGATGGGCTGCAACAACGCCGACGAGGCCGAAGACGGCGTCGTTGCGCTCGCCATGATGAAGGCGCAGAAATACGACTTCGTCGTCAGCGACATCAACATGCCGAACATGAACGGCTTCGAGCTGCTCAAGGCCATCAAGGCCGACGAAGGCCTGCGCCACATCCCGGTGCTGATGGTCACGGCCGAGGCGCGCAAGGAAGACATCGTGATGGCCGCGCAGAGTGGCGCGGCGGGCTACATCGTCAAGCCCTTCACGAAGGTCACGCTGGAAGAGAAGGTGCAGAAGATCCTGCAGAAGATCGCTGCCACCGCCTGACGCATCGCAGGGAGAAAAAAATGAAGATGGATGACATCGCCACCCTGCAGCCCGCCCCCAGCCTCGCCGCCTCACCCGAGGTGTTCCAGCAGATAGGCTCGATCACCCGGCTGCTGCACGACACCATGCAGCAGTTGGGTGTGATGCCCAAGCTGCAGCAGGCCACCGACGGCCTGCCCGACGCGCGCAGCCGGTTGACCTACATCGCGCAGAAGACCGCCGACGCCGCCAACAAGGTCCTCAACTCGGTGGACGAGGCCAAGGCCGACCACGCCGCGCTGAACGCCGCCACGCGCGCCATGGCCGCGGCCATCGTCGCCAACCCGGTGAAGGCCGTGGCCAGCGGCGCGGTGCTGAACTTCGTGCAGGACGTCGAGCAGCGCACCGCGCGTGTCGACGCCCACCTGACCGACATCATGATGGCTCAGGATTTCCATGACCTCACCGGCCAGGTGGTGGCCAAGGTGGTGACGCTGGCCAACGAACTCGAGGACAGCCTGATCAAGCTGCTGGTGAGCGTGGTGCCGCCCGAGCATCGCGAGAAGGTCGACCCCAGCGTGCTGGACGGCCCCGTGGTCAATGCGGAAGGCCGCACCGACGTCGTCACCAACCAGGGCGAAGTCGACGACCTGCTGGCCAGCCTGGGGTTCTAGCCGCAACGGCGCCTGACACCCCAACGAAGGCCGCCCACCCGCTGGACTGGTGGCCCTTCTTGCCGGCAATCGAAGGCGCGTGCACTTGCGCGGCCTTCGGCGAGCGGGCGCGGTGCGGCGGCTTGCGGCCCGGTGCGGTCGTTCGTTTGCACGCGTGAGATCGTGGCGGCAAAGGGCTGTCCGGTCAGCGCGCGGCATGCGACGGAGGCGGCCTTCGCTGCGCTCAGGCTGCCCTGCGGTGCTCGGGTCCCTGGCCCGGCGCATAACTCGCTTCGTTCGCTGCGCTCACTGCGCTCAAACAGGATGCGCCAGAAGTGTTCACGAGGCTCGCTGCGCTCGCGGGCCAGGAACCCTGCGCTCCTCGGCGCCTCCCACGCATGCCGCGCGCTGACCGGACAGCCCTTCGCAGGCAGCAGCGGTGGCGTGCCCTCGAACGCCACCCCGAGCGCAGCGAGAGCCGCCACAGTCGGCGACGACGCCGGGCACCGCCTGACGCGATCGCCACAAACCGTCGAACGCACGAAACGCACGCAAGCGAACGTCCGCACCGGGCCGAAACCCGACCTCGCGCGCAACGCCTCTGCCCCGACGCGTCAGCCCGCCGGCCAGTCCACCGTCACGTCCAGCCCGCCCAGCGACGCCGAACGCGCGGCCTGCACCCGCGCGCCGTGCACGGCCGCGATGCGGCGCACGATGCTCCAGCCCAGCCCGCTGCCGCCCTGCCCCGTGCCCAGCACGCGGAAGAAGCGCTCGCCCAGTCGCGCCAGCGCCTCGGGCGGCAGGCCGGGGCCGCTGTCCTGCACTTGCAGGCGCACGCGGCCGCCGTCCGTTTGCACACCCACCCGCACTTGCGCGCCGGGCGGGCTGTAGCGCAGCGCGTTGTCGACCAGGTTGCGCACCAGCACCGCCAGCAGCGTGGCGTCGCCCTGCACGGTGCAAGGGGCGTCGGCCTGCAGTTCGAGGGTCTGGCCGCGGTCGATGGCCTTCGGTGCCAGCTCGGCCGCCTGCCGGCGCACCAGTGCAGACAAGTCGAGTGCCGCACGGGCCGGTGCCTCGCCGGCCTCGACGCGAGAGAGGGTCAGCAACTGGTCCACGAGGCGCGTGGCGCGGTCGCAGCCGGCCAGCGTGGCCTGCAGCGCATGGCGGCGCGCGGCGTCGTCGGCTTCGGCCAGCGCCACCTGGGCCTGGGCGCGGATGGCCGCGATGGGCGTGCGCAGTTCGTGCGCGGCGTCGGCGGTGAAACGGCGCTCGGCCGCCACCAGCGCCGTGATGCGCTCGAACAGACCGTTCAGGCCATCGATCACCGGCTGCAGTTCAGACGGCGCGCCGGGCACGATCAGAGGCTCGGTGGCCTGCGGGCGGCGCTCGGCGATCAGGCGCGACAGGCGACGCAGCGGCTTCACGCCCTGGAACACCGCCCACCACACGGCCAGCGCCAGCAGTGGCAGCGCAATCGCCAGCGGCTGCGCCGTGCCACGCAGCACGGCCAGCACGATGTCGTTGCGCGACGAGACCTGCTCACCCACCAGCACGCGCACGTCGCGTTCGGCGCCGTAAGCCGCAAACACGCGCCAGTCGATACCGGCAATCTGCACGGTGCGGAACTCCGACTTCTCCTTGTCCTTCTCATTCTGTCTGCCCCTGTCCTTCTCCCGGCGTCCGTCGTCACCTGCGGCGTCGACCATGGGCTGCACCGGTGCATTGGCCGAGCGCAGCACCAGCCGACCTTCGTGGAAGACCTGGAAGGCCACCTTGGGCGCATAACGGTGCAAGGTAGGGGCGTCGATGCCGGGGCCGTCGTCGTCGATCTCCCCGGCCTGCTGCACCACCAGCAGTGCCGCCGCCTGCGCGAGGTGGCTGTCGAGCAGCTCGTCGATTTCGTGGCGCACCTCGAACCAGGTCTGCACCGCGGCCGCCAGCCACACCGCGGCCACGGCGGCCAGCACCAGTGCGATCAAGCGGCCCTGCAGCGAGGCCAGCGGCTTCATGCCGTGCCGGCCGGTGCGGCGCGCAGCGTGTAGCCGACGCCGCGCACGGTGTGGATGAGCCCTGCGCCGAGCTTGCGGCGCAGGTTGTGCACGTGCACCTCGACCGCGTTGCTCTCGACTTCCTGGCCCCAGCTGTAGAGGTGCTGCTCGATCTGCTCGCGCGACAGCACACGCCCGGCGTTCAGCATCAGCACGTGCAGCAGGTCGAACTCGCGGCCCGACAGCGCCACCGGCACGCCGGCCAGGCTGACCCTGCGCGCCGCCGGTTCCAGCACCACGCCCTGCGCCACCAGGCTTTCCTGCGGTCGGCCGTGGGCGCGGCGCACCAGTGCACGCAGGCGCGCGGCCAATTCGTTTAGGTCGACCGGCTTGACGACGTAGTCGTCGGCACCCAGATTCAGGCCGCGGATGCGTTCGGGCACGGCGTCGCGGGCGGTCAGCACCAGCACCGGCAGCGTGACGCCGGCGCGGCGCACGGCGGCCAGCACGTCCATGCCGTCCATCAGCGGCAGACCGAGGTCGAGCACCGCGGCGGCGTAGGGCTCGGCGCGCAGTTCACGCTCGGCCGCAGCGCCGTCGCGCACCCAGTCGACCTGGAAACCCAGCTGGCGCAGCCCGGCGCGCAGGCCGTCGCCCAGCAGCGTGTCGTCTTCGGCGAGCAGGATGCGCATCGGCAGGATTGTGTCGTTGCGTGTGGGGCAGGCGGCGCGTCAGTCGTCGTCGCCGTGCACGGCGGAACGCGCCGTACCGGTCATGTCGAAGGGCGCGGGCGCCTGCTGCCACTGCCAGACCCAGAAGCCGGCCACCGCCACCACCATCAGCGCCGCCACGCTGCGCCAGGCGCTGCGTATGCCCTCGGCGGGCGACACGTCCTTGCGGCCGCTGAACATCGCGCCGACCAGGTTCTCACGGCCCAGCCAGCTGGCCAGCGCCACGCCGGCCAGGTGCAGGCCCACCAGCGCCAGCATGGCGTTGGCGGCACCTTCGTGCACGTCTTCCAGCCAGTCGCCGCCGGGGCCGTCGAACAGCGCCCAGCCACTGACCGTGAGCGCCAACGCGGTGCCCAGCAGCGCGACGATGGCCAGCGCCCCGGCCGGGTTGTGGCCGGCATGCCTTTCGAAGCGCCCCTGCACCATGTCGCGCAGGTGCTCGAACACGGCCTTCGGGCCGCGCACGAAGTTGGCGAACCGGGCATGCCGTGTGCCCACCAGGCCCCAGACGAGCCGGAAGGCCACCAGACCGGCCAGCGTGTAGCCCAGCGTGACGTGCAGCAGCCGCCAGCGTTCGCTCTCGGCGGTGAGCCACGCGCCGGCGAAGCTGAGCACGGCAAGCCAGTGGAAGACACGCACGGGCGCGTCCCACACCAGCACGCGGCGGGCGGGCCGGGCCGGGGCCGCGGCCTGGGGTTCAGCGGGGAATGCGGATGTCGTGTTCACTGTAGTTTCCTTGTTCGGCGCCGCGGTGGCAGGCGGCGCAGTTGGACGGGCTCTTGAAGGCGGCGAGCTGCCAGGTGGCGGCGCTGACCTCGCGGTGCTCGCGCACGAACCAGCTGCCGCGTGTGATGCGGTCTTCGGGCGGCGCCTCGCGGGCGCGCTTGCCGCTGCCGGCGTTGGCCGTGAGCCAGACACCGATGGCGTTGGCCGTGGCGGCATCCAGGCTGGCGTCGGTGCCGTAGTGCCGCGGCAGGTTGGCCATCAGGTGCTGCCAGCTCTGCGCCGGCAGCAGGCCGACCGGGAAGGCGACGTGGCAGGCGCCGCACTCCTTTTCGTAGCTGGGCAGCGGCAGCACACGCAGGCCGCGCGTGCCGTCGCCATCGGCCCAGCTGCTGGTGCCGACGGCCAGCAGCGCCAGCGCCAAGGTCAGAACGGCACGCGTGCGGTGCGGGGGGCGGCGTGTGAGGTTCGGGGTCATCGGGTTCTCCAGGGTCTTCGGGGTGTTCAGGGGCGCAGGGACTGCAACCAGCCCAGCACGTCCGCCTTTTCGCTGGCGCTGCATTCGCGGCCCAGCACGTCGTTGCAGTTGCGGCGGAACCACTTCTCGGTGGTGGCCGCGTCGGTGAAGCGCTTGGGATTGGCCGCCGGGGCCAGCGCCTCGATGGCCTTCCCGGTGCCGGCGTGGCGGCCGGCCCGCAGCGGCGTGGCGCCGTGGCAGGACGCACAGGACCATTCGCGGCCGTGTTTCGTGGTGAAGAAGGCCTGCCCACGCGCGGCTACCGCCGGGGCACCGGCGGCGGCGCTATAGCCGGCAAGCAGATCGGCCGGCGTCGCCGCCTGCGCCGAACCGCCCGCCAGGGCAGCGACCGACAGCAGGGCCAGGCACACTGCACGGGCGCGTTGCAGGCAAGGGGGTCTCGGTGGGGTCATGGCGCGCTCATCGCAAGGGGATGACGGGCATCGTGCCCAGCACGTCTTAGTGCTTTCTTAAGGTGCCCGGCCGGTGGCGATGCCCGGCAGGCGAGAATCGATGCTCTTGAAGACGAGGAAACCGCCGTGGACCTGAAAGTGCCGATCGTGATCGTGGACGAACTGAGTGACGAGGTCATCACGTCCACCGGCCTGCTCAACCTGGCCAGCGGCGAGATCGGCCGCATCGAATACCAGGACTACGACTTCGAGGCCGACGGCCTGCCCTTCGAGCACGAGGACTACGAGTTCACCTGCGGCACGCTGTCGAACAACGGCAAGGACGTCGAGTTCCGCATCGACGTCAACACCGTCACCGGCCAGTACTCGGTGAGCGCGAGTGAACTGCTGGAGATCAAGGTGCGCGCCGCGGCGCTGTTCGCCGGGGTCAGCGGCAAGGCGCTGGCGGCGCAGGCCGCCGCACGCGGCCTGCCCGAGCCGCCCGCCCCCGAGCCTCAGCCGCCACGCGGCAAGCCCGGTGCCTCGGGCGGGCGCGGCGGTCGCTTCCACTGACGGCGTGAACGACGCCGAAGCGCCGGCGCAGCCGCGCAACCCGCTTCACGGCGTCACGCTCGAAGCGCTGCTCACCGCACTGGTGGCGCACTACGGCTGGGCGGGCCTGGGTGAACGCATCACGCTGCGCTGCTTCACGCACGAGCCCAGCATCGCTTCGAGCCTGAAGTTCCTGCGCAAGACACCCTGGGCGCGCGAGAAGGTGGAAAGCCTCTACGGTTTCATGCTGCGCGAGCAGCGCCGCGGGGCGCGCGTGGACGACGGCCCCGCGGTCTAGTTCAGGCGCCCGACCAGAGGTCCTGCGCCTTGGCTTAGGCCGCCGCGCCGCACTTGCGGCCCATCTCCAGGCCGACGACGTTGCCCTCGTAGAAGTGGATGCCGCCGTACAGGCGCGACGCGCCGGCTTCGGCCGCCGCTTGCACTTCCAGGTGGCGATGCCGCTTTCAGTAATGCGGCGGCAACTCGTCGCGCAGGCTGCGCACGGCCGGAGCCTCCTCGCTCGTCGCCTGCTGGCGCCACAGCGCGGCCTGGCGCAGCAACTGGTCGATCTGCGCCTGCTGGCGCGCCACGATCTCGTTCAGGCGGTCGAGCAGGTCCTCGCCGTAGCTGGCCTTGATCTCCAGCGCGGTGAGGCGGCGTTCGATGCGGTCGGTGTCGTCGTCCATGCGTGTATTGGACGCCATCGGCGCAGGCCGCGCGGCGGCAACCCACGCGCGTCGGTCAGACCACGGCCAGGGCCCTGGCCAGCGCGTCGGCGTCGAGCACGGCGCGGCGCTGCCCCAGCGAGCGCAGCACACCTTCGCGCCGCAGCTGGCTGACCATGCGGCTGGCGGTTTCGATGGTCAGGCCCAGCATCGCGCCCATGTCCTCGCGGCGCGGCATCCAGATCTCGTCGCTGTCGCCGGACAGGCGTGAGAGTTCACCCAGCAGCTTCAGCACACGCCGCCGCGCCACCCCGCTGGTGAGTTCGGCGGCCCAGGCGCCGGCCTGTTCCAGCGCCTGCTGCCAGCGGCGCATCAGCTCGTGGGTCAGTGCGCTGTCGGCCTGGCCGAGCTTGCCGACCAGCTGGCGCGGGATGCGGCACAGCTGCACCGGCGTGCAGGTCACGGCCTCGTCGGCATAGGGCAGCTGCAGCAGCGCTTCCTGGCCGATGAGGTCGCCGCGGCCGGCCAGACGCACGATGCGGCGCTCGCCGTCGGCCGTCAGGCGCTGGAAGCGCACGATGCCGGCACGCACGGTGTAGACCGCGGTGCCGGGCTCCCCGCGCGCGTAGATGCGCGTCTCGGCGGGCAGCGAAGGGTCGTCGATGTCGGCATGGATGCGCACGATCGAGTTCGGGTCGAGCGCGCCGAAGAGCGCGCCGCTGCGCACCTCGCAGCGGGCGCAGACGTCCGCCTGGGGGTGGTTCTCGGACTGCAGGTAGGGCGGCACGGTCTTCATGAGCATCTCGGTGGACTCCTGGAATACGGCCGCCGGTGAATGCTCAGCGCGCGGGCGCCACCATGGGCCAGCGGCGGCGGGCCCATTCCGACATGCCGCCTTCGACGTAGCGCACGTGCGCGTAGCCGCGTTCACGCAGCGCGGCCAGGGTGGCGCGCGAGCGGTTCTGCGTGTTGCAGATCAGGAGCACCGGCTGCGCCGGGTCGGTCGGGATCTCGGCCAGCCGCGCGCCCAGCTGGCGCATGGGCAGCAGGCGCGCCCCGGCGGCCACGCCGGTGGCGTGTTCCATCGGTTCACGGATGTCGATGACGATGGCCTGGCCGGCCTCGAGGGCGGCCCGTGCGGCGTCCAGGCTCACCGCGTCGGGCGTGGCCGCTCCGGCAGGGGTGACGATGCCCAGCCCCGTGATGCCCAGCAGCGAAGCAAGCACGGCACCGAACTGGCGGCGGGGTGACGGCGTGGTAGGGCACTTCATGGACGGTTGCGCGGCAGATGGGGAGCGGAAGACGGCCGGAGGATCGGGCCGAGGCTGAATATCACTTTATCAGTCTACTCTTATGTTATGAAGATTGCATCATGCTGGCAACATGGGAAGACCCTGACCCACCGCGCCGATGCCCGAATCGCCCTCGCCAGCCCCCTTCCGCGCCATCGCCGTCGTGGGCGCCGGTGCCGTGGGCAGTTACTTCGGCGGCCTGCTGGCGCTGGCCGGCCAGCGGGTCACCCTCGTCGGGCGCCTGCCGCATGTGCAGGCCGTCCAACGCCACGGTCTGCGGCTGCAACTTGACAGCGGCACCGTCACCGCCCACCCCGACGCCACCACCGAACTGGCCGGCGTGCGGGGTGCCGACCTGGTGCTGGTCTGCGTGAAATGCAACGACACCGAAGGCGTCGCACGCGAACTGGCGCCGCTGCTCGACACCGACGCGCTGGTGCTCAGCCTGCAGAACGGGGTCGAGAACGTCGCCACGCTGGCGCGCCACCTGCGCCAGCCGGTGATGCCGGCGGTGGTCTATGCCGCCACCGCCTTGCCCGAGCCTGGCCTGGTGCAGCACTTCGGCGGCGGCGAGATCGTCATCGGGCCTGCCGGCGCCGCGTCAGACGCTGCCGACAACCGGCTCCAGGCGGTGGCCGCGGTGTTTGCTGCCGCCGGCGTGGCGGTGCGCCTCTCGCAAGGCGTGGTGACCGAGCTGTGGGCCAAGCTGGTGGTGAACTGCGCCTGCAACGCCATCTCGGCGCTGACGCAGACCAGCTACGCCCAGATGGCCGCCGTGCCTGCGGTGCAGGCGCTGCAGCACGCCGCCGTCCACGAGGCGGTGGCGGTGGCGCGCGCCGATGGCCAGGACCTGGCGCCGCAAGCCCTGCTCGCCGCGGTGGCGCGCATTGCTGCCACCATGCCGGCACAGCGCTCGTCCACCGCGCAGGACCTGGCACGCGGCCGGCCGACCGAGATCCAGTACCTCAACGGCCACGTCGTGCGCCGTGGCGCCGCCCTGGGCATCGCCACCCCGGTAAACCAGGCCTTGACGGCTCTGGTGCAATTGGCCGAAACCACCGCGTGCCCTTGAAGGGCCGCGCTCCACCCCCGACCTGCCCCCGATGCGCCGACTGAAACGTTTCATGCCCAGCCCCGAGGCGGTACAGCGCAACCGCTGGCTGCGCTGGCTGGGCCCGCACCTGCAGCACCCGCAGCTGTGGCACTTCAGCCGCCGCGGCCTGGCCATGGGCATGGCGCTGGGCATCTTCTTCGGCCTGCTGATCCCGGTGGCGCAGATACCCTTCAGCGCTGCCGCGGCGGTGGTGCTGCGGGCCAACGTGCCGGCGGCGGTGGCCAGTACCCTGGTCACCAACCCGGTGACCTTCGGGCCCGTCTACTACGCCGCCTGGCGCCTGGGCAGCGCATTGCTGGGCAAAGACGTCCGCGCCGGGCAGCAGCCACCGCCACCGGCGGGCGCCGCCGACGCGCTGGAAGACGCGAGCTGGTGGCAGCAGCTGAAAGGCGCTGTGGCCGGCGTCGGCAAGCCGCTGCTGCTGGGACTGGCGCTCATGGCCTGCGGCATCGGCCTGCTGACCTACTTCGTGGTCTCCTGGGCCTGGGCGATAAAGGTATGGTGGACACGCCGTCGTCGGCTGCGCGCGACGGCGGTCAACGGGCGACGCTTGTAGGCATCCGCCGACAGCGGGTGGCGCGTGCCGCCGATGGCCGTGTGTCGTGGCGTCTGCCAGACTTCAGCCGGATGCGGGCGCTTCGCCCGCGCAGCGCGCCCGATGGCGCCGAAAGTGGAACCCATGAAAGACATGCACATCTCCAAGGCGGCCACGGCCGCCGTCGCCCTGGCCGCGCTGCTGGCCACCGGCTGCGCCAACATGAGCGAACGCCAGCAAGGCACGGCCACCGGCGCCGGGGTCGGTGCGGTGGCTGGGGCCGTGGTCGGCTCGGCCACGGGCGGCAAGGCCGGCACCGGCGCGGTGATCGGCGGCGCCCTGGGCGCGGTGATCGGCAACGTCTGGTCCAAGCGCCAGGAAGACCGCCGCGTGGCGCTGGAGCAGGCCACCCGCGGCACCGGCGTCGAGGTCAGCCGCACCGCCGACGACCAGCTCAAGCTGAACATCCCCAACGATGTGTCCTTCGACCTGAACAGCGCCGCCATCCGCCCCGAGATGCGCAACGTGCTCGACCCCTTCGCCGAGCAGCTGCGCGGCGACCCCAAAGCGCGTGTGAGCATCATCGGCCATACCGACAGCTCCGGCTCGCCGGCGATCAACGACCCGTTGTCGGTGGCGCGCGCGAACAGCGTGCGTGACTACCTGACGGCGCGCGGCGTTCCGGCCTCGCACGTGCAGACCGCCGGCCGCGGCGAGTACGAACCGGTAGCCGACAACGCCACCGACGCCGGCCGCGCGCGCAACCGCCGCGTCGAGATCTACCTGCGCGAACCCGCCGCCTGAACGCGGGCGCCGGCCCGGCAGGGGTTCGGTTCGCAGAAGAGGCTTGCTTGCTGCGGCGTGGCGCCCTCGGGCCCACCGCCTCAGACCCAGACGACGGCCGTCAGCCACAGCACCGTCAGCGACGCCAGCGTCACCGGAATGCCGGTGCGCGCGTGACGCCGCCAGTCGAGGTGTATGCCGGCCTTGTCGGCCAGGTCGACGACGATGAGGTTGGCGATCGAGCCCACCAGCAGCAGGTTGCCGGCGAAGGTGCTGGCCAGCGCCAGCAGCATGCCGGCGCGCTGGGCATCGGGGCCGTCCAGGTGCGGCAGCAGCAGCATCACGGCGGGCACGTTCGACACCAGGTTCGACAGCGTGGCGCCCAGCACCAGCAGCGGCCCGGGCTCGTTCAGGTGCACGCCCAACGCGGCCAGCGCCACCACCGCATCGGCCGCGAGCCCCGTCTGCTGGAAGGCGTGGTTGACGACGAACAGGCCGATGAAGAGCAGCAGCAGCTGCCAGTCGACGAAACCCATCACGTGCGCCGAGTGCAGCCGCCGGCTGAGCAGCAGCACACCCGCACCCACCAGCGCGGCGACGTCGCGCGGCCAGTCGGTGAACAGGAACACCGCCATCAGCAGCAGGGCCACCGTCAGGCCCTTGGCGGTCTGGAAGCGGTCGAAGGGCGGGTCGGCATCGGCACCGGCACCGACCGCGGTGTCGGCGGCCGGCGCCGCGTCGTCGGGCCAGCGTGTCACGGCCGCGGCCTGCCGGGCCCCCGGCCCGAAGGCCAGCCAGCCCCACAGCAGCGCCAGGCTCAAGGCCACCGGCAGCAGCGCCACACGCAGGTAGTCGGCGAAGTGCAGCTTCAGCACCGAGCCGATGAGCATGTTCTGCGGGTTGCCGATGAGCGTGGCGGCCGAACCGACGTTGGCCGCGCAGGCCAGGCCGATGAGGAAGGGCAGCGGGTCCAGGCCGCGCCGCAGGCACAAGCGCGCCACCACGGGTGTCATCGCCAGGCAGACGATGTCGTTGGAGAACACCGCGGCAAGCCCCCCGGCCACGGCGATCAGCGCCCCCAGCAGCCCGGCACGCGGCAGCGGCAGCGTGCCCACGGCGCGCGTGACGGCGGTGTAGAAGCCACCCAGCCGCATCTGCGCCGAGACCACCATGAACGAGAAGAGCAGCACCACGGTCGGCAGGTCGACCGAACGCGCGGCGTCGTCCATGGACATGCCGGTGAGCGCGATCATCGTGATCGCGCCCAGCACGGCCACGCCCGAACGGTCGAGCTTCAGCCGTGGCAGGCCGCCCAGGAACATGCCCAGGTAGACGATGCCGAACACCACCACCACGCCCCAGTCGACGGCACGCGGCGCCAGGGCCTGCAACTCGGGCAGCGAGGGCAGCGCAGGCAATGGCGGCAGCGGCGGCAGGTGAGGCAGGTCCACGGCGCCGTCAGCCCGGCACCGCGGCGGCGGCCGGTGTCGCGACCACGCGCTGCGCCTGCAGTGTGGCGATGTGCGCGTCACCGTAGCCCAGTTCCTGCAGCAGCGCGGTGGTCTGCTCGCCCAGCGCGGGCGGCGGCAGACGCACCGGCAGGCGCTGGCCGTCGAGCGCCAGCGGCAGCAGCGCCATGCGGGTGTCGAAGGCGTGGCCGGCGGCGCTGGCGTCGGCCGGCACGGTGACGGGCGCCAGGCCACCGGTGGCCATCAGGTGCGGGTCGTCGAAGAGGTCCTGCGGCCGCGTGATGGGCGCGTAGGGCAGGCCGATGGCCTCGAAGCGGCGCGCCAGTTCGTCGGCCGTATAGGCCGCGAAACGCTCGCGCAGCAGCGGCAGCATCCAGGGGCGCGCCGCGACGCGGGCGTTGTTGCTGGTCAGGCGCGGGTCGGCCGCCAGGTCGTCGAAGCCGAACTCGGTGCACAGCAGCGCCCACTGCGTGTCGCTCACCGCGGCCAGGAAGATCTGCGCGCCGCCCTGCACGTCGAACACGTCGTACAGCGCCCAGGCGCTGATGCGGCTGGGCATGGGTGCGGCGGGCTGGCCCGTCACCGCGAACTGCATCATGTGCTGGGCAACGAGGAAGACGTTGTTCTCGAACAGCGCGCAGCTCACGGCCTGCCCGCGCCCGGTGCCGTTGCGCACGTTGTCGCGCTGCTGCAGCGCGGCCAGCACGCCGATGGCGCCGAACATGCCGCCCATGATGTCGTTGACGCTGGCACCGGCGCGCAGCGGCCGGCCCTCGGGGCCGGTCATGTAGGCCAGGCCGCCCATCATCTGCACCACCTCGTCGAGCGCGGTGCGGTGTTCGTAGGGGCCGGGCAGGAAACCCTTGTGCGAGACGTGGATCAGCCGCGGGTTCAGCGTCCTCAGCGCGTCGGGGCCGAAGCCCAGGCGCTCCATCGTGCCGGCCTTGAAGTTCTCGCTGAAGACGTCGGCACCGGCGACGAGCTTGAGCACGATCTCCTGACCGCGCGGGTCCTTCACATCCACCGCCAGGCTGCGCTTGTTGCGGTTGAACATCGGGAAGAAGCCGGCGCCCGAACCCTGCAGCCGGCGCGTGTTGTCGCCGGCCAGCGGCTCGACTTTTATGACGTCGGCACCCAGGTCGGCCAGGATCATGCCGCAGGTGGGTCCCATGACCATGTGCGTGAACTCGACGACACGCAGGCCGGCCAGCGGCAGCGGCTCAGCCATGCACCGCTCCTTGCACGAAGCCCTTCGGCAGGCCGGCCTCAGGCGTCATGCCGTAGAGCGCCTCACCCGGCAGCCCGGCGCGCAGCGGCTCGCGCGCGGCCAGCAGGCGTTCGAGGTCCACGCCGGTAGGCACCCCCATGGCCTCGAACATGAAGACCAGGTCTTCGGTGACGACGTTGCCCGACGCACCCGGCGCGTAAGGGCAGCCACCCAGGCCACCCTGGGACGCGTCGAAGGTGCGCACGCCCACGTCGTACGCGGCCAGGCAGTTGGCCAGGCCCAGGCCGCGGGTGTTGTGCAGGTGGGCCGCGCCGGCCTGGTTGCCGATGGCCGCACGCAGCCGCGTGAAGAGCCGCCGCACCTGCGCCGGGTTGGCCATGCCGGTGGTGTCGGACAGGCCGACCTCGTCGACGCCGGCAGCCACCAGTTGTTCGGCCAGCCCGATCACCTCGTCTTCATCGACGTGGCCCTGGACCGTGCAGCCGAAGGCGGTCGACAGCCCGGCTTCGATGCCGACCTGCGGTGCACGTTCGTTGCGCAACCCGACGATGGCGCGCACCTCGTCGACCATCTGCGCGCGTGTCCTGCGCATGTTGGCCAGCGAATGCGCCTCGCTGGCCGAGACCGGCACGGTCAGCTTGTGCACCCCCGCGGCCAGCGCCGCCTCGGCGCCACGCAGGTTGGGCACCAGCACCATGACCGTCAGGCCGGGCAGGGTGAGCGCATGCCTCACGACGGCGTGGATGTCGGCCATCTGCGGCAGCCGTTCCGCCGGCACGAAGGAGCCGACCTCGATCTCGCGCAGGCCGGCGGCGTGCAGTGCGCTGATCCACGCGCACTTGGCAGACGTGGGCATGGTGCGCGCCACGCTCTGCAGGCCGTCGCGCGGGCCGACTTCGCTGATCAGCACGCCGGCGGACGCGCCCACGGTTCAGCCCGCCGGCTTGGGCGGCGCCTTGTCGCTCCAGAGCTGCCCGCCGGTGGCCCAGTCGTGGCGTTCGACGTCGCAGAAGACCACGTCGACGCCGTCGGGCGAGCCGCCCAGGGTCTTCACGGTGGCCTCGGTGAGGGCCTGCGCCAGGGCGCGTTTCTGCTCGACCGTGCGGCCGGCGAAGAGTTCGACGCGGATGGTGGGCATGTCTGTTCTTTCCTCGTTCAATCACGGAAGTCGGGCGCGATGCGGCCCAGGCGGCGCAGCAGCGCGGGCCATTCGACGTCGCCGTCGCGCTCGCTGCCATCGCCCACCCATTGACTGTACGTGCGCTGCGCCAGCGACTCGCCCACGCCGGGCAGCACGCCGCCGAAGGCCGCCATCGCGCGCAGCTGCGCCTGCGCGGCGCGCTCCAGGATGTGCATCAACATGTAGGCCTCGGCCACCGTGCGGCCCACCACCAGCGGGCCGTGGTGTTCGAGGATCAGCCCGTCGAGCGACCCCAGCGCGGCCACCAGCCGCTGCTGCTCTTCCGCGCCCAGCGCCAGGCCTTCGTAGGGGTGGTGGCCCAGGCGGCCGTGCAGGCGCATCGCCCACTGCGAGGTCGGCTGCAGCCCGCCGGGCAGCATGGCCAGCGCCACGCCCCAGGGCGAGTGCAGGTGGATCACGCATTCGACGTCGGGCCGCGCTGCGTGCACCGCGCCGTGGATCGCAAAACCGCTGGGATTGACCTTCGCGTCCGAACCGTCGACGACGCGGCCGTGCAGGTCCACCTTCACCAGGT
>LNFM01009057.1_pt1 | contig 14692 bp, 16 predicted proteins | sample 596031 | NCBI WGS metagenome assembly LNFM01 (sample SAMN04254537, study PRJNA301005) | activated carbon metagenome | isolation source: dual media filters at the Ann Arbor, Michigan drinking water treatment plant | place: USA: Ann Arbor
GGATTATTATAATACACCTGTATTTCGTCAAAATAGTCCAAATAGGATAAAAAATGTTCCAGAAACGCCTTATGTGAGGCTTCAACATATCCAGCGGACACAAATCGCCTGGTTTGTTTGGCGTGGAACATCACCTGCCTAATGGCGCTTTTTAAAGGTGTAAAAACAGCCACAAATTTAATTAAGTAGCCGGCATTGCGCAATGCCTTTAAACGGGCCCTGGGCTCGTCTCCACTGGCCATAGAGGCATCCCACGCAAAGGTTCGCTTGTCTGCCACCAACTGATTAAAAAGCACCTTTGCGAGCATTTTAGATTCAGCTTGGACAACGTCACTTGCTCTACCATCGGCAACCATACGGATTTGATCAAATTCGGGGAAGTATAACTTAAAGGTATCCACGCCCAAAACCGAAGCCGCAGAAAATGGAAAACATCCATTTACCCGCATAAAATCCAAGACATTGGTCTTTCCGCTTCCGTAACCGCCCCCAGAAAGAATCGCCGTCGGGGTTTCTAGTTTGGGAGCAAGGGTGCTTAAAATCTTAATTAAATGCGCCCGATATTCATTTCTAGAAATAGCGGGACCACTTGGGAGCATTTTCTTTGCTAAACATTTATTAAGAAAATCATCGAAGAAGTCTGCGGCGCTTTGGGTATCTACGAAATTCTTATTTATCGTCTGAGTAAGGATGGGATCATCGTCCGAAATCGTAAAAGGCTGGGCGATTTTGTCGTAACCATGTTTTCCCCACCACCAATTCCAATACAGCTTTAAATCCTCTACCTCGCCCGCCAAAAGCGAAAAATGAAATCTCTGCCCCTTCTTTAAGGCATCAAAAATGGGATTCAATGGCTGCTTCATACCAATGCCATCAACTGCGGTCAATGCACCAGTTGCACGATACACTAGAAGCTGCCGCGTTTCAATTGGACAGGAGTGCCCGAAGGTTGCGGCGCGACCATTTGTAAACTGTAATTGCGACAGCACCATCGGCATGGTGCTGTGACCAACACAATTATCCGGAGAACGGGAAAAACCGGGCGGGAAAGCACCAAGGAGTGCCAGCAAAAGCTGTCTGGCGCCGGCCGGGTCAGGCGTATTGCGCGAGTGCGGTCCCCGTCAGACGGCAGATCTGCCATTCCTTCATGCGCTTGGCGCCGAGGGATTCGTAAAACTTGATCGCCGGCTCGTTCCAGTCCAGCACGGACCACTCCATCCGGCCGCAGCCACGGGCGTTAGCGATCTTGGCGAGGTGGAGGAGCAGGGCCTTGCCGGCGCCGGCGCCGCGGAACTCCGGTTTCACGAACAGATCCTCGAGGTAGAGGCCGGGCTTGGCGAGGAAGGTGGAGTAATTGAAGAAATACAAAGCGAAGCCGGCCGGGTGGCCGTTGACCTCCGCGATCACAACCTGCGCCGCAGGCGGCGACCCGAAGAGCGTGTGGTGCAGCGCCGTCTCGGTGGCGACGACCTCGTGCGCCAGTTTCTCGTAGACCGCGAGGTCACGGATGAAATTCAAGATCAGCGGCACATCGGCGGCAGTGGCGGAACGGATTGAGCAGGGCATGGGCGGATCATAAGGTGCCGGGTGCCGCAGTGGCGAGAGCATCATCCGGCCGTCAAGGGCGCAATCGGGCGTAAAAATCCGGCACCGCCGGATTATCCCATTGCGGGAGCAACCGGCCGCGGTTGGTGTCCCAGCCAATCAACATGAAACATCATATCCCCTGTTCGGTCTGGGTTCTGCGGCGCGGTTTGGTGGTGATCCTGCTCGGTGCTTCCCTTGCCGCCTTGTCCGGCTGCATTGCGGTGGCGGCCGGGGCCGGGGCGGGAGCCGTGGCGTATGTGCGCGGCGACTTGGAGGCCAATCTGGAGCATGACTACGCCCAGGTGCTCAAGGCGGCCCGGAAGGCGGTCGAAGACCTGGAGTTCGCCAAAGTCAGTGAGAACAAGGACGCGTTAAAGGCCGTGCTGGTCTCCCGCACCGCCATGGACAAGAAGGTGGAGATCATCGTCAGCAACACCGGCAAGACCCTGACCAACATCAAGATTCGCGTCGGCCTGATCGGTGATCAGGAGCTTTCGATGAAGATATTGGACAAAATCAAGTCCCGGCTCTGAGGGCGCCGCCGGTGGGTGGAGATGCGGGTTGCAATGCAGGCAGGCGCGTCTGATACCAAGGGCTTACTATTCCATGTTACGTAAGCTCATTTCCAAAATCCGGCAGACCTTCAATAGGGACGCGAAGCGCCCGGAGACCAAGCCAGTCCACAAATCCGTCCGGCCCGCACTCAAAAGCGGCCACCCGCGCCACGAAAAGCGGGGCGGCCACGCTCCCCGTTCCGATGCGCCCCGGCATCCCGCCCCGGCCCATGCTGCGGCCAGACCCGCCGCGCACCCGCCGCGCACCGCGCACATCGCCAAGCCGCTGCCCGAGGTGCCGAAAATGGACACGGCTTTCACCGCCCTCGGTCTGAGCGACCGCATCGCCTATGCAGTGCAGCAAAAGGGCTACGAGATTCCGACTCCCATTCAGGCCCAGGCCATCCCGGTCGTATTGGCCGGCCGGGACGTCATCGGCTCGGCGCAGACGGGCACGGGCAAGACGGCGGCGTTTTCCCTGCCCATCCTCCAACGGCTCGGCACGCACGGCCCCATCCGTTGCCTCGTGCTCGAGCCCACCCGGGAACTCGCCCTCCAAGTCGAGGAGTCCTTTAAGGTATATTCCAAGTTCACCGATCTGCGCACCACTGTGATCTACGGCGGGGTCGGCTACGGCAAGCAGCGCGAGGATCTCGCGCGCGGCATGGACATCCTCGTCGCCACGCCCGGCCGGCTGCTCGACTTCATGGAGCAGGGTGAGATCAGGCTCGACCAGGTCCAGACCCTCGTGCTCGACGAGGTGGACCGCATGCTCGACATGGGTTTCCTCCCGGATGTGAAGCGCATCGTGGCCAAGGTGTCGAAGAACCGGCAGACGCTGTTTTTCACGGCGACCCTGCCGCCCGAAATCGCGCAACTGGCGGCGTGGGCGCTGCGCGATCCGTTCAAGATCGCCGTCAGCCGCGAGCGTTCCACCGCCGAGACCATCACGCACGCCTTCTACCCGGTGGTGCAGGCGCAGAAATTCGAGCTCCTGGCGCACCTGCTGGAACAGACCCAATACCACAGCGTCCTCATCTTCTCGCGCACCAAGAGCGGCGCCGACTACGTGGCCAGCCGGCTCAAGCAGGCCGGCCACACCTGCGCCGTGATGCACGCCGACCGCAGCCAGCAGGAGCGGGTGGATGCGCTCAAGGGCTTCAAGTCCGGCCAATTCGAGGTGCTCGTCGCCACCGATGTCGCCGCGCGCGGGCTCGACATCGCCGATGTGTCGCACGTCATCAATTTCGACGTCCCGGAGAACCCCGAGGACTATGTCCACCGCATCGGCCGCACCGGCCGCGCCCAGAAGACGGGCGACGCCTTCACGCTGGTGACGGAGGAGACGTGGCGCGACGCGCGCAGCATCGAGCGCTTCATCGGCATGAGCATCGAGTGGAAAAAGGTCGAAGGCTTCGACTACACCTACTCGGGCATCTTCGATGGCGGCGGCATGCCGCAGGTGGCGCCCGAGAAACCGAAAAGCCGCCTGATGCGCGGCGGGCGGCGCTGAGGGCCGTCTTCCGGGACAGGCAACGATGGGGTGACGATACGAGAAGGGCTTGAAACGAGCGGACTCACCGGGTCGCCTCAATCCATGCCATCCGCCAAACCCACCGTGCTGATCCTTTGCACCGGCAACTCCTGCCGCAGTCATCTGGCGGAGGGCATTTTGCGCGCGGCCGCCGGAGATCTGTTTGACGTGCAGAGTGCGGGTTCCAAGCCCGCCGGCCATGTGCATCCCCTGGCGATCCAGGTGATGCGTGAGATCGGGATCGATATCGCGGCACACCGCTCGAAATCCATGGCCGAGTTCCTGTCCACGCCAATCGAGACGGTGATCACGGTGTGCGGCAACGCCGACCAGGCGTGTCCGATCTTTCCGGGGCAGGTGAACCGTCACCACTGGCCTTTTGACGACCCGGCGCTCGCCACGGGCACGGAGGCGGAGCAACTCGCCGTCTTCCGCCGCGTGCGCGACGAGATCCGGCGCCGGTTCGAGGCCTATGCCGCCGGGCGGCGGGACGCCCTGAAGTCCGCACCGCGCTGAGCGCTCGCGGGAATGGAGTTGCGCGGGGCGGGGCAGGCGTTTCGCTGGCCGGCTTTCATGAAACTCCACATTCCCGCCGGTGATTTCGCCGGCTACATCTTCGACCTCGACGGCACGCTGGTGGACACGATGCCGCTGCATTACCGCGCGTGGAACCGGGCGATGCAGCAGGCGGGACTGAAGGAGGAATTGGACGAGGACATGTTTTATTCGCTCGGGGGCATGCCGTCGCGCCGCGTGGCGAAAATCTTGGCCGACCACTACGGGCTCAGCGTCGATGTCGAAAAGGTCTTCCACCAGAAAGAGGCGTTGTTTCTCGAATTGCGCGCGGAAATGAAACTGATCGAGGCGGTGGTGGCGTTCGCCCGGCGGGCAGTGGCGCAGGGCGTTCCGGTCAGTGTCGCGTCCGGCGGACCGCGCCACACCGTGCGGCACACCCTGGAGCTCATGCATCTGCATGAGCTTTTCCCGGTGGTGGTGACGCCGGAGGATGTGGCGCACGGCAAGCCGGCCCCCGACATGTTTTTGCTCGCGGCTGAAAAGATGGGCGTGCCGCCACTGAAGTGTCTGGTGTTTGAGGATGCGGAGCCGGGCATCCAGGCGGCCAAGGCGGCCGGGATGAAATGGGTGCGGGTGCCGAGCCGGACCTGAACCGGCCGCTTTTGGTTTGTCTCAAAACCCGCCACGCGGTGGGCTGAACGCATGACATTTGCCGAACTCGCCAACCAGGGGATCCTGACCCAACCGCTCTATGAGCCCGGCAAGCCGATTGACCAGGTGGCGCGGGAACTGGGGCTGGACCCGGCGGGCATCATCAAGCTCGCGTCGAACGAGAATCCGTTCGGGCCGTCACCCAAAGCCGTCGCGGCGGCGGAGCGGGCGTTGCGCGAGGCGAACCTTTATCCCGACGGCGGCTATTATGCGCTGCGGCAGAAACTCGCGGCCAAGTGGAATCTGGGCATGGACCAGTTCATCATCGGTGACGGCTCGAACGAGCTCATCGAATTGCTCGGCCACGCATTCCTCGCGCCAGGCGTGGAGTGCGTGATGCCCCGATCCTCGTTCATGGTCTACAAGCTGGTCACGCTGATGTTCGGGGCGACCCCGGTGGAGGTGCCCTTGGTGGACATGCGGCAGGATCTCAAACTGCTGGTGGCGGCGGTGACCCCGCGCACGCGGCTGGTTTTTCTGGCGAGCCCAGCTAATCCAATCGGAGCGACAAATTCCGCAGAGGAAATATCCGAACTGGTGCGGTCGTTGCCCCCGCACGTGATCCTGGTCTTCGACGAGGCCTATGCGGAATTTCTTGATCCGGCGCCCGATTTGCGGCCGCTCATCGCTGAGGGCCGGAAGGTGATCTGCCTGCGGACTTTTTCAAAAATCTACGGTCTCGCCGCGCTCCGGGTGGGCTACGGTTATGCGGCGCCGGAGCTGATCGCCATCGTGCAGCGCGCCCGCCAGCCGTTCAATGTGAACGGCATCGCCGTCGCGGCCGCGATCGCAGCGCTCGATGATCACGAGTTTGTGGAAAAATACCGGCGGGAAAATGCGGCCGGCCGGACGCTGCTGGCCGATGGCTTCCGCAGGCTCGGGCTCGCCTTCGTGCCCGGCGGCGGGAATTTCCTGCTCGTTAAGGTGGGTGACGGCGCGCGTGTCTTCGGGGCGTTGCAGCAGCGGGGCGTCATCACCCGGCCGGTGAACCCCTATGGGCTGCCGGAGTGGCTGCGCATCACGGTGGGCACTCGGGCGCAAAACGAGCGCCTGTTGGCGGCGCTGGCGGAAATCCTGCCCACTTGACTAACGGCCGCGTTTTCTCGCGGCCGCGCGCTTCAGGCGGTCATGGATGGCCGCCGCCAATCCGCCGCCCTCCGCCGGCAAAGGCTCCACCCAGATCTGCCGGTAGCCGCCGGCGTCGGCCCGCCGCAGCACTTCGTAGAGATTGCGCGCCACTTCCTTGAGGGCGCCCCGCCGGCTCAGCCAAAACGCGTGCGGCAGGTTTTTTTTGCCCGGCGGGCGCAGGAACACCGCCGCCACGCCCGTCGGCAGCTTGCCGGCGGGGCGGCGCAAGACCAGCGGGGTGCGCGGGCTGTAATGCCGCTCCAGCATTCCGGGCGCGAGTTGCTGCGCCTGCGGATGGCGGGATCTGGCCGTGGGCACCTTTCGGCCGAGGAAGCGCCCGAGCTGATCCGCCGTCACCGCGCCCGGTCGCAAGATCCGGGCTTTTCCTGGATTGGTCACATCGAGGACGGTGGATTCCACGCCCACGGGGCACGCCCCGCCGTCAAGAAGGTGCGGAATGCGCCGGCCCAGGCCTTCGCGCACATGCTCCGCCGTGGTGGGGCTGATGTAGCCGAAAAGATTGGCGCTGGGCGCCGCCAGCGGGATTTTGGCCAGCCGCAGTAACCTGCGGGCCAGCGGATGCGACGGGGCGCGGATCGCGACCGTCGGGCCGCCGGAGGTCACGACACCGGGCACCAGGTTTTTTTTGGGCAGCACGAGGGTCAGCGGGCCGGGCCAGAAGCGCCGGGCCAGCCGGCGCGCCGTGTCATTAAATTCAGCCAGTTGCTCGGCCTGGGCCAAATCGAGCACATGCACGATCAGCGGGTCATTGGCCGGCCTTCGCTTGGCCCGGAAGATTGCGCGGCAGGCTTTGGCATCGAGCGCATGGGCGGCCAGTCCATAGACCGTTTCGGTCGGGATCGCCACCAGCGCACCGCGTTGCAGCGCCTTGGCCAGACGGCGCAGGCTGGTGAGGGAGGGGGAATGAACATGGACCTGCATATTTCGGGCGACAAAAAAGCCGGAGCACATGCTCCGGCGGAAAAGGTAAGCCGGCAACGGCTTATTGCATCGTCAGCATGTTGCGCGCGCGCTTGATGTTCGACGTGACGCGGCGCTGCTGCTTGGCGGAAAAGCCGGTGTATTTGCGGGGCAGGATCTTGCCGGTGTCCGTGATGAAGCGGCTCATCAGCTGGGGGCTGGTAAAGGGAATTTCCTCGGGCTTGAGGGTCTGGGTCTTGGTTTCGGTCGTGCTCATGATGGGAAAAGGATTCGGAAGGTTGGCTTTCAGTCTACCCCTGTCAACGGGCATTTTTGGTTTGCCAAACCCTTGCGGCGGCCATGCTTGGGCAGGCCTTTAGTCCCCGTAGCTCAAATGGATAGAGCACGCGTTTCCTAAACGTGTGATCCCGGTTCAATTCCGGGCGGGGGCACCAGCCTTCGCCGAGCAATGCGTGGACGAAGGCTGCCCTCCGAAGCCTTTGGCGAAGGAGGGGGTGTGATCCGCTATGCAGCCCGAGTGTGGCTACGGCTGGCAGGCCAGCTTTCTTTTTCCGGGGCGGAAATAAAATGGCCTTCGCTCCTATGGAGCTACGGCTCGGCAAGCCACCGCGCCGCGAAGGCTGTCTCGCCGTAGCCCGCAGGGCGGAGGCAGACTACATCCCGCTGGGAAAGGCTTTGTGATCCACCGCGCCGCCGGCCCGCACCAGCTTGAGTGCCTTGCCGTAATCCTCCAGCAGCCGCAGGGCATAGCGCAGGCGCTTCCGCTGCATGGCGTCTTCCTTGCCGAGGTCAGCCGCGCCATCGGCGGCGTTCAGGTTCTGCTCGGCGTGCTGGATGATGACGTGCTCGGGAATCCAGCAAAGCCGGTTGTTCTTGGTGCCGCTCATGCGCAGTTCCGCCACCGGGTAACTGCCGCCGCGGCTCGCCGACACGGTTACGATGAGGCCGGGCTTGTGGCCGACTTCGCCGGCCGTGCAGTTGAGCAGGAAGTTCTTCACGCCGGGCGTCGCCATGCCGCTCCACTCCGGTGTCACGACGACCAACGCGTCCGCCGCCTTCAACTCGGCGGAGATCGGATCCCACAGCGCATCGGGGGCGCCGCCGGTGGTCTCGTCCCACAGGGGCAGGGGATTGCCGCTCAGACTGCAGAGATGGGTTTCGGCCCCGGAATGTTCGCGCGCCAGCACCGCCTGCACATATTTCGCGACCTTGAGCGACTGGGCTTCCGCGCGGTGGCTGCCGCTCAGGATGAAAAATTTCATGCGCTCCCTATGCCCCACCTAGGGCTTGCTTGCAAGCAGAGCGCGCTCAAACATTCCGGCCCGTGTCCAATTCCTTCGGCCAATTTTTCCGTATCACCACCTGGGGCGAAAGTCATGGGCCGGCCGTGGGCGTGGTCATCGACGGCTGCCCGGCGCGTCTGCCGCTGGCGGCGGAGGACATCCAGCCCGATCTGGATCGCCGCCGTCCGGGCCAGAGTGACATCACGACGCCGCGCAAAGAGGCCGACAAGGTCGAGATATTGTCCGGGGTCTTCGAAGGCCGGACCACCGGCGCACCCATCGCCCTGGTGGTGCACAGCAGCGACCAGCGGCCCGAGGCCTACGCCGAAATGCGGGAAAAATTCCGCCCGTCACACGCCGACTTCACCTATCAGGCCAAATACGGCCACCGTGACCATCGCGGCGGCGGGCGCTCCTCGGCCCGCGAAACCATCGGTCGGGTGGCCGCCGGAGCCGTCGCCAAGAAGATTCTCCATCTGGCGAACAAGCTCGAGGTCCGTGCCTACGTGACGCGCATCCACGACATCGCCGCGCCGACAATCACCGGGTTTCCCACGCTCGCCGAGGTCGAGGCCAACGCCGTGCGTTGTCCCGATGCCGCCGCTGCCGCGAAGATGATCGAGCGCATCAAGCAGGCGCGCAGCGAGGGCAACTCCGTGGGCGGCATCATCGAGTGCCGCGTGCGCCACATGCCCGTCGGGCTCGGCGAGCCGGTGTTCGACCGGCTCGAGGCTGATTTGGCCAAGGCCATGCTCTCCTTGCCCGCGACCAAGGGGTTTGAGATCGGCAGCGGCTTTGCCGGCACGCTCCTCAAGGGTTCCGTCCACAACGACGCCTTTGTCTCCCAGGGCGGCCAGGTTCGCACGGCGACCAACTATTCGGGCGGGGTGCAGGGTGGCATCAGCAACGGCGAGGAGATTGTCTTCCGCACCGCCTTCAAGCCCACCGCGACCATCCTCCAGCCGCAGAAGACCGTGGATATCCACGGCCAGGAGACCGAACTGCAGGCGCGGGGCCGGCACGATCCGTGCGTGCTGCCGCGCGCCGTGGTGATGGTCGAGGCCATGGCGGCGCTCGTGCTGGTGGACCACTGGATGCGTCAGGCGGCGCAGAACCAGACGTTTAAATTCTGAAGGTGAGGCGCGTTGACCCCAACGCGCCTAGACCGCCCCCTGGCAAAATCAACGCGTTGAGGTCAACGCGTTCCACCCTTCCCAAACAAAACGCAGATTGTCTTTTGCGCGATTTGCGCCTCTTTGCGGCTACATGAGCTCCCCGGTTTATTTTGTCCTCGGCACGCCCGGTTCGGGCCGGCGCGCCCTCGTGCGCGACCTGATCGAGAACGGACTCGCGGCGGAGGACCGGGCGCTGGTGTTGCTGGCGGAGGGTGAGGCCGCCGACCCGCTCGACGTCAGGCTGGCCGGCCTGCCCAATGCCGAGGTTCGCCGCTGGACCTGGCATGAGCCGGCCCTGCCGCCGGTCGATCTGCCGCCGGGCACGACGGTTTTCTTTTTGACGGACTCGCTGGCCAGCCCGATCGACCAGTTGGAAGCCCTGAAACCCTGGCTGGAGGAGCACGGCGCCACCCTCGCGCGGATTTTTTGTGTCGTGGATTGCCGGCTCGCGGAGAAACAGCCGGTGCTCCGGCAATGGTTCGACGCCTGCATCCATTTTGCCGACGTCGTGTTTCTCACCCATCGCGAGGGCCTCGCCAACAAGTGGCTCAGCGACTTCATCAAGCATTACACCCACGAGCGGTTTCCGTGTCACTTCGTCCAGGTAAAGTCGAAAGGCGACCTGGCGACGCCGCTGGTGTGGCTTGATCCCACCGCCCGCCGGGTCTCGCAATACTTCGACGAGGGCGAGACCTGCGAGATCGAGGGCCTGGAGACGGACGATGAGGAGGAGGAAGAAGACACCGGCCTGCTCCCCCCCGAACCCTATTTTGTGCGGCTGGGCAACGGCCGGCGCGAAAAAACCGTTCCCGTTCTGCGCGATTACCTGCCCAAAAAATAACCCGCCCGAATATCGGCGGAATTGCCGCCCTCGGTTGCGCTATGCTCCGGCGCATGATTCAACCTGAACCCGTCTTGTCCGCTCCCGTCCAGTCTCTGCCCACTCCGCGCACGATGTATCGGGCGCTCGCCCGGCGCGACGCCGCCTACGAGGGCGTCTTTTTCACCGGCGTCAAGACGACCGGCATCTTCTGCCGTCCGACCTGCCGCGCCAAGAAACCCAAACCACAGAACGTTGAGTTTTTCCCCACCATCAACGAGGCGCTGCACGGCGGCTACCGCCCGTGCCGGCTGTGCCGGCCGATGGATCGCACCAAGCCGGTGCCGCCGCTCGTTGAGCGCCTGCGGCGCGCCGTCGAGGAATCCGTGGATGGCCGCGTGACGGACAAGAATCTGGCCACGATGGGCATCGAGCCCTCGACCGCGCGCCGGCAGTTCCAAGCCTATCACGGCATGACCTTCCATGCCTATCAGCGCGCGCGCCGGATGGGCCTGGCCCTGCGGGATGTGAAAGCCGGCAAGGCCGTCATCGAGGTGCAACTGGCCCGCGGCTACGAGTCCACCAGCGGATTTCGCGAGGCGTTCACGCGCATCTTCGGCCAGCCGCCCCGGGACGCCAAGGCCGGTGCCTGCCTGCTCGCTCAGCGGCTGGAGACGCCGCTCGGCACCGTGCTCGCGCTGGCCGACGAGCACGGGTTGCGTTTGCTGGAGTTTGTCGATCGCCGCGGGCTCGAACGCGAACTGGCCGGTCTACGCCGCCGTTTGAAGTGCGCGATCGTGCCGGGCAGCAGCGCGGTGCTGGAGGAAACACAGCGGCAGTTGACCCGTTATTTCACCGGCGAATCGCTGGCCTTTGATCTGCCGCTCGCGCCGGTCGGGTCAGATTTTCAGCGGCGCGTGTGGACCGAGTTGCAGCGCATCCCGGCCGGTCGCACCCGCAGTTATGCGGAGATGGCCCGCCAGCTGGGCCTGCCCAAGGCCCCGCGCGCCATCGGCCGGGCCAACGGCTCGAACATGCTGGCCCTCGTCATTCCCTGCCATCGCGTGATCAATGCCGACGGTTCGCTGAACGGCTACGCGGGCGGCGTCTGGCGCAAGCAGCGGTTGCTGGAACACGAGCGCAAGTTTGCGCCAGGTGGAGCGCGCTGACCCGGCGCGCTTGGGAGAAACGCGTTGAGGTCAACGCGTTCCACCTCTGCAACAAAACACTTGCGCCACCCCCGGCGGGGCGTATCCATGCCCCTTCTGTTTTTTGCCCGGGTGGTGGAATTGGTAGACACGCAGGTCTCAGAAGCCTGTGCTTAATCGCATGCGAGTTCGAGTCTCGCCTCGGGCACCATCCTTCGCTCCACATCGCGGAGCGAGTGACTTCACAGGAGGCGTCGGTTCTCAGTGAGAAATGACACGGTCACGGGCAATTGTTGACTGGCCAGCCTCGCGAGGTATTCGTCCACCGTCTTGGCTGGTTTTTTGAGGCGTGCTCTGCAGGTCTTTGCTGCGGCGCAAACCGCCTGCGGCATCAGGTCGGTCAGGTTACTGATGAATTCATCGGGATGTTGCGCCTCGATTTCATACGGTTCGAGAACGGCGGCCGGGAAGTGCTTGAGGTTGAAGGTCACGATCACATCGGCCCGTCCCCGGATCGCCGCCGCCAGAACATGGCGGTCGTCGGCATCCGGCATCGTTAGTCCGCCGATCAAGGCCTCATGGCCTGTCACCAGGCTGTCGTAGGCGTGCGCGTTCATCAATTGGCGGGTCCGCTCCAATTGTTCCCGCCTGAGATCTTTGCGCTGCTCCAGCACCGCCTCGATCCACTCCTCATGGATTTGATTGCTCCACTTGGCGCGAAACAGTCCGGTGGTGGCGAGCTGCAGCAAGAGATCGCGCAGGGGCGCCGGATAGAGCACGCAGGCATCAAACAGAGCGGTGAAATGCGTGCCCATGTCGGTTCACCGGCTCAGTAGCCTTGGTCGAGTTCCTGAGCCTGGGCGGCCAAGGTATCCAGCGCTTTCTGCCGGGCGACGTCCTCGGTCAGCTTGAAGCCCATGAGGTCACTGAATCGGATGCGGCGATGCGCCCCGACCTTGCGGTAGGGAATTTTCTTCGTCCGGAGCATTTCGACCAGATGAGGCCGGGATACACCCAGCAGATCGGCCGCCTGTTGGGTGGTCAGCTCCGAATGCACCGGAATGACAGTGACCGCGTTGCCGCGCGCCAACTGGGCCAGGATCTGGGCGATGAGCGGCGCAGTCGCGGCCGGCAGGGGCACGAGCTCGGGCTGCCCGCGGCCATGGGCGGGAAACGACAATTGCGGTAGGGTGCGACGGGGCTGGGCGAGCAATTCAGCCAGCGTGCGGCTGGATTCGCGCGCCATTTCCTGGTCGTCAGGCGTGGGCATGACCGGGGGTGCGGACAGGCGTTGAGCAGGGAGGGAGGCCATAGTGATTCCTAAATTGAGGGCTTTGTTAGTAAACGCAATAATCGAAACGGACGAAGCATCCGAAACTTGAGCCCGATCAGCGTAAAATAGGTAAAACTATGACTTCAAAGTGCTTCCGAGGAGAGCGGGGACGAGGCGATCCAGTTCAGGGTGGACGATGGCGGCCACATCGAAGGGCGGAGCGTGCTGATCGAAGCGGGCTTGTAGACGATAGGCCATCTCTTCGAGGGGATTGGTGCGGTAGCCGCCGGACAGGAGGTGGCCCAACGCATAAGCCATGATGAAGCGTTCGGGGCCGAGGTGCTGCCACTGGACCACATGCACGAGCTCGTGGAAATGCAGCGACTCATCGCGTTCATAGCCGTGCCGCACGAAAAAGGAGGAGAGATAGGTGATGCCGGCGGCATCCAAGTTCTCGAATTCGTCGAAGCCGGTCAGGCCCATGCTGGCAAGCGGAGGTGCGGGCACCTTGGCCACGGCAATGACCTTGGTCGACACCAGCAGTGTTGGGGAATAGTAGGAGCCCAGCCGCGGGAACCCGAGATCAACGACCGGACGCGCCTGCGCCGCGTGGGCTGCGAGGGTGCGGTCGATCCACGCCCTCACGTCCGGGAGCTTTTGCTGGAGTTGCTGCAGGCTCATGGCACTGGGTCGAAGGCGCAGGGGCGTTGCTTGAAAAATACAAAGCCAGCCCCTTGCCGGGTATTCTGTCTGATCTCTATGCCGACAAAAGCGCCAGGCGCCTTGCCTCTGGATCGCGCGGAGTAGGCATCTCGTCATAGGTGCGACCGCGGAGCTCGCGGCCAGTCAGATCCTTTCGCACACCGCCCCACTGCTTGAAGAAAAATGCCGTCCCGGACTTCCGGCACTGCCGGAAAATCGACCGGACCCATTCGATCTTCATTTCCCGGGCTCCGGGTCCACTTTCCCCGCCGACAATTGCCCAATCGATGCCTTCGAGCGGCAGATCGTCGATCGCGCCGATAAGTGGTTCGAGGGAAAGAAATCGAACCGCTGCAGGGACGCGCTGGAGATCATTCACGCGGTGGACAACGCGGGAATCTTCCACGCTCACCCCCATCCAGACGTTCGGAGCCCAGTCGAGCTGCCCGGCTATTTCAACCAATCGGTCGCTTCTTTTGGTAAGAATTTGAAACGTATGCTGAGGACAGGCCCGCATGGTCGCGAAGACTTTTTTGATGAATTCCAGCGGGACTTTCTCGTGAAAAAGATCGCTCATCGAATTCACAAAGATCACGCGCGGGGTCTTCCAAAATTTGGGCGCCTCAACCAGATCCTCGTGCAAGGTGACGGCAAAACCATTGGCATACCGTTCGTTGCCCATCGCCTGGAGCCGCAGCGCCATGCGCTCGGCATAACAGTGCTTGCAGCCCGCGCTGACCTTGCTGCACCCCGTCACCGGGTTCCAGGTGGATTCGGTCCATTCAATGTGGGATTTGCCGCGCATGTTCTACTGTAGGACCACCGGCTGTGGATTCTCAAGCGACGAGTAGCCCAGACCGAACACTTTCTCCATTTTGCCCGTGGCATGGAGCGATTTGAGCACTGTATTCGCGTGTTTAGGCAAAAATCCCTTCTCCAACGTAAAACGATAGATGGCAGCCGTGGTCCCAAGGACTTTGGCAAGGATGGCAGTGGAGAGTTCGCTTTCGAAGACCTGCAACTTGTTTGTCTTGCCCCAGTCCATTGGAAGCTCTCCGGGGAGATTGAAACGTCCTTCGCGGTCTATGTCGAAATTCGCTTCGCCGGTCCGATCATCCAAATGCCAGGCCGCCTCCAGAAATTTCTCCAACCCCTTCAAGTTGGATGAGCCAAACATCACGCCGTGGATATTGCTCCCCTTTTTGATGGAAAAAGGCGCCAGATAATACTCTTCGTCCGTTGGTATGAGCGATCGGTAATAGTCTACAATGGCTCGATGCGTATCGTAGAAAGACGTCGTGGGACCGAATGCTTTGGCT
>LNFM01007182.1_pt1 | contig 14691 bp, 14 predicted proteins | sample 596031 | NCBI WGS metagenome assembly LNFM01 (sample SAMN04254537, study PRJNA301005) | activated carbon metagenome | isolation source: dual media filters at the Ann Arbor, Michigan drinking water treatment plant | place: USA: Ann Arbor
GCCCGGTGGGCCTCTGGCGCCAGACCGATGCCGAAGGCCGCATCAGCGTGCCGGTGCCGCTGGCGGCGAACTGGCTGCTGCGGGGTGTGGACCTGCGCCCGGCAGAAAGCCGCGCCGACGCCTGGGACAGCCGCTTCATCACCCTGGCCTTCCAGGTGCTGCCCAGGCCCTGAGGCTCGTCGCCCCGGCCGCCTGGCCCTGCTGCCTTGCCGTGCTGCCCGGCCGGCGCTTCAGCGCACCCGTGGGGTCCACCACCGCTGGAGTCCCCGCGCGGCCGGCGGCGCGGTCGGCGTCATCGGAGCACCTCGGTCACGAAGTAGACGGTCGCCTTGACCAGGGCGAACACCACGCCTGAAACCACGACGGCAGAGACCGCCGCTGCCGCAAGCCCAGCCAGGATCCACAGACCGTCCCGCTCCAGGATGCCCAGCGCCAGCAGGCTGATGGCCAGTGCCGGCAGCATGTTGCCCAGCGGTACCGGCAGCACCAGCACGACCGCGAGCAGCAGGCACACGACGCCGACCAGATACTCCATCGGCGGCAGGGCCAGCCGCACCGCGCGGGGCCGCAGCAGCCGTTCCGCGCGGGCCAGCCAGGGGCCGATGCGCTGCACCAGCAAGGCAAAGTCCGAGCGCGGCATCGTGCGGCGTGCGATCACTGCCGGCAGCCAGGGCCGGAGGCCAAAGGCCAGCTGCGCGGCCAGGAAGACCAGCGGCGCACCGAGGATGACCGACGTGCCCGGGGGCACCGGCAGCACGTTGGGCACCGCGAAGACGAACAGGAGCGCCGCCAGCGCACGGTCGCCCAGGGCCGCCAGCAGGTCACCGACGGAAATGCGCTCGCGGCTGTCGTCGTGCGCCAGGGTCTGCAGCATGAGCGACAGCGTGGCCTTGGCGGCCGGGCCCGAGACCGGCTCGATCATGAGCACTGTCCCTTCGAGGGCGACGCGGTGCGGCACACCCTCATCGCACTCACCGTCGCCTCCGGCCCGCACGCGGGGTGCAACGCGTGACGCCAACGCTCGTCACCATGCTCAGGGCCGCGCCGGGTCGGCGCCATCCTCGGCCGGGTCGCCGTCGGCCACGCGGCTCGCCAGCACCTTGTCGATCGTCTTGCCGTCCATGTCGACGATCTCGAAATGCCAGCCCTCCCAGTTCACGGCATCGGCCACCTTGGGCAGGCGTCCGGTCAGCAGCATCATCATGCCGCTGAGGGTCTGGTAGCGGCCGCGGTCTTCTTCGGGCACGGCCGTGAGTTCCAGGCGGTCTTTCAGCTCGGGCACCGGGATGTGCCCGTCCAGCAGCCAGCTGCCGTCCTCGCGCTGCACGGCCCAGGCCGTCTGCGGGTCGCGCGGGCGGAACTCACCGGTGATCGCCTCGACCAGGTCCTGCAGCGTGACCAGGCCCTGCACCTCGCCGTACTCGTCGATCACGAAGGCCATCTGGACGTGGGACTGCCGGAAGTTGTCCAGCAGCTCCATGCCGGTCAGCGTCTCGGGCACGTACAGTGGCTGCTCCAGGGGCTGGTCGCGCAGTTCGCGGGCGCCGTCGCGCATCGCGCGCGACAACCACTGCCGCGCGTTGACCACACCTTGCAGGTGGTCCAGGCCGCCCTTGACCACCGGAAACCGGGCATGGTCGCTGGCGTCCACCCGCGCGAGGTTGACGTCGAAAGCCAGGTCGATGTCGAGCGTCACGATGTCGGCACGCGGCACCATCAGCGAGCCGATCTGCCGGTCGTCGAGCCGGAACACGTTGCGCAACATCGTGTGCTCCTGCGACTCGATCACGCCGGCCGTCGTGCCTTCGGCGAGCATGGCGTGGATCTCTTCTTCGGTGACGGCGTTGCCGCCGTTGTCCTTCACGCCCATCAGGCGCAGCAGCGCGTGGGTGGAGATGGACAGCAGCTTGACGAAGGGCTTGGTGGCGATGGCCAGCCAGTTGATGGGCCGCGCCACGAGGCGGGCCAGGGTCTCGGGATGGGTCTGCCCCAGCCGCTTGGGCACCAGTTCGCCCACGACGATGGAGAAGTAGGTGATGACGACCACCACCAGACCCGTGGCACCGTAGCTGGCCCAGGTCTCGGCCACACCCAGGGAAAGCAGCCAGAGGGCCAGCGGCCCGGCCAGCGCGGCTTCGCCGACGATGCCGTTGAGCACGCCGATCGAGGTGATGCCGATCTGGATGGTGGACAGGAAGCGCGTCGGGTCCTCGCCCAAGGTGACGGCGGCCGCGGCCGAGCGGTCGCCGGCGTCGACGAGCTTCTGCAGCCGTGCCTTGCGCGCAGTCACCAGGGCGAGCTCGGACATGGCGAACAGCCCGTTGAGCAGGATCAAGGCAATGAGAATGGCAATTTCCATGGGGAACCCGTAGATGGACGGTGTGGCTCAGCGCATCAGATCGGCTGCAGGATGCCTGCCGAGAGCAGCGCGAGCACCAGCAGGCCCAGCGCGATGCGGTAGGCGACGAAGGGCAGGTAGCTGCGCGTCGAGATGTACTTCATGAAGACGACGATGACGCCGTAGCCCACGCCGAAGGCCACGACGGTGGCCAGCAGGGTGGGCCCGGGCGCCACCGGGCTGCCCACCTCGGCGCTGCGCCACAGCTGGTAGAAGCCCGAGGCCAGCACGGCGGGCACGGCCAGCAGGAAGGAATAGCGCGCCGCGGCTTCGCGTGTGTAGCCCATCAGCAGGCCGGCCGTGATGGTGCCGCCCGAGCGCGACACGCCTGGGATGAGCGCCAGCGCCTGCGCCAGGCCGAAGAGCAGGCCGTGGCGCCAGCTCAGTTCCTTCAGCGTGCGGCGCTGCGCGCCGAGACGGTCGGCCGCCCACAGCAGCAGCGCAAAGACGATCAACATGGCCGCCGTGAGGTACAGGTTGCGCAGCGACGTCTCGATCGCATCCTTGAACAGCAGGCCCAGGATGGCGATCGGCAGCGTGCCGATCAGGATCAACCAGCCCATGCGCGAATCGGCGTCGGCATGCCTGCCGGCGCTGGCCAGCGAGCGCCACCACGACGCCGCAATGGCCGTCAGTTCGCGCCGGAAGTACAGCAGCACGGCGGCCTCGGTGCCGATCTGGGTGATGGCCGTGAACGCCGCGCCGGGGTCGCCGCCCGAGGGCAGCAGCGGCCCGAAGATGCGCAGGTGCGCGCTCGACGAGACGGGCAGGAACTCGGTCAGGCCCTGCAGCAGGCCCAGGAAGGCCGCTTCGGCCCACGCGGCGCCGCTCACGCGGCCCTCGCACGGTGCGACAGGCGGGCAGGGTCGTTCATGCGTCGCCGACGCGGGACACGACCGCCATGGTCGGGGAGTGGGTGGTGCTCTGGTTCACGGTGATCCTGTCGGGTGAAGTTCCGGGAGGGGCGGGATCGGTGCGTCGCCAGGGAGGCAGATCGCGGCCGGTCGTGCGTGGGGGAAGTTCGCCACCGCTGCCCGGGTGGCGGCCTGCGTGGCGGACGACCACGCCAGGGAAGCCGTCGAAGACGGCGCGGCTTCAGCGCGTCAGCCCGCGCGGGCCGCGCAGCAGGGTGGACGCAGAGGTCCCGCGAGGAAGGGCGGGCCCGCATCGGCCGACGCGAACGCGCGCGGCGGGGCCATCACTGCCGACCCGGCACGGGGCACGAGAGCCGCTGGCAGCAAGCCGGGCGTCTCGGCCGGAGGATCGCTCTGCGCCTGAGAAGGCAGGTCGTCGAGGTGGTGGTGTTCCACCGAGCCATCATGCGCCGCCGCCAGGCCACCGGCATGGACGATGGCATGCGCTTGCTCGGGCGAAGACTGCGCAAAGGCACGCGGCGCCTCGATGGTGTTGAGACCGGACCAGAGCAGTACGACGGCGAGAAGGAGGGCGATCACCCGAGCGGGCATGCGGCGGATTCTAACGAGGCGGTTCGGCCGTTCTCGTCACGTGCGCTGGCGACGCCGCGCGGTCACGCTCAGCCCCCGCTGCGCAGCAACTGCGCCGGGTTCAGCCGCATCTGCGCCAGCAGGTACTGCGCGCCCAGCCCCAGGCTCAGGGCGCTGACACCCAGGGCCGTCAGCAGCCCGGTCCAGTAGAGCCCCGCGGGGCTCATGTCCAGACGCCACTGCAGCAGGCCGGTGGCCAGCGCGCTGCCGGCCAGCAGCGCGAAGCCTGCGGTGGCGGTGGCCAGCAACAGGTACTCCCACACCAGCACGCGGCGCAGCAGCGCATGCCGCGCGCCCAGCACGTGCATCACCGTGGCGTCGTAGAGCTGGCGGTTGCGGCTGGCCGCCACCACGCTGGCCAGCACCAGCAGGCTGGCCGCCAGGCACACGCCGGCCACCACGGCCAAACCGGCGCTGGCGCGGCCCATCAGCGCACGCGTCTCGCGCAACAACGACTCTGTGCGTGCCGTCGCGATGTTGGGCGCCACGGCAGCCAGCCTGTCCTGCGCATCGAGTGTCTGTTCGGCCGGCATCCAGGCCGCGCCCACGTGGCGGGTGATGTAGGGGTCCAGCACGCCGTCGCTGAAGATGGCCTCCAGCCACAGCCGCGATTGCATGCGCCGCTGGCTGTAGATGGCTGCCAGGCGGACGTCCACGGGCTGGCCCATGATCTCGAAGCGCAGGCGGTCACCCACCTGCAGGTTCAGCTGGTCGGCCTCGCGGTCCTCCATCGCCACCAGCGCTTCGCCGGCGTGGTCGTCGGGCCACCAGGCGCCGCGGTCGATCACCACGTCGTCGAAGTTGCCGCTGCGGTTGCTGAGCTTGTGTTCGTCACGCGACTCGCGGGCCCTTTCACCGTCGTCGCTGTCGCGCAGCGCCTGGCCGTCGACGGCGACCAGCCGGCCCAGCACCAGCGGCGCGGTCTTGATCGCTTCCAGGCCGGGCGAGGCTTGCAGCGTCTCGCGCAGCAGGGCAATCTGCTCGGTCTGCACGTCGTGGAAGACCATCGCCGGCGCCTGGGTGGGCACGGTCTCGTTGACCGTGCGCAGCAAGGTGGCCACCACCAGTGCGCAGGCCACCAGCAGCGTGAGCGCCGAGCCCAGCGAGAGCAGCGCGGTGCGCAGCGGCGAGTGCGGCTGCTGCAGCCCGGCCAGCGCCAGTCGCAGTGGCAAGGGCAGCGCCGCGTGATGTTGCAGATGGGCTGCGGCCCGGCGCAGGCCTCGCGTGGCCATGTCGAGCACCGCCAGCAGTGCGGCCGTGGCCACGACGAAAGTGAGGCCGAAGCGCGGGTCGGGCAGGGCGGCGACCAGCAGCACCAGCGTGACACTGGCCACCGCGGCGGTGATCCACCAGGCCTTGCGCGGTGTCTGCAGGGCCTGGCCCTCCACGCCCCTGAACAGCGCCGTCGGCGAGACCGTCAGCGCGCGGCCCAGCGCCGGCAGCGAAAACGCCAGCGCGGTGAGCACGCCGAACAGCAGCGCCATCCCTGCCGGCGGCCACAGGCCGTGCAGCATCAGCGTCACGGGCAGCTTGTCGGCGGCCAGTTGCGCGCCGGCCCATGCCAGGCCGATGCCGACGCCGGCGCCCGCGACACTCGCCACCACCGCCAGCAGCAGGATCTGCAGCAGCACGAAGACGGCGAGCCGGGCGTCGCGCAGCCCCAGCGCACGCAAGGTGGCCAGGCTCGTGAGCTTGCCCTGCAGGTAGGCCTGCACGCTGTTGAAGACACCCAGCCCGCCGATGAACAGCGCCGAGAAGCCGATCAGCAGCAGGCCCGAGCCGATCTGGCCCAGCACCTCGGCCATGCGGTCGCTGCGTTCGTCGAAGCTGCGCGCCTCCACCTCCAGGCTGGGAAACGCGGTGAGGAAGTCGTCACGCCAGGCGGCTGCGGACGGCGTGCTGCGCGGCTCGATGCGCACGCGGTAGTGGTACTCGACGCGGCTCAGCGGCTGCACCAGCCCGGTGGCTCTCAGTGCGCCTTCGGCCACCAGCACGGGTGCCGCACCCCAGTCGGCGCGCAGGCTGCGGTCGGGCTGGCGCACGACGAGGGCGCGCACCGTCAATTCGAGGTCACCGATGGCGACGCGGTCGCCGGGCGCAAGGCCCAGCCGCTGCGCCAGCGCGCCGTCGATGGCGGCACCCCAGCGACCGTCGCGCTGCGGCAGCGCGTCGGCCAGCGGCCCGGCCGGCTGGAGCGCCACGCTGCCGACCAGCGGGTAGGCGGCGTCGGCGCTCTGCAGTTCGATGAGCTGGGCGCGGCCGCTGTCGGTGCGCAGCATGGTGCGCAGTTCGACCACGCGCGAGACCGTGCCGCGCTGCTGCATCCAGGCCAGCGCCTCGGTGGGCAGGGGCCGCGTCGCTTCGACTTCCACGTCGCCGCCGAAGAGCAGCCTGGCGTCCTGGCGCAGCGCGTCGGCCACCTGCCGGTACAGGCCGCCACCGGCCGTGACCAGCGACACACCCAGCATCAGGCAGGCGACGAAGATCCACAGGCGGCGGCCGCTGGCGCGCAGGTCGCGCCAGGCCAGGTCAAGCAGGAAGCGCATCTCGGCTCTCGGGCCGGCGTGCCGACGGTGTCTCGTGCAGCTGCCCGTCGTGCAGGCGCAGCACGCGGTCGCAGCGGGCGGCGAAGTCGAGGTCGTGGGTCACCAGCACGAGCGTCGTGCCGAGTTCGTGGTTGAGGCCGAAGATCAGATCGCGCACCGACTCCGCCGTCTGGTCGTCGAGGTTGCCGGTGGGCTCGTCGGCCAGCAGCAGGCTGGGCCGATGCACCAGCGCACGGGCAATCGCCACCCGCTGCTGCTCACCGCCCGACAGCTGCGACGGCCGGTGGTGTATGCGGTCCTGCAGGCCCACGCGCGCCAGCATCTGCGCCGCGGTCTCGCGAGCGCCGGCGGCACCGGCCATCTGCAGCGGCAAGGCCGCGTTGTCCAGCGCGCTCAGGCTGAGCAGCAGGTGGAAGCTCTGGAAGACGATGCCGATGCGGTCGCGCCGCAGGTCGGCCAGGCCATCGGCATCCAGCGTGGCCAGGTCGGTGCCGGCAAAACGGATGCGGCCAGCGGCCGGCCGTTCCAGCCCGGCGAGCAGCAGCAGCAGCGATGTCTTGCCTGAGCCCGAGGGCCCGGCGATGGCGACGCGGCTGCCGGCGGCGATGTGCAGGTCCACGCCACGCAGCACGGGCACGTGGCGGGCCCCGATGGTGTAGTCCATGCACAGGCCGTCGGCCTCGATCAGGGCAGGGGGTGTCGATTGCATGGTCGGGTCGGAGTGTGCGCGACGCGGCGAGTTCCCGGATCGGGTCACCGATGCATGCGGCGCCGTCCGCTGGCTGCGCGCGCTTCAGCGCAGACTTATCGAACGCAGCTGCAGTGCGAAGGGCCCGGCCTGCTGCCCGGCGATCATCAGGCCGACCTGGCGCAGCCGTGCGATGTCCAGCGCGGTACGAAGGCCGCCAGCGGCAGGTCGACGGCCTGCCAGCATCCCGCTGGCGGTGTGAACCCGGCCTGGTAGGCCGGCGCGTCGAAGTCGGCGTCCATGAACAGGCTCAGCTTGTAAGTCCGGCCGTCACCCTGCGCCTCGATCACGATGGCCTGCGCGGTCACCGCATCCGGCGTGCCGCGCGGCGTGTCAGTCGCAACTAACGGCGCCCGCACCGAGGCGAAGCCGCCGCCCTGGTCCAGCGAGAGCGTGCCTTCGAAGACGGCGTGGCCGCGCGTGTCGTGGCGCACTCGGCTGCGCGAGACGCCGCCCATCACGCGGTCGTCGATGGCTCGCCAGGCCGCGGCAGCGGCCGGCGTGGCCAAGGGAAAGAGGCATCGCAGGGGCACGCTACACATTGTGACCAGCCGGTGCGCCTGCGTTGCAGGCTGCAGACTGCGGGGCCGGGCCCGATTGACACCGCGCCGGGCTGCCAACCACACTTTCTGTACGCCCTTGCACAGCGCGCGTCCACAGGCCCGTGTGTGCAGCGGCGGCTACACCGGCCCGGTGCCCGTGCTGCGCTCGCCGTCAATTTTCGACGGCAGGCCGGCGCGGCGCCGGGTCTTCGTCGACAAAAGGGGCCCCGCCGCGGGCGCCCACCCAGGGAGTGAACCATGAGACTGAAGCTGCTTTCCTCGCTGCTGGCCGCAGCCGTGTTGTCCACCGCGGCCGGCGCGGCCGCCGCTGCGCCGCAGAGCCAGCGCCCGTTTGTCATCGAGGGCTACTCCTTCATCAGCCAGGAAGACTTCATCCTGGCCGGCAAGCGTTGCGCCGCGCCGCATGTCGACGAAGAACGCGCGGCCGAGGTCGACAAGTTCATCCTGGCCCACCGCAACAGCAAGCTGAAGGCCGCTGGCGGCAGCGTCGACAGCCCCACCGGCGTGGCGGCGCGTGGCGGTGCCATCAACGTCTATGTGCACGTCATCACCAGTTCCACGGGGGCCGGGGACGTCAGCGACGCGCAGATCAACGAGCAGATCAACGTGTTGCAGGCCGCCTACGCCAGCGGTGGCTGGAGCTTCAACCACATCGGTACCTCCCGTACCGTGAACAACACCTGGTACACGATGGCCTACGGCAGCACGGCCGAGAGCCAGGCCAAGAACGCGCTGCGCCAGGGCACCGCCGACGACCTGAACATTTACATCGCCGGCATCGGCGGCGGCCTGCTGGGCTGGGCCACCTTCCCCTGGGACTACAACGCCAGGCCCAAGATGGACGGCGTGGTGGTGCTCAATGCCTCGCTGCCCGGTGGCAGCGCCGCGCCCTACAACCAGGGCGACACCGGTACACACGAGGTCGGGCACTGGATGGGCCTGTACCACACCTTCCAGGGCGGTTGCGCGAAAAACGGCAGTACCGGCGGTGACTTGGTGTCGGACACCCCGGCAGAGCGTTCACCTGCCTACGGCTGCCCGACCGGACGCGACAGCTGCAAGACGATCACGGGCAAGGACCCCATCACCAACTTCATGGACTACACCGACGACGCCTGCATGAACATCTTCAGCAACGGCCAGGTGGCGCGCATGGAATCGGCCTGGTCGGCCTACCGCGCGGGCAAGTGAAGGGCGCCTGAAGCCCGGCCGGTCTGCCGGCCTCCGAAACCACGGGCGCCCTGCGGGGTGCCCGTGGCGCTTTCAGGGTGTGCGCGGTGGCGCCCAGTCCAGCGTGGGGTTGCGCCCGTCGTCGCATACCCAGGCAGCCACGCGCAGGCCCGGGCGCAACTGTCCGACCTTCAGCTCGATGCGCGGCCAGTCGGCGGCGGTGAAGGGCTGACGGTCGATCAGGAACCAGCGGCTCGGGTCGTTGCTGCCAGGGTGCTTCAGCCGCACCGACTCGGTGGTCTGCCAGTCGGTGCGGATCTGCACCTCGGTCTGGCCCGCGCGGCGGCTGTAGCTCAGCACCGTGCCCGCGTAGAGCGTGAGACGGTCGGGCGGGCAGGCGCTGCCCGCCGGCGGCATCACCCGACCGCCCGGCGTCTGCGCGCTGGCGGCCAGTGGCAGCAACGCCGCCAGCAGGACAGCCCAGGGGGCGAGGACACGGTGCATCTCAGACGATCCTGGGCTGGGCTTCGGGCCGCCCGGCGCGGCGTGCCACTTCCTTGGCCACCGCTTCCAGTTGCACCACGAGGTTCTGCCGTATCGCCATGTTGCCGATCGAAGGCGGCGGCGGCAGGCGCAAGCCGATGATGGCGGTGTAGACCAGGTGCGTGCGCGGGCTGCTGGCGCCTTCGACCGGCAGCTTGCTCAGCACGTAGGTGCCTTCGAAGACATCGATCGCGCGCCGCGTGAAGATGCTGCCGAGGTCGAAGCGCACCGCCTTCGCGACCGAGCTCTGCAGGTGCCGGTTCTCGATGTTCAGCAGCACCTTCATCGTCTGCGCGAACATCATGAAGCGGAACTCGCCGCGCTGCTCGACGACGAGGTGCTCGTCGCCGTTGCCGCGCGGGTTGCGTTCGCTGACGTGGCAGTGGTGGATGCCCGGCATGTAGCGCGCCAGCGCGTCGTAGTCGGTGATGGTCTCCCAGATGGTCTGCGCGTCGGCGCCCAGGTCGAGCACGGCCTCGGCCTCGAACGTGCGGCCGCTGCGGCGCACCTCCACCTTCACTTCATCTGTCACGAGCGCCCCTTGCGGTTGGCACGGCGCCCGCGGGCTGCGGGCCGGCCGTGCGGCGCATTATGGGCAGCGCGACTGGCATGCGGGCTTGCGCTCACGCAAGGCGGGCCGGGGGGACGGGCCTTGGGGCACACTGCCGGCCGAAACCGCTGAAGGACAACGACCAGGGACGCCATGGGACCGCTGCAAGGACTGCGCATCATCGAACTCGCCAGCATCGGCCCGGTGCCGCTGTGTGGCATGTTGCTGGCCGACCTGGGCGCCGACGTGGTGCGCATCGACCGTACCGAGGCCAGCGGCCTGGGCGTGGCCATGGCGCCGCGCCACGACGTCAACGCGCGCGGCCGGCGCTCGGTGGCGCTGGACCTGAAGTCGGCCGCCGGCCGCGACGCCGCGCTGCGCCTGATCGCCGGCGCCGACGTGCTGCTCGAAGGCCTGCGCCCCGGCGTCACCGAAAAACTCGGCCTCGGCCCGGCCGATTGCCAGGCGCGCAACCCGCGCCTGGTCTACGGCCGCATGACCGGCTTCGGACAGACCGGCCCGCTGGCCAGCGCGGCCGGCCACGACCTGAACTACATCGCGCTGAGTGGTGCGCTGCACGCCATCGGCAACGCCGCCGGCAAACCGGTGCCGCCGCTGAACCTGGTCGGCGACTACGGCGGCGGCGCGCTCTACCTGGCCTTCGGTGTCATGGCGGCGATCTTCGAACGCCAGCGTTCGGGGCGCGGCCAGGTGGTGGATGCGGCAATGGTCGATGGCGCGGCCTCGCTCGCGTCCATCTTCTACGGCCTGCACGCGGCCGGGCAGTGGGACGCGCCTCGCGGCCAGAACCTGCTCGACGGCGGCGCCCCCTTCTACGACAGCTACGAGACCGCCGACGGCCGCTGGGTCAGCCTGGCGGCGCTGGAGCCCAAGTTCTTCGCGCAGCTGGCGCAGGCGCTGGGGCTGGACGCGCGTTTCGTGCAGCGCCAGTACGACCGCCGGCTGTGGCCCGAGATGCGCACGGCCATCGCCGCCGCGGTGCGGCAGCGCAGCCGCGACGCCTGGTGCGTGTTGCTCGAAGGCAGCGATGCCTGCTTCGCGCCCGTGCTCGACTTCGCCGAGGCGCCGCAACACCGCCAAGCGCGCGAGCGCGGCGCCTTCGTCGACGTCGGCGGTGTGCTGCAGCCGGCACCGGCGCCACGTTTTGACCGCACACCGGCGGGCCACCCGAAGCCGGCACCCGAGGTCGGCCAGCACACCGACGAACTGCTGCGCGAGGCCGGCTGCAGCGCCGAAGAGATCGCCGCCCTGCGCGCGGCCGGGAGCGCCCGATGAGTGCCCACGAGAACGCCGCTGCACCGGCCTATGCAACCGCCGCCGGCGCACGCGCTGCGGCCTCGCTGCTCTTGCTGCGCGACGGCGCCGAAGGCCTGGAGGTGCTGATGATGGTGCGCCCCGAACGCGAGGGCGACCAGCGTGGCGGTGCCGCGGTCTTCCCCGGGGGTGTGCTCGACACGCGCGACCGTGCCACCCACGCCCACTGCCTGGGCCCGGACGACGCACGCATCAGCCGCCAGCTCGGCCTGGCCGCCGGTGGGCTCGACTACCTGGTGGCCGCGGTGCGCGAGACTTTCGAGGAAGTGGGCCTGTTGCTGGCGCAGCAGGCCAACGGGGCGCCGCTCGACGTCGCGGCGCTGCAGTCTTGGCGCGCCCGCCTGCAGGCCGGCAGCGCCGGCATGGCCGAATGCTGTGCCGCCACGGGCATCCAGCTCGACCTGCGCGGCCTGGTTTATTGCAGCCACTGGCTCACGCCGCCCGGACCACAGAAGCGATTCGACACGCGTTTCTTCGCCGCGCTGGCGCCGGCCGGCCAGCACGCCGAAGCCGACCGCAGCGAAGCGCTGGAGCTGATGTGGATCAGCCCGGTGCGGGCGCTCGAGCCCACGCTGGGGCTCAAGCTGCTGCCGGTGACCCGCGTGATACTGAGAGAACTCGGGGTGCATGCCGACGCTGCGTCGGCGCTGGAGACCATGCGCCAGCGCACCGAGGTGCCGCTGATCATGCCGCGGCGGGCGCTCACGGCACGCGGGCCGGGCGTCGTGATGCCGCACGAACTGCCCTACGCCGAAGTGGGCCGCCTCGACCCCGAAGGCCGCGGCGACGTGCTCGCCACGCTGCTGGCCGGCCGCGTGGTGCGGCTTTCAGCGCATGTGCTGCGCATCACCGCGCCCAACCCCGGGCCGATGACGGGCCCCGGCACCAACAGCTACCTGGTGGGTGGTGGCGACGGGCGATGGACGCTGATCGACCCGGGCCCGGTGAGCGAAGCGCACGGCCAGGCGCTGCTGGGGGCGCTGGCCGAGGCCGGTGGTCGTCTCGAACGCATCCTCGTCACCCACACCCACCGCGACCATTCACCCGGCGCCGCGGCCCTGGCGCTGGCCACCGGCGCGCCGGTGTGGGGCCGTGTGGCCGACCACCCCGAGTGGCAGGACACGCACTTCGCGCCCGACCACGTGCCCGCGCACGGCGAGCGCATACCCGCCGGCCCCGGCGTCACGCTGCGTGTGCTGCACACCCCGGGCCACGCCAGCAACCACCTGTGTTACCTGCTCGAGGAAGAGCGGCTGCTCTTCACCGGCGACCACGTGATGCAGGGCAGCACCGTCGTCATCAACCCGCCCGACGGCGACATGGCCGTCTACCTGCGCTCACTGCAGGCGCTGCTGGACGAGCCGCTGGACTGGCTGGCGCCAGGCCACGGTTTCCTGGTGGCGCAGCCCCACGCCGTGCTGCGCGGCCTGATTGCCCACCGGCTCAAGCGCGAGGCCAAGGTGCTGGCGGCGCTGCGCACACACGGCCCGGGCGCGGTGGAGGCGCTGGTGGAGGCGGTCTACGACGACGTGCCGCCCCAACTGCACGGTGTGGCGCAGCGCTCGCTGCTGGCCCACCTGCTGAAGCTGCAGAGCGACGGCGTGGCGGCCTGCGACGTCGACGACCGCTGGTCAGCCGCCTGAGGTGCCCGACGCCGGCGGCGACCCGCCCTCGGGCGCGCGCTGCCAGCGCCCGTCCAGCAGCAACTGGTGTGGCCTGAACTGCGCCTTGTAGGCCATCTTCGGGCTCTGCGCGATCCAGTAGCCCAGGTAGACGTGCGGCAGCTTGAGCAGCCGCGTCTGCTCGATCTGCCACATCACGCTGTAGGTGCCGTAGCTGGTGTTGGCCTCGGGCTCGTAGAAGGTGTAGACGGCCGAGATGCCGTCGCTGAGCACGTCGAGGATGGACACCATCTTCAACGCGCCGGGCAGGCCGTCGCTGCCGGGCTCGCGGAACTCGACCAGGCGTGAATTGACGCGACTCTGCAGCAGGAACTGGGTGTACTGATCGACGCTGTCGTGGTCCATGCCGCCGCCGCTGTGGCGGCCGCTCTGGTAGCGCAGGTAGAGCTGGTAGTGCTCGGGCACGAAACCCAGGCGCAGCACGCGCGCCTTCAGGTTCGCATGCCCCTTGTGCGCGCGGCGCTGGCTGCGCGTGGGCACGAAGCCGGCCACCGGGATGCGCAGCGGCACGCAGGCGCGGCAGCCGTCGCAGTAGGGGCGGTAGGTGAACATGCCGCTGCGCCGGAAGCCGTTGGCCACCAGGCCGGAGTAGGTGTCGGCGTGGATGAGGTGGCTGGGCGTGGCCACCTGCGAGCGCGCCTGCCGGTCGGGCAGGTAGCTGCAGGGGTAGGGGGCCGTTGCATAGAACTGCAAGGACCGCAGCGGTAATTCCTTGGGGTGGGTCACGCGGGGTCTCGTGGCGCGGCGTCGGCTTCTGTGTCGGCAGCAGGGGGCCACAACAGCCCCCATGCCGATTCATCATAGGACCATTCGGCTGGCGCGGCAGCGCCCACGGTGTGCGTGAGGTGAGCCAGGAAGTTGCTGCGCGTGATCTCGCGCCCGCCCAGGCTGGCCAGGTGGCCGGTGTTCTGCTGGCAGTCGACCATGCCGATGCCCCGCGCGCGGCAAGCGGCGACGAAGCCGGCGAGCGCGATCTTCGACGCGTCGGTGCGGCGCGCGAACATCGACTCGCCGAAGCACATTCGACCGATGTTCACGAAGTACAGCCCGCCCACCAGTTCGCCGGCGATCCAGGTCTCGACGCTGTGCACACGCCCGGCGCGGTGCCAGGCCGCGTAGGCGCGCACCATGTCGGGCACGATCCAGGTGCCGTCCTGGCCTTCGCGCGGCGTGTGGGCGCAGGCGTGGATGACCTGGTCGAAGGCGCTGTCGAAGCGCAGCTCACAGCCTGGGGTGCGCATGAAGCGGCGCAGCGTCTTGCGCATGCTGGCGCTGATGCGGAATTCGGCCGGGTGCAGCACCATGCGCGGGTCGGGGCTCCACCAAAGTACCGGCTGGCCGGCGCTGTACCAGGGGAAGATGCCCTGGCGGTAGGCCTCTTCCAGGCGCTTGGGCGTGACATGCCCGCCGGCAGCCACCAGGCCGGGGAGATCGGTCTCGGGCCCGAGTGCCGCAGTGGCCGGCGGCAGCGGGTCCTGGTCGTCGATCCAGCAGATCATCGCGGCGGCCGCAGGATGGAGTTCTCGCGGGCAGGCAAACTTGGCGAGGCCTGGACGGCAGCTTGCGGCCCGTTGCGGACGTTCGGGTCTTCGTTGCCGTCTGCGTGCCTGAAGTGGCGCAGGAGCAGGCCGCCGGGGTGCTCTGCTGCGTT
>LNFM01009058.1_pt1 | contig 14691 bp, 12 predicted proteins | sample 596031 | NCBI WGS metagenome assembly LNFM01 (sample SAMN04254537, study PRJNA301005) | activated carbon metagenome | isolation source: dual media filters at the Ann Arbor, Michigan drinking water treatment plant | place: USA: Ann Arbor
ATTCTGGCGACCAAGAAATGCCCCATCTCGTGAACGAAAACTAAAATGCCGAGCAATATCGTAAAAGGTACTAACGATTGATAGATCCATCCTAGAATCGGCAATATGAATGACATAGGTGACTTCTTTCCTTAAAACGTTGTCTCATTATGTTATGCTAAAGAAGGCCTCAAATCTAGGCCCGATAGCCGAAAATGATTATTCTGTGGCAAAAATCTATCTTGGAATTTGGATATTTTTAGTTAAAAACTGGCAAACTTTTGCGTCACGACTAAAGACTGTAATGTTGTGACACAATATAAAATAACGGGGCGGCTAGAAGAACTCCATCTAAGCGGTCTAAAACACCACCGTGCCCAGGCATAATGGATCCAGAGTCTTTAACTCCAGCCACACGTTTTATCAGAGATTCAAAGAAGTCCCCAATTTGCCCGAGGAACCCACCAACTAGACCACAAACAAATAAGACAAGAATTGGTGTATTTGGCAAAGCCACTGAGAATGCGAGGGCGGCTCCGATTGAAAAAGCCAGTCCACCCAGACCACCTTGCAAACTTTTTTTCGGGGAAAGCAGAGGCGCGATCTTAGTTTTCCCGAACAACGAACCAAACACGTAAGCGCCAATGTCGCCAGCGAACACGACCGCAAGAAGACACAAAAACCATTCAATGCCCTGGTTCGTTCTGGAAATCCAAACGATGGTCGCAGGTAGGTAGCACGTGTAGACAATGGTCATGATGCATTTAGTAGAAAAAGTCAGAATGTCTTCAATGTTCTTAAAGGAACGATGGAAAAGAATTCCAACAACTGCTACGATCATGAATGCAAAAACGATCATGACTTCACTCAGCACATGAAAATTTTCAAACGTGATAATCGAATACACAGATAGGCTCAGACCAACAATAAAAGGCTTTGCGAAATCTGGATATTGGCCTTGAAAAAACAATCGTGCCGCTTCAAAAGAACCTCTGAAGACTACAAAAATGGATAGGATGAAGATTCCGGTTTCGCGCCCATAAAAAATCGCGACGAATAAAATGATGAGTGCAACTATTGCCGACGCCAGCCGATACGCAAAGTTTTGCTTCATAGAGAAATTTCTTTTTCATTACGGACAGAGGCTTCAGAGCGACCAAAACGACGATTTCGGTGAGAAAAGTCATTGATAGCTGTTTCTAAATCTTCAATTGTAAAATCGGGCCACAATTTAGGAGTGAAATAAAACTCTGAATAAGCCGCCTGCCAAAGAAGGAAATTTGAAATTCGCTGTTCACCACTTGTTCGAATGATAAGATCAGGATCGGGTAGTCCAGTTGTCATGAGGTGTGAGTTGACGACCGACTCATCGATTTGATCTGGCTTCAGCTTTCCAGACTCAATCAATTCCGCGATGGCTTTTACTGAGTTTGTGATTTCTTGTCTTGAGCCATAGCTTAATGCAAAGATCACTTTTAGCCCGGTGCAGTTCGCAGTTGCGGCTTTCGCCTTTACAATTTGATCCAAAACGTTTTTTGGGACGCTTTTCAAATCACCAATCGTTTCAAACTGGATATTTTTTTTAACTAAATTTGCAGTTTCTTTTTGTAAGTACCGTTCTAGAAGTTTCATTAAGAATGAAACTTCTGTCTCTGGTCTAAACCAGTTCTCCGTGCTGAACGCGTACAGGGTCAAAACTTTGATTCCGATGTCACTCGCATGAATTATAATGTTCTTTGCAACTCGAGTTCCACGGATATGTCCATGAATGCGGGGACGTTTCCGGGCCTGAGCCCAACGTCCGTTACCATCCATAATTAATGCGAGATGCTTTATTTTGTTCACTTAATAGTTGCCGTTAGATTGTTTTGATTTTTAACCATGAAAGTTTCTAATCAAATCGTCAGAATCGACTTTTCTTTTTCTTCAGCTTGTTGATCGACTTTTTTGATAAAATCATCAGTAATTTTTTGGATATCTGCTTCGCCCTTTTTGCCTTCGTCCTCGCTGACTTTTTTATCTTTTGCGAGCTTTTTTACTTCTTCATTTGCATCTCGACGTGCCAAACGAATTGCAACACGTGCATCTTCAGCGATCTTTTTGACTTGCTTCGCAAGATCTTTACGACGTTCTTCCGTCAAATCAGGAACTTTCAAACGAATAACTTTTCCATCGTTGATCGGGGCCATGCCGATATCAGATTTAACCAAAGCCGTTTCAATTTCTTTCAAAATTGAACCTTCCCAAGGTGAAATGACAAAAGTCTTCGCATCCGGAGTCGATACGGAAGCCACCTGGTTTAATGGAGCCATTTGGCCGTAATAATTAACACGAATGGAATCAAGCATCGAAACCTGGGCTTTGCCGGTTCGAACTTTTTTAAATTCTTCGCCAAGAGACACAATGGTTTTTTCCATTTTTGATTTGGCGCCGTTTTTTGCTTGGTCGACTGACATATGCGTTCTCCTAGTTTCTTATACGTTTGGCTTAATGAACCAAAGTACCTATGTTTTCACCTAGTACAGCTTTTAAAATGTTGCCTGGTTTTGCAAGATCAAATGTTAAAATTGGAAGTTTGTTGTCCATACAAAGACTAATTGCGGTTGAATCCATGACCTGTAGACCTTGTTTCAAAACGTCAATGTAGCTGATTTTTTCATATTTTTTAGCATCAGCATGTTTCGTTGGGTCCTTATCGTAAATTGCATCGACTTTCGTGGCCTTCATCAAAACCTGCGCATTGATTTCCATCGCTCGAAGGGATGCAGCTGTATCAGTCGTGAAGTATGGATTCCCAGTTCCAGCTGCGAAAATAACAATGCGGCCTTTTTCTAAATGACGAATGGCGCGTCTGCGGATGTAGGGCTCTGCGATTTCTGCCATTTCAATTGCGGATTGCACCCGTGTCGGGACTTGAGCCTTTTCTAATGCATCTTGAAGCGCTAAAGCGTTGATACAAGTAGCTAACATTCCCATGTAATCAGAGCTGGCGCGATCCATGCCTTGGGCTGAAGCGGCAACACCTCGAAAAATATTGCCGCCGCCAATCACAAGGCCGATTTGGACACCAGTATCAAAAGCTGTTTTAACATCGTTCGCGATTGCGGCGATAGTTTCAGTATCGATACCGGTTTTTTTAGGCCCAGCTAACATCTCACCGCTCAGTTTCAATAGTATCCGCTGGTATTTCGGTTTTGACATAGTCTTAGAACCTTTCGTTACAAGTAAAAGCTATTAGTGACCCTTTGTCTGAGCCGCAACTTCGGCTGCGAAGTCGACAACTTTCTTTTCGATTCCGGCACCCAATTCAAAACGAACAAATCGTTTGATTGTCAGTTCGCCGCCAGCTTTTTTAGAAGCTTCTTTGCCGTAAGCCGCGATTGTCAAATCTGGGTTTTTAACAAACGGTTGATCGACTAGGCAGTTTTCAGCCAAAAACTTACGGATTTGACCTTCAACGATTTTATCAACCATCTCTGCCTTTTTGCCAGACTCGAGATTCTTTTGTTTCAAAATATCTTTTTCTTTCGCAACAACTTCAGGGCTCATTTCAGAAGACGATAATGCCATTGGGTTCATCGCCGCAATGTGCAAGCAAACGTCTGAAGCAAACGTTTTCGCTTCAGCTGATCCAGCGGCAGCAGCATTTGCAGCACCAACTTCAATCATAACGCCAATTTTACCTTCACCGTGAACATAAGTGTGAACTAATCCATCACCTTGCGCCGTGTATCGTTCTGAACGACGGAAAACCATGTTTTCACCGATCGTCGCCACAGCTTGTTTGATCATTTCGTCAGTTTTATTTTTATCAACAGTTGCAGAAGTAAGAACATGTTGAGTGATCGTGTTCACAAGTTCTTTGAATTTATCGTTTCGAGATGCAAAGTCAGTTTCAGAATTAACTTCAACGACTGCGCCCGTTTTACCGTTGTTAACTGCGTTTACTAAACCTTCGGCGGCAACGCGGTCTGCTTTCTTAGAAGCTGCAGATAAACCTTTAACGCGTAACCATTCAACAGCAGCTTCGAAATCGCCTTTAGATTCTTCTAAAGCTTTTTTGCAATCCATCATTCCGGCGCTTGTTTTTTCGCGTAATTCTTTGACCATAGTTGCTGAGATACTCATGGAGGTCTCCTTATGAATTTAAAATTTTAAATGAATGAAAATTTTCAGATACCTTGAAACCGATCAAACGTAGACGTTGTGGTTTTCAAGATATCTGAATCGGGAAACTGCAAACTATTCTGCAGTTTCTTCTTTTTTGTCTTCGTTAAGTTCGGCTTCGATTTCAACTAAATCAGCAGTTCCCGCAGCAACCAACTTACGTTGTTTGTTTGCTTTAACCACTGTTGGTCCAGCAGCTGCAGTTTCAGCAGGCTTAGGTCCGCGACCACGAGGTCCACGCTTAGGATCAAATGCGCCAGCTGCAGCAGGAGCAGCCGCTGTACGTTCTTTTGCAAGGTCAGAACCTTTATCAGTTTGTGAACGTAATTTTTGTTCCCAATCTTTCGCACCTTCTAAATATGCATCAGCAACTAGATTTGTGAAAAGTTTGATGGAGCGAATCGCATCGTCATTTCCTGGAATTGGATAATCAAGCATTTCTGGATCACAGTTTGTATCTGCAATCGCAACAACTTTGATTCCAAGTTTTCGTGCTTCAAGAATAGCAATGTGTTCTTTCGGAGCATCGATAACAAACATCACTTTAGGAAGAGCTTTCATTTCACGGATACCTTCAAGGTATTCAGTTAAACGAAGGTATTCGTTATCAAGACCAGCGCGTTCTTTTTTAGTTAAAAGATTGAAATCGCCATTTTCTTTCATTTTATCGATTTTACGCAAACGATCGATAGAAGCTTTAATGGTTTCAAAGTTTGTTAACATTCCGCCCAACCAGCGCTTTGTTACAAAGTATTGACCACATTTTTTAGCAGCTTCTTGAACAGGTTCGATCGCTTGTTTTTTTGTTCCAACAAGAATCATTGAACCACCGCTAGCTGCGATTTCGCGAACGAATTCAGCTGCCTGATTTGCGCGAACAACAGTTTTTTGCAAATCGATAATGTGAATACCGCCACGAGCTGTATAAACATAAGGTTTCATTTTTGGGTTCCAACGCTGTGTTTGGTGTCCGAAGTGAACTCCAGCGTCAAGCATCTCTTTCATGGTAACTTGTGCCATGTGTGTACATCCTTTTCTGGTTAAAGCCTCCGAAGTGCAGAGCCCAAGGTGGAACGAGATTTTTGAAGTTCTCGAAGCCTTAAGTTGACCCGTCATTTTTGGACAGGACCAGTTTGTTACTCTTCGTGTGTTATAGTGGAGAATAGGGGTAGCATAGCGAGGGGTCTCGAGCAAGTCCGTAAATCTAAAGTTTCATTCGAGAGCTGCCAATTATTTCAGCTTATCTTGGTATTGCCAAAGGACTTAATTTTTCGCCGATAATCGGGTTCCAGAGGTGAGGTCTAGTTGCAGGTCTCGCCAACTTCAGAATTTAAGAAAAGCCTTAGAAAGAGGCGAGAGTGGTTCGAGATCATTTGGCAATCGATCGCCTGACGCCCATCAGGTCTAGAAATTCTCACATGAGAAAACGGTGTTTCCAAACGATATTCTGATTAAGTGATTTATCCTTCGGTCCGAGATGTTTTCGAAGTGGAGGGCCTGATGTTGAAGCAGAATTGCGTCTTGCTTTTGGTCATGATCGCAATGTTCCCAATGGTCGCTTTTTCGGGCCCTGGATACATCAGCATACAATCAAGAATTTTTAAGCCAGATGGAGCCGCATTGGAAGCGGCTGCTGTCGATTTCCGATTTAGCATCACAGATCCTATTGGAACCTGTGTCATCTACCAAGAGGATTTTACCGCGGTCAATATGACGTCGACCAAAGGCTTTGTCAGCTTGTCGTTGGGTGGGGGCTCAAAAATTTTTCCTGTTTCCGCAACGACTTTGACAGATGTTTTCAACAATTTCGGTTCGCCCTCTTTTACCTGTTTAACTGGGGGCTCAATCGTTGCTGGGCCCACAGATCGCCGGCCATTGGTTATGCAATTTCGGGATGCTTCGGGCTGGCAAACACTTCCTGCGATAAATATTAATTCGGTTCCTTTTTCTATGCAGGCTGCTAATGCGTTTTCCCTAGGAGGACATGCGGCGAATCAATATTTGCGACCTTCCAGCATCACCCCCTGTAACATTTTGACTGAGGCTTTGTCTTTCAATGGAGCGAGTTTTGTTTGCGTTCCAATCGGAGGTGGCGGCACCGGGACCCTCACAACCATTTCCTCTGCCACAGCTGACATCGCAATTGTTAATCCAACAACCACACCGCAGCTGACACTAAACGTTGGTACCGGAGCGAATCAAATCGTGAAGCTGACAGCTGGATCCGAGCTGCCTGCCGTTTCTGGCGCGATCCTCACGGCGTTGAATGCTTCAAGCTTAAGTGGAGGAACCATACCAGACGCACGGATGCCGGCACTTACCGGCGATGTGACGATGACTGGCGGCACAACCTCAACTTCAATCACTGCGGGAGCCATACTAGATGCGGATATCAATGCGGCAGCTGGAATTGCGCGAAGTAAAATTGCAGCAGAAGGTGGAAATGGCCCGGGAAATGTCCTCATCAATGATGGTTCGGGAAATGTTTCGTCACTTCAGTGTAGCACCAATGAAGTCATTAAATTTAACGGTTCCGGAGTTGCCATTTGTGGAACCGATAGCGCTGGATCAGGCGATGTGGTCAATGGTGGGAACACAGGCGCAGTAACGGTGGGTACCACTGATCTGACAAACTTAACCTTGGAAACAAACAATGCGGCTCGCATGACCATTCTTGCGGGTGGAGCCGTCGGAATCGGAACAGAAAGTCCAGGGGCGACTCTTGATGTAAAAGGCTCGACAAGTGATAATACCGCCACGAGTTTCCACGTCCAAGATTCGTCGGCTGCAACTAAGTTTTCTATTTTAAATGATGGAAGTATTGGTATCGGCACAGCTCCATTATCCAATGTACTCATGAATTACAGCATGAGCTCAACAAGCCCGACTGCGTCTCTTTTTGGCCATTATCTTTACATGAACAGTGCGCCAACTGCGGCAAGTACCAGGTCCGTGTATGGCGCATTTATTAATCCCAACTACAATTCATCCTTTGCGACAACCGGTGCAATATTTGGTGTCTTATCTCGTCCGCAACTATCTGGGCCCGCCGGTGCAAGTGCTGTCTATGCTGGATATTTTGATTCACAGAATAATGCGACCTCTACGAATGTCTATGGACTATATAGCCGTGGTTACGCGATGGCCGGCGTCACAACTAATGTTTTTGGTGTCAGATCAACGGCTGAAAAATCGAATGCTTTGACCACGAATATATACGGCACTTACACGGAAGCCGCGAATAACTTTGGCGTCTTAGCTCCGGGCACTTCTTACGGACTTTATTCAAGAATCTATCAAAACACTTCCTTTAGTGCGACTGGGACCGGTTACGCCGGATACTTTGAAGTTGCAGCGCCTACCGGAACTGTGACAACAGGCTATGGTGTTTACGTTGGTACAATCGCTGCGACCACAAAGCATTCGTTTTATGCTTCTGATGCGACCGCCCCATCCTATTTTGCTGGAAGGGTCGGTGTCGGCACAGATTCGCCGGAACAGAGTCTAGATGTACGTGGTACGACATCATCAGAAGTGTTCATTGAAGGAACCGCTGCCTACGTTGATAGTGGTGCGAACTATGTCATACCGAATTCAAGTTTAAGTATTCGGCGAATTAATTTAAATGATAATGCAACATTAACGCTTCCGACGTTTGCTTCGACGGCTGCGCGTGTTGTCACGATCACAGTTTTTGTACGTCAAGATGCTTCGGGATCGCGAAATTTATCTTGGGGTGTGCCGGGTGGACATACGCTCGAATGGGACGGCGGGGTTGCACCGACGGTTTCACCAACAATGAATAAAGTGACGATCTATTCATTTACAAAGGCGAGTGACGAAACGATTTGGTATGGGTCCATGGTTTGGCGAGCGGATTAAGGATACGAAAATATTTTGAAATTACATCAATTTAATCACAGCGAAAACTTTTATCGTGAGGGAGGCAATCTCTATTCTTTTGCGATAGGTTTTGTATCCGATGAGTGGCACGAACTTATTCAGCCATCGTGCTACTGAGAAACAGCTCTAATTATTCTTTTAAATTGAGTTCGAGCACGTTCCCCCAGTTGCTCTGGGGTGAAGAGATGGTTCGGATTTGAAGGATCATATATCTGAAAACCCTCCGCGTCGATTAGGTGCATTTCACCGGTGCTTGTAAACATGAATTGTAAATCAAACATCATCACATTATTTGCAATGAGTAGATCAATTATTCGATCAATTTCTTTCAAATATTTTTTACTACCTGAAATTCCATATCTATTGAAGTGGTCGACATAGTGCCGACTTGGTTCATCTGCACTTGGCTCTTTCAAGACAACATGGGTGCCTTCAATCAGTTCCGTGACAATGCCGATTTGGCCATCGATTTTTGTAAATCCCAAAAACGGAACGCCAATTCCATGACTATTTAACCAGCTTAGCCAAAATGCTTCATTACGCATGCTTCGTTCGGCAGCGGCGACGCGCTCTTTCCAAAACGGTCGATCATCCTTGTAAAAATTTGTCTGTGAAATTTTGACAATAACGTCCTTGCCTTTATGTCTCGATTTATAAATTGGATTTGGAGTATTAGTTCCTGGATACTCACTTAACTTGCCAAGGTGTGCTTGCGGTATGTATTCGTATTGATAAGCCACTTGAACAGAAAATAGAGAAGCACACTGCTGCTGAGAATGCGCAAGGATTGTGAAGAAGAACAATGTGGCGCTAATCCAAAATTTTAACATACAGCCATTATGGTGCAAAATTGCTTCCAAAAGAGTGGGCGTCGCTGAGATGTCTCAATTTGAGACTAAGACTTCGGATTGTTTTGTGCCGGCAACTTCTTTTTGATTTGAGCTAATATTTTTTCAGAACTTCGAACTCTAAGGGTAACCCCTTTTTCGTTGTAGCTTTCGCTCAGCACGCGAACCTTACTTCGTATTTCGCCGATACTTCCTTTATTCGTGAACGGAATGAACAGGTCTTCGTCCAGCATGTCGGATTCAAAATAACTCATGATTTTATCTCGCAACATTTTTAAATCATCTTTGTTTCGAGTGGAAATAAAGATGGCTTCTGGAAATTCAAGTTGCAGCTTTTCCATCTCATCATCACTGAGACGATCGCGCTTATTTAAAACCAACAGACTCGGAACTTCTGTTGCGCCGACTTCAGCCAAAACCGTCTTCGTGACTTGAAGCTGTGAACGAAATGAGGGATCCGAACTATCAACTACATACAAAAGCAGTGAGGCATTTAAGGCTTCGTCTAGCGTTGATTTAAAAGAGGCGACTAAGTCATGCGGAAGTTTTTTGACGAACCCCACTGTGTCGGACAATAAAATTTTTGGTCGAGTCTCAGGATAAATTGGTCGTATTGTGGTATCCAAAGTGGCAAATAATTTATCGGCAACTAGGACTTCGCTACCAGTCATGACTCGCATCAACGAAGACTTACCCGCATTGGTGTATCCAACAATGGCGACACTGATTTCTTGATCCCTGCGGTTTCTTCGGACTTGGTGTTGATCTCCAATTGCGGCTAATTCGGTCTTGAGTTCTTTTATGCGATCCCGAATTCGTCGTTTGTCGAGTTCAAGCGAGCTTTCGCCGGCACCCTTTCCGCCGACTCCTCCGCCTTGGCGATCTTCACCACCACCAGTTTCGCGAAGCCTTGGCGCGACATACGTGAGTCTTGCGATTTCAACCTGAAGTCTGGCCGCTTTTGTTTTGGCGTGGCGACTGAAGATTTCAATAATGACGCCGGTACGATCCAGGACGGTGACGCCGGTTGCACTTTCTAAATTTCTGATTTGAGACGGAGACAATTCATTATCAACAATGACGACGTCTGCCGAATTTTTCAGGTCTGCTGCGACTAAATCTGTGGAATCGTCCTCCGAAGATAGTTCGGACTCTTCAGAGGCGTTAGTACTTTCTTCTGAATCCAATTCCATTTCAGCAGCGGATTCATCTTTAGCATCTTTCCATTTTTGTGCCGCTTTTGAAAGTTTAACGTCGACCATCGAGGCGACTGTTCCGGTTCCGCCAGTCCACTGTGCTAATTCTTTTAGTTTGCCATCACCCATTAAATTTGCGGACCGATCGGAGCTTCTTTTTTGGGTTACTTTTCCGACGACGTTGTAACCAAGTGTTGTGGCAAGGCGCGTGAGTTCTTGTAGCGAGCTTTCAAGTTCCTGAGCAGTGACTTTCGGTAATTGAATCCCGACAAGGACAGCATTCTTAATTGGCGCAGCATTCATATTAGTTCACCTTTGCAAACTCGAATTTAGTTTGGAATCTTTTCCGGGTCTCCGACGATCCAAACATTATCGCCTAATTCAAATTTGTGAGTTGAATCAGGATTCAAGATACGCCTTCCATTTCGCTCAATCCCCACAATAAGTCCATCAGTAAGTTCGCGAATTCCGGAATCGCGTATAGATCGCCCAATCCAAGGACTGTTATCCTGTAAAATAAAGGATTTGAGCTCGTACTTGTGGGGTTCTTCCGATCCCATTTCAAATTCAGGGGATTCGGCGACGGTCGCAAAGGCCGTGAGTTGTTCGTCTGTGCCGATAGCCACCAGGGTGTCATGCGACATCAGAATTTCGTCTCTTCGAGGAGCTAAAATTTGTTTGTGACCCCGTTCGATCATTGCAACGGTGACTCCGAATTTTTCACGAACTCCAATTTCTGCGAGCCTTTTTCCGACTAAGATTGAATCTGAAGAAACTGGGATTCGAGAAAGATGTGCATCCCAAGGCGCGATGGGCGGAATTTTTCTTTTCGAAACCTCAAGGCTTTCTTTTTCATTCAGATTTGTGAGGAACCGAGATTCCAACCAAAGGTAGATTTTGGAAAAATTCTTCGCACCAAAATATCCGACAATGATTGCAAAGTTTGCCAAAAGTAGAAAAGTCCAAAGAACCGAAGTGAACTGGGAAATCAGGAAGGCCAGCAAAAACAAAGAAACCAAAATTCGTGAGCCCATCGCAAGAATGGCCTGTGCTGTTAAATCACGAATGTCTTCAAGGCGATAACCTTTAGCTCGCAACAACGATGATCCGTTGACGATAGCCCACAAAAAAGGAGACGCAAAAACAAGAGCAATCAGAATCAAGAGAATCTCAAGATAGAATTTTTCTTGAAAGTAAGTGGCTAAATGAAGTTGCAGAAGGGGCTGAAGCCAAATTTTCACGGAAATCCCGATTGCAAGAATCAATGTTGCATTTAACACGAGCTTAAAAATTTCACCTTTTATCGTGGACGATTTGGCTGAAATAGAATCCGTTTTGACTTCACTGGCCGCTCGGTTTTTCAATCGATCAGGTAATCGTTGGTGCAACCATGCATAAACTGGGTCGCTGGCGCGGATCAAATACGGAGTTGTTAATGTTGTAATTGCAGAAACCGCGACGGCGATAGGATAAATAAAATCAGAAATCACCCCTAGGCTTAGTCCGAGTGTTGCAATGATGAAAGAAAACTCTCCAATTTGGGCCAAACTAAAGCCGGATTGGATTGCCGTTCGGATACTTTGACCACCAATAAGTGCGCCGATGGTCGTGCTAAAAACTTTTCCAAAAATGGTTACAAAAGTAATCGCGACGACCGCAACCCAATGTTCTTTGATCGGAGCGATCTCAATGAGCATTCCAACAGAGACAAAGAAAATGGCGGCAAAAAGGTCTCTGACAGGACGTAGAGTTTTTTCAATTTTTTCAACATCGGGAGTTTCGGCCAAGATGGACCCCATGATAAATGCGCCTAGTGCTGGCGAAAATCCGGCTTTGGTCGCAAGTTGAACCATTAGCAAGCAAAGCCCCAAAGAAACAATAAGAGATGTTTCTTCATTCATGAACTTTCGGGTCCGTCGCAAAAATAGAGGGATTAGAAAAATGCCACCAAGAAACCAAATCGAAAGGAAGAAACCAAGTTTTAACGATGAGAACAGTAATTGCGTCCCCTCGAACGAATGAGTGACAGCAATAGTTGAAAGTAAAACCAATAGCAAAATGGCAACAAGATCTTCAACAATCAATACGCCAAAGACAAGATTAACGAAACCTCTTTGCTTAAAGCCTAGTTCGTCGAATGCGCGGATGATAATTGTCGTCGAAGAAATCGATAGGATTCCTCCAAGGAAAATACTATCCATGAAACTCCAACCGAAAGCTTGCCCGGTTAAAAAGCCTAACCCAAGCATAAAAAGTACTTCTGTGAAGGCGGTGATGGAAGCACCTCGACCGACTGCAAAAAGTTTTTTGAAGCTGAATTCCAAACCTAGGCCAAATAGTAAAACGATCACACCAATTTCGGCCCACACTTTGACGGATTCTTTATCTTGTACAGTGGGTAAAAAGCTGACTTCGGGGCCGACTAAAAAGCCTGCCAGTAAATATCCAAGGACGATGGGTTGGCCAATTTTTTTAAAAAATAGAATCACGGCTCCGGCAGCGAGCAATATAATGCCTAGATCCTGAATGAAAGGTGGTAGATGTAGAATAACGGATTCCTTTACTATTAGTTTGTGGAAGTATAGAAAATAAAAATGGAATTAGGAATCGTAAAAAATATTTTTATTTGTGCATCTGCGGGTGGCCCCATGCAATCCGTCCCCCTTGTTAGGGCCTTGGCTCAAAAGGGGCTTGAAGGTGATCGCTATGCAGCGAATCGGGGATTCTGGCAAACTGTAAGCCGCCCCCGGCTGACGATTCGCGATGTGAGTATCATTCGCGAAAAAGACATTCTTGGATCTGGTTTTTCGGAAGATGAAACCAGACGAAATATTGTCATCAAGACGGATTTAGATTTGCTGACGCTTCTAGGTTCGGAATTCAGAATAGGCGAAGTTTTATTTAGGGGTATCGAGGACTGCACTCCATGCAAGCGACCATCTCAGCTTTGTGCTAAAGCAGATTTTGAAAAAATATTTGCTGGCAAAGGCGGCCTACGTGCCCACGTGTTGACTGATGGATTGATTCGAGTCGGCGACCAAATGATGGGCTTGATTTAGGTAGCGAGAGATTTTTGTTCCATCAAATCCGGCTTTAAAATCAAGAATTTATAACCGACGCGATCAATAAGTCCCTCATTTTCGAAAGCTGAAAGAGTTCTAATAACTGTTTCAGGCGTCGTCCCGGCCCAGTCCGCGATTTCTCGACGGGTCCAATAAACATCATGAAAATGCTCATTCAAAAAAATAAGTGCTTCTGCAATTCGAGCCGTGGCACTTTTATGAATTTGGTTGAGCCATCGCTGTTCAATTTGTTTCACATCTTCTGCAAGTTTTGAGACAAGTTTTAAGGTTAATTCTTTATGACAACCGAAAAGCTGCTTAATTGCTGCAGCCGGCAAAAACGAAACTTTGGAATCAGTGACTGTTATAGCATTTGCGGAATGAACTTGGTTGCCAAAAAGAGATCGATAGCCGACCAGTCCACCCGCGCCAATGAAACCCAAGATATTAGTTTTTCCTTCAGCAGTAGGGACTTCCATTTTAATAACCCCGTCGACTACTAAATAGAGTCCCTCAGACGGAGTACCCGCTGAATAAATCAACTCACCGGTTTTGAAATCAGTGTCCACCTTAATGTGCTCTATCGTCTTCAAAATCTCGGTGTTCGTTGAGCAAAAAAAGCCCAAATTTTGTGTTGGACATTCTTTACAGCTAGGCGTTTCAGAGTTTTTTGTATTTGTATCCGTCATTTAATCCTGCAATGCCTGGTAGTCTTGAATTGATTTTTTGGCAATGTTCATTGAATTTTGCCAGAATTGGGGCGAGTTTAAATCTTGATTCATGTGCTTTTTGATTAGATCCTCCGGTCGCATGCGACCTGTGTCTCGTAAAAGTTCGACGTACATTTTTTTAAATCCACTTCCAAAACTATCCTTTGAAGCGTAAACGCCAAGGCTGAATAAGTATCCAAAAAGGTAAGGGTAGTTATAAAAGCTGATCCGCGTGATCGCGAAGTGAAGTTTTTCAGCCCAATACATGGAATTGTATTCGCTGAGCGTATCGCCGTACCAAGCCTTCCAAGCCGTCGTCATCATGGTCGACATTTCTTCTGGCTGAACGGACTTTTTTGCTCGAGCATCGAAGAGCATTTTTTCAAATTCAAACCGAGCTGGAATATTGATTGTAAACTGAGTCGCGGCTTCAACTTCATGCCAAAGTATTTTCTTTTTTTCGTGATTGGTTTTGGCCCGGCGAACTAAGGAAGATCGCACCAATGTTTCTGCAAAGACAGAGGCCGTTTCCGCAAGACCTGATGTGTAGTGACATTGCGTGATTGGTAAATCTCTCATCACCCAATTGTGATACGCATGACCGAGCTCATGAGCCAATGTAATCACATCTTTCATCGACCCTTGGAATGTTTGAAACACGCGAGGCTCACGCGGTGAAACGAATCCGCCGCAGTACGCTCCAGTTTTACGGTTTTCAGTTTTTGTCGCATCGATCCACCCTTTTTTCCAAGCCATCTGTGCAAAATCAGCAAGTTCCGAATCAAATTCTGCAAATGAGTCCGTGATGATCTGCATGACATCAGAA
>LNFM01009059.1_pt1 | contig 14690 bp, 12 predicted proteins | sample 596031 | NCBI WGS metagenome assembly LNFM01 (sample SAMN04254537, study PRJNA301005) | activated carbon metagenome | isolation source: dual media filters at the Ann Arbor, Michigan drinking water treatment plant | place: USA: Ann Arbor
TGACCAACACGGCGTTCAACGCCATGTTGAAGACGCTGGAAGAGCCGCCCGAGTACCTCAAGTTCGTGCTGGCCACGACCGATCCGCAGAAGGTGCCGGTCACCGTGTTGTCGCGCTGCCTGCAGTTCAACCTGCGGCCGATGGCGCCCGAGACGGTGCAGGCGCACCTGATGCAGGTGTTGCAGGCCGAGCAGGTGCCGGCCGACACCCAGGCCTTGCGTCTGATTTCGCGTGCCGCGCGCGGCTCCATGCGCGACGCCCTCTCGCTCACCGACCAGGCCATTGCCTTTGGTGGTGGTCAGTTGCAAGAGGCCACAGTGCGCCAGATGCTGGGTGCGGTGGATCGGTCGTATGTGCTGCGCCTGATTGACGCGCTGGCGCGCGCCGATGGCGCCACGGTGGTCGACACCATCGATGCCCTGCGCCTCAATGGTCTGAATGCGGCCACCACGCTGGAAGACATGACCGGCGTGTTGCAGCGCATGGCGGTGCTGCAGGCGGTGCCGGGCCGTGCGCCCGCCGATGGCCTGGAAGATCCCGACGAGCTGGAGATCGAGCGGTTGGCGGGCAGCCTGCCGGCGGACGAGACCCAGCTGCTCTACAGCCTGTGCCTGCATGGCCGGGCCGAACTCGGCCTGGCACCTGACGAATACGCCGGCCTGACCATGGTGCTGCTGCGGCTGCTGGCGTTCAAGCCCGCAGATTCGGCCAGCGCCACGGCGGAAAAAAAAACTCTGAAAGTCGCTGAGGCGCAGCCGCCGGCGACCGTGATTGCTGCGCCAGCGATTGCAGAGGTGGCGCGAACCGCACCGGTGGCCGCGCCCGCCGCTACCCTCGCTGCCGCGCCCGCGCCAAAGCCTGCGTTGGTCGCGCCTCCCGCTGTTGCCACTCCGGTACCCAAACCCGCTCAGGTGGCAGCCCCAGCCAGCGCTGCCTCGGCGCCACCCGGGCTGGACGAGGCACCCTGGCCCGACGACGACGGTCCGCCCTGGGAAGAGAATCCCGAGACCGCACCTACTCCAAGCCGCACGGTGGCCATTCCGGTGCGCGACGCGGGCGAGCCAGGTCGCGCGGACCAGCCCCGGATTCGAGCCCAGGCAACGACCTTCGGAGCGACGCCGATGGCTGCCAGCGAAGAGGGCGATTTCTGGTTCGATGCCGTCATGCAACTGGTGCGCGCCGAAGCGATTTCGGCGCTCGTGCGCGAACTCGGCCTGCAGTCGCAGCTGGTGGCACGCGACACCGACCGCTGGGTGCTGCGCGTGGAGCGCGAGTCGCTCAACCAAGGCAACAGCCGCGAACGCCTGGCCACGGCTTTGCAAACCATCGGCCACCAGGTGCGCCTGGTGGTGGAGATCGGCACCGTGAATGATTCACCGTCCAGGCGCCTGGCGCTGGAGGCCGAGCGGCTGCAGCGCGAGGCCGAAGCCCAGATCATGGGAGATCCTTTCGTGCAAACCATGATGCGCGACTTTGGCGGCAGAATCGTCCCCGGCACGCTCAAGGCCACCCGGGTCTGAGCCTCACATTCACTCTCACCAAGAAAGACACAGCATGTTCAACAAAGGACAACTCGCCGGCCTCATGAAGCAGGCCCAGGCCATGCAGGACAACCTGAAGAAAGCGCAGGACGAACTGGCTTTCGTGGAAGTCACGGGTGAGTCGGGGGCGGGCCTGGTCAAGGTGCTCATGACCTGCAAGCACGACGTCAAACGCATCACCATCGACCCCAGCCTGCTGACCGACGACAAGGACATGCTCGAAGACCTGGTGGCTGCAGCCTTCAACGCCGCTGTACGCAAGGCCGAAGAAACCTCGGCCGAAAAGATGGGCAAGATCACCGCCGGAATGCCGGGCCTGCCCGGTGGCATGAAGTTTCCCTTCTGACCTTCACAGCACGACCGCATGGCCGAAGCCCATTCCCTTGAACACCTGGTTCAGGCCTTGCGCCGACTGCCGGGGGTGGGCGTCAAGTCGGCCCAGCGCATGGCGTTTCATCTGCTGCAGCACGACCGCGAAGGGGCGCTGGCCCTGGCGCGGGCGCTGGACCACGCGGCTGCCACGGTGCAGCACTGCGAGCTGTGTCACACCTTCACAGAAGACACCATCTGCCACACCTGCCTGGACCCACGGCGCGACCGCAGCCAGCTGTGCGTGGTGGAGACGCCAGCCGACCAGGCCGCGATGGAGCGCACCGGTGCGTACAAGGGTCTGTTTTTCGTGCTGATGGGCAAGCTCAGCCCGCTGGACAACGTGGGCCCGAAGGACATCGGCCTGCAGAAGTTGTTCGACCGCATCGATGCGCCGGCGCAGATGCCGACCGGCGTGTCCGAGGTGCGTGAGGTGATCCTGGCGACCAACTTCACCGCCGAGGGGGAAACCACCGCGCATGTGATTGCCCAGGCGCTCAAGGGGCGAGGTGTGCAGGTGACGCGGCTGGCGCGCGGCGTGCCGGTGGGCAGCGAGCTCGAATACGTGGACCTGGGCACCATTGCCCACGCGTTGGTGGACCGGCGCTGAGCCAGATCGATTCACTTCTCCTGAAAGAACCAACCCATGAAACTGGCGGGATTGACCGTGGCTTACTGGTGCGTTGTGGTGGCGTCGCTGCTGCCCATCGTGTGTGCGGGCCTGGCCAAGTGGGGCATGTTCGGCACGCCCAGGCGCCAGGGTGGCTACGACAACAACCACCCACGTGCCTGGTTGGCCAAGCAGACCGACTGGCGTGCACGCGCCAACGCAGCGCAGGCCAACAGCTTCGAAGCGCTGCCGTTTTTCATTGGCGCCGTGATCATCGCTCACCAGCTCGGCGCTTCGCAGTTGCGGCTGGACGTGCTGGCGTTTCTGTACGTCGTGTTGCGGCTGCTCTACATCATGATGTACGTGGCCGACCTGGCCACGGTGCGCAGTCTGGTGTGGGTGCTGGCGCTGGTGGCGAACATCGCCATCCTGTTTGCCTGACCTGCTGCGGTTGTTTGCGCCGTTACATCGGCTTGCAAAAAACACCCTGAAGTTGCTCCGTACAAACCCGCTCGGGAATCTTCCCGATGCGGGTTTTTTCTTCGCTGACTACGCTCTGTGTATTCATAAAGCAATACAGAGAGGATTTTTGGGCATGTTGAACCGGAGAGATTGGGGTCAGGTGGCGGCGGCGATGGCCTTGTCTGCGGGGCTGCCGGATGCGCGCGCCCAGCCGGCAACATCACCTGCACCCACAGCCGCCGTGCCCGCGCCGCGCAGTGCGCCCAAGCTGGTGATCGCGGTGGACAACCGCATAGATTTCTCCTGTCTTCCCCTGACCATTGCCGACCGGCTGGGGTACTTCAGCATCGAAGGCCTGGATGTCGAAGTTCGCGATTTCCCCGACGCTGCCCAGTCCTTGCAAGCGCTGGTCTCTGGTGCCGCGCACGCGGTTTCCGGCATGTACAGCAGCACCATTGCCGGGCAAATGCGTGGTCAGTCCCTGCAGTCGTTCGTGCTGCAGGGGCGCACGCCGCAGATCGCGGTGGGCGTGTCGACCAAAACCATGGGGCACTACCGGCAACTGGACGATTTGCGGGGCAAGCGGGTCGGTGTGCAGGCGTTGGGGTCGCCCGCACACCGGGTGGCGCGCGCGGTCTTGAGCCGTGGCGGGATCAGGGCCAGCGACGTGCAGTTCGTGGCCATGCCCAACCCCTGGGCCGCTGTCTCCGCATTCCGCAGCGGCGCGATCGATGCCATCAGTTACGCCGACCCGACCATCACCCAGCTGGAGCAGGCGGGCGAGCTGCGCGTGGTGGCCGACACCCGCAGCGTGCGCGGCAATGCCGATGTGTTCGGTGGGCCCATGCCATCGGCTTGCCTGTGTGCCACCAGCGAATTTCTCGCCCAGTTTCCACGCGTCAGCCAGTCCATGGCAGACGCCATGGTGCACGCGCTCAAGTGGCTGCAGACGGCGGGACCATCCGACATCATCAAAGTGGTGCCGGAGCGCTACTTTCAGGGGGATCGCTCGCTGTACCTCGCGGCGTTCAACCGGGCACGCGAGGCCTGGTCGCCCGACGGGCTGATGCCCGCGGAAGGACCTGAGATTGCCGCACGCCTGGTGGCCCAGTTCGACGAGCCCGGGTCCCTGGACCGGTTCGATCTCGCGGGCACATTCACCAACGTGTTCGCGCGCAAGGCCAAGGCCCGTTTCAGGGCCTGAGGTGCGCGGAACTTCAGTGCTTTTTCTCGACGTTGGTGCTGGAGGCCACGCGGGTCTTGCTGCTGCTGGATGAAGCGGTCTTGGTGGTGGACTTTTTCGTGGCCACAGCCTTGGATTTGGTGGGCTCGCGCGAGCTCCTGGCCACTTTGCGTGTGTTGCCGGCTGCAGTGGCCTTCCTGGCGGTCGGCTCGCTCGCGGACGCCGCCAGCGACACCCGCTTGGGCAACATCAGCGTGACCTGCTGACCGGGTTTGAGCGCCGCATTCACGGCCAGCTTGTTCCAGCCCGCCACACTCACCGCGCTCACGCCGTAGCGTTGCGCCAGACGAGCAAGGGTGTCGCCTTTGCGGGCCTTCACCACCGAACGCCGCAAGATCACATCGGGCTGCAGGTTGAGCTGGGCGTTGTCTGCCACGTGCAGGGGCACGTCGCTGTTGCGCTGGCCAGTGCGCGGCACCAGCAGGCTGGAGCCAGCACGCAGACTCATGCGCGGCGGAATGTTGTTGACGCCGCGCAGCTCGTCTTCGCTCATGCCCACGCGCGAAGCGGCCTGCGCCACCGTCATGGTGGAGGGCACGACCCAGGCGGTCCAGCTGGCCAGTGGGCCGGTGTGGGTGGTCAGTTTGTTCTGAAAGATGACCGCGTTGTCCCAGGGCAGCAGGATGTTGGGCGTGGCGGAGGCCATCACCACCGGTTGTTTCAGCGACGGGTTGAGTGCCCGGAAGTCCGCTTCGCTCACCTCGGCCATGCGCGCAATCACAGCCACGTCGATGTCGCGGTCGAGTGTGACGGTGTCAAAGAAGGGATGGTTACCGATCAGGGGCAGGGTGGCGTTGTAGGCCTGTGGCCGGGCCATGATGTTCTTGACCGCCTGAAGCTTGGGCACGTAGGTGCGCGTTTCCAGCGGCATGTTGATGTCCAGGTAGCCGGTGGGCAGACCCTGGCGCTGGTTGTTGGTGATGGCGCGGTTCACATTGCCCTGGCCCCAGTTGTAGGCGGCGAGGGCGAGGTGCCAGTCGCCAAAGCGGCGGTGCAATTGCTGCAGGTAGTCGAGCGCGGCGCGGGTGGAGGCCAGCACGTCGCGGCGGTCGTCGCGAAAGGCGTTTTGTTTGAGGTCGAACGACTGGCCGGTGGCGGGCATGAATTGCCACATGCCGGCGGCGCGCGCGCTGGACACGGCCTGCGGGTTGAAGGCGCTTTCAATGAAAGGCAGCAGGGCCAGCTCCATCGGCATGTTGCGGCGTTCGATCTCTTCGACGATATGGAACAGGTAGCGGCTGGAGCGCTCGGTCATGCGCTGGATGTAGTCCGGCCGCGTGGCATACCAGCGCTCCTGGTCGCGCACAAGCTCGCTGTCCAGGTCGGTCATGGCAAAACCGCGGCGGATGCGCTCCCACAGGTCGGCCGGGGCGGCGAGCGATGCCACCGGCGGCACGCTGGTGCTGGCGACGCCGATATCGCTCAGCGGGATGTCGCCGGGCAGACGGTACGAGGGCAGGCGGGGGCCGCTGGGAGCGATCGAAACTGGTTCGCCGGGCGATGAAGGCTTGCTGGTCGAGCCGGTGTCGACCGTGGCGCAGCCTGCGAGAAAGAGGCCGAAAGCGAGTGCGGCGGCAACATGCCAACGCGGCTGGCGGATGGGGGCGGGATAGCGGGGAGGCAAGGCGCAGGCGAGGGTCATTTGAAGTTGTTTTTCCAGGTCCGCAGCGTGGCAAAGACCGACACGGCATCGGTGGTGCCGGCCGGCTCGTGGGCCAGGGCCGACCGCACCACGGTTGCTTCTGCGGTCCGCAGGAACGGGTTGATGCGTTTCTCCAGTCCGATGGAGCTGGGCAGGGTGGGAAAGTTCAGAGCGCGCTGTTGCTGGCAGTGTTGCGTGTAAGCGGTCAGCTCGCCGTTGTCGGGCTCGATGGCCTGAGCGAACTTGAGGTTGGAGAGCGTGTACTCGTGGGTGCAGCACACGCGGGTGGCTGCGGGCAAGGCCGCGAGCCGGGTGAGGGAGTCGAGCATCTGCGCGGGCGTGCCTTCAAACAGGCGGCCGCAGCCTCCCGAGAACAGCGTGTCGCCGCAGAACAGCAGCGGCGTACCCTCGGCCTCGGCGGCGTAGAAGGCGATGTGACCGGCGGTGTGACCTGGCACCTCGATCACATCGAAGCTCAGACCCAGCACGTCCACGTGTTCACCGGCGCTCACGCGCTGCAGCGGCTCGGGCATGGGCTCATAGGCCGGGCCAATCACGCGTGCACCGGTGGCTTCGCGAAGTGCGGCCACGCCACCTGTGTGGTCGGCGTGGTGGTGGGTGATCAGGATGGTGTCAAGCTGCAGGCCGTGTTGGTCCAGCCAGGCCAGCACACCGTCGGACTCGCCGGGGTCCACCACCAGCGCGCGCTGGCCGTTGTGCAAGGCCCAGATGTAGTTGTCGCTGAAGGCGGGCAGGGGAAAGAGTTCCATGGATCGAGGAGGGCGTCGAAGGGGTTCTGGCGTGTAGAGTGCGGGGGTTTGCCCGAAGGCTTGCAGTGTCGCAGACTTCGCCTGTTTCATTGCCCGCTTGCCACGACCCATGCCCGAAAAATTGATTGGTTTGACCGAATGGTTCCAGACCCCGCCAGGCCAGTACCTGCTGGGCTGGGAGCAGACCCAGTTCGACCTGGCGGTGGCCGATCTGTTTGGTTACAACGCGCTGCAGCTTGGCCTGCCCGAGTTGCAGGCCCTGAAGGTCAACCGCATGCCGCACCGCTGGATGGCCTTGCCGGAGGCCTTGCTCCCCACGCAAGTGGTGGCATGGACACCGGGCGGCAGCAAGGGTGGCGCAGGTGAGGCTGCGGCACAGCAACCCATGAAGGTTTCGCTGATCACCGACGCCGCGGCCCTGCCTTTCCCCGCGGCCAGCCTCGATCTGGTGGTGTTGCCGCACACGCTGGAACTCAGCGCGGATCCGCACCAGGTGCTGCGCGAGGTCGAGCGGGTGCTGGTGCCCGAGGGTCGTGTGGTCATCTCCGGCTTCAACCCCGGCAGCCTCTGGGGTCTGCGGCAGGGTCGGGCGCGGCTGTGTGAACGTATGGGGGTGTCGATCCTGGACGCCTCCAACCTTTTTCTGCCCGACGCAGGCGACTTCATTGGCCCGTGGCGCCTGCGAGATTGGCTTCAGCTGCTGAGCTTTGAGCTGGAGTCCGACCGCTATGGGTGTTACCGCCCTGCGATGAAGACCGACAAGTGGTTGCAGCGCACCGCCTGGATGGACCGGGCCGGCGCTCGCTGGTGGCCCATTTTTGGCGCGGTGTACTTTGTGGTGGCGGTCAAGCGTGTGCGCGGCATGCGTCTGCTGGGGCCAGCCTGGAAGCCCCGGCGCGCCGGCTCGCCCGCACCGGTGCCGGTGGCGAACCGGCGCTGAATTTTTCATTCAACTGTTTTCTGGAGTGAGCGTTTTGAACCATGTGGTGATCTACACCGACGGCGCCTGCAAGGGCAATCCGGGGCCCGGCGGGTGGGGGGTGTACTTGAAGTCCGAAGGACACGAGAAGGAACTCTGGGGCGGGGAGCGTGAAACCACCAACAACCGCATGGAGCTGACCGCTGTGATCGAGGCGCTGGTGGCGCTCAAGCGACCGTGCAGGGTATCCCTCTTCCTGGACAGCGAATATGTGCGCAAGGGCATCACTGAATGGATCCACGGCTGGAAGCGCAAGGGCTGGACGACTGCGGCCAAACAGCCGGTGAAGAACGCAGACCTCTGGCAGCGCCTGGACGCGCTGGTGCATGGCGGCATCCACCAAATCGAATGGCACTGGGTGAAAGGCCACGCCGGCGACCCGGGCAACGAGCGCGCGGACGCGCTGGCCAACCGCGGTGTTCCCTCCTGATGAACGTCCGATGCAAGTGAGGGGGCGGAGGGAACTTCGCGCCCTGCCGCCCGCTCTGCACTGCTACATTGCGGGATTGTGAGCATGCGACCGATCGTCTGGCACGTGCGTTGCGGGCGCTTTGCAAGCACCGTGTGACCCTTTACTGAAAATACCATGGCCCACAAATCGATTTATGTGCTGGTGGCGATTGCAGGCATCGGCCTGGCTTCCGGCGCGGCCTGGTGGCTGCAAAACAGGTCTGCGGCACCTGCCCCCCAGGCGGCCGCCGCACCGGCCGGTGGAGCGCGCAGTGGGGGCAGCGCGCCCGGTGTCGAGGTGACGAAAGTCAAGACCGTTCGACTGCAGGACGATGCTCAGGCGGTGGGCACGCTGCGCTCGCGACAAAGCGTCACCCTCAAACCCGAGGTCAGTGGCCGCGTGGCCCGTATCGCCTTTGCCGATGGTGCGCAGGTCAAGACAGGTCAACTGTTGGTGCAGCTGGACGACACCTTGCAACGCGCCGAACTCAGCCAGGCGCAGGCCCAGTTGTCGATTGCCCGCGCCAACCTCAAGCGCAACCAGGAACTGGTGGCCGAGAACTTCGTGGCCACCCGCGTGGTGGAAGAAAGCCAGGCCAACCTGCAGGTGGCCGAAGCGCAGGTGGCTCTGGCCACGGCCCGCATGCAGCGCATGCGCATCACCGCGCCGTTCAATGGCACCGTGGGCCTTCGCAGCATCAACCTCGGTCAGTACGTGGGCGACGGCGATGACCTGGTGAACCTGGAAGACACCACGCTGCTCACAGTGGATTTCCGCCTGCCTGAGCGCTACCAGAGCAGCGTTGCAACGGGGCAGGGCGTGCAGGTGCAGCTTGACGCCGTGCCGGGCAGAACCTTTGAAGCCCAGGTGCTGGCGGTCGATCCGCTGCTGGACGCCAACGGCCGATCCATCTCGGTGCGCGCAGTCATGCCCAGGTTGTCCGGTACCGACCTGCGCCCAGGCATGTTTGCGCGGGTGCTCATTGTGTTTTCAGTGAACAACGCGGCGCTGGTGGTCCCCGAAGAGGCCATGGTGCCGCAGGGCGGCAAGCAGTATGTTTTCCTGCTTGACGAGCAGGGCCAGAGCGACGCGAAGAAACTGGTGTCGCGCCGGGTCGAGGTGCAGACCGGTGTGCGAAGCGGGGCCGAGGTCCAGATCGTCAAGGGTGTGGCCGCAGGCGACACGGTGGTGGTGGCTGGACAGCAGCGCCTGCAGCGCGACGGCACCGCCGTGCGCGTAGTCAACATGGCCAGCACCACCGAGGCCGCTGCGCCAGCGCCCAAGCCCGCCACCCCTTGACACCCTGAGCCGAGGGATACCCCATGCAATTGCCTGAAATTTCCATCCGGCGGCCGGTCTTTGCGACCGTGTTGTCCCTGCTGATTCTGCTGGTGGGCTTCGTCGCCTTCAACGGCCTGACTGTGCGGGAGTACCCGCGCATCGACGAGCCCAATGTCACGGTCACAACGACCTTCGGCGGCGCGTCCAGCGAGGTGATTGAAACCCAGGTGACCAAGGTACTGGAGGACTCGCTCGCAGGCATCGAGGGCGTGGACATCATCACGTCCATCAGCCGTCAGGAGCAGAGCCAGATCACGGTGCGCTTCAAGCTCGAACGCGATCCTGACTCGGCCGCTGCCGACGTGCGCGACAAGGTCAGCCGCGTGCGCCAGCGCCTGCCGCAAGAGGTGGACGAACCGGTGATTGCCAAGGTCGAGGCGGACGCGCAGCCGGTGATCTGGCTGGCACTCAATTCGGATTCGATGTCGTCGCTGGAGCTCAGCGACCTGGCCAACCGGGTGGTGAAGCCGCGCCTGCAAACCGCACCGGGTGCGGCCGACGTGCGCATCTTCGGTGAGCGGCGCTACTCCATGCGCATCTGGCTCGACGCCGACCGCCTGGCGGCTTACAGCCTCACGGTGCAGGACGTGGAAGACGCCCTGCGGCGCTCCAACCTGGAGGTGCCCGCTGGCCGCATCGAGAGCGCGCAGCGCGAATTCAACGTGACCGCTGCGACCGACCTGCAGACGCCCGAACAGTTTCGCGAGATCGGTGTGCGCACCGTCAACGGCCAGACCATCCGCATCGCCGATGTGGCCCGTGTTGAACAGGCACCCCAGGACGAACGCACTTCGGTGCGATACAACGGGCGCGACGCGATCTCGCTCGGCGTGATCCGCCAATCGACCGCCAACCCGCTGGACTTGTCGGCCGGGGTGCAGGAGATGCTGCCGCGCATCGTGGCCGACCTGCCTGAGGGTGTGCGCGTGGAGGTGGCCAACGACAACTCGATCTTCATCGACCGCTCGATCAAGGCGGTGTACACCACCATCGCCGAAGCGGCCGTGTTGGTGGCGCTGGTGATCTTCGTGTTCCTGCGCACGCTGCGCGCCTCCATCATTCCGCTGGTGACGATTCCGGTGAGTCTGATCGGCTGCTTTGCGCTGATGGCCCTGTTCGGCTTCTCGATCAACACGCTCACGCTGCTGGCGCTGGTGCTGGCCATCGGACTGGTGGTGGACGACGCTATCGTGGTGCTGGAGAACATCTACCGGCACATCGAGGAAGGCATGCAACCGTTCGAAGCCGCGATCAAGGGCGCGCGTGAAATCGGCTTCGCGGTGGTGGCCATGACGCTGACGCTGGCCGCGGTGTACGCACCGCTGGCGTTCACCCCGGGACGCACCGGGCGGCTCTTTGCCGAATTTGCGTTGGCGCTGGCCGGTGCGGTGGTGGTGTCGGGCTTTGTGGCCCTCACGCTCTCGCCCATGATGTGTTCCAAACTGCTCAAGCACAACCCCACGCCAGGGCGCTTTGACAGGTTCATGGAGCGGCGCCTTACCGCACTCAGCGACGGCTATGCCCGTGTGTTGGGATGGTCGCTGAACGTGCGCTGGTTGGTGGTGGCGGTGATGCTGGCCAGTGCGGCGGGAAGCTGGTTGCTCCTTCAAAGCACACGCCAGGAGCTCGCCCCCATGGAAGACCGCGGCGTGGTGCTGGCCTCGATCAATGGCCCTGACGGCGCCACGCTGGCCTACACCCGCAAGTATGCGGAAGCCATCGAGCGCATGGGCCAGGACATCCCCGAGCTCGACCGCATCTTCACCATCGTGGGCAACCCCTCGGTCGCGCAGGGCAGCGTGATCATGCGCGGCAAATCCTGGGAAGAGCGCGACCGCACGACCATGGACATCGCGCGCGAGCTGTCCCCCAAGATCGCAGCGCTTCCCGGGATCAGTGCGTTCCCCATCACGCCCCCTTCCCTGGGGCAGGGTTTCCGCGAGCGGCCGATCAACTATGTGATCGTGACTGGGGACTCCTACGAAAATCTCGCGCGCGTAGTGCGCCAATTTCAGGACAAGCTCGCTCAGAACCCGGGGTTCTTGCAGGTGGACACAGATTTGCGCCTGAACAAGCCGGAGGTCCGCATGGACGTGGACCGTGAGCGCGCAGCCGACATGGGTGTGACGGTAGACGTGATTGCTCGCACGGTGGAAACGATGCTCGGTGGGCGCACCGTGACGCGCTACAAACGCGATGGCGAGCAGTACGACGTGGTGGTGCAAATGGTTTCTGCCAACCGCAGCACGCCCGAGGACATCGACCGTCTCTTCGTGCGCGGGCGCGGTGACGCGATGATCCCGCTGGCCTCGCTGGTGACCACACGCGAGGTGGTGGTGCCTCGCGAGCTCAACCACTTCGGTCAACGCCGCAGCGCTTCCATCACGGCCAACCTGTCCCCTGAGTATTCGATGGGTGAGGCGCTGGACTTCATGGACGCCACGGCGCGCGAGCTGCTGCCTGCGGGCTACACCACCGACCTGAACGGCCAGAGCCGCGAGTTCCGCAATTCGTCGGGCTCGCTGGCCATCGTTTTCGGGCTGTCGCTGCTGTTCATCTATCTGGTGCTGGCGGCCCAGTTCGAGAGTTTCGTGGACCCGTTCATCATCATGCTCAGCGTGCCGCTGTCCATGCTGGGCGCCTTGCTCGCGCTCAAGTTCACCGGAGGCACGCTCAACGTGTTCAGCCAGATCGGATTGATCACGCTGGTGGGCCTGATCACCAAACACGGCATCCTGATCGTGGAGTTCGCCAACCAGTTGCGGGAAGAGGGTGTGGACAAGCTTGAAGCGGTGAAGCGCTCGGCGGCGCTGCGTTTGCGCCCCATCCTCATGACCACCGGCGCCATGGTGCTCGGTGCGATCCCGCTGGCGCTGGCCAGTGGTGCCGGTGCCGAAAGCCGACAACAAATCGGCTGGGTGATCGTGGGTGGCATGAGCGTGGGCACATTGCTCACCATCTTTGTGGTGCCGACGATGTACACGTTGCTGTCGCGCGCCAAGTCCCACAAGCCCGCCGTGTCCGTACCTGTGGAGGCTGTTCCGGCGAAGTGATTTTTCGGTTGTGGGGCTCTGTGCCTGCACCCCCCGGGCTCGTGAGCTTCACCGGATGCCTCGGTCGCTGATGACGGGACTCGCCGGAGAAAAACTCAGACCACCCCGGAAAACATCATCACGTCAACGCTGTCTCCTACAGCAACGTTGCCTTGCGAATGGTGCAAGACGATGAGTCCGTTGGCCTCCACCATGGAGCTCAAAACCCCCGAGCCCTGGTTGCCAGTGATGCGAACCGAGAGTGAACCGTCGGCCGCGCGGCTGACGATGCCGCGCTGGTACTCCGTGCGGCCAGGCTTCTTGCGCAGCTGCACCAGGCTCCTGGCCTGCAGCAACACCGGTTCAGCGACGTTGCCGCCCATGAGCCGTTGAAGCGCTGGACGCACGAAAGCAAGGAAGGTGACCATCACCGCCACCGGATTGCCGGGCAACCCGAACAGCACCGAAGACTTGCCGCCCTCGGTGATGCGGCCCACCGCCATCGGGCGACCAGGCCGCATCGCAATGCGCCAGAACGCCACGTCGCCCAGCTGCTTCATCATGGCCTTGGTATGGTCGGCCTCGCCCATGCTCACGCCGCCACTCGTGATGATTGCGTCGGCCTGCTTTGCAGCCGTGCGAAACGCGGCTTCCAGCAAGGCGGGCTCGTCGCGCACCACGCCCATGTCGATCACGTCCACACCCAGGCGCTTGAGCAGACCGAACACGGTGTAGCGGTTGCTGTCGAACACCGCGCCTTCGCGAGGTGGTTCACCCAGCGTCAGGATCTCGTCGCCGGTGGAGAAGTAGGCCACCTTGATCCGGCGAAACACCGTGGCTTTGGTCAAGCCGAGGCTGGCGATCAGACCCAGCGCGGCGGGCCCGAGCGTTTGTCCTTTGCGCAGCGCAGGTTGGCCCGCCATCAGGTCTTCGCCCAGCAGGCGGCGGTTGTCGCCGGCCGTCACCACGCCGGGCGGAATCTCGACCATGTCGCCGTCAACCTTCACGAACTCCAGCGGCACCACGGTGTCCAGCGCGGTCGGCATGATGGCGCCGGTCATGATTTTCAGGCACTGGTCGGCTTGCAGGGTGCCCGCCCAGGCCTTGCCGGCGAAGGCCGTTCCCGCCACGCGCAGCTTCAATGGCTGACCCGGCTGCATCAGTTGGCTGTCGAACGCGAAGCCATCCATGGCCGAGTTGTCGTGAGGCGGCACGCTGATGGGCGAGACCACGTCCTCGGCCAGCACGCGGTCCAGCGCGTCGAACACGCCCACGTCCTCAATTGCAGTCACGGGGTCGACCAGTCGGGCCAGGAATTCGTTGACGCGGTCAGCGCTCAGCGCCTGCGGGTCGTAGCCTTGCAGCTCTGCCGCGATCTGTTCGATCGTCTTCATGGCGTCAGCCCTTTTCCAGCGCGTGCAGCTCGGCCAGTGTGTTGGTGTTGTGGAAGGCGCGCGGGTCGTCGGCGGGCAGGTTGAACGGCACGATGACGGTCTTGTGGGTCGCGGTCCATTTGTCGATCTTGCGGCCACCCGCCTGCGTGAAGGCGACCAGGCTTTCCAGCAGATCCACCCGCAGCAGGCAGAACACCGGTTGCGGACGCAACTGCCCGTCTTCCTCGGGCGCGGCGGCCATGGCGATTTCTGTGTCTTCGTCTTCAAATGCCTGCGCCAGGCGCTGGGCCAGGTCGAAGGGAAACAGCGGTGTGTCGCAGGGCACGGTGAGCAGGTAGGGAGTCTCGCAACGCTCCAGCCCGGTCATGAAGCCCGCCAGCGGTCCGGCAAAGTCGCTCAGGGTGTCGGGCCACACCGGTGCGCCGAAGGCCTCGTAGGCGGCCAGGTTGCGGTTGGCGTTGAGCATGAGCTCGCCCACCAGGCCGCCTTCCTGCATCTGCAGGCGCAAGACCGTGTGAAGCGCCAGCGGCGTGCCGTTGAAGTTCTGCATGCCCTTGTCGAGCCCGCCCATGCGGGAGCCGCGGCCGCCTGCGAGAACCAGGCCTGTGATTTCGTTGGTGTGGATCATTTTCTGTTCAGCCCCCGATGTAGCTCATCTCTACGCGTCTGGTTCCGGTGGAGGAGTCCGGAGGCAGACTCGCGCGCAACTCGGAATACCGGTCGCTGCGCCCCTGCCAGATGGCTGCGATCGCGCCGGCCAGCTGTTCGTCGGTGGCGCCGCCGCGGATGAGCGGGCGCAGGTCGTGGCCCTGGCTGGCGAACAGGCACAGGTAGAGCTGGCCTTCGGTGGACAGGC
>LNFM01009061.1_pt1 | contig 14688 bp, 14 predicted proteins | sample 596031 | NCBI WGS metagenome assembly LNFM01 (sample SAMN04254537, study PRJNA301005) | activated carbon metagenome | isolation source: dual media filters at the Ann Arbor, Michigan drinking water treatment plant | place: USA: Ann Arbor
TGGGATGGTGCCCGTAGTCATCGATAACGGTTACGCCGCCCGCCACGCCCCGGAGCTGAAACCGCCGGTCCACGCCCGAGTATTCGAGCAGTCCGCGCGCGATCACCTCTTGCGGAACGTCCAACTCCAACGCCAGCGCCACCGCCGCCGTGGCGTTCAATACGTTGTGCACACCGGGCACCCGGATCTCAAACGAGCCCAGCGCCTCGCCCCGCAAGCGCAGTTTCCACTTCGAAGCGAAGTGCCCGCACTCGGCTTCCACAATCTGCAGATCCGCCTGGGCGCTCATGCCGTAGGTGATCGTCCGCCGCTTCACCTCGGGCAAAATCTGCTGCACGTTCTCATCGTCCAGGCACAGCACCGCCGCCCCGTAGAACGGCACTTTGTTCACAAAATCCCGAAAGGCGGCGCGGATCTGTTCAATCGAATGGTAGTGATCCAGGTGTTCGCGGTCGATGTTGGTCACCACAGCCAGAATCGGCGCCAGCTTCAGAAACGAGCCGTCGCTCTCATCGCTCTCCACCACCAGAAAATCGCTCTGGCCGAGCCGCGCGTTGTCGCCGCCCAGCGTGCCTACTTTGCCGCCGACCACCACCGTTGGGTCCAGCCCGGCGTGCGCCAGAATCGCCGCGGTAATCGACGTCGTGGAGGTCTTGCCGTGGCTCCCCGCGATCGCGATGCCGTACTTCAGCCGCATCAGTTCGGCCAGTAACTCCCCGCGGGGAATCACCGGAATCCCCAGCCGCCGCGCCTCCACCAGTTCCGGGTTGTCGGGCCGCACGGCGGAGGTCACCACCAGCGCCTTTGCCCCGGCCACGTTCGTGGCCGCATGGCCCTCGTAGATCGTCATTCCCATCTTCGCCAGCCGGTCCGTCGTCGCCGAGAACTTCTGGTCCGATCCCGAGATCGTGTAGCCCAAGTTGTGCAGCACCATGGCGATGCCGCTCATGCCGATGCCGCCGATACCCGTGAAGTGAAGATGTTGTGGCTTAAAAAACATTTTAGCCTTCTATTGTTTCAATACTCCGGCGCATTCCTCAAGCAGGTCCGCCGCGCGTTCGGCCGCGCCCGGCCGCGCGAAAGTGCGTACCGCCGCCGCCATGCGGTCCAAAACACCCGGCTCCAGCAGCGCGGTAATCTCCGCCCGCAGCCGTTCCGGCGTGCACTCGGCGTCCCGGATCATTCGCGCCGCCCCCTTTCGCTCGAGCGCTTGCGCGTTCTTCGCCTGATGGTCGTCGGCCGCGTAGGGATACGGCACCAGAATCGCCGGCTTGCCCGCCGCCGCCAGCTCCGCCACGGCGCCCGCCCCGGCCCGGCAGATCACCAGATCCGCCGCCGCGAACGCGCCCGGCATGTCGTTGAGGAATGGGGTGACGCTCACTCCCGGAATGTCCTCGGCCTCCGCCCCGGCCTGCAGCACCACCCGCACCGGCTGCCCGGCCAGCCAGGGAGCCAGTCCCTTGATCGCCTCGTTCAATCGCCGCGCTCCCCGGCTCCCACCGGTCACCAGGATTTCGAGCTTCTCGCCCCGCGCCTTCGGCGGCAGCGCGAAAAACTCTTTCCTCACGGGCAGTCCCGTCAACTCGGCATTGCCCACCGGAAAATACTGCACGGCCTCCTCAAAACTGACGAGCGACCGCCGCGAAAACCGTGCCATGTACCGGTTCGTCAGCCCCGGCATCGCGTTCGGCTCCATCAGCAGCAGCGGCAACCGCCGCAACGCCGCCGCAACGCCCACCGGCCCAGCGGCGTAGCCGCCCATGCTGAACACCCCGGCAACACGCAGCCGCCGCGTCAGCGCGATGCACCGGGCCACGCTCGCCGGCAACTGCAACAGCGTCTGCACCTGTCGCATCCGCCCCTGCCCTTGCAAGCTGCCGATCTCAATCAACTCCAGCGGAAACCCCGCCGCCGGCACCAGCTTGGTCTCGAGCCCCCGCGCCGTCCCGACGAACACCGGCTCATGGCCGCGCGCCTGCAACTCCCGCGCTACCGCGATGCCGGGAATCACATGTCCGCCAGTGCCGCCGCCTGCCATCAGAAAAACCATTTAGTTCGATCGCTCACTCACGCTCAGCAGCATCCCGAACGACAACAACGTTGCCAACAGCGAACTGCCGCCGTAGCTGATCATCGGCAGCGGAATGCCCTTGGTCGGACCCAGGCCCGTCACCACCGAAAGATTGAATAGCGCCTGGAACACAACCATCGTCGTGACCCCAAGTGCTATATAGCGGCCGAAGTCATCCGGCGCCACCAGGAACGTGCGATACCCCCGCCAGAGCACCACAAAAAAGCCGAGAAGCACCGCCGACGAACCCAGCAACCCGAACTCCTCGCCAATCACGGCGAAGATGAAGTCCGTCTGCGGCTCCGGCACGTAGAACAGCTTCTGCTTGCCGTCCATCAGCCCCAGGCCGAACAGTCCGCCCGAACCGATGGCAATCTTGGCCTGCTGCGCCTGATACGCCGGATCCGGCGGCGCCCCCGAACTTCTGACGTAGGTCAAAATCCATCCGTTCGGGTCGATCTTGTTCAAAATCGCATGGTCCGGATCCACCATCACGATCACCCGTCCCACGCGGTAAGGCTTCGCCGCAATCCCCGCCACCAGCAGCAGCGCGGCCAAGGGGATCGCTCGCACCATATATTTCCGGTCCAGCCCCGCCACGAAAAACGTTAACACCGTGGCCGCCACCAGCACGACGGCCGTCCCCAGGTCCGCCACCGAAACCAGGAACGCCACAAAGCCCAGCACGAGGCCGCAACCCGCCAGGGTGAACCGCATATTGTTCACCGCGCGAATCCGCCGCGACAGGAAGAACGCCAGAAACAGCACCAACGCGGGCTTGGCAAACTCGCTCGGCTGCAACCGGCCCACGCCCAGGTTCAGCCACCGGTGCTTCGAACTATCCATGACGAAGGCGGCCATCAGCATCACCAACACCACGCCAATGCTGCCAAACGCCCACGCCGGAGTGTTAAAGGCCCGGTAGTCAATCCGCTTCATTAACATCAGCACCAGGAACGACAGCACCGCCCAGCCGAGCTGGTGCAGGAAGAAGTAGTTCGGGTCCACGTCGTACTTGCCCTGCACGGCGATGATCGCGCTGGCCGAATAGACCATCACCAGCCCGAACGTAACTAGCGCCACGATCGTGAAGAAAAGAACCTTGTCTGTATATAGTCGCTTACCCATACGGCCTTCCTAAACCAACTGCTGCACCAACTCTTTGAACACGCGCCCGCGATGTTCATAACTCTGAAACTGGTCAAAGCTCGCGCACGCCGGCGCTAGCAGAACCGTATCGCCGGCCGTGGCCTCAGCCCGCGCCAAAGCCACCGCCGCCTCGATCGTTCCGCATTCCCGCAACGGCAATGCGGCGTCCGCCTCGGTCAACTGCGCGCGGATAATCCCTGCCGCGGCCCCGATCAGCAGCACGCCCTTTGCCTTCGCCTGCAAGCGCCCCGCCAGCGTCCGGTAGTCGCTCTGCTTGTCTTTGCCGCCCAGGATAATCCAAACGCCCCCGTCGAAAGCGTCCAGCGCCTTCTCCGTTGCGTCGACATTCGTCGCCTTCGAATCGTTGTAGTAGCTCACTCCGTCAAGCGTGCGCACGAACTCGATCCGGTGTTCGACGCCCGGAAAGGTACGAATAGCCGCCTCAATCGCATCGAGCGAAACGTTCGCCAGCCAGGCTGCCGCCGCCGCGGCCATGACGTTTTCGACGTTGTGCCGCCCGCGCAACGGGATCGCCGAAACCGGGATCAACGCCTGCTCATCCACCGTAATCAACCCGTCCTTCTCGGCCACGGTCCACGGCCCCGGCGCCGCCGCGTTGAAGTAAACCACCTTCGCCCGCGTCCGTTTCGCCAGCGCGGCCGACGCGGCATCCCCGGCATTCAGGACGGCCACCTGGCTCCGGCCCTGCGTTTCCACTAGCCTCGCCTTCGCGTCGATGTAGCGCTCCATCGTGCGGTGCCGGTCGAGATGATCTGGCGTGATATTCAAAACCAGTGCGATATCGGCGACAAAGCTCTCAATCGTCTCCAACTGAAAGCTCGACAGTTCGAGCACGTTCCACTGCCCCACGCGCGACGTCTCCACCATCGCCGCCGGCGGAATCCCGATGTTGCCGCCCACCTGCACCGGCACCTCGGCCTCGCGCAGAATATGGCCAATCAACGCCGTCACGGTCGTCTTCCCGTTCGATCCCGTAATCCCAATCTTGCGTCCCTCGAGCAGCGGCGCGGCAAACTCCAGTTCCCCGGTCACGCGCGAGTTCGAGAATACGGCCGCTTCGAGCGGCACGCCCGGCGATTGAATCACTACGTCGAACTCGGCGCCCCGCGCCTCGGCCTGCGGCTCATAGGCCACGCCCAACGCCGCCACCTCGGCCGCGAAACGCGTCTCGGCCAAAGGCTTCTCGTCGCACACGGTCACTTTGGCGCCCAACCGCTGCGCCAACTGGGCGGCGGCCAAGCCGCTCTTGCCTAGCCCTACGACGAGAATGTGTTTGCCGGTCCAGTTCACGGTCCTCTCCGCCTACCGCAGCTTCAACGTGGTCAGGGCGCACAGAGCCATGATCAAACCCAAAATCCAGAAGCGGGTAATGATCTTGGTCTCCGTCCAACCCAAGATTTCAAAGTGATGATGCAATGGCGCCATTTTGAAGATCCGCTTCTTCCGCAACTTGTAGCTGCCCACCTGCAAAACCACGCTCATTAACTCGATAATGTACACCCCGCCCAAAAACAATAAAAGCAGTTCTTGTTTAATCAATACTGCCACGGTCCCCAACGCCCCGCCCAGCGCCAACGACCCCACGTCGCCCATAAACACTTCGGCCGGGTGCGCGTTGAACCAAAGGAACCCCAGCGAGGCCCCGGTCATCGCGCCGCAGAATACCGTCAACTCGCTCGCGCCCGGCAACCGCACCAGATCCAGATACTCGGCAAACGTCCGGTGTCCACTGACGTAGGTCAGCATCGTCATCGCGCTCGCGGCGATCACCATCAACCCGATCGCTAACCCGTCCAGTCCGTCCGTCAGGTTCACGGCGTTCGACGATCCCGCCAACACGATCACTAGAAAAAGGAAAAAAAAGCCGAACGCCAACGGATACGTCCATGGGCTTGAAAGAAACATCTCCAGCAGCAAATTCGGCTTAAAAGTCTTGAAGAACGGCACATTCATCGACGGATCGTATCCGCCCCGCGACCGCAGCAACAGCAGCATGCAACCAATCACGCAACTCGCCACGACCTGCCAGAAGAACTTCCGCCGGGCCGTGAAGCCCAGGTTCTGCATCTTCTTCACCTTGGCGTAGTCATCGAAGAATCCGATGGTTCCAAAGCTGACGAGCCCGAAAAGCGCAATCCAGACGTAGGGGTTGCGCAAGTTGGTCCACAGCAGCGTCGGCACCACAATCGAGATGATAATCAGCAGCCCGCCCATCGTCGGCGTCCCGGCCTTCTTCTGATGCGCGGTCACGTCCTCGCGGATCGGCTGGCCGAACTTAAATTCTCGCAGCCGCCGGATCAACCACGGCCCCAGGAACAGAGAAAGGAATAGCGCTGTCAAGCTGGCGAAGGCGGTCCGGAACGTCACGTAACCGAAGAGCCGGGCCGGTCCCCAGACCGGCGAAAGTTGTTCGAAAAGAAGCCAATAAAGCATTAACCAGCCCGATACCTTTCCACTGCAAGTTCCATCCGGGTTCCCCGGGAACCCTTAAACAACACCAAATCGCCCGGTCGCGTCAACGCGGCCAACGCCGCTCCCGCGTCCGCTGGGCCCGGGAAAAAGAGCGCGTCCGTCCCCGCTGCCTTGGCCGCGTCCGCCAAGGCCTCCGCGTCCCCGGTCACCCCGATCACCAAGTCAAATCCCAACGCTGCTGCCCGCTCACCCACCATCCGGTGCAGCCCCACCGACCACGTCCCCAGCTCCCGCATCTCGCCCAGCACCGCGATCCGCCGGCCCGCCGGCAGCAGCGCGGCGTACTCCAGCATCGCCTCCGCCGCATCTGGGTTGCTGTTGTAGCAGTCGTTCAATATCGTCACTCCGTTGTGTTGCTGCCGCTCGCCGCGCATCTTGCCCGGCTGCAGTCCGCGCGCCCGCTCGGCCATTGCCGCCGCTGGAACGCCCAGTTCCCGGCCCACCGCCACCGCCGCAGCTACATTCAACACAGAGTGTTTTCCCGCCACGGGAGTTTCAAACACGGTGCCACCAATCCGGAACCGGGCCCCGGTTTCACCCATCGTCAACTGTTCAATCCGAACGTCCGCGTCCTCGCTCACACCGAAGGTCACCGTCCGCCCCGGATGAACCTCTCCGAACTTCGCGACAATCGGGTCATCCGCGTTCACCACCGCCACGCCATCCGGCGGCAGACTCTCCACCAATTCGCGCTTGGCCAGGCCGATCGCTTCCCGGCTACCCAGGTTTTCAATGTGCGCCGTTCCGACGTTGGTCACTACCGCCACCTGCGGCCGCGCCATCGAAGCCAGAAACCGGATCTCGCCCAGGTGGTTCATTCCCATCTCGAAGACGTGAACTTGCGCGTCCACGCTCTGGCGCAAGATTGAAAGCGGCAGGCCAATATGGTTGTTCAGGTTGCCTTCGTTCTTGCCCACGCGAAACGTTCCGTCGAGCAAGGCAGCGATGGTTTCTTTGGTCGTCGTCTTCCCGGCGCTTCCGGTGACACCCACCACGGTGCCCCGCAACCGCAGCCGCGCCCGGCGAGCCAACTCCTGCAGGGCGACTAGCGTATCCCGCACCTGGAAAACCGGCACCCCGCAGGGCGCAACTTCCCGGTCCACCAACACAGCCACCGCGCCCCGTTCCACCGCCTGGCCGACAAAGTCATGTCCGTCATGCACGTCGCCGCGCAGCGCCGCGTAGAGCGGGTCCACGCCGTCCAGCGTCCGGGTGTCGATGCTCCAGTCGCCGACGCTCCCCGGCGTCCCGGGGGCCGCGCTCCCGGTGGCCGCCGCGATTTCGGCAAAGGTCATTCTCATATGGCCGTCCTGAAGCCAAGGCGTTCTAGGGCCGTCCGCGCCACCACCCGATCGTCGAAATCAATCGTGCCGCTGTTCAGAATCTGATATGTCTCGTGGCCCTTGCCCGCCAGAATCACGATGTCGCCCGGCCGCGCCTGTCCCACTGCGGCTGCAATCGCCGCCGCCCGGTCCGGCTCCACGATGTGGGGCGTATCCGTCCGCCGCAGCCCCACCATCACATCATTTAGGATAGCCAGCGGGTCTTCACTCCGCGGATTGTCACTCGTCAGAATCACGGCGTCGCTCAACTCGCCGGCTGCCATGCCCATCCGCGGGCGCTTCGTCCGGTCCCGGTCGCCGCCGCAACCAAACAGCGTAATCAGCCGCCCACCCGTCAGTAGTTGCCGCGCCACCCGCAGCGTATTCCGCAGCGCGTCTTCGGTGTGCGCATAGTCCACCACCACCAGAAACGGCTGCCCGGCATCCACGCGTTCAAACCGCCCCGGCACGCCCTGGCAATTCGCAATTCCGTGCAACATCGTCTCCCAGGTCAAGCCGTAACTCAGCCCGGTCCCCAGCGCCGCCAGAATGTTGTAGACGTTGATTTCGCCCGTCAAGGCCGACCGCACGTCGTGCCGCTCCGCACCATGGACCGCCACGAACCGCAGTCCGGTGAAGGTGCTTTCAATTGCCTCCGCGCGCAGCGCCGCGCCAGCCCCCAGCCCGTAGGCCAACACCGTCGTCCCCGCCGCTGTCCGGATCCGCCGCCCGTACTCGTCATCGGCGTTGATCACGGCGAACGGAGGAGCAAACTCCTCGCCGAAGAGCCGCTCCTTCGCCGCGAAATAGTCGTCCATCGTCCCATGAAAATCGAGATGATCCTGCGTCAGATTCGTGAAAACGGCCGTGTGGAAACGCACCCCGCTCACGCGCCCCTGCGCCAGTGCGTGCGAGGAGACCTCCATCGTGGCATACCGCCCCCCGGCCTCCACCGTCCGCGCAAAAATCGAAAACAGATCCAGCGACTCCGGCGTCGTGTTCACCGCCGGCTCAGCCACCCCCGCCACGTCGTAGCCGATGGTGCCGATCCGCGTCGTCGTGTTTCCCGCCGCCCGCAGCACTGCATCGACGACGTAAGTGCAGGTGGTTTTCCCATTCGTTCCCGTAATGCCGGTCACGCCCAGCCGTTCATCCGGAGCCCCGAAGAACCGCTTGGCCGCCGCCGCCAGCGCACGCCGCCCGTGCGCCACCTGAATCCAGGGCATGGTCATGCCGTCGGGCCGCGGAGCGTCGCTGACCACCGCCACCGCCCCGCTGTCCATCGCTTTCGGTGCGTACACCCGCCCGTCCTGCACGGCGCCGACAAAGGCGAAAAACAACGTCCCCGGCGTCACCTGCCGCGAGTCGTAAGCCAATTTCCGGCACGGCTGCCCCAGCACCGCCGGGTCGCTCACCCACACGACGCCGCCCGCCGCCAACACGTCCTGCAGGGAGGGGTTCACCGCGAAAACACCACGCGAATCCGCCGCGTTGCATCCAGCACGGCGCCCGGCCGCGGCTCCTGCCGTTTGGCGATTCCCGACCCTACCGCGTCCACGCGCAGCCCCGCCGCCGCCGACTGCTGCAGCACGGCCCGCAGCGTCATGCCCTTGAAGTTCGGCGCCTTCGGACCCGCCACCAGGTTCGGGTCCGCCTGGGCAACATTCATCTCGCGCTCTTCTTCCTCTTCGTCCTCTTCCACCCCGGCTACCGGCTCCGGCGCCGTCGTCGATTCGGTCTCGGGCACATCCCGCTGCACCCCCAGAATCCGCAGCGCATTTTGCGCCACCTTCCGGAAGACCGGGCCCGCCACCCCGCCCGCCAGCTTCGACGTCCGGTTCAGCGTCACCACCACCACAATCTCCGGGCTCGACACCGGTGCAAATCCCATGAACGTTGAGTTGTACAGCCGTTGGTAGCCCTTGCCCACTTCGAAGATCTTACCCGTGCCCGTTTTTCCGCCCGACGTGTAGCCCTTCAGTTTCGCCGCCTTGCCGGTCCCCTCGAGCACCACCATCTCCATCATCCGGCGCATCTTGATCGCCGTCTCGGGCTTAATGCGCTGCTCCGGCGGAGGCACCACCTCTTTCACCGGCTCCTCGCCGGGCTCCTGCCGCTCCAGCACGATGTGCGGCTTCACCCACACGCCGTTGTTGGCAATGATTCCCGCCGCCTGCGCCAACTGCAGCGTCGTCGTCATCATTTCGTGGCCAATCGCCACGGACGCAATCGAATCTGGCTGCCATTTCCGCAGCGGATACAACACCCCGGCGGACTCTCCCGGCACGCCCAGCCCCACCGCGCTCCCAAATCCGAAACGCCGCATGTAGTCGTACAGGTTCTCTTTGCCCACACGCATCCCGATGTTCACGGACCCCAGGTTCGAAGACTTCGCCAGCACCATCTCCATGGGCAGAACCCCATAAGCATGTTCGTCGTGGATGTCCCGGCCCAGAATCCGCATCACGGTTCCGCCACAGGCGATGGGCGTTTCCGGCCGCAGATTGGTCGTCTCGAGCGCCGCGGTCATCGTCACAACTTTACATACCGAACCCGGCTCAAACGGAACACTTACCGCGTGGTTCACCCGGCTGGCCATCTCGCCCTTTTCGGCCACCCGCACGTTGGGGTCGAAGGTGGGCCAACTCGCCATCGCCAGAATCTCGCCGGTCTTCACATGCAGCACCACCAGCGAACCGAATGGAATCTTGCCCTCCACCAGGGCTTCGCGAAGCGCACTCTCAGCGGTGAACTGAATGCCTTCGTCAATCGTCAAGCGCACGTTGGCCCCGGCAGTTGGCGCTCCGCCCTTGTACCGGCGGCCGTAGCCGCGGCTACGCGAGTCGCGCTCCACCAGCACCTTCGCGTCCAAACCGGCCAAGTCTTCGTTCAGGCTCAGTTCCAGGCCTCCCTCGCCCTCTCCATCACCATTCAACGAGCCCAGCAGGTTCGCCGCCAGCGTCTGCTTCGGATAGATCCGCCGCCCCGTGCCGCGAATGGAAACGTAGTCAAGGCGGAAGGATCGCACCCGGTCCACCTGCTCCAGCGTGGCGTGCTCCTTGAGACGGAGATCTCCGCGCCCGTCGCGCCGCGCAGCCATAATCCGCCGCTCCACGTCCTGCGGATCGAGATCGAGGGCGGTGGAAAGCAGGCTGGTGGCGAAATCCACATCCGGAATCCGCAGAGGCGATACGTGGATGGAATCCACCGGAACGCTCATCGCCAGCTTACCCAGCCCCCGCGTCAGAAGCTGGCCACGCATCGCCGCCACGCTGACTTCCTTGGTCTGCTGTGCCTTGGCGCGCTGCGCTAAGTTATCATGCTCCACTACCTGCAGTTGCACTAAACGCCCGAAGATAATCAATCCCCAAACGAGCGAACACCAGGTAACGATAATCAATCGCTTGTGCGATTGCGGCTCCGCCGTCGTCTCCACGTTGCTGTCCATCGTAATTGCTCCACTGGAAACCGGGCGAGCGTGTCGTTGGCCTTACTCACTTCGCAGTAAGCACGCCCGCCCCACTTCCAGGGCCTTGCGGCCTTTCCTTCGGGGGAGGAAATTCAAGAAACTGAAAAAGATCGAAAGAATCCGGGGGCGGCTGTTGCGCAAACTCGCGTTCACGCCGGGGGAGTAGAATTGGAAGGCAGCCGCCCCCGGTTATGGAAAAATCGGTTACCGCTTCTGGGTTATTTCTTCGAAGCCGGCGTCTGGTTCATCGCCAGGGCCGTGCTCCGGTCCACGTTCAGAACGACAAGGGCTTCCGGCGAGGGCTCGGTGAAGTTCCGGCTCTCCGCCTCGCGCGCCAGCACGCCGGGGCTCAGGAGTTGATCCTCCACGGCCTCCAACTGCGCCAGCTCTTTTTCAAGGCGCGCCTGCTCCTCACGCGAACGCTCAATCTGATAACCCGCCAGCTTGCCATAAGCCGTCGGCACAATCATGCCCACCATGACCACGGCGGCGATACACGCCATGCCAATCGTTTTCCAGCACGTGGCGGTGGCCGCCTTGTCTTCCGTGCGGACCACATGATTGTTGTCGATTCGCTTGATAAAGAGGTGGATCTGCTCATTGGGCATCGGCCGCAACGTGCCCGGCTCCTGCCGCTGGTCGTTGCTCTCGGCGAATGCGCCGCGGGTGCCCGCCGCGGTACGCGGCAGCATGCGGCTGAATAAGTCATTTACGAAGGTTGCCATGGTATTCTACTCTCCCCTGAACAATTACTTTTTTGTTTGGCGCCTTCCGGCCTTACAATAACTCCAATACCCGGAGCGTGGCGCTCCGGCTAGCGGAGTTCTCATACACTTCCCGATCTGAAGGTTTTACTGCGTGTTTGGTTAACAGCCGAGCCCGCCCTTCCCTGTGCAGGCTTTGAAAATGTGTTTTTACTATCTTTGCTTCTCCCGAATGAAACGCGATAATCACCGCGCGTCCACCCGGCTCGAGTAAGTCCGGCAGCGCTTCCATTAACGCTGTCACTTCCTCTAACTCCTGGTTCACCGCCATGCGGAGCGCCATGAAGGTTAACGTCGCCGGATGCAGCTTGTTTCCCGTGCGGGGGACCGCCCGGGACACAATCTCTGCAAGCTGCAGCGATGTATGTACCGGCCGGTTCCTCACGAGTGCTCTGGCTATGACGTATGACCTCCTCTCCTGGGCTAAGTTGAACAACAAATTCGCTAACTCTCGCTCCGGTAGCTGGTTGACTAAGTCCGCCGCGGTGAATCCCTGCGACGTATCCTGCCTCATGTCCAGCGGTCCGTCCGTTGAGAACGAAAATCCCCGGTCGCCGGTGAGTTGAACCCGGCTTACGCCCAGGTCCGCCGTCAAACCGGCCAGCTTCCCCACACCCCGCTCGGTCAGCGCCTGCCGCGCCCGCGAGTACGCCGTGTGGATAAATTCGATATTCTGTGGTCCAGCGGCTAGATTCTGTCTGGCCATCGCTAGAGCCGAAGCGTCCCGGTCGATCGCATACACCATGCCCGGCGCCGACCGCTCCGCAATCACCCGCGAATGACCACCCATGCCGCACGTCAAATCCGCATACGGCCGCCCCGCCTGGATGTTCATCCATTCGATCGTCTCCGTTAGTAGGACCGGGTAATGCATGCATCGGAAAACTCGCTAAAGCAGCCGCGCTCCGTCCGGCCGCGACACCTGCCGCTCTGCCGATTGCTTCGCGCTCGAAATCATCGCCTCGTAGTCGGCCCGCAGCTTGCCGCGCAGCGTACCCTGGTGGTTCATCATCACCAGCTCGGCGCCCTTCAAGTTCAGCTCCGTCCGCAACGTCTGGCTCGGCGTCAACCGCTTCTCTTTGTCCATGCTGGTCAACGTGCCGTAGTGCTGCATCGTAATCGACCAGTCTTCGTACTCTTCCTCACTCTTCTGCGCAAAGGCGGTCGCGTTCTGCTTCATCCACAACCGCTTCGGAAAAATCTTGATCCAACCCTTCTCATAAGTGACGAAAAATTCCTTCTCCGCCAACGTCCCTTCGAAGTAGATCACCCACTCCATCGGTATGCCCAGACGACCCTGCCCGTCCACCTTGAGAGTGAAACTCCCAGGAGGTGCCTCGAGCTGCTTTAGGCTGAGTTCCTCGTCTGTCACCGAAATTCCTTCAAACCGCTTTCGAAGTGCTTTGGAACCACCTCGAAACCACTAAAGTCGAGGTTACCCGGCAATCGGCTGGAATGCAAGCCCTTTTCCGTCGAAAGCGCAACTTCGTCTTCGCACCCTAAATTGCTGCACTCAAACGTCTTACAGACAATTCCCACCCCTGGCGATAGAAAAGCGAAGACCGCTTTCCCTCTCCACTACATCTAGTTGCCGTTCCCCCAAACACCCCAATCGAACTCCCCGATCTTCCCTTCTCTCCCCCGGTTTGCTACCCTGAGCGGGTGTACCCGACCCCCAGCCTTTACGACATGGAACCCGGCCCGGAATGCCCCGAAATCGTACGGGCCATCGTCGAGATCCCCAAAAATTCCGCCAACAAGATTGAGTACGACGGCAAGCTAGGTATTTTCCGCCTCGACCGCGCCCTCTATTCGCCCATGCACTACCCCGGCGACTACGGCTTTATCCCCGGCACCCTCGCCGAGGACAATGACCCGATGGACGTCCTCGTCCTGGTGCAGGAGCCCAGCTTCACCGGTTGCCTCATCGAAGTCCGGCCCGTCGGCGTCCTGAACATGGTCGACGCCAACGAAGGCGACCAGAAGATTCTCGCCGTCCCCACCAAGAATCCCCGCTACGATCAAATCCACACGATGGATCAGATCTTCCCCCACGTCCGCCGCGAAATCGAGCACTTCTTCTCTATCTATAAGGACCTCCAAGGTTCCATGCCGAAGATGGACGGGTGGGGTGGGCCGATCGAGGCCCGCAAGGCGATCATCGAAAGCCGCAACCGGTATCTCGAAGTGAAGGCCGCCGCCGAAGCTCCCAAAGGGTAAGCCCATGGCCGAGTGCCGACGCTACCTCGTCCGGGGCCGGGTGCAGGGGGTCGGCTTTCGCTATTTTGTGCAGAAGGAGGCAATTCGCCTTGGCCTCCGGGGTTGGGTACGCAACCTCGACGACGGCCGTGTCGAAGCCGTCGCCGAAGGACCCACGTCTATCCTCGATGAGTTCGAAGGCGCCCTCCATCGCGGACCCCGTTGGGCCGAGGTCCGGGGCGTGGACCGCGAGGAAGCCGCCTCCCAGCCGGCGCCCGGCTTCGCAATTCTCTAGCGGATTGTCACGATCCGGATGTACAATGCATCTTTCCTGGCATGACCTGCAAAGTGACCTACGAAACGGATGCCCGCTGCGTAGCCGAGACCCGCGGCCACCAAATCATCGTGGATCAGCCCGTCGACAACCGCGGCACCGATGAAGGCATGACCCCACCCGAACTCCTGCTCGCCTCGCTCGGAACCTGCGCGATGTATTACGCCGCTGACTATCTCCGCCGCAACAACCAATCGGCCAAAGGCATGGAAGTCTTCGTCGACGCTGAGAAAGCGACGGCCCCCGCCCGGCTAGGCCACTTCACCATCCGTGTGGTCATCCCGGAAGTCGCCGACCCCGTCCACCTCGAAGGTGCCCGCCGTACCGCCGAGAAGTGCCTCGTGAAGAACACAATGCTCATCCCGCCCACCATTGAACTGACCGTCGAAACCCTCGCCGCGGTCTAAGATTCCTGCGGCTTGACCACCGCCCGGAGTCCCGCCGCCTCGGCGAACGACCGGAAGTCTTTGCCCCTTGTCAGCAACGGCCCCGCGGTCGACCGGAGCACCCCGTCGAACGGGGTTGCCCGCCCGACCCGGCAACGAAGGGTCGGCCCGGAATCTGGCAACGTCTTTTTTGGGCAGCACCGGTCCGCTTTCATCTCTTCCACAGTCTTCGAGAATCAAATTTTTTCGCGCAGCTGGCGCCACTGGCGACCCGCGTTCGAAGCAGCCACGAACAATTCCAGCCCCCGCTCGCCCACTACCTTCCCACTAACTCCGCTGGAACTTCAAACGCGGTTTTTCGCGTCGGCCCCAGAGCCGAAAACAACACGCTCAACGCCGGCTTCGCCCCCTGTACGTTTAATGCCAGCCTCCGCGTTACCATAACGGCAGTGAGCCCCTCCGAAGTCGAACTGACCCAACGCCTTCTCGCCGGCGACGAAG
>LNFM01009064.1_pt1 | contig 14686 bp, 12 predicted proteins | sample 596031 | NCBI WGS metagenome assembly LNFM01 (sample SAMN04254537, study PRJNA301005) | activated carbon metagenome | isolation source: dual media filters at the Ann Arbor, Michigan drinking water treatment plant | place: USA: Ann Arbor
GTCGGCGGACGAGGCGGCCTGATGGGTTGCAACAAATCCGTAATATTAAAGTCTTATTGTGGAGGCATGACATGGCACGCCAGGTACAGTGCGTAAAACTCAAGCGCGAGGCCGAGGGCCTGGATTTCCCCCCCTATCCCGGGGAACTCGGCCGGCGGATTTTCGACAATGTGTCGAAGGAAGCATGGAAGCAGTGGCTGGAACAGCAGAAAATGCTGGTCAACGAAAACCGTCTCAATCTTGCAGACAAGAAGGCCCGTGATTACCTCGCGCAGCAGATGGAGCGGCATTTTTTCGGCGGCGGTGCCGACAGCGCGGCCGGTTATGTGCCGCCGCCCGCAGCCTGATCCCTTTCGTTCCGGCCGCGCCGGAACCTTCAAGCAATGATTGCCGCTGCCCGCCGGCCCCGGCGCGCGCCAGGCAAGGCGCGGTTTGCGCCCGAGTTTTACCTCAACCGCGAACTCGGGCTGCTGTCATTCAACCGACGGGTGCTGGCCCAGGCTGAAAACAGCGCCTGCCCCCTGCTTGAGCGGCTGCGTTTCCTGTGCATCGTCAGCAGCAACCTCGACGAGTTCTTTGAAATACGCGTCGCCGGCCTGCAGGCCGAGATCGAGGCCGGTTCGGCGCCGGTCTATCCCGACCAGCTGCGTGCCGACCAGGTCTACCGCCGGGTGGCGCAGGAGGCGCATGAGCTGGTGGCGCGGCAGTACCAGCTGCTCAACGAGGAAATCCTCCCCGGCCTCGAACGCGAAGGCATCCGGTTCCTGCGCCGTAGCGGACTGACACCGCAGCAGGCCGAGTGGACGCGCGGATACTTCCTGCGCGAGGTGATGCCGGTGCTGACGCCGATCGGCCTGGATCCCGCACATCCTTTTCCGCGGGTGCTCAACAAGAGCCTGAACTTCGCCGTCGAACTTGAAGGCAAGGATGCCTTCGGCCGCAACTCCGGCATCGCCATTGTCCAGGCGCCGCGGGTGCTGCCGCGGGTGATCCGTTTGCCCCAGGATGTGTCCGGTGCAGAATATGACTTCGTGTTCCTGTCATCGGTGCTGCACGAATATGTCGGGGAGTTGTTCACCGGCATGAAGGTGCTCGGCTGTTACCAGTTCAGGCTGACGCGAAACAGCGACCTCTTCGTCGACGAGGAGGAAGTGAAGGACCTGCGCACCGCACTGCGCGGTGAGCTGCCGCACCGGCATTTCGGCGACGAGGTGCGACTGGAAGTGGCGGACAGCTGTCCGCAGCAGATATCAAACTTCCTGTTGACCCAGTTCAAGCTCGACGAGGAGGATCTCTACCGCGTCGATGGCCCGGTCAACCTCGCCCGGGTCATCAGCGTGCCTGACTGGGTCGACCGGCCGGAACTGAAGTTTCCTCAGTTCCGTCAGGGATTGCCGCAGCGGCTGGAACAGCCCGATGGCATGTTCGCGGCGGTCCGTGCGCGCGATGTGCTGCTGCATCACCCTTACCAGTCCTTCCAGCCGGTGGTGGCTTTCCTGCAGGAGGCCGCGCGCGATCCGGCGGTGGCGGCGATCAAGATGACCGTGTACCGCACCGGTGCGGAATCGGAGCTGATGGAGGAACTGATCAGCGCCGCCCGCAGCGGCAAGGAAGTCACGGTGGTGCTGGAGCTGATGGCCCGTTTCGACGAGGAGGCCAACATCAACTGGGCGCAGCGGCTCGAGGAAGCCGGCGCCCATGTCGTCTACGGCGTGGTCGGGCACAAGACACACGCCAAGATGCTGATGGTGGTGCGGCGCGAGGCCGAGGGGTTGCGCCGCTACGTGCACCTGTCCACCGGCAACTACCATCCGCGCACGGCGCGCCTCTACACCGACTTCGGGCTGTTTACCTGCAACGAGGAAATCGGCAACGACGTTTCCGATGTGTTCATGCAGCTCACCGGGCTGGGCCGCGCCACAAAACTGCGCCACCTGCGCCAGGCGCCGTTCACACTGCACAAGGAAATGATGCGCGCAATCGAGACCGAGACGGCGATCGCCCGCTCGGGCCGCAAGGCGCAGATCATCGCCAAGATGAATTCTTTGCTGGAAGCGGAGGTTGTCGGCGCCTTGTACGAGGCGTCGAAAGCCGGCGTGCAGATCGACCTGATCGTGCGCGGGGTCTGCGCGCTGCGCCCCGGGGTCGCGGGCCTCTCGGACAACATCCGGGTGCGTTCGGTGATCGGCCGCTTTCTCGAGCATACCCGGGTGTTCTATTTCCACAACGACGGTGCCGAGGATGTCTACCTGTCGAGTGCCGACTGGATGGACCGCAATTTTTTCGGGCGCGTCGAGGTATGTTTCCCGGTACTCGATCCCGAACTGAAGCGGCGGGTGATCAGCGAAGGCCTCCAGGCTTACCTCGAGGACAACACCCAGGCCTGGCAGATGGGTGAAGATGGCCAGTACGCCTGCCGTGTCCCGGGTCGCAACAAGCCTGTTGTTGCCCAGGAAGCGCTGCTCGACCTGCTTGCCCGCAAGACCGGAGCATGAGCCGCGGCAGCGGCAGCCGGCAGCAGAAGGCCGATGCCGCGGTGGCAACCGAGGTTGAACTCAAGCTGCGGTTTTCGCCGTCCCGCCTGCGTGAAGTGCTGGCGCTGCCCGCGCTTTCCGGGGCACGCCGTGGCAGCAGCCAGCGCCTGACCGCGACCTATTACGATACGCCGGCGCTGGATCTATGGCAGAGCCGGATTGCCCTGCGGGTGCGTCGCGAGGGCGCGCGCTGGGTGCAAACGGTCAAGGGTGGCGGGTCAGCCGCGTCGGGCGTGCATCGCCGTCTGGAGATCGAAACCCTGCTCGCGGGGCCACAGCCCGATCTGTCCGGATTGCCGCGCCATGCCGTCACCCGGTTACTGCGGTCGCGCAAGGTGGCGAAGGCCGTGGTCCCGGTGTTTCATACGGCGATAACCCGCTCACTGCGCCTGCTGGAACCGGCACCGGGCGTGCTGGTCGAGGCGGCGATCGACCGCGGTACGGTGCGCAGCGGCAGGCGTCGTAAGGCAATCTGCGAAATCGAACTGGAATTGAAAAGCGGGCCGGTGGCGGCCTTGTTCGACCTGGCCCTGCAACTGGCTGAGCGGGTGCCGCTGGCACTGGAGCACCGATCGAAGGCGCAGCGGGGGTATGCCCTGTTCCGGGGTCATGACATGCCGCCCGCGAAGGCGGTGATCCCGGTGCTTGATCGTTCGATGAGCGCTGGTGAGGCGTTTCGCGCCATCGCCGGTAATGCCCTGGCCCAGGTCCATGCCAATGAACATGGCGTCATTCATGGTGACGCCCCGGAGTTCCTGCACCAGATGCGTGTCGGCATCCGCCGGCTGCGTTCTGCGTTCAGGCTGTTCCGCGAATGGCTGGGTGAAACGGCGGCACCACAGGAAGAGGCTTTGCGCACCATGGCTGCCGGACTTGCACCGGCGCGCGACTGGGACGTGCTGGTCACCGAAATACTGCCTGCGGTTTCCTCAAAACTGGCGGCGCATCGCGGTGCGCCGGCCTTGATCGTTGCCTGCGAGAGTCAACGGCAGATTGCCCGGGGATTCTCAAAAAAATCAATAAAAACAGATACTTATAATAAATCGATGGTGACGCTGGGGCGTTTGCTGGCGAGCTCCGGGGGCGGTCCGGACAACAAGGTATTGCAACAACCGGTCTGCGCCTGCGCGGCGCAGATCCTCGCGGCGTGGTACGAGCGCGTGCTCAGGCGCGGGCGTCGCCTCGACCAGCGCAGCAACGACGAACTCCACCGGTTGCGCATCGCTGTCAAGCAGCTGCGCTACGCGGTGGAGTTTTTCAGCGTACTGTTTCCGCCGCGGCGCATGGCGACGTTGCGCGATCGTCTGGTGCGGCTGCAGGATATACTGGGTCACATCAACGATGCGGCGAACGTGGAGCCGCTGCTCCGCAGTGCCGCGGCTTCCGGCGGCCGCGCGGCGCAGGCCTCGGCAGGTATCGTCATCGGCTGGTGTGAAACCCGCGCTGCAGGCGGGCGCACTGAATTGAAACTGGCGTGGCGGCGCTTCCGTGCGGCGCCGCAACCCTGGCGGGAGTGACATGGATCTGATTCTGTGGCGGCATGCGGATGCCGAGGACGGCGTGCCGGACGAGGCGCGGCGGCTGACTGCGAAAGGTCGCCGGCAGTCGAAAAAGATGGCGGACTGGCTTGCCGGGCGCCTGCCCGGGGATTACCGGGTCATCTGCAGCCCGGCCCTGCGCACACGTGAAACAGCCGCGGCGCTGAGCGCCAATCCGCAAATCGAAAAGGCGGTGTCCACCGCGGCGACGCCGCAGGGCCTGCTCAAGGCGGCAGGCTGGCCCGGGGGCACCGGCACGGTCGTCGTCGTCGGTCACCAGCCCACGCTGGGCGCGGCGGCAGCGCTGGCGCTGACCGGCGAGGCCTCGGCCTGGAGTCTGAAGAAGGGCGCGATCTGGTGGCTGACCTGCGACAACGGCAGCGGCGTCGTGGTGCGCGCCATGCTTGCCCCCGGAATTCTCTAGGAGGCAGCATGTTCGAATCAGCCAGTCTTGCCCATCGTATCGACAAGGCGGTTTATCGCCGGGCGGAACCGAAGCTGCGGCAAGCCCTGCTCAATGCGCAGTATGACCTGAAGCAGGACGGCCGGTTTTCGGTGCTGATCCTGATTGCCGGTGTCGAAGGAGCGGGCAAGGGCGAGACGGTCAACCTGCTCAATGAATGGATGGATCCGCGGCATATCGAAGTCAGCGGTTTCTCAGAACCTTCCGATGAAGAAAGCGAACGCCCCCGCGTCTGGCGTTACTGGCGTGCCTTGCCGCCGAAGGGCAAGATCGGCATTTTTTTCGGTGCCTGGCATACCCAGCCCATCGTCGAGCGTGTCACCCGAAGCATCAGCGCAGGCCGCTTCGAGCAGAACATCGGTGAAATCCTGCGGCTCGAGCGCATGCTGATTGACGAGGGTGTGCTGCTGCTCAAATTCTGGTTCCACCTGTCCAAGGCGCAACAGAAAAAGCGCTTGCGCGAGCTTGAGGCTGACCCGGCTACGCGCTGGCGGGTGACTCCGAAAGACTGGAAGTTGTTCGATCAATATGACGATTTTGTCGGGGTTTGCGAGCCCTTCGTGCGCAAGACCAGCACAGGCGAAGCGCCGTGGCTGGTGGTGGCCGGAGCCGACCCGCGTTATCGCAGCCTGACGGTCGGGCGTACGCTGCTGGCTGCCCTCCGCGAACGGCTGGATGAAAAGACGGTGGCGCGTCCGCCCGATCGCACGCCGCCGCTGCCGCCGGCGGTCGACAATCTCAATGTGATCCGCGCGCTGCACCTGGACCAGACGTTGTCGAAGAAAGCCTACGAAACCGAACTCGAGCGCCAGCAGGGGCGCCTGAACCGGCTGTTCCGCGATCCGCGCATGAAGCAGATGGCGGTGGTCGCGGTGTTCGAGGGCAATGACGCTGCCGGGAAGGGCGGTGCCATCCGCCGCATCACGCGGGCTCTCGACGCGCGCAGCTACCAGACCGTATCCGTGGCCGCGCCGACTGAGGAGGAGCGCAGCAAGCCTTATCTCTGGCGGTTCTGGCGCCATCTGCCGCGGCGTGGCCGGCTGGTGATCTTCGACCGTTCCTGGTACGGCCGCGTTCTGGTCGAACGGGTGGAGGGATTCTGCTCGGAAGCGGACTGGATGCGTGCCTACGGCGAGATCAATGATTTCGAGCAGCAGCTGGTGCAGCAAAATCTGCTGGTGGTGAAGTTCTGGCTCACGATCAGCAAGGAAGAGCAGTTCCGGCGCTTCAAGGAGCGCGAGAAGGTCGTGTTCAAGCGCTTCAAGATCACCGACGAGGACTGGCGCAACCGCAAGCAGTGGGATGCCTACGAGCGCGCGGTATGCGACATGGTCGACCGTACATCCACCAACGTTGCGCCGTGGACGCTGGTCGAGGCCAACAACAAGTATTTCGCACGGATCAAGGTGATCAGCACCATGGCCGATGCCGTCGAGGCCGCGCTCGGGCGGATCGAAATGGCGGGAAAAAAGAAGGGCAACCGACGCGACAGCCGCTGAGCGTCCGGCCTCAGTCCGCCAGCGCGGGTTCCTGCGCCAGCAAGATATCGTCGAGTCCCGGCACCTTCAGTTCGAGGCCGACGCGCGCCCACTCCGACACCTCTTCCCGCAGCGCTGTCGCGGTCAGCGGGTTGGCCTCCAGCCAGGCGGCATCGAAGGCGAGGCGCACCCTGTCACCCTGCAGGCGGATGTCCAGCGGCGGGAAACGCGAATCACGCCGGGCGCGGCACAGCAGTACGGCCAGGCGCAGGGCCAGCACCAGCGCGCGATTTTCCTCCTCGGGCAGGATTTCCTGTGATTTTTTCAGCGAGCGCCGGTGATTGAGCACCAGCGCGGCCAGGCGTTCCTGTTCCTCCCGCGAAAATCCCGGCATGTCGGCGTTGCTGATGATGTAGGCGGAATGCTTGTGGTAGCCGCTGTAGGCGACCGGTATGCCGATTTCATGCAATTTCGCGGCCCAGGCCAGCATTTGCGGCGCGTTTTCGTCGGTGTTGTCGCCGGCAAGTTTTTCGTAAAGCGCCGCGGAGTAGCCGCCGACCCGTTTCGCCTGTTGTGCATCGACATGGTAACGCTGCATGAACTGGGCGACTGTGACGTCCCTCATGTCATGGTGGTGGAAACGGCCGAGCATGTCGTAGAGCACCCCCTGGCGCATGGCGCCGGTGGCGGGTGTCAGCGAGTCGATGTTCAGTTCGTCGAGCACCGCATAGAGGATGGCCAGGCCGCCGGGCAGCACCGGCCTGCGGTCGCTGCGCAACCCGGGCAATTCGATTTGTGCCATGTCGCCGGACCTGATCAACTGGTTGCGCAGACGGTCGAGTCCGGCCAGCGTGATCGGTCCTGCGGTGTATCCGGACAGCTCGAGAATTTCGGCAAGCGCCCGGATGGTACCCGAGGAGCCCACGGCCTGCTGCCAGTTTCCGCGGATGTAGTGGCCGACGATGGGCTGCAGCTCGGCGCGGGCGGCGAGTTCGGCTTCCTTGAACGCGGACTTGCTGATGTGGCCATCGCGGAAATAGCGCAGGCTGTAAGACACGCAGCCCATGAACAGGCTTTCCAGTTTTTGCGGCTTGTAGCCGGTGCCGATGATGCATTCGGTGGAGCCGCCGCCGATGTCGATGACCAGCCGCTTTTCGCGGGAGGCGGGCAGGCTGTGCGACACGCCGAGATAGATCAGCCGTGCCTCTTCACGGCCGGCCACCACTTCGATCGGAAATCCGAGGGCTGATTGTGCCCTGCGCAGGAAGGGTTTCGCGTTTTTCGCCACGCGCAGGGTGTTGGTGCCGACGGCGCGCACTGCATGCTTGTCGAGGCCGCGCAGGCGCTCACCGAAACGCGCAAGGCAGGCGAGCGCCCGTTCCTGTGAGTCTTCGTCGAGTTTTTTGTCCTTGCCAAGCCCGGCGCCGAGGCGCACCGGCTCGCGCAGGGAGTCCAGCGGATAACACTGGTCGCCGGCGACGCGGGCGATCTGGCAGTGGAAGGAGTTCGAGCCGAGGTCGACTGCGGCTATGGTGGACTGTTCAGCCACCGGGGGCTGCTCCCTGAATCGTCGTCGTGCCGTTGATCCGCATTCCCGTCCGCCTTGCCACGTGGTGCCTGAATTCAGTGTACCACGCAGCCAAGGGGGCTGCCGCCGGCGCGGTCAGCTGAGCGCTTCGCGTTCGACGCCCTCGACGCCGGTGTGGCGAACATCCTTGCCCTTCACCAGATAGACCACGTACTCGGACATGTTCTTGGCATGGTCACCGATGCGTTCGATGGCCTTCGCGATGAACAGGATCTCGATGGCATGGGAAATGGTCCGCGGATCTTCCATCATGAAGGTGATCAGGTGGCGCAGGATGCCGACGAAGGCCTTGTCCACCTGCTCGTCCTGGCGCACCACCTTGGCGGCGAGAGTCAGGTCGAGGCGGGCGAAGGAATCCAGGGAATTGCGCAGCATGCCGAGGGCGATTTCCGTGACATGTTCGATCTCGGACACCCGCGGCACGGTCGGCCGGTCGCTTTCGTAGATGGCGCGGGTCATGCGCGCGATTTTCGCGGCCTCGTCGCCGATGCGCTCGAGGTCGGTGATGGTCTTGACCACGGTCATCACCATGCGCAGGTCCTTGGCTGCCGGCTGGCGGCGGGCAATCATGGTGCTGCATTCCTCGTCGATGGCCACTTCAAGGGCATTGACCTGATGGTCGTTTTCCATGACCTGGCGCGCCAGTGCGCTGTTGCCGGTGGTCAGCGCCTCCAGTGCGCGGACGATCTGCTCCTCGACCAGTCCGCCCATCTGCAGCACTTTTGAACGGATTTCTTCCAGTTCGGTGTCAAACTGTTTCAGCGTATGGTCGGGCATGGCGACATTTCCTACAGGGAAAAAGGTATTGATAACAGCAAATTATGACAATTTCGTGGCGGCCGGAGGACACAGGGTTTCGACGCCGCCGTTGCCGGCCAGCAGCAGCACGTCGGCCGCGCGCCGGGCGAACAGGCCGTTGGTGACCACGCCGGTGATCTGGTTGAGCTGGGTTTCCAGCGCCGGCGGATCGACGATGGTCAGGTTGCGCACATCAAGAATCACGTTGCCGTTGTCGGTGACGAAGCCGCTGCGCCATTCCGGCTGGCCCCCGAGGCGGGCGATTTCGCGGGCGACATGGGAGCGTGCCATCGGGATCACCTCCACCGGCAGCGGGAAACGGCCGAGCACATCGACCAGTTTTGAGCTGTCGGCGATGCAGATGAATTGACGGGCCACCGCGGCGACGATTTTTTCGCGGGTCAGCGCGCCGCCCCCGCCCTTGATCATCATCAGGTGCCGGGTGACCTCGTCGGCACCATCCACGTAGACCGGCAGGTCGCGCACGCCGTTGAGGTCGAACACCGGAATGCCGGCGGCCTTCAGCCGCGCCGCGCTGGCCTCGGAGCTTGAAACCGCACCTTCGATGCGCCCCTTGATTTTCGCCAGCTCGTCGATGAAGAAATTGACCGTCGAGCCGGTGCCGACGCCGACGATGCCGCCCTCGGGCACCAGCGCCGCCGCGGCCTTGGCCGCAGCCTGTTTCCGTGCATCCTGATCCATTGCCCGTCCCGTGTTGTGCCTGCGGTCCAATATACACGAATCAACGCCTGCGGCATCCGTCGCGGCCAGGCGGTATTCCTGATAACCTTTCCGCGGCCGGCAGGCTGCCGGAAATGCATGAATGAATGACAAAAAGACGGCGATGAAAAAAACGGATTACCTTGAACGCATCCTCAACGCCCGCGTCTACGACGTGGCCATCGAATCGCCGCTGGAACCGGCGCCGAATCTGTCGCGGCGCCTGCACAACCGCATCCTGCTCAAGCGCGAGGACATGCAGCCGGTCTTTTCCTTCAAACTCCGCGGCGCCTACAACAAGATGGCGAAACTGCCGAAGGATGCTTTGCGACGCGGCGTGATTACTGCTTCTGCCGGCAACCATGCGCAGGGTGTCGCCCTGGCGGCCAGGCGCCTGGGCTGCAGCGCGACCATCGTGATGCCGGTGACCACGCCGGACATCAAGGTCGATGCCGTGCGCTCGCGCGGCGCGAAGGTGGTGCTGCACGGCGATTCCTATGACGAAGCGGCGGCCCATGCGCGCGCGCTCGAGAAGCGCCACGGCCTGACCTATGTCCATCCCTACGACGATCCCGACGTGATCGCCGGGCAGGGCACCATCGCGATGGAAATCCTGCGCCAGCATCCGGAACCCATTGATGCCATATTCGTTGCCATCGGCGGCGGCGGGCTGATCGCCGGCATCGCCGCCTACGTCAAGCGGCTGCGCCCGTCGATCCGCATCATCGGCGTCGAGCCCGTCGATTCCGACGCGATGTACCAGTCGCTGAAGGCCGGCCGCCGGGTCAAACTCGCCCAGGTCGGGCTGTTTGCCGATGGTGTGGCGGTCAAGCAGGTGGGCAAGGAAACCTTCCGCCTCTGCCGCACGCTGGTCGATGAAGTGATCCGGGTCGATACCGATGCGATGTGCGCGGCGATCAAGGATGTGTTCGAGGATACGCGCGCGATCCTCGAACCGGCGGGTGCGCTGGCCATTGCCGGGGCCAAGGCCTGGGTGGCACGCAAGGGTGTGCGCGACGCGACGCTGGTGGCGGTGGCCTGCGGCGCCAATATGAACTTTGACCGGCTGCGCTTTGTCGCAGAAGAAGCGGAGCTCGGCGAAAACCGGGAGGCGGTCCTCGCGGTGACCATCCCGGAGAAACCCGGCAGCTTCAAGGCCTTCTGCGAGCAGCTGGGGCCGCGCAACGTGACGGAGTTCAATTATCGGTACGACGATGCGAAACAGGCGCGGGTATTCGTCGGTGTGCAGGTGCGGGACCGGCGCGAGACGGCGCAGCTCGTGCGCGCCTTGCGCAGGCGTGGCCTGCAGACGCTGGACCTCAGCGGCAACGAGCTGGCCAAGCTGCATGTGCGGCATATGGTCGGGGGACATGCGCCGGTCAGCAACGAGATTCTCTATCGTTTCGAGTTTCCGGAACGGCCCGGTGCGCTGATGCGTTTTCTCGGCAGCATGAGCCGCGGCTGGAACATCAGCCTGTTCCATTACCGCAATCATGGTGCGGATTACGGCCGCGTGCTGGTCGGCATGCAGGTTCCGCGTGCGGATCAGGCGCGTTTCCGGGCTTTCCTGGAGGAGGTGGGTTACCCTTGGGTCGATGAAACCCGTAACCCGGCTTACCGCCTGTTTTTGGCATAAAATTATTTATAATCAATAACTTATGATTTTTATACGAATCCTGCTGCTGTTAGTTGCGATGCTGCTGCGTCCCGGTTTTGCCGGAGCGGCGAGCCTCGACGACGCCTTTCTCTCCGCGCGCGACGCGGCGCGCAGCGGCGATGCGCGGCGGCTGGAACAGTTGCTGCCGCGTTTCCAGGGCCAGTTGCTTGAACCGTATGTGCGCTACTGGTGGCTCAGGACGCGACTCGAAAAACTCGATGCCGCCGAAATCCGTACGTGGCTGGCGGCGAACACGGATACGCCGTTGTCGGATTACCTGCGTCGCGACTGGCTCAAGCGGCTTGGCAAAAGCGGGCAGTGGGAAAGCTTCTCCGCCGAACTGCCGGCACTGGTCAACGAGGACCTGGAGACCACCTGTTACGCGTTGCAGGCGCGGGTGCGCACCGATACCACGGCGCTGCGCGAGGCGCGCCCGCTGTGGTTCGTTGCGCGCGCATTGCCCGATAGCTGCGACCCGCTGTTTGATGCGCTGGTGCGCAGCCAACAGCTATCGACGGAGGACGTCTGGACCCGGGTGCGGCTGGCGCTGGAGGCCGGGCAGGCCGGATTGGCCGGACGGGTTGCCGCTTTCCTGCCCCAGGGGCAGGCGCCGGATGCGCGGCAGCTCGCGGCGATCTCGGACAACCCGGCGGCGCACCTCACGGATGCGCGGCTGGAACTGAAATCGCGCGCCGGTCGCGAGGCGGCGATGTTCGCGGTTCACCGCCTCGGACGCACGTCTCCGCAGCAGGCGGCGGCGCACTGGACCCGACTCGCGCCGCGTTTCTCCGAAGAAGAACGCGCCTATGTCTGGGGCATGATCGGCTACTTCGGCGCGATGCGCCATGATCCGGCGGCGCTGGAGTGGTTTTCGCGGGCTGCAGGAATGAGTGACCTGCAACTGGGCTGGAAAGTGCGCGCGGCGCTGCGCGCGCAACGCTGGCCTGAAGTGCTGGCGTCGATCGAGGCGATGACGCCGAAGGAGGCTGAGGATCCCGCCTGGCGTTACTGGAAGGCGCGCGCGCTGAAAGTCGTCGGACGCGAAGCCGATGCGTTGGCGCTGCTGAAGCCCCTGTCTGCCGAGTACAACTTTTACGGACAACTGGCGCAGGAAGACCTGGGCGGCAAGGTGCAGGCACCGGCGGCAGCCTACAAGCCGTCGGAGCAGGATATCGCGGCGATCGCCGCGCGGCCCGGTATCCGCCGCGCCCTTGCACTGTTCCAGCTCGATGTGCGGCTGGAAGCGGTGCGCGAATGGTTGTGGGCCATCCGGGGCTTGAGCGACCGCCAGTTGTTGGCGGCGGCGGAAGTCGCGCGACGCAACTCGGTGTACGACCGCGCGATCAATACCGCCGAACGCACGCTGTTCGAACATGATTTCGGCCTGCGCTACCTTGCGCCGTACCGCGACCAGCTCAAGGCCGCGGCACGCCAGCTCGATCTCGACGAGGCCTGGGTCAACGGCCTGATCCGCCAGGAAAGCCGTTTCATCGCACAGGCCCGTTCGCGCGTCGGCGCCAGCGGGCTGATGCAGCTGATGCCGGCCACCGCGAAATGGGTCGCCGGCAAGATCGGGCTCAAGGACTGGCAGTGGTCGCAGGTCACCGAGATCGAAACCAACATCAGCCTCGGCACCTATTACCTGCGCCATGTGCTGGATACCCTCGATGGCAGCCCGGTGCTGGCTTCCGCCGCCTACAATGCCGGGCCGGGCCGGGCCCGTGCCTGGCGTGCCGGCGAGCGCATGGAGGCGGCGATCTACGCCGAAAGCATTCCCTTCAACGAAACCCGTGACTACGTCAAGCGGGTGATGGCGAACTCCAGTTATTACGCTCACAACTTCAGCCTGCAGGCGCAGTCGCTGCGCGCGCGCATCGGCGTCATCGAGCCGCGGGTCCGCGACCGCGAGAAGCCGCTGGGCGACACGCCGTAGCGGACCCGCGGCGTGATGAATGATGAGTGCGGAGCGCAAAATCGCTGAATTCTCCAATCCAGGGTTTTTGCGTTTCGTTCTTCACTCATCACTTGTTGCCGTAGAATAGTTTGATGCAAATCTCCACTCTCTGTGTCATCGGCGGATCGGGTTTTGTCGGGAGCCATGTTTGCCAGCAACTGGCCGCGCGCGGCTTTCGTGTGCGTGTGCCGACGCGTGACCGCGAACGCGCAAAATCGCTGATCCTGCTGCCCACGGTTGATGTAATCCGTGCCGACGTGCATGACCCTGCCGCCCTTGCAGCAGTCGTCAGGGGCTGTGATGTAGTGATCAATCTGGTCGGCGTTTTGCACGATGCACGCGGTGCGCGCGGGTTTGCCGCAGCCCATGTCGAGCTCGCGCGCAAACTGGTGGCGGCCAGTCGTGAGGCCGGCGTGCGGCGTTTCCTGCAGATGAGCGCGCTGGCCGCGGTCCCGGATGCCCCCAGTGCCTACCTGCGCAGCAAGGGCGAGGCCGAGCGTATCGTCCGCGAGTCGGGTCTCGACTGGACGATTTTCCGGCCGTCGGTGATTTTTGGGCCGGAGGACAGTTTTCTCAATTTTTTTGCCCGGCTGCTGCGCCTGTTCCCCGTATTTCCGCTGGGCAGTCCGGGCGCGCAATTCCAGCCAGTGTATGTCGGGGACGTCGCCAAAGCGTTCGTGCATGCGCTTTCCGACTCCGGCAGCATCGGCGGCAGCTACGATCTCTGTGGTCCGCAGCGCTACACACTGCGCGAGCTGGTGACCTGGGTCGGGCGTGCCATCAACAGGCCGCGACCGGTGATCGGGCTCAGCCGGTCGTTGTCCTACTGCCAGGCGCTTGCGCTGGAGTTGTTGCCATTGAAGCTGATGACCCGCGACAACTTCCGCTCCATGGAAATCGACAGCGTCAGTGACAGCCCTTTCCCCTTCGGCATCCGGCCGCAGTCGCTGGAGGCACTGGCGCCGTCCTGGCTCGCGACAGAAACGCCGCGCGCTCGATACGACCGGCTGCGCAGCCGTGCCGGCCGCTGATCCGGCGTTGCCGCGCCTGCCGTGAACCTCACCGCAGGACTGCTGCCTGCGGAGTGGCTGACAGCCCTTTGGGTGCTGTGGCTGCTGACGCTTCTGCCTTTGCTTGCCCCCGGGGCCTGGCGTCCTCTGTGTGATCCGCGACGCCTCAACCTGTGGTGCGCGGCGATCACCATTGTGCTCACCCTCTGGTGCATTCGTACCGGCATCAAGCCCGGGCTCGGGATGCACTTGCTCGGCGCGACAGTGTTGATGCTGATGTTCGGTCCGCGGTTGGCGCAGCTTGCACTCTATGTGGTGACTGCCGCGGCGGCGTTTGCCGGGATGGGCGATGCCACGGCCTATCCCGCGAACGCGCTGCTGGCCGGCGCGGCGCCGGTCTGGATCTCCTTCGTGTTGTTGCGGGCGGTGGAGCGCTGGCTGCCGCAGCAGATTTTCGTGTTCATTTTCGCCGGCGCCTTCTTCGGCGGTGCTCTGGCGATGGTGGGCAGCGTTGTCATGGCGGCCGTACTGCATGCCGCAGCCGGTTCGTATGCCTTCGCCTATCTGGCGGAGTACTATCTGCCTCACGCCCTGATGCTGGCCTGGGGCGAAGCCTTCATGACCGGAATGTTCACTGCCCTGATGGTGGCGTATCACCCGCAATGGATCCTGCTGTTCGATGACCGGCGTTACCTGGTCCGGTGCTGATCATGGCGATCAAGACCTACATTGTCGGCGGCGCGGTGCGCGATGAAATGCTCGGCCTGCCGGTGCAGGACCGTGATCATGTCGTCGTCGGCGCAACGCCGGAGGACATGGTGAAACTCGGCTACCGCCCGGTCGGCCGCGATTTCCCGGTGTTCCTGCATCCTGAAACCCACGAGGAATACGCGCTGGCGCGTACTGAACGCAAGACCGCGCCCGGATACCACGGCTTCACCTTCCA
>LNFM01009065.1_pt1 | contig 14684 bp, 15 predicted proteins | sample 596031 | NCBI WGS metagenome assembly LNFM01 (sample SAMN04254537, study PRJNA301005) | activated carbon metagenome | isolation source: dual media filters at the Ann Arbor, Michigan drinking water treatment plant | place: USA: Ann Arbor
GACTACAAGGTGTTCGCCATCACCAACGAGATCTCCAAGCAGGTCTTCCCGATCTCGCTGGACATCGACGCCCCGGCCTTCCGCGCCGGCATGGACCGCCTGTTCGCTCTGCAACAGCGCATGGACGCCGCCAAGGCCCGCGGCGGCGTCATCGGCAAGATCCAGCAGGCCGGCATCGCCGTGCTGGGTTTCGCAGCCTTCGCAAAGCTGTACCTGCTGCCGGTGAAGCGCCACGACCTGCCTCAGCAGGTCCGCGTGGCTCCGGCGTGGTGACATGGTGCCCCCAAGCTCGCTTTCGCTCGCTACCCCCCAAGGGGGGCGAGTCGGACGACAAGCAGTCCCTGCGGACTGCTTGTCGCCTACGAGCGCATGCGGCGTCCTCGCCGCATGCCGCCCCCCGATGGCCCGGCAAAGCCGGATCCATGGGGGGAAGCTTGATCGAGGTAGTTTCGTGTGACTGACCTGCTGCTGCCGATCGGCTTCGCGATCTTCGTCTGGTGGTTCTCCACCGGCATCGTGCTGCTGCTCGACGGACTGCCGCGCACCACCTTCCGGTGGAGCCACCTGCTGTCGACCCTGCTCGCGCTGGGATCCTTCTGGGGCCTGGCCCACACCGCCACGCTGGACACACCGGCGGCCGTGTTCTGCGCCTTCACCTGCGCACTGCTCGTGTGGGGCTGGCACGAGCTGAGTTTCCTCACGGGCTGGGTCACCGGCCCGCGCCGGCAGGCGGCCACGCCCGGCGCCCGGGGCTGGCTACGCTTCGTTCAGGCCGTGCAGGCGATCCTGTGGCATGAACTGGCCATCCTCGCCTCGGGCCTGGTCATCGTGGCCATCACCTGGGACGCACCCAACCTGGTCGGTCTGTACACCTTCCTGGTGCTGTGGGTGATGCGCATCAGCGCCAAGCTCAACGTCTTTCTCGGCGTGCGCAACCTGAGCATCGAGCTGCTGCCCGCGCACCTGAGCTACATGGGCAGCTACTTCCGGCGCCGCACGATGAACCTGCTGTTCCCGTTCGCCGTCGTGGCGGCCACCGTCGTGGCCGTGGTCGTCATCGAACAGGCGCTCCGGTTCCCCGCCGGCAGCGCCGGCAGCAGCGGCGGACTGCTGGTGGCCACGCTGCTCGTGCTGGCCATCCTGGAGCACTGGCTGCTCGTGCTGCCCATCGAGGCCACCGCGCTGTGGCGATGGGCCATCCGGCAGCAGACCCGGAAGGCCCCTGCTGCGACGGCAGCCAGGACGACCACCGCCGCCACCCCAACGATCGAGGCCGATGAAAAGCTACTTCACGCCCGCTGAGGCCCCTTTGGGCGGCGGACGGCCCGCGTCCCCCTCGACGACAGCCGGCGTCCGCCGCGGCGGTCGAGCGCCCAAGGCCATCGTCATCGGCAGCGGCTTCGGTGGCCTGGCAGCCGCGGTGCGCCTGAGTTGCATGGGCTACCGCGTCGAGATCTTCGAGAAGCTCGACGCCCCCGGCGGCCGTGCCTACGTCTGGAAGCAGGACGGCTTCACCTGGGACGCCGGCCCGACCATCGTCACCGCGCCCTTCATGCTCGAAGAGCTGTGGACGCTGTGCGGGCGCCGGATGTCCGACGACATCGACCTGCGCCCGCTCGACCCGTTCTACCGCATCCGCTTCGACGACGGCACCTGGTTCGACTACAGCGGTGACGCCGAGGCCATGCGCGCCGAGGTGGCGCGTTTCTGCCCCGCCGACCTGCCGGGCTACGAGCGCTTCCTCGAGGAAGCCGCCGTCTGCTACAAGCTCGGCTTCGAGGAACTGGGCGCACAGGCCTACGACGGCATCGGCGACCTGCTGGCGGCCGTGCCTTCTCTGGTGAAGATGCGCGGCTGGCGCAGCATCTACCGCATGGTGTGCGGCCACCTGAGCGACCCGAAGCTGCGGGTCGTCATGAGCTTCCACCCGCTGCTGATCGGCGGCAACCCGTTCTCGGTGACCTGCGTCTACAGCCTCATCAACACGCTGGAGCGACGCTACGGCGTGCACTGGGCGATGGGCGGCACGGGCTCGCTGGTCCAGGGCCTGGTCGGGCTGCTGGCCGAGCGCGGTGTGCCGCTGCGCCTGAACGCCGAGGTCAGGCGCATCAACGTCAGCAACGGCCGCGCCACCGGCATCGAACTCGCCAACGGCGAGCAGCACCGGGCCGACATCGTGGTCAGCAACGGGGACGTGGCCTGGACCTACCGCCACCTGATCGAGCCGCAGCACCGGCGCCACTGGAGCGACCGCCGCATCGACAAGGCGGCCTATTCGATGAGCCTGTTCGTCTGGTACTTCGGCACGAAGAAGCAGTTCCACGACGTGCCGCATCACATGATGGTGCTGGGCCCGCGCTACGAGGGCCTGCTGAAGGACATCTTCAAGCGGCACCATCTGGCCGAGGACTTCAGCCTGTACCTGCACCGCCCCAGCGCCACCGATCCCGGCATGGCGCCGGCCGGACACGACGCCTTCTACGTGCTGGCCCCGGTGCCCCACCTGGACAGCGGCACCGACTGGCCGGCCTTCGCGGAGACCTACCGCCAGGCCATCCAGCAGCGTCTGGAGCAGACCGTGCTGCCCGGCCTGGGCGCGGAGATCGTGGCCTCTCGAGTGACCACGCCGCAGGACTTCCACGACCGGCTGCTGTCCTTCAAGGGTGCGGCCTTCGGGCCCGAGCCCATCCTGCTGCAAAGCGCTTACTTCCGCCCGCACAACCGCAGCGAGGACGTGCAGGGCCTGTTCATGGTGGGTGCGGGAACGCACCCGGGTGCCGGCGTGCCCGGCGTGCTGATGTCGGCCAAGGCCTTGGAAACGGTGATTCCGCATGTCGACAGCTTCGCCTGAGCTTGCCCCCCACGCCCTGCGCGCCCGCGACGCTGCGGCCTGCCGCGAGCTGATGCGCAGCGGTTCGAAGACCTTCTTCGCCGCCTCGCTGCTGCTGCCGGCGCGTGTGCGCGGCCCGGCGCGCGCGCTCTACGCCTTCTGCCGTGTCGCCGATGACCTGATCGACCTTGGCGAGTGCCCGGGCACGGCCATGCGGCAGCTTCAGGAGCGGCTCGATGCGGTCTACGCGGGCCGGCCCCAGGCGATCGATTGCGACCGTGCGCTGGCCGGCGTGGTGCATGGCTTCCACATCCCGCGCGAACTGCTCGACGCCCTGCTCGACGGCTTCCTGTGGGACGCCACCGGCCGGCGCTACGAGTCGATCGAGGAGCTGCAGGCCTACGGCGCCCGGGTGGCGGGCACGGTGGGCGCGATGATGACCCTGGTGATGGGCACCCGCTGCGAACACGCGCTGGCGCGCGCCTGCGACCTCGGCGTTGCGATGCAACTCACCAACATCGCCCGCGACGTTGGCGAAGACGCCCGCAACGGCCGCCTGTACCTGCCGCGTCAGTGGCTGCGTGAGGCCGGCATCGAGCCGCAGGACTGGCTGGCCGCGCCGCGCTTCGACGCGGCCATGGCTTCCGTGATCCAGCGCCTGCTGAAGACCGCCGACACGCTGTACGAAAGCGCCGAGCATGGCATCGCGGCGCTGCCGCGCGACTGCCGGCCGGCCATCCACGCTGCGCGCCTCGTGTATGCCGAGATCGGCCGCGAGCTCGAACGCAACGGGCTGGATTCCATCGCCCGCCGTGCCGTGGTGTCCAGGCAACGCAAGCTGGCGCTCATTGCACGAGCGACCGGGGCCGCCCTGGTGCCGCCGCGCCGTGGGCGCGAACGCCATCCTGCGCTGCCCCAGGTTCAGTTTCTGGTCGATGCCGCAGCGGTCCATGTCCCGCTGCCGCCCCCGGTACGCAGCTTCGACGAGCGCGTGGGCTGGGTCATCCAGCTCTGCGAACGCCAGGCCCTGCAGCACGGCAGCCCGCGATGAACGCATTCAGGGGCCCCGCGGGGGCCTTCCCATCAGGCCGGCCCGAGAAGGCGCCAGCGTCATTGATGTATGACAGCGTTGAGTGTCAATACGAATTGACGCAAGCCGACGGCCGACGTAGAGTTTCCCTCGTGGTAAAGGGGGAATGAGTGGCCCTTCCCGCCACGAAAAAGCCCTCGTGCGGGTACAGCACGGTATGTCACTAGAGGAGTACGGGTTATGCCCATCAATGAAGATCCCGACCGCGTCTGGCCGTCCGGCCTGACGACACCGGAAGCCGAAGAGCTGCAACGCGGCCTGGTCGAGGGAACTCGAATCTTCGGCCTGATTGCGCTCATCGCGCACTTCTTCGCCTACGTCTATTCGCCGTGGCTCAAGTAAAGGAAACATCATGAACCAAGGCAAGATTTGGCGTGTCGTCAACCCCACCATCGGCGTCCCGATTTTCCTCGGCGCTGTGGTGGTGACCTCGCTGTTCGTCCACTACCAGCTGCTCACCAAGACGCAGTGGGTTCCCGCCTTCCTGCAAGGCAAGGCAACCCCAGCCAAGGCTGCGGCCGTGACGGACACGTCCACGATCACGGCACAGGCCCCAGCTGCACCCAAGCAGTAGCGGGCCGAGGCTTGATCGAGCCCTCGAAACGGGGGCCGGGCGTCTGAGGATCCCGGCCCCTGTTTTCATGGAGTGATGGAACTGCGCGAGATGATCCGATGCCCATCCACCTCCCGCTTTTCGCCTGGATGCCGGCTGCCGCAGTGCTGAGCTTGCTGCTGTCCGCAGGCGCTCCGGTCCACGCCTCCCAACAGCTCGCAGAAAAGGGCGGCTGCAACGTCTGCCACGCCCCCGACAAGAAGTTGCTGGGCCCCTCCTGGCGCGACATCGCTGTCAAGTACCAGGGGCAGGCCAACGCCGTGACCCTGTTGTCCCAGCGCGTCCGCAAAGGCAGCCAGGGCGTGTGGGGCCCGGTTCCCATGCCACCCACCGACGCCAGGAAGCTGAACGATGCCGACGTCAAGGCGGTCGTCGCCTGGCTGCTCAAGCCATCGGGTTGATGCAGCGACACGCCCCTCCGACCGGCCTCGCTTGATCTGACTCAAGGGCCGTTCCAGGCCGCGACACAGAATCGAACCATGCGATTCTTTCCGGCCATCCGCACGAAGGAAGGGACATGAGCGTCGACCGCGCGACCGTGGACCACACACCTGCCATCAGGACCGGCTCCATCCAGGCTTGGTCGGTCGCCGTGCGGCCCCGAAGCCTGCCCGTGGCCCTCAGTCCCGTGCTGGTGGGTGCGACCCTGGGCTTCGAGCGCAGCGGCCAGATCGACTGGATCGCCGCACTCCTGGTGCTGGCCGCTGCGCTGCTGATGCAGGTGGTCACCAACATGCAGAACGACGTCGGCTACACCGTCCGCGGCGGCGACAGCAGCGGCACACGTACGGGCCTGCCGCGCGCCACCGCCAACGGCTGGCTCAGTGTCCGCCACGTGCGAGCCGGCATCGTGATGGTGGCGCTGCTGGCGGTGGTCGTCGGCGTGGCCCTGGTGGCCTGGCGCGGCTGGCCGGTGCTGGCCATAGGCACAGCCTCGCTGATCGCTGCGCTGGCCTACATGGGCGGGCCACGGCCCATCGCCTACACGCCCTTCGGCGAGCTGACGGTGTTCGTATTCTTCGGCCTCGTGGCGGTGATGGGTTCGGATTGGGTGCTCACGGGAAGCGTGGGCGTGGTCACGGTCATGGCATCGGTGGCCATCGGCGCGCTGGCCGCGGCGGCGTTGGCCGTCAACAACCACCGCGACATCGCGCACGACCGTCTGGTGGGCCGCCGCACCTTCGCCGTCACCTTCGGCGAAGCCGCCTCCAGACGCCTGTTCGGCATGCTGCTGCTGGGTCCCTTCGCCATGCTGCCGTTGATGGCCTGGCTGGCCGGCTCGCCCGCCCTGCTGCTGCCTCTGCTGCTGCTGCCGGCCGCCCTGCAACTGCAGCGCGACTTCGTGCGCTGCCCACGCGGCACGGCCTTCAATCAGATCCTCTTCCGCAGCTTCCGGCTGGAACTGTGGTTCGCCACGCTGCTGTCGGCGGGTGCGCTCCTCGCCCGGACGGTGACCTGATGGACCGACGGCCAACGACCGGGCTGCGCCTGTCGCGCCGCCAATGCGTGGCCGCCCTGGCCTGCCCCTGGGCAGTCGTGGGCGCGGCCTCCAGCGCAGCAGCGGCACGCGACCAGCCGTTTCCCAGGCAGGCGGTGCGCATCGTCGTCCCCTACTCGGTGGGCATCGGCCCCGACGTGGTGGCTCGCAGCGTGGCCGAGCAGCTGTCCCAGCGCTGGGACCAGCCGGTGATCGTCGACAACAAGCCAGGCGCCTCGGGCATCATCGCCTTTGCAGAGGTGCGCCGCACGGCGCCTGATGGCCACACGATGTTCCTGGCCGACACGGCGACACTGGCCGTCAACCCGCTGCTGCATCACAAGCTGCCTTACGACCCTCGACGCGATCTGACACCGCTGACGATGCTGTTCCGCGCCACCTTCCTGCTGTGGGTGGGTGGTGGGAGCCGATTCCGCTCACTCGAGGAGCTGATCGGCGAGGCCCGCCGCGCACCGGGCCGCGTGAGCTACGCGACCTTGGGCAACGGACACGCCAGCCATGTCGCTGTCGAGAGTTTCGCGCGCGCCGCAGGCGTGCAGATGCTGCACGTGCCCTTCAAGGACACGGGCATGCTGTTCACCGCGCTGGCCTCCAGCGAGGTCGACCTCACCGCGATCGGGATGAACACCGCGGCCGGCCTGCATGCCCGCGGCAAGCTGCGACCGCTGGCCGTGGCCGCACGCGCCAGGCTGGCGGGCCATCCGGACATCCCGACCCTGAGCGAGGCCGGCGGCCCACCGGTGGAGATGCACCCCTGGGCGGCGTTGATGGCCGTGGCCGGCACGCCGGCGCCCGTGCTGCAGCGCCTTCGCCAGGACCTGCTGCAGGTGATGGCCACGCCCGAAGTGCGCGGCCAGGCCGAACGCGCCGGCTTCGAGATGACGCCGTCTGCACCCGAGGCGGTGCGTGCCCGCATCGACAGCGACACGGCCTTGTACCGGCCGCTGGTCGACGAAGGCCGCGTGGCGCGGCTCTGACGCCGCGCCTCCGACCCATGCAGCTGAGACGCTCGGCCCTGGTGGCTCGACCGGCCACGGCGCTCTTCGATCTGATCGAGGCGGCCGAGCACTACCCGCAGTTCCTGCCCTGGTGTGCCGGAGCGACCATCGTCGCGCGCGACGAGCAGATCGTTTCGGCCGACCTGCAGGTTCGCTGGCACGGTCTGAAGTTCGACTTCCGCACGCGCAACCCCAAACGCCGGCCGGAGTTCATGGCCATTCACCTGGAACGGGGGCCCTTCAGGCGGTTTGATGGGCAATGGCAGCTCACGGCACTGACACCCGATGCCTGCAAGGTCGCGTTCGAGCTCGACTACCAGTTCGACAGCGCACTGATGACACGCTTGTCCGGCTCGATGTTCGACCGCATCGCCGACACCCTGCTCGATGCCTTCGTGCAGCGCGCCTTGACGATGCCGCAGCTTGCGCCTGCGGCCGCGCCGACGCTACCGCCAGCGCCGGCACCGACCAGCGCAGCCGTGGAAGGCCCGGCGCCCGGCTGAACCCAGCGGGACCTGCCGGCGGGGTGCCGGCTTCAGGAAAAGCGCGCCACCGACAGCAGCGTCATCGCGGTGGCGACGAAGATCAGCCACAGGGCGATGGTGTAGCGTGCCGCGCGCGACTTGTGGGCCTTCATCGAGAACAGGTAGGCCTGGCGCGGGTCTGCATAGGTCAGCCGCGCGTCGGACGCCCACATCAGTCCGAGGTTGGGCAGCAGCAGCAGGCAACTGGCCATCACCATCACGAAGCCCCAGCGGTTGAGCTGCGTGAACAGGGCCGAGGCACTGCTGCCGGTCTGGTAGGCCAGCAGCATCATCACCATGGCCAGCAGCGTGGCGAAGATCACCAGCCCGATGGAGCGCCGGGCGATCTGTTCCAGCGATTGTTCGACCAGCGTCGCAGCAGCGTACTTGCCGGCGGCGACATCGTGCGCCCGCGCGCGGGCAGCGGTCTCGAAGGCGTTGACGTCGGTGTCGGTGTGGGGCGTGCCCCAGAAGAGTCGTTGGTCCATGGGGGATCCTGGTCGTGAAGGGGGGTTCGTGGAACTCGAAGAGGCGGCCGCGGAGCCGCCTGGCGGCAAGGCAGAAAGCGCCTCGCTGCGGGTGTCGATCATGTCGCCTCCTTCGAGGAAGGTGGGGGGATGACTGGCAGCGCAGCACGGGCCGATGCCCGGTCGCCAGCGGGACGCAGCAAGGGCGCCATGGCCACCAGCGTGGCCAGTAGCAACAGCATCTCGACGGCGTAGACGACGGCGTAGGCGCTGTGCGATGTGGCCATCGTCGTGCCCAGCCGACCGCTGGCGCCTGCTGCAGACACCAGGTCGCGCAGCACGCCGCCACAGGCCACCGCGACACCGGCCGCCGTGGCCTGCACGGCGCCCCAGGCGCCCAGCGCCAGCCCGACCTGGTCCTTGGGCGCGCGGCTCATGGTGGCCGTCAGCGTGCCGTGGGCGAAGAGGCCGCCGCCGAAACCGATCAGCCAGACGCCGAACGCGAACAGCATCGGCGAGTGCAGGGGCGCCGCGGCGATCACGATGGCGAAGGCCGGCAGGCCGACCAGCGCACCGGCGCTGGCCATGCGGAAGGGATCGGCACCGCCGGCGAGCACGCGCGAGGCCAGGCCGAAGCCCAGCAGGCCGCCCACAGCCAGCGTCGCGGACAGCTGCGTGGTCGACGAGACGGTCATGCCCAGCACCTGGCCGCCGTAGGGTTCGAGCAGCACGTCCTGCATGCTGAAGGCCATGGTGCCGAGGCCCACCGCGGCAAGACGGCGCAGCGCGTGCTCACCCTGCATGAAGCTGTCCCAGCTCTGGCGGAAGGTGGGATCGCGCCGCGGCTGCGTGAAGCGCGAGCGGTCGCGCGGCTCCTGCTTCCACAGCGCCACCGCGTTGAGCACGATGGTGACCACCGCCGCGCCCTGGATGACCTGCACCAGCCGTGCGGGGGTGAAGTCCTCCAGCAGTGCGCCGAAGGCCAGCGCGCTGACCACCATGCCGACGAGCTGGGACACGTACATCAGGCCGACGACCTGGGGCTGCGATTCCTGCGGCGCGATGTCGGTGGCCAGCGCCAGGCCCGCGGTCTGCGTGATGTGCAGCCCGGCACCGACCAGCAGGAAGGCCAGGCCGGCGCCGAAATGGCCTATCCATGCGGGCCACTCCTGCGAGGTGCCTCCGCCTGAAAGCACCAGCAGCGCGAAGGGCATGATGGCCAGCCCGCCGAACTGCACCATGGTGCCCTTCCAGATGTAGGGCACGCGGCGCCAGCCAAAGGCCGAGCGGTGGGTGTCGGACCGGAAGCCGATCAGCGCACGCATCGGCGCGAAGACCACCGGCAGCGCGATCATCACGGCCACCAGCGACGAAGGAACGCCGAGCTCGACGATCATCACCCGGTTGAGCGTGCCCACCAGCAGCACCAGGGCCATGCCCACCGAGACCTGGAACAGCGACAGGCGCAGCAGCCGGGTCAGCGGCAGATCGGGCGTGGCAGCGTCTGCAAACGGCAGGAAGCGCGGCCCGAAGGACGCCCAGGTCTGCAGCAGCGTGCGGCCGATGGGCTTCATGGTGTTGTCGCGGGTCCGTCGTGGTTCAGCGCACGCGGGGCATGCGCCAGGGCAGCATCAGCTGCACCGTGCGCGAGACCACGCGCGGCACGCTGAGCGACTCGTGCACGGAGGTGACACGTTCGCCCAGCAGCTGCGAGCTGAGCAGCGAACGGCTGTAGAAGGGGGTGTCTTCCAGCGTCTGCACCACGCGGGCCGGATCGCCCGGCTCGCTGCGCATCGCGCGCGGGATGCGCCACTTCGTGTGCGGCAGCTGCTGGCGCGGTGGCGCCTGGAAGTCCTCGCTGCGGCCATCGGCACGGAAACGCCGGGCGATGACACGGTCGGCCCCCTGCTTCTGGCGCACGTCGTAGATCACGGCGGTGCTGCCGTCTCGCAGGCTGGCGCGCGACCAGTCCCACTCGTGGAAGGGCCGGGAGATCGGCTCGTCGCCTTCGTTGCTGTCGAGATAGGCGTGGCCCGCCCAGCGCGCCCCGGGCTGCTCGAGTTCGACTTCGACCCGGGCGCAGGGTGCGATCGGGCCCCAGCGGTGGCGGCCGCCGTCGTCGAGCGGTGCCACGAAGCTCGACAGCCCCTGCGGCCACACGCGCACGCGGCCGCGCACACGCTGCGGGATCGGCATGCCGACCTCGTCGAGGTCGATGACCAGCGATCGTCCGTCCCAGCGCAGGCTGCTCGGGCCGACGCGGAATCCGCGCGCACTGCGCTCGACACTGGATTTGCTGCGTTCGGTCATGGTCCAGCGGCGCCCGGCATCGCCGTACAGCGCGACGTTGACGGCGCAGTGGTTTTCGGCCTCGGTCGACGGATTCCGGCCCAGGGCCCAGGCGTAGTAGGGAGAGAAGACACTTCCGACGAAGGCGATGATGCTCAGGGCGTGACGGCCGTCGTCGCTGATGGCGTCGACGTACCACCACAGGTAGCCCCCCGGCGGGACCTGCTGGTCGAATCGAGGTGTGCCATCAGGGTCGCGGCCGCCCACTGTCCCGACAGCGCTGCCATCGGCACCCCCGGTCCCGGGTGCACTCCGCCCCCGGCCAGGAACAGGCCCGGCACCCGGCAGCTCGCGCCCGGGCGCTGGAACGACGACATCCAGCCGTGCGTCGCCTGGCCATACAGCGCCCCGCCACTGGCCGGAAACAGGCGATGAAAGTCCCGCGGCGTCGTGCGATGCACCTGCGCCGGGTTCATCTCGATCTGCAAGCCGCAGCCACGCAGAAGCTCCAGGCTGTGTTGTTCGCACGGGTCGGTCTCCAGGGCATCGAAAGGTCGCGTGTCGCCATCGGCGGGTGCATTCACCAGACACAGCAGGCGCTCGGGCGTGCCGGCGGCCAGGGCCGTGTCATCGGCACGGTCCTGGGCGCACACGTAGACGGTGCCGCCGCGCGGCAGGCGGCGGCGGCGGAAGATGTCGTCGAACTCGGCGGCGTAGTCGCTGTCGAAGAAGACGTTGTGACGCACCAGCGGGAAGCCCGCGGTGGCCGTGTGCGCCGACCAGGTCACGGCCGAAAGCGAGCGCCGGGCCACCGGCAGGCCGGGTACCGCGCAGCGCACGTCGTCGCCGAGCAGCCCGTCGACCAGGGCCTGCGGGCTGCCGTTGAAGACCACCGAGTCGGCCGCCAGCTCTTCGCCGCCGCGCAGCTGAACGGCACTGGTACGGCCGCCCCGCACGACGATGCGTTCACAGGGCGCCCCGTAGCGCAGCGTGACGCCGCGCGACTCGCACAGCCGGGCGAAGGTCTGTGCGACGGCGTGCATGCCGCCGTCGACCGACCAGACGCCGTCGAGTTCGACCTGGGCCACCAGCATCAGCGTGGCAGGCGCCTCCCAGGGCGATGAGCCGGTGTAGGTGGCGTAGCGCCCGAACAGCTGCCGCAGGCGCGGGTCATGGAAGTGCCTGCCCAGCGCTCGCCACAGGCTGGCGAAGGGACCCAGCCGCGTGAGCGTGGCCAGGCCGCCGGGGCCGAGGTCGCGTGCCATCGAGATCAGGCTCGGGCGCGCGGCGCGGATGTAGGGCGCCTCGAGCGCCTGGTAGACCTCGCGTGCCTGGCGACAGAAGCTCAGGAAGCGACGGGCCTCGGCCGCACCGGAGAAGGCGCCGATGGCCTCGGCGGATCGCCGCTGATCGGCGTGCAGGTCGAGCCGCGCGTCCTGTCCGCGCCAGGCGTGGCGCGCCAGCACGTCCAGTGGCTGCAGCGCCGGCAGTTCGTCCATCGAGAAGCCGGCGGCGTCCAGGATCTGCTCGAACACCCAGCGCATCGTGAACACGGTCGGGCCCGAGTCGATGGCGGCCGGGCCGACGTGGAGCTGGCGCATCTTGCCGCCCGGGGCGTCGGCAGCCTCGACCAGCGTCACGCGCAGGCCCTGTCGCGCCAGCAGCAGGGCGCTGACCAGCCCGCCGATGCCGGCGCCGATGACCACCACCCGATGCTCGCGCAGTGCATCAGCCATGGCGCTGCCCTTGCCAGACGCCATGCACTTCGATCGGCACGAAGCGCACGAACATGGATTCGGAGAAGAAGTTGCCGCGATACGACGCGGCGATGGCCTGCTGGTGCGCACCGGTTCGCGCATAGGCATCCATCGCCTGGGCGCTGGTCCACAGGCTGAAGGTGGCCTGGCGCAGCACTGGCGCTTCGCCGAGACCCGCCGCCAGCAGGCAGCCGGGTTGCGCTGCCAGCGACAGCTCGGCCGGTGGTGACAGCTTCCAGAACTCGCGCGCATGGCGCGGTCGGATCGACGCGCGCGTCAGCGCGGCGATCGGTCCGCTGCCCGGCGCCGCCGCGCTGACGTCCATCGCAGCACCCGACCAGCTGCCCTTGCTGGAGCAGGCCCGCAGCAAGGCCACGCAGATCTCGCGGGCGTGCCGCCTGTAGCCGGCCATGACCGGCGAGGCAGCGATGAAGTCCCGCGCATGCCCTTCGTCGTCGAACACGAGGAACAGTCCCTGGTGGGTCCCGCTGGGCGCGATGCCGAAACCGCCGTGTGCACCGCTGCCCAGCACCTTGGAGAAGCCCAGGCCCGGAATGCCGCGCAGGGGCCACTGACCCAGCACCAGGCGCGACCAGGCCCACAGGCGCGCGGAACGATGGGCGTCGACCAGCAGCAGCACGGCCACGGCACCGACACGGCGCGCCGTACTCGGCATGCCGGTTCGCCGCCGCGGAGACGCTCCCAAGGGCTCCTCGGATGGCGCCGGCGCTCGCGTGATCGGTCGCACCGCGTGCGCTGCGGCGGGCTTCACGCGGCCCCTCCCCCGAGAAGGAGGGGCTGCCCGCCGGACAGGGGAGCTGGACGATGCATCAACCTCTCCGGCCTGTGCGGGCGCCGCCCTGCGCTACTTGATCGTGACCTCGACGCGCCGTGCCGTCGGATCCTCACCGGCCAGGTTGGCTTCGGTCTGTTGCGGCTTGGCCAGCGTCACGCGCGACTCGGCGATGCCCGCTGCCAGCAGCGAGTCACGCACGGTGAAGGCACGCTGCTTGGCCAGCTCCTGGTTCTGCGTCAGCGTGCCGGCCGCCGAGTGGAAGCCCGAGATGGTGGCCGTGGTGGCCGGTGTGCTCTTCATCGAGGCGATGAGCTGCGCCAGACCGACTTCCTGCTCGCCCTTGAGCACGGGTGAGCCGACGTCGAAGTACAGCACCGAGCGCAGCGCCTCGGCCACCGGCGCGGGCAGCGTGGCGGTGGCTGCCGCGGGCGCCCGCAGCATTGCGGGGTAGTCCTTGGCCATCGCCGCCCCGTACAGAGGCTTGTAGGCACCCTGGTGGCAGGTCGCGCAGGACACCTTGCCGACGTCGCCCGTCGGGCCCAGGCGGCTGGCCGGGAAGGTCGAGGTCAACGGCACCAGGAAGGCATTGTTCAGGTCGTTGACCATGCGGATGCCGTGCCAGGCCGTCGTCCGCTGCGGCGGGCTCTCTTCCCACTTGCCGAAGTTGCGCGAGTTGTGGCAATAGGTGCAGTTCACGCCCAGCGAGGACGAGAAGTGCATCATCAGCGAGTAGGTGCTCTCGGTCGCCTGGATCGAGGCCACGTGGTCGCTGGGCAGCGTCGTCTTGCCGACCACCCGGATGTCGGACGTCTTCAGCAGGTAGGGAGTGAGCGGATCGACATCGAGCGAGCCGGCCTTGACGTTGCCCACGGGCGCGTTCTGGCCATTGCGGTTGCCGATGAACTTGGGCCCCTGGTCCTGCGCCTTGGCCGTGAACCAGATCTTCGACGGCACGGGCTCGCCACGGTGGCAGGTGTAGCAGGTCACACCGGTGGCCGCCACGTGGGGTGTCCATTCGGCGTTGATCTTCTGCGTCATCTCGAGCATGCGACGCGACACGATCTTGGTGTACTTGGAGTCGTCGGCCATGTTCTCGGGAACGTGGCAGTAGTTGCAGCCCTCCTTGGGCGACACCCAGGCCGTGATCGCGACCATGCTGTTGGTGAACTGAGCAATGCTCAGGTCGCCCAGCACCTTCACGTTCTGCAGCACGTCCTTGGCCTTCGGACCTTCCGGCCCGCCCTGGGGGATCAGGGGCGGCGCCTGGTTCAACGGCACCTGGGCGGCCAGCAGGCGCGGGTTGTAGACCTGCTCCATGCCGGTGCCGCGGTAGCCCGACTGCACGGTGTCGACGGGGGGACGCTCGCAGCCCGCGAGCAGCACGGCAGCGCCCACGGTGAGCACGAAGGTGGTGATTCGGGTCAAGGCGTTCACGGCTTGGCTCCCTGGAGTGCTGCGGCCGGGTCGACCATGTTGCCGAACTGCGCGGGATACGGGGGCGCAACACCGTGCTGCACCGCCCACAGGTACCAGTTGTCGACCACCGTGCCGGTGAGCAGGATGCCGATGCCGCCGGTCAGCGGGCACAACACGGCGAACCACCACGCCCAGCGGTGGATCGACTCGGTCGTCGCGTTGAAGCCCATCGTCCAGCGCCAGAACAGCGCCGCGCGTTCGGAGGCCGTGCCGCGGTCGACGATCTGCTCCAGCTCGCGTTCCCCGCCGAAGCGGCTGACGGCCAGGATGGTGCCGCCGTGCATCGCGAAGAGCAGGGTCGAGCCGTACAGGAAGGCGATCGACAGCGCGTGGAAGGGGTTGTAGA
>LNFM01009066.1_pt1 | contig 14683 bp, 25 predicted proteins | sample 596031 | NCBI WGS metagenome assembly LNFM01 (sample SAMN04254537, study PRJNA301005) | activated carbon metagenome | isolation source: dual media filters at the Ann Arbor, Michigan drinking water treatment plant | place: USA: Ann Arbor
AGATTAGCTGCGATTGGACCTTGCCGTGGCATCCACTTAGCACAAAGTGCATTCCCTTCGTGCAGAGCCTTCAGGATCAGACTCTTCGCCTCTGCTTCGTACTTAGTACCAAACAAAACAAAAAGATCATCCCAGCGACCCACTTCAGGGATCAGCTTCATTACGCCGGACATATGCTCAAAAGATGAGCGTGCCAGAATACCCAGAAGCTTACGGAAAGTATTACGCTCGCCTGCACCACCGCGAACATCCCGAGTCCAAAGCAGAGTACGAACTGCTACTTCTTGGTTTTCCGCGTATGCTTTGTTGAAAGCATCAGAAACATCAGTGTTCCGTGAATCACCAGCTACGGTGAAAAAGTCCAGTAAAGCAGAGTTAGTGCTCTTGAAAGCTGGCATACCGTTAGTGGTATGAGTGCCATTTTGCATGGCGTCGAATAGTGATACTGTCATTGGTTCTCCTTTCAGTGACATTGATAAACAGACTGCAGTTTGTTTTCTAAAAATGAATTAAAATTGCTGGATGCAGTCTAAAAATAAAACAGGCTACCTTTTTACTGGTTAGATTAAAAGTCTAGTGTATAAAGTTTGCTGCAAGTAGCCTAAATAAAACAGAGTAGTTTTCTACTTTTTGATTAAAGTGAGAAATCGAAACTCACAGCCTAGTTTTAAGGTTTTGCTGTAACTACTCTAAATCAGTGTGTATTGTATCAAGGTTTGAATCTTGTGTCAACACTTTGTTTGGTGGAGCTGTAGGGAGTCGAACCCTAATAACACTGCTTGCAAAGCAGGCTCCCGAATCCCTCGGACAACCCCTTACTGTTTTTGGCTGGCATGGCAGGACTCGAACCCGCGACATCTCGGTTAACAGCCGAGCGTTCTTACCAAACTGAACTACATGCCAATAAATTAAAAAATAAAAATCACTCTAAATAGTTCCATTTGACTCCACAGACCTTATTACGCCTGTTTGCACATGAATCTTGTATGCTTCTTGCACAGGAATCTCTACTTCTGGCTAGTCCATTTTTGACACAAAAAGTTGCAGCCTCCCCGATACTGTCAAATGTTCCTAGATCGGAAATGACTTTCTTTGCTTTAGCCTTGATACTGTTCGCTAGTCTGTCAACACTGTATCCTGATGAAGTCAAATGTTCAGCCACCACATCATAGCAACAACCCACTCGTCTTGCAGTTTCACTAAAAGATTGAGTTGCCTGAAATATACTTTCTATCGTTGCGCGATCATACAACAGCTTTCCATCCCCACCCATGGTAATATTGTAGGTATTATCTGGGATTTGACTGATAAATTCTATCTCTTTTGAATTTAATTCGTCTTCAGTTCGTGCTTCATACAAGAGTTCTACGCTAAAATTTTCAATCCCATATTTTCGCATTGCTCTATGTAGTGGATGTTTGCCATACTTAGATTCACGAACATGTTCCTTAAAGCGTATTAGAATACTCCGGCTTGTTTTACCTATATAAACTTTATTGTTAATTTTATTTGTTATTTTATAGATAAACATAAATCCTCTGGGGTGAAACTTGGAATTGAACCAAGGCTATCTGATTCACAGGCAGATGTGCTTCCGTTACACTAAAATCACCATAATCTTGGCAAAGCGGGTACGTTCGAACGTACAATCACATGGGTTTGGAGCCCAGTATTTAGCCATTAAACTGCCGCCTCACATATTTGGTGCCACTGGAAGGACTCGCACCTCCGACGCAAACCTTTTCAGGGTTCCGCTCTACTAACTGAGCTACACTGGCTAATTTGGCAGGAGACTTGAGATTCGAACTCAAACCGTGACAGTCAAAGTGTCATGTGCTGACCAGTTACACTAATCCCCAACAAATTCTGGCGGAAGTACAAGGAATCGAACCATCAGCTATTCATCATAACTGGCGACAGTTTTCAAGACTGTTTGCTCACCTTGAGTGCATACTTCCATTAAATCTTTTCTAGGACAGGTGCTGGAGTAAGCTTACGTGCTTGCTCTAGATTATCTGCCTCTCCTACAACATCCCAAGAAACGGAATATTGCTGCTTACCGTCTGAAGTAAAACCAGCCTTAGTATACTTCGGAACTAGAACTTTGTACATACGTTTCTCCTTTACGTGTTAAAAATACTTGGCGGATACGGTAAGACTTGAACTTACACGCCGATTTCTCAACGAGAGTTTAGCAAACTCTTGCGGCTACCATTTCGCCACGTATCCTTGTTTGGTATCCAGTGATGGTTACGATCCACCGTATCTCCCTTATCAGGGGAGTATTCTACCATTGAATTAACCGGACATTGTTTGGTAGTCTATGAGAATTTTGCAATCCCGACCTTCGCCGTGTAAAAGCGTTGCTCTGCTTCTGAGCTAATAGACTAAATTTGGATTACCGTATGGGATTTTAACCCATCTCAAAGTGGTTTGCAATCACTTCCGTAGTCACTCCGGCAACGGTAAATTTGGTAGGTCATGTCGGACTCGAACCGACGACTCTCGGATTAAAAGTCCGATACTCTAAACCATCTGAGTTAATGACCAGTAAATAAAACAGATTAGCTTTTTGTGCACCGTGCACTTTTACGGGGGAGTCGAACCCTTCGTTCTTGTAATGGTAAGAATTTTTTAATGTTGCTGTAACTAATCTAAAATGGCGGGACATATTAATTGCTGTGAACTTCCTTTTCAGGAAATGTCTTTTTAGTCCCATAACTTGGAGCGAAATGAGAGACTTGAACTCCCGACCTAGTGGTTCGTAGCCACTTGCTCTAATCCTCTGAGCTAATCTCGCTTAAAACTGGTAGAACTAGCCGGAATCGAACCGAGCATCAACTGCTTGAAGGGCAGCTATCCTAAACCTTTAGACGATAGTTCCGTTTATAAACTGAATTATAACAAACTCTAATTTCTTGTCAAGAGCTTTCTGATAATTCTTTTGGCGACTCATTGGGGTAACGATCCCCACTGAACATCCCGCGTGACAGGCGGGCGACCACTCCATGCAGTCCCATGAGCCAAAATCGTATTCTAACTTACTTAAAACCTTATGTCAAGAGGTTTGGTGCGGGTGGAGAGAATCGAACTCTCAACTAAACGTTGGCAACGTTTGATTTTACCATTAAACTACACACGCGATATAAATTACAATAGGCATATCAGTCGTTCCACCGTTGTATGATAACCCTTGCCTATATAGGATGTTATCCGGTCCGAACATTGTACTTCTGTTCAGTATTGTAAAACTTGGTGCGGGCTGTCGGTTTCGAACCGACGACTCAAGGTTGGAAGCCTAGTGTTTTGCCAACAAAACTCAGCACGCATTAATCATAGAACCTAGCGGGAGACTTCCCCGTAGGATTCAGCAGAGAATCAATCTCTACTTTGTCATCTGTATCTGTATTATACTCAGAATCTTCTTCTGCGTCAAGGCATGTTTCGCAGTAATTTGAAGTATTCCACGGATTACGCCGATAGTAAGCATTACAAGAGGTACATTTCATTTGTTATTATTCTTATTTCTATTGTTAGTCGGGTTACGGTTCCCGAGACACCCCAAGGCTTGCACCGAGGATGACCGATTTTATTGATGCTGACAGAAACTCCAGCAGTGCAGCCGGTGGTGAAAGGAGTTTGAAACCCACCTTTACACTACGTTTGCAATCCTAAAGCACCAATATTGTATTGTATCATCACTTTTCCGGAAAAACAAGCTAAATCGTCAGATTTCATCAAAAACACAATATTTCGTAAGAATTTTACTGTATTTTAGTTGAAGCTTCATCTGTAGCTCTCTTGCCGGGACTATATCTTGCAGAATCTTTGTCCTCTCCGAACCATCCTCAAACCAATGCACAATGTACGAGAACTGATCTGTGCTATGAGCCACTAGACGAATCCCAGTTGTGAGATTCTTATGCGCTTCTTTGATCTGAAGGTATGTGTTGCGAGAAACCAACACTAGGTTATTCAGGCGGTTGTCATTCTGGTTGAGGTTCCGGTGTAGAACCCTCTTGTCATCTTTAGGGAAGGTGCCGAAGGCTAAAGCATAAGCAATCTTGTCGAGCTTTAGCTTCGTGGACTTCTTCTCAGCAGAATCAAACAGAATGACCAGACCGTCATGATCTGGTTGGAGGACTCTCTTCGTCTTCTTGTTTCGGATTGTACCAACAAGAGGATCGTAGTCAAGTAGTTCACGAAGTCTTGTTGGTTGCATCTTTACTCCTGTACTGTAGATTCTTTTGGTTTCCTGCGGGTCTTAGTCTTGGGCTTAGCTTCCTCTTCTTGCTCCTGAAGTTCCAGAGCCTCAAGAGTCTTCTCCTTAATTTCCAGACGCGCCTTGATTTCATCAGAGTCAAGGTAAATCTCTCGACCGTTGATCATCTCATTGATTTCTGTATCTGTCAAGAAGTGTTCGTAAGTTTTCCGCAGGAGCTTTTCGCTAGTCTTGGATACGTGCTGTACATGCGAAAGGATATCACTACCCTTACCTCCAGTGCCATAGCTAATGTTGTGGCAAAGCATCGTAGCATTGTCTGAAACAAAGACATGATCGCAATGCAAGGCAAACATACTAGCTGTACTGGCGCACTCCCCGACTAGAACTGCCATAGTAGTAGCATCCGTCATCTTCAGGCCTTCAATCAGTGTCAGGAGCCCGTTAAGCTGACCTCCCGGAGAGTTCACAAGGAAGATGACTGTATCAGCCTCCCCTGCGCCCATAAGCATGCTGACTACACCTCGGTAATAACTAGGAGAGATGAATGGCTCGTCAATCGTCACCGTATATTGATTGATTTGCTGAGACTTAATGAAGAACCCCAGAGAGTTCTTCCCACCTAACGCCCCGAATTTCTCATCTTCATCCTCCGAAAGCTTCTGTGTATTCTTTGGTAGGTTCTTCAGCAATTCCTTGATTTGTTGTGGTGTCATGCAGCCCCCTTTTGTTTTGTTTTTACCTGTCCTTTGGTAAGTTCTAGAATTTGTTCTTCTTCGAAAGCAATAACGAAGTCTCGCGTAATGTCACTCCGTACAATATCATCCCGAGTAAACTGTACAAACTCTACATCTTGAATGTTATACTTGTCTGTGATATACCGAAGATACGATAGTCCATCCATCGTCCCTTTCTTCACATCCGTCTGAATCCCGCTGTTATCACCACAGAAGATCATCTGTGACCCCAGACCAATACGTGTAGTCAAAGCTTGAATTTCAGGGACATACAGATTCTGGCTTTCATCTACGATAATCACAGCATCATCCCATGATCGACCACGGATAGTCTCTAGAGAACAAATTTCAATCACTCGATTCTTCAGTGCAACCTCTACTGTACCTTTACCTAGAATATCTTCAAAGTAATCCAGCATCTGTTGGTAGTAAGGCAGAAGTTTTTCTTCAGATGTACCGGGTAGGAAACCAATGCTACGCCCTGCTAGGGGCTGGTAGGCTCGTAGAAGAGTGATCTTCTTGATTTCCCCGTGGTGTAACTTCTTAGCTGCGCTGTAGCAAGCTAGAAAGGTCTTCCCTGTACCTGCTGAGCCTGCTCCGATAACCAATGTAGTCTGTTGCTTGAGTGCATCCATGAAAGTTTTTTGATTATCACCCTTGGGGTAAACCGGCTGGAGTTGTTGCCGGATGAACTTTTCTTTTTGGATTCGTTGTGTTTGTGTTTTTTGATTACGCTTCAAAATTAACTCCTTGTTTGATTACGAAGTATTACGCTGCAGGCTTTGGCTTACGTCCCGGCTTCTTACCCTCTTCGATCACCGCTTGTAGTGCCTTGAATTCTTCAGGGACTTCAGGTGAAGTGGACGGGGTAGAATTCAGGACTGCCTTCAGGGAGTTCTTCGGTACCATAGTACAGATAAACATGTGTCCAATACTCTGAGGGTAGCGTTCATTACTATCAAAATCAAATACGTATCCTCGTTCAATTAGCTCTTGAGCTTCCTGTAGGAATTCTGCTAGTCCGTATTGCTGAATGCGCATTTCTTGGGTTTCCCCTACTCGTTCAATCATGGTACCTCCTTTGGTAAGTTAACTTTTCTTTTTGCACAGAAAGGTAGTTTTATTTCCTGTGCTTAGGTGTATTATACCATATAAAATCTAGATTTCAACTCTTATGAAGTTTACGAATTTTTGAAAGGTGAGAGGGACATGAAGATTAAAGCACGGAACTTTATATTGTTTGGCTAAATTCCATGCTGTGGCTGTACCCCCAGATATCCCTGTACCTACAGGCTTAGCCCAGCAGATAAGTACATCCGAAGGAGTATCTAAGGTTGGACCTAGAACTTGAAATACATTTCTAGTGTGGAGTGCCCTTGCTACTGCAGAACAGGCCTGCCAGTTCGGATGTACTGTCGAAGCAATCCTTTCAGCATATTGTAGAATTTCCTTGTTTGTTACTAAGACCATTCCAGCATCTTCCTTCCGCAAGGAGTTGTAGTTATTCCAAGGGAGAAATATCTCAGACTTCTCGGGCTTGGTTACACCTGATCGGAAAGCTTCATCTGCACTGTCAGCACCACCTGATCGTAAACACCAATCTCCCTTGGTGTACTTATGGCTGATTTCTTTCATGAGCGTTTGCACATGATCTGGAGTTTTCCTGCTTCCTATCCCGGTGAAGTATCTCATGTATTCCTTTCTGTATTCTAAGTTGTACTCTTAGTTTTATTCTAGATATAACTATTATATTATTATTTATCAATGTAAATACTAATACTATTTCTAGGTTATACTCTAAGTTGTCTTCTTAGTTGGATTGCCAAATAGGATTGTACCAAGAGCACAAAACTTTGTCAAGCTTTTTTTTTACACATCACAATCTTGTTTCCTTGGCAGAACCTTAGTTATACCAATACTACAATCTAGGTACACTGTAGTATTCAATGATAAACTTGATTTATCAAATACAAAATTGAGTAAGTACAAAGTTCAACCTAGAGTGAATCATTACTAATTTCAAGGAAAATATTTATTATAGCATATTTTGGCTCTCAGGTCAAGAACTTTCTTCACTTCCTTGAAATATCACAGGAAACCTGCGTCAGCACCTCTATATTGGTGTTTTCTTTGCTTTATCTTTGGTTGAAACCTTTGGCTGTATCTTTGGTACATCTTTGAAGGTCTTCTTTGGTTGCATCTTTGGTATTTACACTTTTGACAACAGATTTGGTGCTCTTCTTTGGTGCCTCGATATAAGCCTTTTTAAGAGCTTACAGGCTATACGAGGTATGTGTGGATATCTTTCTTGGAATATCCTCTTGTAGAGCCTTCTGAGCGCCTTCCTGAGCCTTTAGCTTGGGTGTACTTCTTGGGTTTTTATCTTTGGTTGCTATCTAGTATAGGAATTGTGGTTAAATAGCAACAGTGCTTCCTTGGATTGCTTGGGTATAGCTTTGGTTTTTGTCTGCTTAGGAGAGCTTTTGTCAAGAGGTTTTTATTTAGGATTATAAAAAATAAAAATTTAACACAAAATATACAACACATAGAATATAAAGATACAGGGAAAATATCCTCTGGAATATCATAGGGTGTACTTCGTAGGTTGTACTTTTGGGTGTATCTTCGGGAGAAGGAGGTAACAATGGAGGTTCTGCGGGAGAATCTAGGGGTATCAAAGATTATAGCAACAGAATGGCACGGGGGCTTGACTGTACCACTACTCCACCCTTCCCCTTAATGGATAGATTCTAAAATATCACGCCGGAGATATTCCAGCGAGATATTCATTGGTGATTATATCGGTTATCTTTCCATTATCCGAACGTGTTGGAACTCGGAACCATTGTTTTTAAGGCGCTGGATTAATGAATTACCTTCTGATTCAGTACCGATATATTCGATTGTGCGTTGCTTGTCGTCGTGTGTAATATACCGTCCTGTTACCACGGTTTGACCATCCGTATAAATCGATTGTTTAACAATATATTGTGCCATGCTATTTCCTCTATGTTGATAATGTCCAATTTCCAGACACATATTAAACCCTAGAATGCACCGTTATGGTGCACTCCAGATTAACCCTTTGTTTTATGCCTCAGTTTGCATATCCGAAGGCTTTACTGTCCCAGCTTTGCCGCCATAGGTGCTGAGGGATTGATCTGCCTGCTTGTTTGCATCAAGGCATTTAATGTACTGCCGCTGGTCGTTCAACATGGCAAAGTAGCTGGCGCGGTCGTCATAGTGGTTCATCTCAGGTCCCTGCTTGGTTAGTTGCTAAGCCTAAATTATACACCCTAGAAAATACCCCTTGCAAGCGTAGGGGCTTTGCACTGTACAACAAAGGGAAACCCTCTTAAAGCCCCCTTTGTTGTTTACCTTATGCTATCCCCTAGGATAAGCCCTCGAAGCCCCTAGGATGCCCCTCTAAGGCTTTCCCCTTGCCATCCATAGAATCAACCAAAGGGGAAAGCCTAGCACTAGTGACACAGATGCAGAGTACAGCACCACGCCAAGCACAATAGAAAGGGCTTGCAATCGAATGATGATTTTGTACATGGTATCCTTTAAACTGCCTTAATAGTGAATACCTTTCGATTAACAGGAACCTCTCGGATTACTTCGCGTTCAATCACACGAGTATCTGATCGACCGCTAGAACCAATCATATACCCAGATGCAGCCCCTAGAAGGGCAGGCATTAGCGAACTGCTCTCATTGTTTACCACTACGGGTGCAGGCTGTTGTGGAGCCTGTAGAGGGGCTTGCTGAGGTTGCATCTGAGTGGGTGCTACAGCGCCAGATGTTGGAATACCACTCGCATGATCTTCGGACTTACCACAGGCCACCAGAAGCAGAGAAATCAGAATACTACCCAGAATGCTTACAAAATTTTTCATATTTACTCCTTATCGAATGTTCCGCTAGTGAAGGTGAACTTTTGCTGTGCAAGTATCTTGATTCCATGGAATGACATACTATCTCCTGCACCTACAATCGCTGCTTCTCGTGAGTCAAAGGTGCAAGTAAAAATTGACCCATCTTGGTTTTGCATTATGTTCACCCAGATTTCCTTGGTTTCAGGAATGTTCTGAAGATTAAGAGGATGATCTGCATCAGCTTTTAGATACTCACCCCCTTCTGTCCAGCGTGTGAGCATGTAAGCTTTCTCAATATATCCCATAATCGGATACTCACCGCGAGCGTTGGTCAGAACAATTTCCACGGATTGACCCTCTCGTGTTTGCACTGGTTTAGTCCAGTCAATGCCTCCCTTGGCTTTTACCAGATCAAGACACGAAGGAGGAAAGAAATAAATCGAATCTTCAAGGTAAATTCCCCATTCAGAAATTTCAACAATCGTAGACTCTTTTCCAACGCATCTGTCCATACCTTCAGTCCAAGCGTTATCAAACCCCAGAAGAGTATAAGTACCTTGGCTCAATTTCCGAGCAACCTTGACCTTATCACCAACCTTAAATTGTGCTTGCATGCTATCTCCTATTCAAAATTACGTTTCTGTTCACGAGCCCCGGCATAATCAGGCTTGCGTTTATCTTTTGGTACGTACTCTCGCATAGGCTTCTTAGTCTGACCTTGTGGGGTGCTGAGCTTGCGAGTGCTTACCTTCCCTCCCACTTCCAGAACTTCTAGGGTGTCTACATCGTAGTCCAACCATGCTGCACGGAAGGTGCTGAGTTTAGTCATATCAGTCCTTCTTGTAAAGAGCCCAAACCAAAGCACCAACCCAGAAGATCAATGTCCAGCCAAGGAAAATATTCAACACCAGAACACCAGTAGCATTACGGTGATTCCGGCTATATGCCATGATGCTTGGCAGAAAGTAAAGCACAAAGAGAATGCAGAAAAAGAGAAAGGCACTAGCTGGGGTTGTCATGTGGACTCCTGTTTTGTTGAGATGTGTGTATTCTCTAAGTATTTGTCGATCTTGTCAAGGACTTGCTGCATATCTTTTCGGTTGAACCAGACTTGAGGTAGGGGTTTACCATCTTGATCTTTGTAGCGTGAAAGCAACAGGGGTTCGATGAGTTCTTTGGGGATCATTTGGCTTCGCAATAGTAGTATACGGTTTCTTCTTCGATGTCGTGCATTACACTGGTGACTGTCAGTATAGTGCACTCGACACATACCTCGTCATCTTTCTTGATATTAAAATTCTCCTTAATAGGTATGTCTTTCTTGTATCCATAATACCCAACAATCCGGATTACTTTTTTCATTTTCCCTCCTTAGCCAAGAAAAATACTGCATATGGTCCACAGGCGTCTACATCCGAACGAGAGTCCCTGCAACAAACTACAATCCGTTCCCCTGAAACCAAGTCTCTTGGGTTCCTTGGACTGTAGCACACCCAGCCAGAAGGCATTTGCTTACTAAACTTGCAATCAATACAATATTTCTGTTCATTCATATTAAATCCTCTCTACTCTGATGTTAAAACAAAGACCACCCCGATTCATCTGTTCAAGGTGATGCTTGAGTGCATCTGCTGTAGTACGGAAGGTACCATCAACAGTGCCAAGCCTTGGGTGCTTTGTCTGGTAAGACACACGATGAGTGTAAGGAGACATGTTATTCCTTTCATTTGTTTGTTGCGATGACCTAAATTATGCACAAAGTTCAGGAGGGTGTCAATCTGAAACGCTGTAATTTTCTTTGAAATCTTTTACAGATTCAATCACATGTTCGTAGTGACTACTAATGTTTTCCACCCAACGCACTGCGTGTGATCCTTCGGAATCTACCATTGTAACAACACGATACCACCCCATAAACCAATGTTCAACAACTTTGTCGATAGTGTAAGCCTTGTCTGTAGAGTTTTCTACAACAGTCTTACCTAACCACGACATGTCGGAACTTTCACGACTGTGTGCAACATGAGAAAGATTGTTTTCTTTACGAGCTTGACGGACTTTATCGTAGTGAGAGTAGTTAAAGTTGGAAAAGGACATGTTGTACTCCTCGTGTGTTGAAAGATTCAGTGTAGCACGTCTTGCTAAGAACACGCCAAGCCTTATCAGCTTGTTCTTGCTCTTTCGGTGTAAGTCTAACGAAAGGATTGTGCTCTGCTAGACTTTGGATAATTTCCTGAGCTTGTTCGATGGTCATTCCTTGAATTTCTCCTTGAGTCGAAGGTACGTACTGTACTCTGGTCAGCCTTCAAGTCAAGCAGTCTTTGAACCCCTTCGAGAGTTGTTGTGCTGACAGGCGAGGTATACCCGTTATACTCCCGCATCGCATCCAGCACTTGCTTGACGGTGTAGAGTTTTTCTACAGGGTTTTCTACAGGGTTTTCTACAGGCTCCGCAGGGATGACTTCCTTGATGCAGTAACGCCAATCACAAGACCTTCCTTCATAATTATCCCAAGCCATATGGCACGCTCCGACATTGGTTTCAGTTGTAATCTTCGAGTCAGGGTACTTTTCAAGATATTCGTAATCCTCCACCTTATGCGCTTTCTTCTTACCTGAGCCATGCACGGGGAAAGCGATAATCGCTCTACGTGTAGTCACGGCACAAATACCGCATGTGGCGCATGTGGCGCATGTCACGTCTTCACGATATGTAGCTGGACAAGTAACCACAGCATGGCCATCTGGTGTAATACCCGTCTTTGGATAATCCGCCGGAACGATGGTAACCACTGGGCCGATATTAAGGGCCTTCAGTTCATCCGCATGCTGCAGATTATTTGCCGATAGGTTAATGGTAAAGCCCTGAGAATTTGCAGTCTCGATAACAGCGCGATTGTGCGGTAGGTGCATATTGTGGTGCGTATAAGTAAAACCCTGCTTGCTTTTGTTTGCTGTGACAAGCTTTTGCAGTGCAACGCCATCAATCAATTGATTGTTATGCGGTAAATCCCCAGCTACATTCATTCTCCACAATTGACCCTTTAGCAAAGCCTTAATGTTATCGCAAAGCCCTTGCCAGTCTGTGACGTGTTCGCCCTTATCGGTTTTGCGCCAGTGCAATCCTACCATGCCGTAACTGGCATAGCATCCATTATTTCCCTGTAGGGGGCATGCCGTAGGGCACGAATCCGAGCTTGTAATGGTTGTAGGAAGTGGGCCTGTTTTGCTATTGCCAGAAACACGCGTAAACTTGATACGGTATGCCATGGTAATTCCTATTGGTTGAAAGCAGGGATTATAAGCTACTGAAAATAACCCTTGCAAATTGAGGGTTATTCCCGCTAGACTAGTTAACAATCAAAAACGTGTGAACCATAGAACCATCAGGCATATAAACGCTGATAATATGATAATCTGCTGGATCATATCCCCGATATTTCAAGGTCCATTCTGCAGCTTTTGTATGGTTTGCCCGATTATTCAAAGCATGATCAATCGGGAAATATTTTCTCTTACCTGAGATATCCCGGACCTGATAACGTGCGCCCCTATTATCCGTCGCTGCAATGTATTTAGTAATCACAGCATCATTGTATTTTTGTGCAATATAAGGCATTATTTATTCTCCAGTCTTATGAAACATTTTGTGCGCAGTTTTCAGGATACACACATTATCTGATTTACTCCAAGGATAGGACAGTGGATTGTCCCATTCCATTGCTGCACGCCATTTATTCCTATCAATTAGCGTTTTCGTATAATCAACAAAAGCATCCCATTTATCAAGAGAATAGACTTTAATATCTGGATTGGGAAAATTACTTTTAATAAGACACAAAATTGCATCATTTACAAATTGCCCATAAAATACATCTATTTTACCGGGTTCATTCGCGGTCTTCATGTATTCTTTGCGGGTTATGATCATAATTTACTCCAGTTGAAAATCACTTACCACAGGATTATATACGGATATATAACCCTGCAGAAAATGATTTACTTGCTGCCGTAGGTTACAGCAAACCGCCGCAAATAATGGTTATTCATGGCGTCACGTTTAGCAAAGCTTTGATTTTGCCAGCGAATAACCGCCACGCCATTATCAGTGCTGCCCAGATATTGCCCACGTGAACCCGTTTCAATCTGAATCCATTGGCCGGGCTTGATACCCTTGAATTCACCGATAGAAGACACCAGAACTGTTTTGCCGTATTGCATTTAATACTCCAGAAAAGAAAAATTGATTATACCTGAGAAAAACCCGAGAATTAACCCGTGTACCGCTTATTTTCCCGTGCTTGCTTGCGGTCGCGTGACTGCATGGGCTTATTTTGCTTGCGATTGTCTGCCATGATAGTTTCCCCTATGATTATAAATGGCTGTTCTTCCGTAAATCATTATTCCTCTTTCTGCTCCTCTACTGATTCCGTAGAATAGTCCACAATTTCCGAATTAACACTAGTGTTAATGATGCCGAATTTATCACCAAAGCACAAACCATCAATGGGTGTATCATCGGGAATTTCAGCCACTACACGAACAATAAATTCAACAAACATCATTTTACTCCAAAGATTTCAAATTCTAACACACTGCAAAGCCCCTTTGGATTTTAGGGGCTTCCCTTTGTGTTAATGGTTAATTACTTTGCTGCTTTCCAATTGTCGCGCCAGACGCACCAGACGCAAATCGAGGTTATGCCGTGCAGCGAAACGCTCTGCAGCATAGCGCCCCCACGAACGCCAGCCTTTGGCAGCCTTGATAATCAGTTTGGTATTTTCGGACATTTCATTTCCTAGTTGCCGCCTTGCGTGATTGCTTGGCATGGAATGAATTCTATAGATAAAAGTGTTGTTCTGACACCACAAACGAAAATAATTCTAAGGAGAAACCCTAATGGGTTTGCATACAGTGTTTCTCAGTGCTCTGCTCTGCTTTCCTAATACGTAAGATGCGCGCACGCGTAGCAAAACCCGTGCCAGCTTTGCTTATGCTTAAAATTTAAGCACCAGAATCGGGATTGTGTATAACTTCTATTTCCCCTATGAAAGCGCCTGTGCATAACCTGTGAAAAGCCGCACAGTCGCGGGATAACTTTTCTAGGTGCATGGGTGAAGGGTACCCCTCAAAATCGCCCAAAAGGGCTAAAAACGGCCTTGCTGGGGATTGGCAATAAAACAACACTCTAGGGTTTGATGTAAAGCAGAAAACATGCCAGCTCAACTAATTACCGTACAGTTTAAGCTGTGACTCTAGCGTCCATGGCATTACTCTATGGTAATTCTGTGACTGAATCGTTTACGATGTGACTGCAGCTTCTACGTTATAACTGCCATGTTTACAATGTTACTCTAGCGTATATTTTATTACTCGTGCAGATAGATTTTGACCTGTACGTTTAATTCCTGACGTATACTAATCAGTCACAACTCATACGTTCAATTCGTGACTCATACGTTCAATTCGTGACGTAAACGGATGAGTCGTGACCGCCGGGTCACCGCCTATACTCAGCATTTTTATCACGCAATACCCAAAGTGGATTTTTGGGTCAAGACCTGACACGGCTTTTTAATTCCAGCAGGCCCTGACGCGGATTTCTAGGCTAACCTTCAGTCTGCATTCGTGACAGGATAATCGTAAGGTCATTGTGAAAATCCGACAGACTTTGTACCTCTTCCTTAGTAGTACCTGCTCTGAAAAGATCATAACGATTCATCTTACCGATACAGCTACGAAGGTCTTGTAGTTCCTTCATTGTACACTGCATGTGAATATCAAGTGCCTGTGGAGCACTGAACTTGAGCATCATATTAGCCTTTCTTTGTATCGAACTTTGCCTTC
>LNFM01009067.1_pt1 | contig 14681 bp, 14 predicted proteins | sample 596031 | NCBI WGS metagenome assembly LNFM01 (sample SAMN04254537, study PRJNA301005) | activated carbon metagenome | isolation source: dual media filters at the Ann Arbor, Michigan drinking water treatment plant | place: USA: Ann Arbor
CGCAGACGCCAGCGCACGAGGTCCGCGATGGTGATCATCAGCAGGCCGTGCTTCTTCGCGAACTTGCCGAGGTCGGGCACCCTCGCCATGGTGCCGTCGGTGCGCATGATCTCGCAGATGGCGCCGGCCGGCGCGAGGCCGGCGGCCCGAGCCAGATCCACGGCGGCCTCGGTGTGCCCCGTGCGCACGAGCACGCCACCGGACCGCGCCCGCAGCGGGAACACATGCCCGGGACGGGCCAGGTCGTCCGGCCGCGTGTCGGGATGAATCGCCGCCCGAATGGTCGCCGCGCGATCCGGCGCCGAGATGCCCGTCGATGTCGTCGCCTTGGCCTCGATGCCCACGCACATCGCCGTGCCGGTGCGCGACGAGTTCTGCTGGACCTGCAGCGGGATGTCGAGGGCGTCCAGGCGCTCGGGCGTCATCGCGAGGCAGATGAGGCCGCGGCCGTGCGTGGCCATGAAGTTGACGGCCTCGGGCGTCACCAGTTCGGCCGCCATCGTCAGGTCGCCCTCGTTCTCGCGGTCCTCATCGTCGACGACGATGAGCATCTTGCCGGCCTTGAACGCCTCGATGGCGTCTTCGACGGTGGCGAATGGTCCACGTTGGGCGGCGGAGCCCTTGGCGATGCGGATGGCGCTGGTCATGATCGAGCGGTACCCAGCGACAGGCTGCGCAAGACGTACTTGCCCACCATGTCGCATTCGAGATTCACGATGGTCCCCGGCTGCGCGTGACGCAGCGTCGTGGCCGTCCATGTGTGCGGAATGATCTGGACGTCGAAGGTCGACGCGGCCAGCGCCGCGACCGTCAGGCTGATGCCATCGACGGCCACCGAGCCCTTCTCGATGAAGTATGCGGCCAGCTGGGGCGGGAAGGAAATCCGGACCCGGTAGAACTCCCCTTCCGGCAGGACCGCGTCGACCCGCCCGGTACCGTCGACGTGCCCCTGCACGAAGTGCCCGCCGAGCCGGCTGCCGATGGCGAGCGGGCGCTCGAGGTTGACCTCGTCACCCTCCGCCAGGCCGCCCAGGGCCGTGACCCGCAGGGTCTCCGGCGAGACGTCGGCGCTCCAGGTCGTGGCGTCGCGTGCCACCACCGTGAGGCAGACGCCGCTGGTGGCGACGCTGTCGCCGAGGGCCAGCTCCGCCGCGAGGGGCGTCTCGATGGTGAGGCGCTGGCCGCCGGCCACGGGGCCTCGGGCGCGCACGGTGCCGGTGGCTTCAATCAGTCCCGTAAACATCCGCTTCCAGAAGGACGTCGCGCCCGAGGGGCACGGTTCGAGGAACCCACCCGATCGGTCGGGCAGGCAGGGACCAGCGGACGGCATCGGGCCCGAGGGCACGATCGGCCACCAGCTGGCTGATGTGGTCGACGACGCCTGCGGCCCAGAACGCCGCATGCAGGGTCGGCCCGCCTTCGACGAGCAGGGCATGGACCTGACGCCCCACCAGCACCGCAAGCGCTCCGGCGATGGTGCCGTCGGTCGACAGCACCTCGACGCCTCGTGTCCGCAGCACGTCGGCCGACGCCGAGGCGGCCCCCTCCGCGCTGGCCAGCACCAGGACCGGTCCGGCACCGACCGTCTGCACCAGCCGGGACTCCGGCGACAGCGACACGTGCCGATCGAAGACCACCCGCACGAGCGGCCGATGTCGATAGACCTCGCGGGCCGTCAGCAGGGGGTCGTCGATGCGCGCGGTGCCCGCGCCGATGGCGATGGCGTCGACGGCGCCGCGCAGTCGCTGGGTCCAACGCGACGCCTCGGGCCCGCTGATGCTGGTGCGCTGGCCGATCCCTGCGGCCACGCCACCGTCTCGACTCAGGGCCACCTTCAGGTGCACCCACGGCCGACCGCGCTCCACGGCCGAGAAGAACGGCGCGTTCTGCTGCCGCGCCTCGCGGCGCCCCACTCCCGTGGTCACCGCCACGCCGCGCTCGCGCAGGAACGCGAAGCCGCGGCCCGACACCTGGGGGAACGGATCGCCGGTGGCCACGACGACGCGGCGAATCCCGGCGGCCGCCACGGCCACGCAGCACGGCCCGGTCCGCCCCGTGTGGCTGCAGGGTTCGAGCGTGCAGTAGAGCGTCGCACCGGCGGCCCGGGTACCCGCGGCCTGCAGGGCGACGATCTCGGCATGCGGCCCGCCAGCGGCGTGGTGATGCCCGACGCCGACGACCACGCCCTCGCCATCGACGATCACGGCCCCGACCATCGGATTGGGCGTGGTACTGCCGCGGCCGCGTTCGGCATGCCACAGCGCGCGCGCCATGAACCTGGCGTCCTCCGGGCGGAGGTCGCCGTCGACGTCACGAAGGTCTACCACGCCTCTTCGAAGAGCGCGTCGACGTACTCGCGGGGATTGAACGGCACGAGGTCGTCGATCTGTTCGCCCGTCCCGACGTAGCGGATCGGCAGGCGCAGGTCCTGCGCGATCGCCACGGCGACCCCGCCCTTGGCCGTGCCATCGAGCTTGGTCAGGATGATGCCGTTGACGCCCGAGACCTTCATGAACTCGCGCGCCTGGGCCACGCCGTTCTGCCCGACCGTCGCGTCGAGGACCAGCAACACCTCGTGCGGCGCCCCCTCGACCTCGCGGGCGGCGATGCGCTTGATCTTGTCGAGCTCGTTCATCAGGTTGACGCGGGTGTGGAGGCGACCCGCCGTGTCCACGAGCACCGGATCGAGGTGGCGGGCCCGCGCCGCCTGGATGGCGTCGAAGACGACCGCCGCCGGATCGGAGTTGGGCTGCGCGCGCACGAAGCCGACCTCGGCCCGCTTCGTCCAGATCTCGAGCTGCTCCACCGCCGCGGCGCGGAAGGTGTCGGCAGCACACACGAGCGGCTTCTGTCCCTCCTGCTTCAGCAGGTTGGCCAGCTTGCCGATCGACGTGGTCTTGCCGGTGCCGTTGACGCCGACGATCAACACGACCCGCGGGTGCCCACCAGTCGCCGGGGGCGGGGCCGCGCCTTCGAGAATCGCCAGAATCTCCTGGCGCACCAGCGGGAGGAGGTCGTCGCCGCGACGTGCCTTGCGACGCACGCTCTCGACGATCCGGTCGGTGGCCGCCACCCCCACGTCGCAGGTGATCAGCGCCTCCTCGAGGGCATCGACCGACTCGATGCGGCGCGCGCGCGCGCCGGCGGTGGCCGTCGCGCTCCCCGTGGGGGTGGTGGTGGCAGCGTCGCTGTCGAACGCCCCGAAGAGCTGGTCCTTCGTCTTCTGCAGGCTCGACTTGAGGCGGTCGAAGAAACTCACCGTGTCAGTGTAACAACCCGTCAGTGCCGCTCGTGCTTCTGGGGCCGCACCATCAGGGCCTCGGTCGCGGCCAGCGGATGGGTGCGCCCGGCCAGCACGGCCGCCATCTGCTCGGCGATCGGCAGCTCGACGCCAGCCGCGGCGCCGAGCGCCAGCATGCCCTCGGCCGTGTTGACGCCCTCGGCCACCATGCGCATGCCCGCCAGGATCTCGGCCAGCGCCCGCCCCTGCCCGAGCTCGATACCGAGCCGGTGATTCCGGCTGGCCGCTCCCGTACACGTCAGGACGAGATCGCCCAACCCGCTCAGTCCGGCCAGCGTTTCCTGCCGGCCACCGAGCGCCACCGCCAGGCGCGTCATCTCCGCCAGCCCGCGCGTGACCAGCCCCGCCAATGCGTTGTGGCCGAGGCCGAGTCCCTCGACCACGCCCGCCGCGATCGCGATGACGTTCTTGTAGGCGCCGCCCACTTCCACGCCCACCACGTCGTCGCTGGCATAGAGCCGGAAGCGTCGGCCGCGCAGCTCTTCCTGCACCCGGGCGTTGGCGTCGCCGTCGGCGGCTGCCGTCACCACCGCGGTGGGCAGTTCGTGCGCGACCTCGTGCGCAAAACTCGGGCCGGACAACACGACGACCGGACAGCCGCTTGGCAGTTCCTCCGCGAGCACCTGCGACATCCTGGTCCAGGTGACGCGCTCGAGGCCCTTGGTCGCGCTCACCATCACGGTGCCGGGGCGGATGGCGGGGGCGAGGTCACGCAGGGTGGCGCGAGTGCCGTGCGAGGGGACAGCCCAGATCACCATCGAGGCGTCGGCCACGGCGGCCGCCGTCTCGTGCGTCGGATGGACCCCGTCGGGCAACGGCACGCCCGGCAGGTAGACGGCGTTCTCGCGCATGTCGCGCATCCGCGCCGCGAGCGCCGCGTCCCGCGCGCACAGGTGCACCTCGTGCCCCACCCGCGCCAGATGCATCGCCAGCGCGGTGCCCCACGACCCGGATCCCACCACCGTCGTCGTCACAGCCGTTGCCCCAGGCGGCGCTCGGTGCCGAGCCAGAGCCGCCGCATGTTGGTGCGATGGCGAAAGGCGACGAACACGGCCGCGGCGCAGGCGCCCATGACCACGGGCGGCGCCGCACCGAGCCACGCGGTCAGTGGCGGCAGCGCGAGCATCGCGCCGAGCGATCCCACCGAGACGACCCGCGTGCCGAGGATCAGCAGCAGGAACAGGACGGCCGAGAGTGCGGTCGCCGCCGGCGCCAGCACGGCGAACATGCCCGCCGTCGTCGCCATGCCCTTGCCGCCACGAAAGCCCAGCCACGGGGGGTAGACGTGCCCGGCGATGGCCGCCAGTCCGGCACAGACGGCCAGCGTCGAGTGCCGCGTCAGGGCGTCGGCCAGCCAGACCGCGAGCCCGCCCTTGGTGGCGTCGAGCGCGAGCACGGTGATGGCCGTGGCGGGCGACGACACGCGCAGGACGTTGGCGGCGCCGACGTTGCCCGAGCCCACCGTGCGGAGATCGATGCCGCGGCGACGCGTGAGCAGATACGGGAACGGGATCGACCCGAGCAGGAATCCCGCGAGGACGACCAGGGCCACGTCTGCGGCGGTCATCGCGCGAGTCCGACGGGATCGTGCCCGGTCAACGCCAGTCGGAGCATGTCGAGCGCGGCCGAGACCGACTGCTGCCGCACGACGGCACGATCCCCGACGAACCGCGCCTGTCGGCAGGCGATCACCCGCGGCGTGTGCAGGGCGATGAACACGGTGCCGACCGGCTTGGCGTCGGTGCCGCCGTCGGGCCCCGCGATCCCGGTGATGCCGATGCCGACCTGCGTACTGCAGCGGGCCCGCGCGCCAGCCGCCAGGGCCAGCGCGACCGGTTCGCTGACGGCGCCGTGCTCGGCAATGAGCGCCGGCGGCACGTCGGCCAGCACGGTCTTGAGGGCGTTGCTGTAGGCGATGACGCCGCCGTCCAGCCACGCCGAGCTGCCGGGCACGTCGGTCATGCGCGCGGCCAGCATGCCGCCCGTGCACGACTCGGCCACCGCCACGCGCCAGCCGGCCTCGGACAGCAGACGCCCCGCCAGTTCCTCGAGGGACTCGTCGCGGGTCGTGTAGACCGACGCCCCGAGCGCGTCCGCGGCCTCGGCAATCGCCTGATCGAGCACGGCGCCGGCCGCCGCCGCGTCAGCGGTGCGCACGAACAGGTACAACTCGATGCGACCGAGCGCCGCGAGGATGGTCGCCTCGATCGGCAGCGATCCCTCACGCCACTTCGCGTACAGCGGCAGCAGCGTCGCCTCGACCGAGGATTCGCTGCGCCCGGCCACGCGCAGGCCACGGCTGTGCGTGCACGCGGCGCTCGCGCGCGCGCCGAGCGCCCCTGCCACGAGACCGTCGAGCATCGGGACCATCTCGCGCGGCGGGCCGGGCAGGAGGGCGATCGCCTGATCCCCGAGATCGATCCACTGGCCGGGAGCCGTGCCGTTCGGGTTGTCGAGGCGCACGGCGCCCTCGATGAGCAGGGCCTGCCGACGGTTGATGTCGGGCATGGGCAGTCCCCGCTTCGAGAAGCGCTCCTCGATGCGCGCGAGCTGCACGGGATCCTCGTGCAGCGTGCGGCCGAGCGCCGCCGCCACGGCCTGGCGCGTGAGGTCGTCTTCGGTCGGGCCGAGACCGCCCGTCAGCATCACGACATCGGCCCGCTGCAGGGCGGTGCGCACGGCCAGCTCCAGGTGCGCGAGCTGATCACCGACGATGCTGCGGGCCACCACGTCGATGCCCAACGAGGCGAGCCGCCCGGCGATGACGCCGGAATTGGTGTCGGTGCGGCCGAGCGCCAGCAGCTCGCTGCCCACCGCGATGGTCTCTGCCCGGGCAAACGCCGTCGGCATCACGCCAGCATCCATGTCGGGGCCAGCCACGCCAGCAGACGCACGCACACGCACGCGTAGACGCCGGCCATCAGATCGTCACTCATCACGCCCCAGCCCCCCGGCAAGGCCTCGAGGCTGTTGCACGGCGGCGGCTTGATGACGTCGAAGACACGAAACAGCACGAACCCCACCAGGGCTCCCGTCACCGACACCGGCAGGAAGGCGAGGGTCACGAGCATGCCGAGCACCTCGTCGATGACCACGGGCCCCGGGTCGATGTGACCGAAGTGGGTCTCGGCGGCCGTCGCGGCCCAGGCCCCCACGAGGAACACGAGCACGATCGTGAGGGCCTCGACGACAGGCCCCCCGGCGGCGCGGACGGCCGCGAACACGGCCAGGCCGGCGGCGGAACCGAAGGTGCCCGGGGCGAACGGCACGTAGCCGATGCCGAACACGGTGGCCACGGCCCTCGAGACGCGGGATGTCACGCGATCTCCTGATCTGCGGGCACGACCCGCGTGCCGGCGAGACGATCGTGGGCACCGCGTCGCTCGGCGTCCATGAACAGCGGCAGCAAGCCCAGTCCAGCCGGGATCGCGCACAGCAGCACGGCCACGCTGCGCAGCACCGCATGCCCGAACGGCACGCGCCCCTGGTCGCCGTAGACGACCCGCAGCCCCGAGAGCATCTTGCCGATCGTCTGCCCGGAGGCCGCCGTGAAGGTGACCAGATAGGCCGTATCGAGCAGGAAGAGGAACCCCACCAGCGGCACAAGTGGCAGCAGGCGCCACTCGTCCATGGTCACGTCGGCCACGCGCAGCGTCAGCCACAGGACGACCAGGTCGATGGCGATGAGGATCGCGGCATCGATCGCCCCGGCCCTGAGGCGCAGCCCGAGTGCGTCACCGGCGGGAGCGTCCGACGAGGCCGGTGTCCCGAGCGCCTCCACCACCGGCAGGTCTGGCGCCGTGGGCTCCTCGGGCCAGTCGAAGGCCGCCGGGGCCGCGGGCGGATCGAGCGGGCCGGCGGCAGGGTCGACACGCGCCGGCGGTCTCGTGATCTCGATCTTGCGACGGACGGAGAGCGGCGGGCCCGCCGGCGGAATCGCCACGGGCGGCAGTTCCGGCACCGGGGGGTCCTCGAACAGCGGCAGGTCGAGTGGACCGCCCTCGGTCGGGAACGGGGTGTCCATCGTGCCGGGTCGGCGGCGGCGCGTCGGCTCCCACGCCCGCGCCTCGTGGGTGGGATCCTCGGGCGCGGCGGGCTCCGGTTCGTGGGGCACGCTGGCGAGCGCGAAGTCGTAGCCGCAGTTGCGGCACCGCTCCACGTCGTCGTAGCTGAGATAACTGCACTTGGGACAACGCATCGATCAATCCACCGCCACCGGGCCTTCGCGTGGCTCACGCCGCGCAGGCACGATGCCGAACGCCTTCATCTTCCGATAGAGGTTGCTGCGTTCCACGCCGAGGACTTCGGCGGTACGCGAGATGTTGCCCTGCTGCGCCGCCAGCGTGCGCACGATGTAGTCGCGCTCGAAGCGCTCGCGCGCCTCGTGCAACGGCAGCGAGGGACCACTGGCCAGCTCCGGCAGACCATCGACGATCTGTCCGCCCTGCAGGAACGACAGGTGGCGCGGCTCGACGACCTCGCCGGGGACCATGATGAGCAACCGCTCGACCACGTTGCGCAGTTCGCGGACGTTGCCGGGCCAGGCATAGCGCCGCAGCACGTCCATCGCCTCCGGGTCGATCTGGCGGGGCCGCCGCCCGTGCTCGCGCGACAGCTCCTGCATGAAGTGGGCGATGAGCCGCGGGATGTCCTCCTCGCGCTCGCGCAGCGGCGGCACGAAGATCGGGATCACGTTGAGGCGGAAGAAGAGGTCCTCGCGAAACCGACCGGCACGAATCTCCGCGGTCAGGTCCTTGTTGGTCGCCGCGAGCACGCGCACGTCGACCTTGACGCTGTCGTGCCCGCCAACCGGATCGACGACCTGCTCCTGCAGCACGCGCAGGACCTTGGCCTGCGTCTTGAGACTCATGTCGGCCACTTCGTCGAGGAAGATGGTGCCCTCGTCGGCCAGCTCGAACCGCCCGCGCCGGTCCGAGACCGCGCCCGTGAAGGCGCCGCGGACGTGCCCGAACAGCTCGCTCTCGATCAGTTCCTCGGGGATCGCCGCGCAGTTGACCTCGACGAACGGCCCGCTGCGACGCCGGCTCAGCGCGTGGATGCTGCGCGCCACCAGTTCCTTGCCGGTGCCGTTCTCGCCGAAGATGAGCACGCGGCCGTTGGTCGGCGCCGACATCGCGATCTGCTCGCGCAGCGACCGCATGACGTAGCTCTCCCCCACCATCACGAACCGCTTGTCGACGTGCTCGCGCAGGGCGCGGTTCTCGGCTTCGAGCTGACGCTGGCGCAGGGCGTTGCGCACCACGTGCAGCGTCTTGTCGATCGACAGCGGCTTCTCGACGAAATCGAAGGCGCCGATCTTCACGGCACGGACGGCCGACTCGATGTTGCCGTGGCCGGAGATGACGACCACCGCCGCGTCCACGTGCCGATCGCGCAGCCGCGACAAGGTGAGCAGCCCGTCGATCCCGGGCAGCCAGACGTCGAGCAGGATGACGTCGAAGTGCCGCCCCGGCGCAATCTCCAGGCAGGCCTCCCCGGTCGGGACGGCTTCCACTTCGAAGCCTTCGTCGCGCAGCACGCCCGACAGGGCGGACCGCACGCCGGCTTCGTCGTCGACAATCAGGATGCTCGGACGCATGGCCTACGCGGGAATCTCCAGCGTGAAGGCGGCGCCGTGCGGCATGCGGTCGGCCGCCTCGATGGTGCCGCCGTGCTCGACGATGATGCGGCGGACGATGGCCAGCCCGAGCCCGCTGTCGCGCCCCTTGGTCGAGTAGTACGGCAGGAACAGCTTGCTCCGATCCGCCTCCCCGAGCCCGGGGCCATCGTCGCCGACGACCAGCCGGGCGAGCCGGTGCCCCTCGTCCCAGGTCGTCTGCACGCTGATCGTCCCGGTCGCGCTGGCCGGCAGGCCGTCGTGCACGGCGGCCAGGGCCTCGACGGCGTTGTCCACGAGATTGATGACCACGCGCTTGAACTGCTCCGGGTCCACCCGGATGACCGGCATGGCGGGATCGTACTCCCTCACCACGGTCAGGCGCGGCAACCCGACGTAGAGCGCCAGCGCCTCGTCGAGCAGCGCATGCAGATCCGAGGGCACCGCCCTGGGCGTCGGCATGCGGGCGAACTGCGAGAACTCGTCCACGAGCCCCTTGAGCGACTCGACGGCACCGATGATGTTGGTGGAGCACTCGTCCACCAGCTCGCGGGTCGTCGGCGGCGCGGTGGTGAAGTGGCGCCGGATGCGCTCGGCACTGAGCTGGATCGGCGTCAGCGGGTTCTTGATCTCGTGCGCGAGACGCCGGGCCACATCGCGCCAGGCCGAGACCCGCTGGGCCCGGATGAGCGGCGTGACGTCGTCGAACACCAGCACCGTGCCCTCGGAGCTGCCTTCGTCGCGCAGCGGCGTGGCCGCCACCGCGAGATGCAGGTCGCGGCCATCACGCACGAGGGCGATCTCGTGCCCGGCCGTGCCCCCACGGGTGCGCGCCGCCGCCTGGGGAATCGACAGCAGCGGGCGCAGGTCCTGCCGCGAGAAGACGTCGTCGAACAGTTGCCCGACGGCGGACTGGTCCAGCCCGAGCAGCCGGGCCGCGGCGCTGTTCATCGTGTTGATGCGGCCCCGCGTGTCCAGCGAGATCACGCCGGTCGCGATCCGCTTGAGGATGGTCTCGATGTAGCGACTGCGCCCCTCGACCTCCCGCCCCTTGCGCTGGACCTCGGCCCGCGACTGCTCCAGTTCGCCGGCCATCGTGTTGAACGCCTCGACGAGCTGCCCGAACTCGTCGGCCGACTCCGGCTCGATGCGGTAGTCGAAGTTGCCCTGCCCGATCTCCCGCGCCCCCGCCGCGAGCAGCCCGATGGGACGGGTGATGCGCTTGGCGGTGTAGAGGCCGAGCCACGTCGCGCTCACCAGGATGAACAGCGTCATCATCAGGAAGAACGACAGGTAGACGCCCTCGATGGGCCGCCGCAGGACGCGCAACTGCTGGTACCCCTCGTAGGCCTCGACGATGCGTCGGCTGTGCTGCGCGAGGCTGCCCGACAGATGCTCGCTGACGATGACGACGCCCACCGGGGCCATGCCGTCGGGCAGGCGCACGAGCGACGCCGAGCGCACCAGTTCTCCCCCGCTGCCAAGCGGCTCGATGACGCGGGTGTCGGCACTGCCACCGGCCACGCGCGCCGCCAGACGGTCGGCCGAGGCCCGTGGCACGTCGCGAGGCACCGTCGGCGCCGCGACGTCGAAGAGCGGGATCACCTCGAGCGGGTTCGTCTCCGGGGCGATGCGATAGACCTCGACGAGCGTCGACCGGCCCGACGCCACTTCGGGAGACACGCGAGCGCGGATGGTCGCGACGTCGCCCCGCTCGATCCCGGAGGTCGACAGCAGCCGGGCCAGCCGGACGGCCTGCCGGCCGGTCTGCACCTGCGTGTCCTGGTAGTAGTCGCTCGCGATCTCGCGCGCAGCCGCCAGGACATCGTCGATGGGCGGCGCGAACCAGCGACTCGCGCTGTTGCGAATCAGTTCGCTGCCGACGATGAGCACGAGGACCGCGGGCACGAGCGCGAGCCCGAGCATGGCGGCGACCAGCTTGGCGCGGAACCGCGCGAACGGCAGCGCACGGCGCCGCTCGACGAGCAGCTTGATGACGTTGCGGGCCAGTACGAACGCCAGCGCGCCCAGCATCGTGAGGTCGACGGCGACCAGCGCGTACAGCACCACCTCGCTCAGCAGGGCTGGCGACAGCCCGGTCGATCGATCGGCCAGGGTGACCAGCGCGACGAGCGCCGCCACCAGCAGGCCGATCGCCAGCAGGACGAAGATCGGGTTGTCGCGGAGCGGGCGCTGCGGAGGGGTGCGACCTCCGGCCAGCGCGGGATCGGGCGCGGGCGGCGCCGCGGCGGCCGGCGGGGCGTCGGTCAGACGGGTGAAGATGGCCACGTCACGGGCGGAAGCGGAAGCTCACGCTGCCGAGCACGGCACCCGGGGTCCATGGCCACGCCCAGCCGAGCATGCGGGGACGGGTCTGCGCCTTCACGCTGACGTGGTACTCGCCGTCCTCGACGAGCCGGTGTGACGACAGGCGACGGCCGCGGAAGTTGGTCAGCCACTGCAGCGCCGTGCCTTCGTCGTCGGTCGTGCGGACCTCTTCGACCCGCCCGTCCTCGATGAAGGTGATCTGGTACCGGCGCGTCAGGTTGTCGAAGCGGACCACGGCCGAGACCCGCATGTAGGCGATGGTCTTGTCGATCCACCAGCGCGACGACTGCTGCAGGGCGACGTCGTAGGCAAACGTCGTCGGCAGCCCGCTCTGGATGGCGGCGCGGACGGACTCCGACACGGCCTCGGTGACCTGGAAGCTGACGCGGACCTCGCCGTCGTGCAGGGTCGTCTGGACCTGCACGGCCGCATCAGCCCACGCCGTGGTGGCAAGGCCCAGCCAGCAGGCCAGCAGCAGCATCACTCGCAGCCGCATCGTCAGTCCTTCGATTTGATCAGGTCCTCGAGCTCGGTCATGAACTCGCCGATGTCGCGGAAGTGCCGGTAGACCGAGGCAAAGCGCACGTAGGCGACCTTGTCGAGCTGCCGGAGTTCCGCCATGACGTGCTGACCGATCTCGGTGGTGCTGATTTCCTTGTCCGGGCGCTCCTGCAGCGCGGCCTCGACTCGGTCGGCCACGGCTTCGAGCGCATTGACGCGAACCGGCCGCTTCTCGCAGGCCTTGAGCAGCCCCGCAATCAGCTTCTGCCGGTCGAACCGCTCCCGACGGCCGTCCTTCTTGACGACCATGTACGGGATTTCGTCCACCCGCTCGTACGACGTGAATCGCCGGGCACACTCCAGGCATTCCCGCCGCCGCCGAATGACCTCCCCTTCGCGACTCTCGCGGGAATCTACCACCTTGTCCTGCAGATGGCCGCAATACGGGCACTTCATCGGGCCTGGCTCCCTTCGAGGTGCCTGACGCCAGACGGAGGCGCCCCTGTCCTCGTGATGTCCTCGATGCGTCGCAGCGTCAGACCTTCCCGCGCGATGAACACCAGCGTCGCGAGCGACACCGGGATGAGCGACAGCGCGTGCAGCGCCACGGCGTAGGCGACCGCCCGGTCGTTGTCGGTGGCATACAGCGAGGTCAGCGCCAGCCGCACCGACTCGTGGAACGCGCCCACGGCACCGGGCGTCGGCACCGACACGCCCACCGCCATGAACATGAGCAGCGTGAAGGTGCCGGCGAAGGTCAACGGCAGCGCAAACGCCCAGGCCATGGCCCAGGTGGTGAGCGCAATCGACAGCCACACCGCCACCGACCAGCCAAAGGCCAGCGCCAGCGCAGCGGGCGTCCGGAGCACCGCGAAGCCCTGACCAAACGCCGCCACCACCTTGGTGGCCAGCCGGCCGACCCGCGCCGGCAGACGACGCGTGAGGCGCTCGGTGACCAGGCCCACGCGCTCGGCGTGGCCGGCGAACAGGAAGGCGACCCCGAGGCCGCCGAGGGCCGCCGCCGCGGCGATCAGGCCGCCAAACTGAACTGCCCGGAGCATTTGTCCGTCATTGACAGCGAACCCGGCATCGAGCAGCGAGACGCTCAGCGCAAACAGGATCAGCAGCGTGATGATGTCGAGGGCCCGCTCGAGGACGATGGTGGCAAAGGTCGCCGTCGGGTCGAGATGGACCTTCCTGGCAAGCAGGTACGGCCGCAGCACCTCGCCGACGCGGCCGGGCAGCATGGCATTGGCGCCGAACCCGATGACGGTGGCGCGGAGGGCCGGTCCGAACGGGACCTGGCCGATGGGCAGCAACAGGTACTGCCAGCGGAACGTACGGAAGACGAAGGTGCCCACCGACGCCAGCAGCGCGAGCAGGATGCCGCTGGGATGCGCACGCGCCAGTTCCCGCCCCACGGCCGACAAATCGGCCTGCCGCAGGAACAGCGCGATGAGCGCCACGGTGACGAGCAGGATGAGGAAGTGCTTGAGGTAGCCCGTCATGCGGAGGTGGGCTGTTCGGGCGCGACTGTACTATAGGTTGGGTTTTCGAGGCTATGGGAAAGCGCGAACTGCTACTGCTGGTGGTCTTTGTCGTCCTCGGGGTGGGGGTCTACCAGGTGTCGGCGCCGGCCGCCCCGGCGGACGCCCCGGGGTTCTCCCTGTCCCGCATGGTGCAGATGGCGAAGTCGCACTTCGTGGGAGACGCCGTCCGGACGCCGGTCACCCGCACCGCCACCCTCGCGGTGACGCCGGAGGTGACCACCCTGGACCTCGGTGAGGTCCGCGGGGCCATGTTCGTCGCCGGCACGGACCGGGAGGACATCCTCGTCCGTCTCGACACCGTGATCGGCGGGATGGACGAGGCCGACGTCGCCCAGCAGGAGAAAGGGCTGGGCCTGGCCGTCACGGGCGCCGGACCTGTCGCCACGGTCGCGGTCTCCTTCGAACGGGGTGGCCGACCGCCGCGGTATGAACTGCACATCGAGGTGCCCTCACGGCTCAAGGTCCAGCTGGGCGGTCGCGGATCGGCCGAGATTCGTGGGGTGGCCAGCGTCCACCTCGACGAGTACCGGGGCGAGCTCAACGTTGCCGAGGTCGCCGGTCCGATCACTGGCGACCTGCGTGAGTCGCGGGCCGAGTTCGGCCCCGGCACCCGCATGGACCTCGACACCCGCAGCGTGCGCCTGCGCGCGGAAGCGCCCGCCTCGGTCGTGCTGCGGAGCGAGCGCGGCACGGTCGATGTGATGGACGCGACCGGACCGGTGTCGATCAAGACCGACTTCGCCCGCATGGACATCCGGGGCACCGGGGGCCCCGTGCACATCACCGGGGAGGGCGGCACCATCGAGTTGCGCGACGTGCGTCACCCGCTGACCATCGAGGCCGACCGGCTGACCGTGAACGCCGAACTGGCCATCCCGGTGGCGACCACCATCACCGTGGATGACGACACCGTCGAGGTCACACTCCCTGCGGAGGGCGGTCTGCAACTCGAGGCCGCCATCGAGAACGGGAGCCTGCGACTGCCGGACGGCATGACCGCCACGAAGACGGGCGCGCGCGAGGCGGCGAGCGCGACGCTGGGAGAGGGGGGGCCGCTGGTGAAGGTGACCGTCAACACCGGCGCGCTGCGGGTGCGGACCCGGGCCGGTCGTCCAGCGACGGAGTAGGACAGCGCCGACGCGACGGTCGGCGCTCGTGGGACCAGCGAGGGGCGATGCGCACGGTGCGCACCGCCCCTCATGCACTTCTAGAAGCTGTAGCGGGCGCTCATGAGCAGCGAGCGGTTGCCCCAGTTGTTGGTGTTGGTGCCGAACGCCGGATTGCTCAGGCTGTTGACCGGCACGCCGTAGTTGTCCTGGTTGAAGGCGTTGAACAGGTCGGCACGAATCAGCACGCGGTGACCGAACGGCAGCGTGAAGCGGCG
>LNFM01009068.1_pt1 | contig 14676 bp, 12 predicted proteins | sample 596031 | NCBI WGS metagenome assembly LNFM01 (sample SAMN04254537, study PRJNA301005) | activated carbon metagenome | isolation source: dual media filters at the Ann Arbor, Michigan drinking water treatment plant | place: USA: Ann Arbor
ATGGGACATGACCAAAACGCGAAGAGGGGCTTGCGGGGTTTCTGCGACCGGGATCGTCTTTCTGCTCCTGGTTTTCATGTCAGCCTGACCGCTGCGGCTTCTGGCGCGGGCGCAGGTGGGAAACGATCGCCCCATCGCTGGGCAAAGGTCCAGGCGTTCACCAACGTCAGGTTCTGACGCCAGGGATCGCCCGAACTTCCCTGAGACTGGCGCTCGAGATGCCACAGCACTGCACCGTGATGAACGGCGCATTCCAGCTTTCGGTCGCGCACGCGCATGCAGAGGTCGGCATCCTCGAAATCACCAATGACGTAATTCGTGTCGAAGCCGCCGAGTTCTATGGCCAGCGCGCGTGACAGCACCATGCAAGCGCCCGTCACCGCCTCGACGCGCCGCAACCCGGCAGAGGCGGCACCGAGGCGGCCTTTGCCCGGGTGAATTGGAAAGGGAAATCCGCCCCATTCGGGCAGGCGGCGGAATTCCATGCCGGCGTGCTGCAGGGTTCCGTCCTCAAAATTGAGCACCGCGCCAACGACGCCCAGGCCAGGGTCGGCCGCGAGGGCCTCGGTCATGAGGTCGAGCCAGCCGGGCGTCAGCGGCAGCACATCCGAGTTCAGGAAGCACACATATTCGCCACGGCATTCAGCCAAGCCCGCGTTGTTTGCCGGGGCGTAGCCGAGATTGGCCGGCAGCAGCACAAGGCGGATGGGCAGGCCGAAGCGTCGCCAGCAGGACAATGCCAGGGCTATTGTTTCTTCCTTCCGCGGCGGATCGTCGAGAACATAGACAAGTTCAGTATCGGGAAGCCCATGTTCGGAAAACAGGGCGCATTGATACATCATCCAATCGACGCGGCCGTAAAGCGGGACGATGATGGATCGGCGCGGCGCCACCGGTGGCGGGCCGATCTCGATGACGGTGGGTTGGGCTGCCGCGGCCAGCCGCGCTCGGTTCAGCGCAATAATTGGCGGCGCCAGCAACTGCTCGCAGCGCATTGCCACCTCATCGGGGCTCAGGCGCAACTGGCCAAGCAGCGCGCGCATACCCGCAATGCCGGCGGGCGCAGGTGCCGGCAGCGGCTTGAAGGCCACATGGCCGCAGCGGGTCGTGATCTCCAGATACAGCGCCTGGGGCCCGGCCAGCGCCCCGACGTCAGTGCAGGCTGCAAAGGCCAGGAAGCCATGGCGGTCGCCCACCAGGCCATAGCGCCCATTCAGCGCCTCCTGAATGTCGGGGCGTGGCTGGGCGCGCCAACGGTCAGCCTCAAGCGGAGCGGACCAGCCCGGACCGACGATACGCATCTGCACCGTGGCGTCCTGGGGGTCTACCCGCCAGCCGATGATCGCCACCCCAGCGCCCTGCGCCAGCAGCAGCAGGTCAACCTCAAAATGGAGCGGCATCGGCAAAAGGCTCAGTGTTTCCCGTCCGTCGAAAACTGGGCGGTCCAGCAATCCAAGTATAGATGACGCGGTTCCGGTGGCCTGGAGCAGTGCACGCGCGTCATGACAAAGTTGCGCCTCGGGCCGCAATTGTGCGACGTCAGAAAAACCGAGGCGGCGGCGGCGGTCGAGTATCACCTCGAAGCCTTTTGGCTGGTTCGCGGTGGGCGGGCCGGGCAGGAACGCAACAAAGCCCAACCCGAAGGCGGCGACATCCGGCCGGTGATGCCAGGCAAGCTGCGCCACAACCGGGCCAGACGCGGAATCGAGAAGGAGGGTTGCCTCCGCGGTATCCAAGCGCGTCAGACCGTCCAGCCCCATCCATCCGCCCAGCAGCCAGCCGCCAAGAGAGGCGCAATGACCGAAATAATCCACGAAGCCATCAGCGCCGGACGCCGCGTTCGTGGCTGGGGGTGACGCTCTTGCCACCTCGGAGCCATTGGCACGCAAAACCAATGTTAGCCGACCGTCAAGCGCCTGGCGCGTCAGTCCATGGGCTTCCAGCAGGCGGGCGATATCGCGCGCAGCCAAATCAAACCCCAACGGCCGACCACCGGCAAAGACAAGATCTGGGCGCGGCCTGTTGAGCGGCAGGCGAAGACGAACATCGTCGCCGACCTCCAACATGGCGCTGGGCGCGTCAGGAGCCTCGGGCAGCCACATGGCGGGGTCGAAAACCCAGCCGGTCAGCCGCGTCGGTGAGACGACATCGAGGTTGCCGCGCGGCTCAAAGCGCCCCAGCGTTGCCGCGTCCAGCTGAACTTCTGCGACGACAGCCCCCGCTGCCAGCAGCGTCACGCGGGCCGACTTGCGGTCCTTGGCAGGCCAGGGCAGATCGGCCAGGAAGGAGCATTCGCCTTCTATCGGCACGCGATTTGATAGGCCTGGCCGCAGGTAAGGAATGCCGACAGGGTGTTCGGTGCCTCCGGACAGGCGCAATGTAAGCGGCGCGGTCGGCCACTTCCGATCCGGTCCCGCCGCCCAGCCGGAGACGAACACAAAGCCCTCGCCCTGCTCGACCCCGTCAATCTGCCCGATTATTCCTTGCGACGCTGCAGACGCGCCTGCGGGCTTCCTACGATGGATGCCTGCGCTGATCACGTCGGAATCGAAGGCATGGGTGAATTCCTATTGCGCGATGAAGCCTGCTGAGGCTGCCTCTTCCAAAACATCGATTAAGGCAAGCCTCCCAGTGAAACAATATCGGACTTCGACGGTATTGAGAAAATTTAGCGAAACCTCAGTTCTTCTTCATAAAAATTATGTAAATTACCGATGATCATAAAGTGTTCATCGCTCAAGGGACCTTGGGTGGAATTTGGGAGGGCTGGTTCAGCAACCGAAACGAACTCTGAGACCGAGCCATCGGTTGTGAAATAGTGATATGTCAGGGCAATGACTGAAGTTGACAATATTTCATTGGCGGATGATCGAGGTTCGCCGCCGCGACGGTCGGATCATGCTGGGTATTGCAGGCAAGCTGAATTGCTCGATGGGCACGATCCATCGCCGCTCCACCGAGATTGGTGGAGTTCATGTCCTCGCCAGTGGTATAGATTTCCCCGCCAACGCGGCAGATTTGAGGTGGTCACCGCCTTCTGCGGCTAGGGTGATGTTGCGCCACCCCACACGCGCCTCATCGGCGCCGTGCAACTCGAAGCCAACGACGAGTGGCAGCTGCAGCACCGCTACAGGGGCTTTCAGGCCATGACGGAGTTGCCTACAACGCCGCAGACCAATGAATCACTCCAAATCCCCCCAAAGCCGCCAGGCAATGGCCACCCCGAAATCTGCGGTAGTTTACACCACGTTGACAGACGTGATCGGGCGATGTGGTGCAGGCCGGCGATCCGCAGCGCCAGGGCATCGTCATCGATGGCGGGCGTCCCACCTTCGTCGGGCCGTGCGAGCCGCTCAGCTGTTGTTGCACTGCCCGTGGCCATCAGCGCACAGACCCCATAGGTCACGCAATGCTGCTCCAATCGTCCGGAAATTCGTGGCTCGCCGCCCTGCTGATGGTTCTGCAACGCCTTTTCCAACGCCGACCAAGCCTCCGGACGAAATCCGAAAGTGGCAAAAACCTGCGCCGCCGCCGCGATTTCTCACCCGAACCGGCACCAGTTGGTCACATAACATGGCGTACGGCATTGAGGCCGCACACCATTGGGGTTCAGGCAGGGGAGGATCGTCGGTGAGTGCAGCCATGGCGGGACTGGGAGAGACCGCAACCCGGTCTCTGTCGATGAGCTTCGACTTGGCCGAGCCATACTGAGCGGAGCAAGTCTGACGGCGCGTGCTAGCCCATGCTGCGTTCACATGCGTTCACTGCGCATGGTCTAGCCGTTGCTGAGAGATGATTCAGCGTTTTCGGCGATTCCGCCTCAACGCATCATGCTCTAGCCCTCGAACTTCAGGAGATAAGCAACGCCACCGTCAAAAATCTCCGGGATGGTCGCCAAGTCACCGGAGGCTTCCAAGCCTCACACGAACCGAGCCAGGGAGTGCTGCGTGAAGGCCTGAGCGGCGCCGCCACACGGCACCTTCGTGAGACTGCTCATCGGCGTATTTTATCCTAAGCGCCGCCGATGACAGCAATTCCCAAATCAGGCCTGCGCCGCCTTTGCTTTCTCTACGAGCGCCGCAAACGTCTCCGGCTCATCATAAGCCAACGCCGCCATCACCTTGCGGTCCATCTCCACCCCGGCCTTCTTCACCGCGGCAATGAACACGCTGTAGGTCATGCCATGCTCGCGCACAGCGGCGTTGATGCGCTGAATCCACAGCCCGCGGAACTCACGCTTTTTGTTGCGCCGGTCGCGATAGGCGTATTGCAGCGCCTTCTCGACGCGCTCGAGCGCGGGGCGGTAGGTCGTGGACGACCGGCCGACATAGCCCTTGGCGAGCTTGAGGACCTTCTTGTGGCGGGCATGGGCGGCTACGCCGCGTTTGACACGTGCCATGGTTCTATCTCCCCCTTACCGGCTCAAGCCGTATGGCAGCCATTGCTTGATGGTCTTGGCATCCATCTCGGTCATGGTCTGGCTGCCGCGGTTCTGGCGCTTGACCTTTTGGCTGCGCGCCGAGAGGTTGTGCCGCTTCTTGCCGGGGCCGGCCAGGACCTTGCCCGTGGCCGTGATCTTGAAGCGCTTCTTGGCGCTTGACGTGGTCTTCATCTTGGACATTCGGTACTCCTATGACGCGGCCGAAGCCGCGCGCCTGTGTCGTGCCCCACCTTGCCCCCCGAAACTCCACGGGGGCCGCACCATGCGGCGGGGGCGCGTTTCCTCGGCCGGGCTGTCCAGGGCGCCGGCGCGGGAGGCCGGCTTATAGGCGGGTCGCGGGATTGTCACAAGGGGGACCTGGCGCAGCGGCCGCGCGCCGCGGTGACGTGTGGCGGGGCCGCGGGCGCCAGCCCCAACGCCGGGCGCTCCTTGCCGCCAGCACGGCAAACATCCCGGCGATATTCTCTGGGCTGCTCCCGCCGCGCCGCGGATTGCCCCCGCCATCTGGCCGTGATGGACGGGCAGGGGAGGGGCGTGGCAAAACGATGCCTACACCGAGAGGACCCCCGTATGATCGAGCTCTGGACCTGGAACACCCCCAATGGCCGCAAGATTTCGGCTGCGCTGGAGGAGATGGGCCTGCCCTACAAAGTGGTGACGGTGAACATCAGCAAGGATGAGCAGTTCAACCCCGAATTCCTGGCGTTCAGCCCGAACAACCGCATCCCCGCCATCATCGACCCCGATGGCCCCGGCGGTCAGCCGATCACGGTGTTCGAGAGCGGCGCGATTCTGCTCTATCTCGGTGAGAAGACCGGGAAATTCCTGCCCACCGATCTGCGCGCGCGGGTGCCGGTGCTGGAATGGCTGATGTGGCAGATGGGCGGCTTCGGCCCGATGCCCGGTCAGGTGCACCATTTCCTGCAGCAGCCCGAGGGGCCGGCGCGCGACTATGGCCTGGCGCGCTACGGCAAGGAGACGCGCAGGCTCTATGGCGTGCTCGAAAAGCGTCTGGCCGGGCGTGACTACGTGGCGACCGAGGGCGAGCCGAGCATCGCCGATTTCGCGATCCTCGGCTGGGCCTGGCGGCATGAGCGGCACGAGGTTCCGTTCGACGAACTCCCGAATGTGGGCGCCTGGTACGCCAGGATGATGGCCAGGCCCGCGACCGCGAAGGGTTTTGAGGTGGCGCTGTCCTGACCGGCCCATCGGGCGAAGGGCGTTCCTGACAAGTCGCGGCAGTTCTTGATCGATCGCGTCGTCCTGACGACGCGCGGGCTGAGCCTGGCGCCGATCGGTTGAACTGTCTGGCGGCGAAGATAGGCTATTCCCGGGTTTCGATTACGCCGCCAGCTTCAGGCTCGCCACCGTCCCGGGGCACGGCCCGGGGGGCTCCCCGCGCCGGGACATGATCGAGCAAGGAAGCGGCCACGATACGGGATACCCCCTTCGAGTGGTCTCCCATGAATCCCACTTCAGCCCGCATCGGAATCGTTCCTCCGTTCAAGCGATTGCCCTTTGGGGGCTGCGTCAAGGGCGTTGACAGAATTGGCCCACATGGCACCTATCGCATCGGACGCGGCACCAAGCCGGGTGACGGGAGAGAGACCGGGATGACACCAGCATGAAGGCCGCCGCCTTCGACTATGTGCGCGCCGCCGACGCCGCCGAGGCCCAGGCCCTTCTGGCGCATCACGGCGAGGGCGCGCGCCTGCTGGCCGGCGGCCAGAGTTTGCTGGCCACCCTCAACCTGCGCCTTTCCGAACCCGCCATCCTGATCGATATCGGCCGCATCGGCCTGGACGCCATCGAGCGGCGCGGCGCCAAGCTGCATATCGGCGCCATGGCCACCCATGCCGCCATCGGCCGCTCGGCGCTGGTCGCTGAATGCGCGCCCATGCTGGCCGAGGCGGCGCCGCTGATCGCCCACCCCGCCATCCGCAATCGCGGCACGCTGGGCGGCAGCCTGGGAATGGCCGACCCTGCCGCCGAATGGCCGGCCTGCGTGCTGGCGCTTGGGGCGGACGTGGTGCTGAGCAGCACCGCCCGCGGCGAGCGCCGTGTGGCGGCGGAAGACTACTTCCATGGCCTCTACCAGACCGCCGCCCTGCCGGATGAGATGATCCTGGGCGTGGATTTTCCGTTGGCCGGCAGCGAGCGCCAGGCCTGCATGGAACTGGCGCGTCGGCATGGCGACTACGCCATCGTCGGCGTGGCGATGACATTGCGGCTGGAGGCCGGGCTGGTGCGGGGCCTTCGCGCCGCCTTCTTCGGCGTGGGCCCCACGCCCATGCTGGCCCGCACCGCGATGGCCGCCGCCGAGGGCCTTCCCCCGGCCGAGGCCGCGCAAGCCTCCCTCGCCATCGATCTCGCGCCGCAGGACGACCCGGGCATGGATGGCGCAACCCGCCTGCACCTGGCGGGCGTGCTGTTCAAACGCGCCGTCATGAGGCTTGCGGCATGAAGATCACCCTGACCGTGAATGGCGAGGCCGTGGCGCTGGATGTCGAGCCGCGCATGCACCTCATCGACGCGCTGCGCGAGAAGCTGGACCTCACCGGCAGCCATGTCGGCTGCGAACACGGCGTCTGCGGCGCCTGCACCATCCGGCTCGATGGCGTGGCGGTGCGCGGCTGCCTGGTGCTGGCGGTGCAGGCCGATGGCTGCGCGGTGCAGACGGTGGAGGGCATGGCGCAGGACCCGCGTTTCGACGCGCTGCGCGCCGCCTTCGTCGCCCGCAACGCGCTGCAATGCGGCTACTGCACGCCGGGCATGCTGGCCGCGGCGGCCGAGCTGCTGGACTCGCCCGAGATGCCCGACCGCGACGCCATTCGCGCCCACATGAGCGGGAATTACTGCCGCTGCACCGGCTACCAGGCTATCATCGACGCGGTGGAAGCCGTGCTGCGGGAGCGCGCGTGCCCGCTCGCGGAGCAGGCGTGATGGACAGCATTCTGCACGAGGTCGACCGCCCGAATGCCTGGATCGGCCGATCCCGCCCACGCGACGCGGCGGCGCGCCAGGCCGCCGGCGGCGGGCGTTTCGTCGATGATCTGCGCTTCCCCCGCATGGTGCATGTCGCCTATCTGCGCAGCCCGCACGCCCATGCCCGCATCGGCGCCATCGACACCACGGCCGCGGAAAAATCCCCCGGCGTGGTGCGGGTGATCCGCGCCGAGGAACTCGACCCCATCATGACCCCCTGGGTCGGCGTGCTGGCGCATTTCAAGGGGCTGAAATCGGCGCCGCAGTACCCGCTGGCGCGCGGCGTGGCGGTGTTCCAGGGCGAGCCCGTTCTGGCCGTGGTGGCCGATAGCCGCGCCCAGGCCGAGGATGCGTTGGCGCTCATCCAGGTCGATTGGCACCCCCTGCCGGCGGTGACGGACCCTGAGGCTGCGCTGGCCGGCCCGCCCATCCACGAAGCGCTCGGGGACAACCTCGCCTTCACCCGCACCGCCGAGACGGGCGGTGACCTCGCCGCCGCCTTCGCCGCCGCGCATAAGGTGGTGGAGGGCCGTTTCTCCACCGCGCGCCACACCGGCGTGACCCTGGAGCCGCGCGGCATCCTGGCGGAGTGGAACCGCGCCGAACAACGCCTGACCGTGCATCACGGCAACCAGGCGCCGCACATGATGAAGGAGATCTTCTGCCGGCACCTCAACCTGCCGGAGGAATCCGTCCGCGTGATCTGCCCCGATGTCGGTGGCAGTTTTGGTATCAAGGTGCATGTATACCCCGATGACATGGCGACGGTGGCGATCGCGGTTCTGCTCGGCCGCCCCGTAAAGTTCCTGGCCGACCGGCTGGAATCCTTCACCTCCGACATCCATGCCCGCGAACACCGGGTTTCCGCCCGCATGGCGGTGGATGCGGACGGGAAGATTCTTGCGCTCGATGTGGATGACTTGACCGCCATCGGCCCTTATTCCGTCTATCCCCGCACCTCCGCCGTCGAGGGCAACCAGGTCGTGAACATTTCCGGCGGCTGGTATCGCGTGCCGGCCTATCGCGCGCATCTCCGCGTCGCCTTCACCAACAAGCCGCCGACCTGCCAATACCGCGCCGTGGGCCACCCCGTGGCCGTGGCGGTGACCGAGGGCATGGCCGATCTGGCCGCCGAGGCGCTGGGCCTGGATCCCGCCGAATTCCGCCGCCGCAACCTGATCGCGGACGACGCCTACCCGGCGAAAGCTCCCAGCGGCATTCCCTTCGAGGGCCTGTCCCACCACGCCGCCCTGGCGCGGCTGCTGGCGATCATGGACTACGAAGAGTTGCGCGCGCAACAAAAGGTCGCGCTCGCCCAGGGCCGCCATCTCGGCATCGGCATCGCCAGCTTTGTCGAAATCGCCAACCCCTCCGCCGCCTTCTACGGCGTGGGCGGCGCGCCGATTTCCGCCCAGGATGGCTGCACCGTGCGCCTCGAACCCGGCGGCGCGGTGACGGTGGCGTCATCCATCACCGAACAGGGCCAGGGCACCGAGGCCATCCTGCAGCAGATCGCGGCCGACGCGCTGGGGGTGGATGCCGCCCGCGTGCGCGTCATCACCGGCGACACCGAACGGACGCCCTATGGCGGCGGTACCTGGGCCAGCCGCGGTGCCGGCATTGGCGGCGAGGCCTGCCTGCAGGCCGCCCGCGGCCTGGCCGAGAATATTTTCGCGCTGGCCGGCGCGGTCCTTCAGGCCGACCCGGCGACGCTCGCGCTGCGCGAGGGCAATGTGGTCGATGCCGCGACCGGCGCGGTGCGCATGACGCTGCCCGAGCTCGGCCGCCTCGGCTATTTCCGCGGTGACCTGCTGCCGCCCGGCATCCAGCCCGAGCTCTCCGTCACCCGCCATTTCCAGACCCGCAAATTCCCCTTCGCCTTCACCAATGGTTGCCAGGGCTCGCTGCTTGAAGTCGACCCCGAAACCGGCTTCATCACCCTGCTGAAGCATTGGGTGGTTGAGGACTGCGGCACTGTCATCAACCCCATGCTGGTGGACGAACAGGTGCGGGGCGGCGTGGTGCAGGGCATCGGCGGCGCGCTGTACGAGGAATGCCTCTACGACACCGACGGCAATCTGCTGAACGGCACAATGGCCGATTACCTCGTGCCGATGTCGGGCGAGACGCCGGACATCATCGTCGCCCATATCGCCACCCCCACGGCGGAATCCGCTCTGGGCGCCAAGGGCGCGGGCGAGGCCGGCACGGCGGGCGCGCCGGCCGCCATCATGAACGCGCTCAACGACGCGCTGCGGCCGCTCCATGCGCGGCTGACCGATATGCCCTTCACGCCCAAGCGCGTGCTGGACGCCATCAAACAGGGAGAAAAACAACCATGAACATCACCCGCCGCGCGGCCCTGGCCGCGTCACTGGCCACCCCCGCCATCGTCTCCGCCCAGCCGGCCATGATTCGCATCGGCTTCCCCACCCCGCTCACCGGCCCCTTCGGCGCCGAGGCGCAGGACCAGGTCCGCGCCGCCGAAGTCGCCATCGCCGAATTCAACGAGGGTGGCGGTCTCAACGGCCGCCGCGCCGAATTGCTGGTGCGCGATGACCGCCTGAACCCCGGCGAGGCCGCGACCCGCACACTCGAACTCATCGAGCGCGACCGCGTCGATTTCATCGTGGGTGGCCTGTCGGCTGCCGTGCAGCTCGCCATCAACAACGTCACCAAGGAGCGCCGGATGCTGTTCAACAGCATCAGCCAGTCCGATGCCATCAACGAGGCGCGCGACTGGAGCCCGACAACCTTCCACGAAGCCCTGAACCCGCACATGACGGCCGGCGCCGTCGCCCGCTACACCCTGCCCAAGCACGGCAAGCGCTGGGTGTTCCTCACCGCCGACTACGCCTATGGCCACGAGATGGTCCGCGGCTTCCAGACCGCCGGCGCGCCCTTGGGCATGGAAACGCTCGCCGATATCCGCCACCCCAACGGCACCTCCGACTACTCCGCCTTCATGCCCCGCATCGCGGCGCTCCGGCCCGATGTTCTGGCGCTGTGCAATTTTGGCCGCGACCAGCAGATCTCCATCCGCCAGGCCACCGATTTCGGCCTGAAGCGCAACACCAAGATCGTGGCCCCAGTGCTGCTCTACACCGCGCGCCTCGCCGGCGGCGGGCCGTCCTTCGAGGGCGTGGTGGGCGGCACCTCCTTCTACTGGGGCATGGAGGACACCGTCCCCTCCGCCCGCGCCTTCAATGACCGTTTCCGCCGGATGCATGGCGGCCGCGTGCCCTCCGACTACGGCGCGCTGGGCTATGGCGGCGTTCGCACCGTGCTGGAATCGGTGAAGGCCGCCGGCAGCACCGAGACGCCCAAAGTGGTCGAGGCCATGCGCGCGCTCCGCTACGATTTCTACAAGGGCCCGCAATACTACCGCGGCTGCGACCATCAGTCGGTGCAATCCGTGCTGATCATCGAGGCCAAGGCCAATACCGCGCGGGGCGAGGCCGATGTCTTCAACATCGTCGGCCAGGAAGGGCCGAACGAGCAGTTCCTGCGCTCCTGCACCGCACTGGGCCACCCGGCTTGAGCTACGGCTGGGACCTCCTCGCCATCCAGCTCTTCACCGGGGTGGCGCTGGGGGCGGTCTATGTGCTGCTCGCCCTTGGCCTTTCTCTGGTCTTCGGCATGCTGACTGTGGTGAATTTCGCCCATGGCGCGATGTTCGCGCTGGGCGCCTATGTCGGCTTCTTCCTGCTCGGCCTGGGTTGGAATTTTTGGGTGGCCCTGGCGGTGGTGCCGCTGGCGGTGGGCGGCTTCGGCATGGTGGTGGAGCGGTTTCTCATCCGCCCGCTCTATGGCCGGCCGATCGACGACCCGCTGCTGCTCACCTTCGGCCTCGCCTATGTCATTGTCGAGGGCATCCGCATCGTCTTCGGCAAGCAGGGCCAGCCGGTGGAGATGCCCGAGGCGCTGATGGGCGCGGTGGATCTTTGGATCGGCTACTTCCCGCTCTACCGCGTCTTCCTCATCGGCGTGGCGGTGGTGGTCGTTGTGGCGCTGTGGCTGTTCCTCGAACGCACGCGGATGGGCCTGACGCTCCGCGCCCTGGCGCGGGACCCGACCATCCTGCGCGTGCTCGGCGTGAATGTCGGCCGAGTCTGGCTACTAGTCTTCGGCCTGGGTGCCGGCCTCGCAGGGCTGGCCGGCGTGCTGGCCGCGCCCTTGCAGGGGGTGGCGCCGGAGATGGGCATCCCCGTTCTTGCAGAGGCGTTCGTCGTCACCGTGGTCGGCGGCATGGGCAGCCTGGTGGGTGCGGTGGTGGCGGCCCTGCTGGTCGGCGTCACCTTCTCCATGGTCGGCCTCTTCGCGCCGGAAATGGCCAAGGTCTCGATCTTCGCGCTGATGGCATTGGTGCTGCTGTTCCGCCCGCAGGGGCTTTTCGGGCGCCCCGGGCTGATGTCGTGAACCGGGTGCTCGGCACCTGGGTCGCGCTGGCGGCGCTGCCCTTCATCGTGCCGTCCACGGCGCTGGCGACCTCGATCGCGATCTACGGGCTCTATGGACTGGGCTTCAACCTGCTCTTCGGCTGGGGGGGCTTGCTGAGCTTCGGCCATGCCGCGCTGCTCGGCGGCGGAGCCTATGCCACCGGGATCGCGCTCGTGCATCTGGGCTGGCCCTGGTGGGCGGCGATCCTGGCCGCACCCCTTGCCGGCGCAACCGTTGCTTTGATCATGGGCGTTTTCGCCGTGCGCACGCGGGGCATCTACTTCGCCATGGTTACCCTCGCCCTCAGCCAGATCTTCTACTACATCGCCTACCAGGCCATCGACTGGACGGGCGGCGAGAACGGTATGCGCGGCGTCAACCTGCGTGACGTCTTCGGCTTCGATGGCGTGAACCCGATGACGCGCTATGTCGTGGTCGCGGTTTGCATCGGCATGGCTGTCGCGCTCGTTTCGCGCATGCTCGCCTCACCCTTCGGCGCGGCCCTGCTGGCGATGCGCGAGAATGAGGCCCGGGCGCGCGCCTGTGGCTACGACGTGCGCGCCATCCGCCTGGCCGTCTTCGTCATCTCCGGCGCCGTCTGCGGGTTGGCCGGCGGTCTGCTCGCCATCCACCTCTCCGTCGTGGGGGTGGAGACGATGCACTACACCACCTCCGGCCTCGCGGTGATGATCGCCATCCTCGGCGGAATGTTCACCTTCTTCGGCCCCTTCGTGGGTGCTGCGGCTTTCCTGGCACTGGAAAGCATCGTCGCCGAATACACCGAACATTGGCCGCTGGTCGCAGGCAGCGTGTTCATCGCCTGCGTGCTGTTCTTCCGTGAGGGGATTTGGGGCACCGCGATGAAATGGGCGAGGCGATGACCGCCCCCGTGTTGCAGGCGCAGGGGCTGGGAAAATCCTTCGGCGGTTTTCGGGCGCTGAACGATGTCTCGGCCGATTTCGCCGCCGGCCGGCTCACCTCCATCATCGGCCCGAATGGCGCCGGCAAATCCACCTTCTTCAACCTGCTGACCGGCGCCTTTCCGCCCAGCGAAGGCCGCATCCTCTTCCAGGGCCGCGACATCACCGGCCTGCCGCAGCACCGCTTCGCGCGCATCGGCATCGCCAAATCCTTCCAGATCACCTCGGTCTTCCCGCGCCTCTCCGTGCATGAAAACGTCCGAGTGGCGAAGCAGGCACTGAGCACGCGCTGGAACATGTTTTCGGCCCGGGAAGACCTGCCCGGTCTTTCCGAAGCCGCCGATGCGCTGCTGGAGCGCCTCGGCCTCATCGCCCATCGCAACCGCCCCGCCGGCGAACTCGCCCATGGAGAACAGCGCGCGCTTGAAGTCGCCATGGCGCTCGCCTCCGACCCCGCGCTGCTGCTGCTCGACGAGCCCACCGCCGGCATGTCGCCGGAGGAAACCCGCGGCTTCATGGACCTGCTCCGCCTGCTCGCCGCCGAACGCACCGTCATCCTGGTCGAGCACAAGATGCGCCTCGTTATGGGCGTCTCCGACCACATCATCGTCCTCCACCACGGGGAAAAGCTGGCCGAGGGCACGCCGGACGACATCCGCCGCGACGACAACGTCAAGCGTGTGTATCTCGGCCAGAGGGCGATCTGAGCATGCTGGAGATCACCGACCTCTCTGCCTGGTACGGCGCCAGCCAGCCGCTCCAAAAGGTCTCATTCGGCGTGGCGCGGGGCGAGATCCTCTGCCTGCTCGGCCGCAATGGCGCGGGCAAGACCACCACACTGAAATCGGTCATGGGCCTCATCGCCAAACGCGCCGGCTCCGTGCGCTTCGATGGCGCGGAAATCCTGGCCCTGCCGGCGGAGGCGCGCTTCCATCTCGGTCTCGCCTATGTGCCGGAGGAGCGACGCATCGTCCCCGGCCTCACGGTGCGCGAAAACCTGCGCCTCGGCCTCATCGCCAAACCCGGCGCCCGCGACGAAAGCCGGGCGGTGGACCGCATCGCCGAAACCTTCCCCCGCCTGAAGGAGCGCCTGAACCAGCAGGCCATCACGATGTCGGGTGGCGAGCAGCAGATGCTCGCCATCGCCCGCGCCATGATGGCCGAACCCCGCCTGATCATGCTGGACGAACCGAGCGAGGGCATCATGCCCGTCCTCGTCGATGAGATGTTCGAACTCTTCGCCAGCCTTCGCGCCGCCGGCACCACCATCCTGCTGGTCGAGCAGAATGTGGAGCTGGCACTGGGCATCGCCGACCGCGCCGTCATCATGGACCAGGGCCAGGTGGTGCATCGCGACAGCGCTTCCGGCCTGCTGGCCGATGCCGCGATGCAGGCGCGCTACTGCGCGGTGTGACTCAGGCCTCTTCCAGGTCCAGCGCGTAGCCCGCGCTGCGCACGGTGCGGATGATATCCGCCTCGCCCTCGCCATTGATCGCCTTGCGCAGCCGGCGGATATGCACATCCACCGTGCGCGGTTCGACATGGATGTCGCGGCCCCACACCGCATCGAGCAGCTGCTCGCGCGAGAACACCCGGCCGGGATGCATCAGGAAGAACTCCAGCAGCCGGTACTCGGTGGGGCCGAGATGCAGCGGCCGGGAATTGCGCACCACGCGATGCGCGTCCTGATCCATCGAGAGGTCAAGGAAGACCAGCGTGCCCTTGGTCGGCACCGATCCGGAGCGCCGGAGCAGCGCGCGGATGCGCGCCAGCAGCGCCTCCACCGCGAAGGGCTTGGTGATGTAGTCATCGGCGCCGATATCCAGCGCGCGCACGGCATCCTGGTCCTCGGTCCGCGCGGTGACCATGATCACCGGCAGGTCGCGAGTC